>Ga0065711_1041925_pt1 | contig 15783 bp, 7 predicted proteins | sample Hoacrofraction12_FD_59098 | JGI IMG/M metagenome (GOLD analysis project Ga0065711, IMG submission 59098) | Hoatzin crop microbial communities from Cojedes, Venezuela - Epithelial fraction 12 v2 (version 2) | ecosystem: Host-associated > Birds > Digestive system > Esophagus > Crop | place...
TTTGTTTGCTGTTCTGTTAAACTGCCCTTATCCCGACCCACCGGTTTCTGCCTCTTTCTTTCCATTCTCCTCCGCACCGCGGCGGGGGGAGGGGCGGCCGCGTGACGCTTTTTGTTGCCGGCGGCAGCCGAAACCAAAACAGTATCATGGAAAATATTGTTACTAGTTATCCTTTTTTATAGATTTGTTTTTAAAATCATAGGTCTCAGCATAGACCCCTTTGGGATGCCATTGGTAACATACATTGACCATTTATATAGTATACATAAGTACATATTCTTGGTTTCTTATTTCTTAATTAGTCTTCAATCTATAAAAGAACATTCCTAGGATGGCTTAGGGTATATTAAGAATCATTGATTGAAAAGCATATTAAAAGTTATTTAAAAATACAAGCACACTTGCAGCTACCTTTAGCTACTGAAGTCCATGTCAAAGACTGCTACTATGATGGTATGGAATTATTATCCTTTACAAAACCAACATAGACACTTCCTGATGAGACAGAATATCTGTGTCTATTTTTTTTTTAATTCTTATTTGTTTCTTTTTAAAATATGTTTTCAACTAATTGGCTTGATACTGAAATCTGACCACCAAGTTTGTGGCTGCTTGAATTCTTCTTGAATTTCTTTTTGATAACTGTTAACATGTGTCATCTTTCATCTTTCATTTTTCCAGTAGCAATTGATTTTAATGATAGCTGGGCAACAGTCCGTACTTGAGTTTGTAGTTCAGAAGATTTGAAATTCAGTCTTCTTTGGAACTTGTTGCCAAATAATGGCTGGTTCTGTATCTTTTTGTTCATTTTACCTTTGGAAAAGGCTGCGAGGGGTCTCAGCTGGTTGTTTGTGTACTGCTACCTACTTAAACAGTCTCTGATGGCTTAAAAACATTGAAGTCTTGTGAGCCTTGCTAGACAGGTATCCTGTATTTTTCTTCTCATTGGAATTGATCCTTTCAGATCTGTGCTAGGTTTTCTAGGCCATCTCTTTCAGGAACTTTTGCAAATAAATCACATAAGTGAGAACAAATTCCAGGTAGTTTTATGTGTGTGTGTGTGTGTGTGTGTGTATGTATAATTAGAGAAGAGATAATGAGTTTGCAACCTGAGATCTCCCTTGATAATTTGTTCATCCTAAGTGAAGAGAACAAGAGAGAATTGAGGCAGGCAAGAGGAAGGGCTGGGGCTCTTTCTGGGCGTCAGCAATGTTTTACTGATTACGTGGTGAGAGGTCTCCACTACAGTACTGAAACTATAAGCATGGTATGAAAGAAATAAATGGGCTTAATATTTGCTTTACTATTGAAATTATTTTAGTTAGGACCTATCACTGAAGTCCATCTCTACAGAGGATTTTTAAGTACATGTTGGGGGGAATTCACTTTGAAGAATAACTTTTCTATCTATTCAAAATATAGTGAAACATTTAGGCAATTAGAATCTAAGCTTGGCAAGTGGGGAAATAAAAAACAAATATTCAAAGTAGTAAAGGACTATTTGTAAGTGCAATGATATACAGGTGATGAAGAAGGAGGAGTTGATAGTTAATCGCTTTATTTTTTTCTTAAACCAGGAACATCCCTTTATGATCTTCTTTTGGCTTGTCCTACTTTTTGAACCCTAAAGAGAGGTCTCTTAGTTGGGTTTCCCTAATATTTGAGGCATTGTGCTTATGTCCCAGACACAAACTGACTTTTAACTTAAAAATTTCATTTCATCTTTTTTTTCTATCTCCTGATATGGAAAATTATAATGCAAGATATGAAATATGATTTACAAAAAGTTATTAGCAACTACAATTATGTCTTTTATTGGCAGAAACATTTTTCCCTTTTTTAATTGTGGAAATATTATCAATTATTATTATACTGTGTGAGCTTTATGACTATTGTGTGTAGTCTCACAGGTCTTGCTTAATTTAACCAATGATATTAAAATAACAGATGGTGTAAACTATACATCTCTCCTAACATCAAATTCTTGTTCAAGCTTGGTGCTCTTGCGTTTACTAAGACTGCAAAATCACTCATACTGTTCCTGCTACAGAACTTTTTTAAGAGAATAAAGAAGAGCTGGCATGTTAACGCAACTTCAAATTCATTTTAGACACATCTTAAACTAGGATCTCACGCTGTCATACCTGAAAGCTTAGGGATGAAGTGAAACTGTCTTGCAGCTAACTGTAAAGAAAACTAGCACATTGCCCTTTAAATAAATTTCATATGTACAGAGTAGTTTGATATAATGATCAATAAAAGAAAATACATAGAAACAGACATCGAATTTTCAGTTACTTGTCCTTCACACAGTTATTCGTGACAGAATGAACACTGAAAGATCATATAATCAAATCCAAATCAAGTTAAAATCTATCATGGTGAAGTTCAGGATATTATGTGGTTAACCTATAGAACAAACTTCTTGGTTTCAGATAAGTGTAGTATTTGCATAACACTGAGCACTACTGAGGTCACAAATCACTGTACATGAACTGCTATATCTGTTCATGTACACAACTTCCTCTAAATAGAATGAGACAGAATTTGTTGACAATAATGTTTATTTGTTTTAATGACCAAAAAAAATGGAATTCCAAAATCTAAAATGAATGCTTATTAAGTTGTATCAGGCAGTGCTACTGATGTGACTAAATGTAATGTGTTCAATACATCTTGTCAACATTTTTCTAGCTTTCTCTGAAATGAAAATAAGATAAATGTGAAAAGTTAGGCTCAAGAGAAAAGTTGATATTTACTGACCCAAATATCCTTAGTTTTCTTTAGTTTTCCTTTAACCTCAGGGGTCCATACTGGGACCAGTACTGTTAAATATCTTAAGCAGTGAAAATGACAGAAAGATTTAGTGCACCCTCAGCAAGTTTGCAGATGACACCAAGCAATCATGCCTGAAGGACAGGATGCCATCCAGAGGGACGTGGACAAGCTCGAGAAGTGGACACATGTGAACCTCATGAGGTTCAACAAGGCCAAATGCAAAGTCCTGCATCTGGGTTGGGGCAACCCCTGCTATCAATACAGGCCGGGGTACGAAGGGATTGAAAGCAGCCCTGAGGAGAAGGACTTGGTGAGGGTGGCTGATAAGAAGCTCAACATGACCTGGCAATGTGTGCTCACAGCCCTGAAAGCCAACTGTATCCTGGGATGCATCAAAAGAAGCACAGCCAGTAGACTGAGAGAGGTGATTTTGTCCTGCTACTCTGCTCTGGTGACACCTCACCCGGAGTCCTGTGTCCAGCTTTGGAGCCCTTAGCACAGGAAAGACATGGACATGTTGGACTGGGTCCAGAGGATGGCCACAAAGATGAGAAGAGGGATGGAGAACCTATCCTACAAGGAAACCCTCTCAGGTTGGGGCTGTTCAGCCTGGAGAAGGCTGCGAGGAGACCTCACTGTGACCTTAGAGTACTTAAAAGGGGCCTGCAAGAAAGATGGGGACAAACTATTTAGCAGGGCCTGTTGCAACAGAACAAGGGGCAATGTTTTTAAACTAAGAGAGTAAATTTACACCAGATATAAGGAAGAAATTTTTTATCACGAGGGTGATGAAACACTGGAACAGGTTGCGCAGAGAGGTTGTAGATGCCCCATCCCTGGAAACATTCAAGGTCAGGTTGGATGGGGCTCTGAGCAACCTGGTCTAGCTGAAGATGTCCCTGCTTACTGCAGGGGAGTTTGACTAGATGACCTACAAAGGTCCCTTCCAACCCAAAATATTCTATGATTCTGTGATTCTAGTCATGGTATACATTTGATTGTAATTTAACTTTTCTTATCCGCCTCTTGAAATCCTATATTGGAAATATTTCCAAACTTGATCTATAACGTAACCTGGAAAAGGGATTGGAAAATAAGTGGTAGTATGGAAAAGGTTAATGTCTTCTCTACTCTTGTAGAACAACTACTGCCCAAAGTTAGCAGAAGTTCTCATTCCTCTTTATGAATATTCATTACTGAGTTGAACTACAAAGAGATGAAACCAGTTGAACTCTAGCATTCTTATGATAGGTGATTTTGCAGCAAAATTCCTAACAAAGCAAAACACATATTTTATTGGTCTTCCAGCTTGTTAATCTGTAGGAGGAAGAAAGCTGTTGAAACCAAACCGTTGCTAATGCAGCCTCATTGGTCCATCTATAAATATTATTATTTCTGCAGTATTACTTTGGGAGGTATGCTTGGTTATCATTCCAATAAATTGGTACTCTACTGAATGATTACCTTCTCAGGGAAAAGATGAAAGAAAAATTACTAGGCCATTTTGCCACAGGAAGAATATTGGTTTTTTTTCTTATGCAAATAATCAGCATACAGAAACATCCCTAGCCCACATTTTATATCTATCGTCTGAGGGAAGACAGGAAAGGAAGGGGCATTAAAGCATCACACCCCATTTTGGCACTTCAGATAACCAACCCAGCATCTTGTATTTTTTTTCTGGTTGGTTATTATTGTCCCCTTCTTGAATTTCAGAAGGAGGCAGAGGGATCAAGCAAAGGCTTTTGTACAACAGTTAAATTTTTTCTTTTCACTACGAGCCTGGGCAGAATTTTCTTGCCCTTCAGGTTGTTCCAAGTAACAGTTTGGTTGTTGCAGGTAACAACTGGTAACAATATCCGTCTAAATAAACAACATCGACACTGCTATCCTCCATTTCTTTCCTGTGTTTTAAGTACATGGTCCAGATATGTCCCTCAAAGACACCTGGTGGGTAAGGAACAGTATAGTTATGAGTACTTCTTCTCCTTTTGCATTCATCTTACGGAAATGCCAAGTAGTAGTGTGTGTCAAATAGGTCTATCTGTGGTCATTGCCTCCATATCCAAGGAGTCCAACACTTGAAGAAGTCATCCTGATGGACCACACAGCAGTTAGGGAGAACCTTGATGATTCTGTTGGTGAATGCTTGTACCTATTCACTTCTGTTAGACCCACAAACTGCAGAAGTAATGGAAAATGTTATAAGCCATAAATTTTTGGTCATATAAATCATAAATTGTTAATATAATTTTGTTTGAACTGTTCTCAACAGAACAATAATATACTGACTAGATTTAATCACAGTGTAGACGCACTGCATTATATATATAAATGTCAGTGCATGATATTTATGGCATAGCTTCTGGTTTTCATTTTGCTTTGTTTCCACCCTGGACTCAGCTAAACATGCTATCCTAAAATAATAAACTTTTTATGATCATGACAAAAAGAAGTTGGGAGTATTGTGATGTAGTGATTCTACAGTTGCATCTGCAGGTTTAAATAATCAGGTCAGGCTTACAGAGTTCTTCAAACCAACAGAAAAACTCCTTTGTCTTACTCTAAAAGTGTTTTAAAAAACTAAAAATTAAGCAGAAAAAAAGAGTGTCTTCAAAACAGATGTGTCTATGAGGACATAATTAAAGTTTTTTGTGTGAGCATGTGTTTATATAGCTGTAACTCAAAACTCTAGGTTATTTCCATGTTTAACATAAACACTCATTTTCTGGTTTTATAAAGCATTTGTTTTAAAGTGCAACAATATTTTAAGCTTTTTTTTCCTTCCTCAGTTTCTGCGTGCATATTCTAAGTATTTCCAATTAAATTTTTTCTAGTTATATACACACATTGCATAATTTTTAATATAACATGACTTACCAAATGCTAGCATAGACCATTGTATTAGTGTTGGCTTTGTGGTTCGCTGATCTCATGTACCATCACCAAAAACTCAAGTCTCTAATTAACATCTGTGTCCCCTCCTACTCACCCACAGAGATACAGACTTTTCATAAGCTCGTTCTTCTTGTTGTTTAATTTGTTGGCTTAAAGTTGATTCTTCTGACTAATCTGGTTTGTTGGTCAAAAGGTACAGATTTTTTTTTAAATAAATACATCAACTACTATTTCGGATGGTAATTGGACAGTCTGAAAGAACACAATTTCTATCTGTAAACGTAATTTACAAGAGGACAAAAAATGTCCTCTTTATAATCCTACAGAACTGCCTTACAAACTTGATTTTCAACGTTCCTTCCCTCTCAAACAGAATAAAAGAACGTATTTAATGGAAATTTATACACTTGAACCATGATACAACAGCAATGCAGACTGCTTTCTCTCTCATAATGACATAGAAGCATATTTATTTCAAATACTATAGCTATGACGACCATTATTTCAAGACTGAATGATGCTTGACTGCTTTGAAAGAAGAACCATTGACCTGTAAAGATCAAGCTCTGTTTATATATTTGAATAAGCGAAGAAATTTTTGCTGCTGCAATAAATTAAAATTATGTTTCACACTCATTTGTTATTTGTTTTTTTAAACAGTATACACACATTGATTACTTTTTTCCACGTTGGTCATTTGTTCATGTCGGCGAACACCATACAGCTTGTACATTTTGCTTGCTAGCTGGAGTACCAGGCTACCATGTGACATAACAAGGAAAGAGTTCAATCAGATGACCAGCCATAGAAAGAATTCCTGTCTTTGAGAATCCTAAGGCAGTACTACATATAATTCATCTACATTAATTTTTTTCCTGTCCTTAACTAAAATTTAAGACAAAATAATCCCCAAGAGTTCTGTCTTCAAAATGTTTTTGAAATCAGTGAAGATTAATCATTCACATAAACATTAATGACAAGTTATTCACAATCCAATTCAGCTACTGTGAAACTCCTCACTCCACATTCAATGCATAATAAAATAACTTTCCACAGTATAAGGCATTCTAACACTGTAAACTGTTGATCAAGACCCATTAGGCAAATGTTTTGGGGTTTACTGTATTTATTTTGATTATCTGTTTAATTTTGGTTCTAACACAACATTCAAATTTCTGTATTTTCAATCTTTACACTTTTGGTAACTGGAATTCTCCAAATCTTGAGAAGAAAGTCGGCTTTAGGTTTGGCTTTCATGTGTTTTGCAGATTTGCTGTTTATCTAAGTGGAGTCTCTCCACAGCTAACAGAAATCACTGGGTAATGATGATTAATCCTCAGTTTCTGAGAAGCAGAAGTACTCACACTTGGGAACTAGATGGTATGTTTATTTAAATCAGAATATAAAAACATCTATTCTTGGAGTTTTTTGAATAAATGTCTATACTACGTCTTTAATTAGGTATACCATTGTCTTTTTGGCAAGTTTGTCTGGAAGTTGTTTGTATGTTCCTCTCTGAAGGATAAACTAAGTAGAAGGTTTCCTTAGTAAGTACACAAGATTGTTTAAGTAATAAGACTCAGTTCTTGGATCACACACATTCCCAGACCAAAAGTCAAATAAGCGTCTTCAACGCTCTGTTTGCAACCTGTTTCCCAAAACTCTAGCTGTTCTTATTCTCAAATGGTGAAAATAATAAGGCTTGCAAACTTCTTGCCTGCAATGAAAATGGCTTCTAATGTTGAAGTATTAGAGATAAGGAGACAAACAATAACTGTCAGATCTGTTTTGAGAACTCAGCATAGTACCCTGCCTCATTTGCATGCATAATGAAAATAAATTTGATTTAAAATCTGTTTCTTGTTACTGTTTCAGTCAAATATTGAAAAAAATCGAAGTGTTCTCTAAACTCTATATTTTTGTCATAAGTATTAATGAGAAAGTAACACCTTTGATAACAACAGGAGAAATAACATCAAATCTATAGAAGATTTTGCTTCTTGCATTAAATTTGTCCAGTCACCTTTTTTCTTTTTTTTTTTTTACTGTAGTAAAGTAAGGAAAAGCTATCCTTGGAGATCATATAGGCTATTATGTAAGTGTCATATTGATTACCAGAATATCAACTGATATTCCTCGTCTTTGAGGAAACACCATAGCTTATAGTATGATTGGTCTATATCAGTTGATAGGAGGAAGGGTGTTTTTCCATCTTACAAAAAGAATAAATAAAGATAAAACTCCTAACAAAATAATAAAAGTAAATGTGAAAGCATTGAAATATGTATGCTTTAACATATGATTGAAGTGGTAGGTGATGTCAAATAATACATAAAGAGGCTTCCCCCCACAGTCTGACTTAATTCTCCCAATTATTTCTATGGGGTTATAAATGCATTAAGTAAAAGCTAAGAGAAAATATACTTGCTTCTAGAAACCTTGTAGGCAATACATTTCAAATGAGATAAAATCACTTAGGTAATCTTGAAATTTTTTTTTTCTTTTGTCTCCTGTCTTTTTTTAAGGTCTGATAATGAAAGCAATATTTCTCAGTTGTATGGAGAGGAGTGGCACGGAAGGCTCGTTCTAGGGAACTGCAAGTTATAAGAAAGGATGGAGCTGGTTAGCATATGTCTAGGCCTTCTCAGTCCACAAGTTAAAGGACTATGGCATTGACTGATCTATAATCAACATGAGAGGGCAGGGACACTGATATATTCTGTTTATTGTCAGAGAACCAGGGTCTGTTGCTGAAGTTAATGCTGATTTATGCTGTGGTACAGATTTCTACCTGATAAAAATTGGAACCAACAGCGAAACAGGCTTTTTTGCAATCCTACCTATCATTTTCTCTCATTAAATGAAAAAGGAAAACATTCCAAGAGTTGACATTTTTTGGAAGACAAGAACTGTGTTTAATTTAGGGCTTTGTTCAACAGAAAATGTGTCTCAGTTGTCAGTCCTTGAAATGTCCTACTACATATGGCAACAAAGTTCTTGTGTACGTCTGGGAATTCCTACCCGTCCTGTTTCCCACTGCTTTTCTTTAAAATAATTGTTCCCATTGGGAGACAGGCTGTTGAACCCATTCTGTTTCGGCTGCACTAACTTTATGGCCTGTACATTTTGCTGTATAGCTGGAGAAAGGACGGATATGTAGATATAACAATGCAAAGAAATCGCGAACTATAGGGGAAGGGATAGGATGAGTGCATTTTCTTCAAACATTTGGGCATATCCAAAGAATACCAATTTTACCAGGCTTCTGTGTTATGATACCTTTGTGACAAAAAGGACAGACCTATGACAGAGTATATCATCGACTATTACAGCTTTGCTGAACAATTGCACAGCTGGTTTCTACAAAGTGTTGTATTTTCTGCATTGTTTAATTTACAAACGTTAATTCAGTTGAAGTCTCCCTCTCAGAAGATAATTTTTAATGAGAATTTCATTATGACATAACAAAATGATATAGCAGCCAAAGTAAAATTTGAGGTCACTCAAAATGGTATTTAAAAGTTCAAATTCTGTACTTCAGTTTCTCATTCAGCTGCTTAAAATAACTCTGCTAGTGAAAAGATTCTTAAATCTGTGTTGCAATAGATTGCTTCGTGGGATCAAAGTTATATGAGTGCATTAAACCCATTCAGCGTTATATTTTTTTGCATTCACATTAAATAAAGTATATTCACCTTAAACTGGCAATAATGAAATGTCTTAGCTACAGAAAACTATCAAGCAGCTGTATTCTACACAGCCATGATAAAACTTGTGTTTTGTTATCCTTCTCACATTCTGATACTGAGATATCATTAATACATGAACAAGAGGATTTATCTGTGCTTTGCAGATATATTAAACCTGGCTATTGGTCTCTCTCTGTCTCTTCTGGTAGCCTGACAAATGAGAAAGTGGTGTATGTTTAGCATGAGGCACTACGAGCATTGCCAGCCCGAAATGTGATTTCTCTTCATCTCCAGATGCATAAGCATATCTTTGCATTCTGTTCTATCAACAGCTATCAAAGGCTCAGAGGACAACTCATCAGTATTCCTCCCTCACAGAAGTGTCTTATTTGTAATAATTATAATTAACGTTAAAAAGTGATATGGACTTAAATCTAATTAAATTGAAGCCATGTACTCAGATCTTCACCTCACAAAAAACATTTAATTGAATAGAGGCTAGGATCTTGCTAAATTTTTTATTGTTTTTGTAAGCATTCATAAAAATTCATTTAATGTGTACTGACTTTTTCAAGACATGTCAGGGGATTTGTGAACCACTGCAGAGATAGGAGTTGATTGTCATGGAAATAAAAACTTGAAGTGGAAAAGGAAAAAAGAGTCAGTAAAGTTGCTATCAAACCTCACTCTTATTTATCACTTGCCTAAATACATTTTTTCTTTTCTTCCATGTTTACAAGTCTTCATAAGAGGAGTTATTTTAATTGTCCTTTACTGATCTACAATTGATGCATGCCTTATCTTTTATATATGGAAAAACTTGTTCAGTGAACAAAAGAGGGGAACAGAAAAGTTGGAATACTCAAGAACAGCAATGGGTTGTTCTGTTGCAGGCTGAGCTTACAGAACGCATGAATGAGCAGAAGGCATGACCCCATAGAGTCTTGAGAAGAATTTAAAGACAGGCAGGCTGAGAGGAAAAGGTCATTGGCAGAGAAAGGGGAGAGAGTATTTTATCTGCTGATTTAAGAGCTAATTCGCTCTCACATACCAAGGCTAAATATACGCTCTTGCTACCTCAGTTTTTAGAAGTGACTGCTGCCTCTGTGCTTGTTGCTCCTCCATACTGTGGCCTTGTGCCTTAAGTCAACCTTTATTCTTAACTGCTTCTATAACAAGCTGCAAAATTTTCCGAGCATTTTATTGTCCAAGCGGCAAGAAAATACTTGAATGAATGAATACTGTGAATTCATTCTTTACAATGAATTTATGCTTTGTCACAGCTAGGGCTGTTGCTGGCGTTTGTATCTTTTCCAAACGATTAAGGTTAATCTGTATACTAGAAATACTCCTTCCTTGGAACATACAAACCAAGAAGACACACCTTAAACCTCAAAACTGAGGAACTATGACAGATCGGTGAAACTTCTTCAGGAATTCAGTTTGAAATGCTTGTATTGAAGTCTTCAGAAAACTGGAAGGAAGTACAGTGATTACTATTATACTAAACAGCATACTTTATTTCTAAATGTGATGAATTAACTCTTCAACAGATTTTAAGAAAAATCTCTTGCCTTAGTATTCAAACCACATGTCCTGGGTTTGGCCAGGACAAGGCTAATTTTCACCGGAATCCAGGAAGGGGCACAGCCGTGTGGGCTGACCCCACCTGGCCAAACAGAGCAGGGTATTCCATACCATGTGCCTTCATGCTGGGTTCTGGTGGGGGGGAGCGGGACGGCGGGAACTCACTCGTGGCTTGGGAGCGCGCGGCCGCGGTGGTCGTGGAGAGCAGCTCTGTTGTGCGGTCTGTTTTGCTTTGTGTATTCCCCTTATCTGTATTGTTGTTTTTACTGTTCCCTTTGTTTGTTGTTCTGTTAAACTGCCCTTATCCCGACCCACCAGTTTCTGCCTGTTTCTTTCCACTCTCCTCTGCAGCCCGGCGGGGGGAGGGGCGGCCACATGGTGCATTTTGTTGCTGGCCACAGCCAAACCATAACACAACATTTTATAATTTGTTAAAAAAAACAACTAAGAAAATCAAACTTGAATTTAGTTTTCATTGTGTAGGTTTCTAATTTACTATTTTGTGTTAAAATCCTGCAAAGTTTGGTTAGTGAGATGGTGTCAGGATGGAAATTCATAGCTGCAGTGAAGTTTATAAGTTATGGCTCATTTACTGCAAGCATTGATTTCAAAGTACTTATAAGAGTAACTCAACACGGATCAGAGCTGGAAGTGATCTACCATTCTTTAGAGATCAGGTTTACGCTTAGTATTTTAGAAAACAAGGTAGCTTAGTGTGGGTAAGGCATAAACACAGCTGCTAACGATCACATTTATGTTTTCAGACTCCTTTCTTAAAAAGTGTTTCTATGAACACTTTTTTTGGGAGTGGTAGTAAGATTGAAGCAAGATTATAAAATCCAGTAATAGGTATATTTTGAATGCACTAACAGTGCAAACAAATCTTGACTAAGTTCTACTTCTTTAAGAAGGCTGATGGAGAATTAATTCAGCTTAATTTAGATGTCTTATACAGAGATTTTGAAGAAATATTAAAATATTTTTTTCTGATTTTCCCTTTGTAAAGAACATGTGGGAAGCTTCAAATAAGCTGAGTCATAGTGAAGCTGCTCTTGAATTCGATGGGTTCCCACGTAATTTCTGTAATGTAAGAATAGTTCTTCTTTCAGTCTTTTTCTCTGTTTAGTTTATTCTGATTTTATAATTTTTTTACAGTTGCTATGTCATAATCATCTGAATTTATAAAACATAACTTCTTAAAATGGAATATGTCTTTCTTTTAATTTCCCTTTGATGCTAATTAAATTGTATCAACTATAGTAAGGTAGTATAGTTAGTTGCTTGATTCTGTGGATTTGGGGTAACAACTTACAAAAAACACCACTAGAGTTAATAGGTTTGTTTTCAAGTAGGTAATTAAAGACAAATCTTGACAGCTTTGGTTTCATATTTGTTGTCAAGATTAAAAGCACTTCATGGTAGCTTTTATCTCTATATATATAATTAATCCATAAATGTGTCTTAATTTTACTGTGTAAAAATCAGAAAATATACCAAAGTCTACTACGGTTGAAAACTATGGAAATTTGATCTCTCTTTTTTTTCAGTCTTGAAAGATAGGAGTTAGAAAAAGGGTAAAAGCCGGTAAAATATTTTGTTTTCTTTATTCTCCTACTGTCATATTGAAATAGAAGAAATGAGTAACTTACGACAAAGTTGTCTTAATCTTAGCAGGCACTGAACCACAAATTCTCTTTAGTTTGTAGTGGCTTTGATGTGCACTCATTCTGAGGATCTGACCCATTGTTATAAGCTGCAGTATTCAGTGAGGCTGCACAAAGAGGATGAAGATGCTTTTGTTTGTGTTGTTTTCTCCCCAGGAGATGACAAATACACTTCTGTCATTGGCATCAAAACAGAGTTATGAGGCACTGAGGCTACCTTACTATAATATGTTAGTCTGCAAGCTTTACATTTTTAAACAATTACATAACTAGCACTGTAGGACTTGGAACATTTAATTTGCACTAATCTTAACAGAAGACTAGGATTATTATTAGTATATCAGAGTACCTGTATAATTATGTGAAAGAACTTGTGAGACAGTTTTTCTGCTAATAATGTCTAAATTCCATGTGAGAAGGTAGAGATGAAATAGCATTCACAGTCAGAAGTGAAAGTAAGTGTACTTATTACAAAAAGGTTATGTTTGAAACACACGAGATAGCATTTTCACCTTTACTTGCAAATGAAGATGTAATGATCGATTTGTCACCTCATCTCAAGTCAGACAAGGTTCTGACTAACCTGAAGAAAACAAGGACTATACAGCTGTACTTCCCAACAACAAAGGAAGGAAAGTGCTTAATTCAGAATAACACTTGGATTCATGGTTTGAGTTGTAGTTTCTGTATCTTAAAATTTTCTGTGCATCATGTATTTTCTATTCTGATTGCCATAAGCTTTTATTCTTTTGGCAGCAGCAGTGGTAATTAAAATTCTTGACTATAATGCTGTATTGAGTTTACAGGGCAAGGTTTTTGTATCTGAGCGTGTTGCAGGGGTGGTTTCTGTGAGAAGACACCAGAAACTGCCCCCAAGTCAGACCAAGACAGTTCCAGCCAGCTCCAAAAAGGACCTGCCACTGGCGAGAGCTGAGACCATCAGCAAGGCTGGTAGTGCCTTTGTGATAAATATTTAAGAAAGGGTAAAAAAAGATGCTGCACAGCTGTTGTGAGAGAGAGGAGTAAGAAAATGTGAGAGAAACAGCCCTGGAGTCATCAAGACCAGAGAAGAAGGAGCGGGAGGAGGCGCTCCAGGCACCAGAGCAGAGATTCCCCTGCAGTCCACTGCAGGTTGTTCCCATGCAGCCCATGGAGGACCACAGCAAAGCAAGTATCCACACCGCAGTCCATGGAGGGCCCCACACTGGAGCAGGCTCCTGCCAAGAACTGTGACCTCTGGAAAGAAGCCCATGCAGGAGCAGGTTTTCTGGCAGAAGCTGTAAGCCCATGTGGGACCCACACTGGAGCAGTCCCTTCCTGACGGACTGTACCTCATTGAAAGGGACCCACTGCTGGAGCAGTTCATGAAGGACTGCAGCTCTTGGAAGGACTCACACTGGAGCAATTTGTGGAGGACTATCTCCCATGGGAGGGACCCCATGATGGAGCAGTGGAAGAATGTGAGAAGGAAAGAACAGCATAGTGGAAGTGTTATGAACTGACCACTAGCCCCATTCTCCAAGCTTCTACTCCACTGGGGGCGGCAGGGGGTGGAGGGCAAGAAGGTGGAAGAATTAGGAAGGAGGTTGAGCCTGAGAGGAAGGAAGGGATGGGAGAAGGTGGTTTTAGTTTTATTCTTATTTCTCTCTATCCCACTATGTTAAAAGTAATTGGTAAAAAATTAAATTCATCTTCCCCAAGTCAAGTCTGTTTTGCCCATGATGGTAACTGGTAGATAATCTCTCTGTCCTTATCTCAACCCACAAGTTTTCCATCGCACTTTTTCCCACTGTTTGGCTGATAAAGGGAGTGACAGAGCAAGTTGGTAGACACCTGGCAGTCAGTTAAGTTCAGTCAACCACAAATAATTTTATGAAGAATATAGTCCAGTTAGGGGCCCTAGACTACACCCTAAAACAATGCGTATGATTTTACTGACAAAATATCTCCATCTTTGGTGAGTTGTTAAAAACTTGAAAGTTTCTACAGAGAATCTAGGATTTTAAAAAAACTGAGATTATAAAATTTAACTGAAAAACTTTACTTGTAGGACCATAGTACAGTATAAATATGACTTCAGATAGTAAGGATCATGTTCATTGATTACCACATTGATTACCTGCTTTTTTTTTAATATGCAAATTATACAGAGCCTAAGTATTAAATGGAAGATTAAAAATGTTGAAGCTTACAGTTACATTTCATAGAATGGCTTGTCAGAAGTCAATCCACATTTTCAGACTAACTATAGAATTTTGAAAATCCTGCATTTGAGTGAGTTCCAGATTTAAATTATTATAATATTATTTACACCAAGAAATTGATGACAGATAAGTAGTAATTCTATGTAGCAAGTAGGGAAAAGCGTATATTGATCCTGCTAGATGTTCAGTTCATACAAATTTGCCTTAGCAGTAGAAGTGCCTAAGAAATTCATTTTCTCCTATGTCCACCAATTTCTTTTCATTTACCCTCCACTGTGAAGCTCTGAGTGTGAGGGAATGTTATAAGACCATTGAATAAATCCAATCTAATAACAATCTCAAAAAACAAAAATGGGAAGAAGGAGGGGAAGAAAGATGGAGACAAATAAGGAAGGCAAGGCTTCTCAAACTGGCTTTACTTCAGGATCAATACAACAGGAGTCTACACCGTAAAAATAATTTCCTAGAATACACATTTTCACAAATAAAGCATTATGGTCATTCAAATGCCAATTAAAAACTATCCTGAAGGGATATTCAATTTGATGAAAAGGGAATAGGACTTGGTAATAATTTCTTACAGTGATAATATCTCCCAGAATGTTATTTACTACACCTAGGGTGTTCTGTCTTTCCTAACTACAGAAATTCATCATCTGCCAACTAGATGTTATGACAGTTTAGACACCTTCTAATAAAAATCACAGTAAAGGCAAGCTGTAACTAACATAGTAGACTGAAAAATTGCAAGTAGTTGCCTGTCTGCTTTAACACCCCTCTTGTGAAATAAGATTTAGACTTTCTCTACTCTTTGTGCTTAAGTCTATGTTTCCCCTCTACCCTGCCCTAATGAGGCCCCATCTGGAGTACTCTGTCCAGTTCTGGGCTCCCCAGTTCAAGAAAGATGAGGAGCTACTGGAGAGAGTCCAGCGGAGGGCTACGAGGATGATGAGGGGGCTGGAG
>Ga0065711_1010950_pt1 | contig 15782 bp, 11 predicted proteins | sample Hoacrofraction12_FD_59098 | JGI IMG/M metagenome (GOLD analysis project Ga0065711, IMG submission 59098) | Hoatzin crop microbial communities from Cojedes, Venezuela - Epithelial fraction 12 v2 (version 2) | ecosystem: Host-associated > Birds > Digestive system > Esophagus > Crop | place...
GCTTTTTTTTTTTTTTTTTTTTGTGAGAAATTCCTGGTCTGCACCATGAACTGGTGAATTATGCCTTAGGCACAAATTCATTGCAACTCTAAAATCGTGTTGCTCTCTGAGTTCATTCTATAATGTACGTTTCTGCAGTGCTTCATTTTAATGTGCACCTCTTAAGCACTGGATTCTTGGCATGAATATGGCACAAAAGAGTTGTTTCTTGTGATGACACCAGGATAAAGCCATGTAAAGAGAAAGACTCCAGGTGTCCAGACTATGAGCTGTCACCGAGCTGTCACTGAGCTGTCACCTTGCCCCCTGTCTGCCTTCCAGATGTCCTGACACAAATGAAAACTGGATGATTTGGGATGAGTGGGGTTTTTTTTTTAAATATTAGAGGGAGAGAGATGTTAGTCTGTGGCCTTTTAAAATAGTAGTTTCATCCTTTTAATGGGTGCAATAACTTTTCCCTTTACTGAGCTGATTTGTCCAGCCAGTCTTTGAACACTGCTAAAGTGGACAGCTGAAGCTGAATGATGGGGTTTTGCTTTTCAATAGACCCCTGCAAAAAGCGTTTTCATGAAGCTAAACACCAGCAGGCTTGGCAGGTATGTGAAGCAAGTTTATTTTCTTAGCTTGTGTTCAGCACTGCAGAATAATAAAGTCTGATATTTGCAATCTCTGCCAGTGGTAATACAGTCCCTCGTTAGGCAGAAGCTTAGAAAAACAGGTTGAGAGAAAGCTCTAGTGTCTCTGCTCGAGAACTGGTGGCATTGCTGTGTTGCACAGTGTTACCTGTTACTTCTCAGGCAGTGGGTGTGAAGTTCGGTCCCTTGTGGTGACAGTCCTTCAGTCAGCACCGTAATGGGCTCCATGTCCTGATTTTTTTGTGTTTGTCATTTATGCCATTGCAGTTATCAGTCCTCCTCCTGTTGCAAGATCTGTTTCGTACAGTGCAAGTCCTTCGTCTCTGGAGCAACCCAACAGTGGGAATACGAGTCCTGCTTGCAGAGTTTCTTCTGCCCTTGACCCAAACCTAGGTAATGAAGAGGGAGACTTGCTTTTGGGCTTCTGCTGATTTATCAGTAGTTGCAGTATATGGTGACCATTGCCTTCCCTCTGTGACCTTGAGGTGTTTTTGCTAAAAGACATGCACAGACATTTTTTTCTCCACTATGGTAATGTTTAACTAGCAGACATGGCAACTGTATCTGGGGGAAAAAAAAAAAAAGATTTGTTTAAATTCAGTTAAAATGGGGAAAGGTCTGCTGGTGTCAGAGGTTGTCGAATAATATTTTACTTCGAGTACATGTATTATGAGCAATGAAAAAATATTTTGTTTAAATAAAGACAGAGTAGAAGAGGCTCTTTCATTTATTTATTTTTGAAATCTTTCAAGGTACTGAAATTGGATACATTTGAGCAATAAAGAAAAGCACAAACACACCAACCAGGTTAAATTTAAAACCTGAATGAGGTCAGGTTAAAAAAACAACAACAACAAAAAAACGTTTTGGGGAAAAACAGTTGTTGAATGCATCAATTCTCCTAATAAATCCTTTTTCAAACACCTCAGGATTAATGAGCCTGTCAAGAGAGTTTGTAGGTCAGAGAGATGATAATGAGCACGTTTAAAGTAAGTCCTCAAGACAGTAAAACAAACTAAATGAATTCTTAGCCTCGGCGTTCACTACAGAGTAACTTAAGGAGTCCCCTAAACTTCAGCTGTATTTGAGGGACAAGTTGAGGAATGGCCTTAAAAATTAGAATAAGTAGAAGTTTTTGTTTTATTACAGATCAGTAAAATGAGTAGTAAGTAGTCGGTTATACGAGAGTGCAAAAAGAAACATGGTATTGGCAAACTAATAGTTAAGTTGTGCAGCTGAGTTGTCATTGGAATTGCCCTCAGCACTACAGAATTGAAACACACAGATGCAAAACTAGTTTTTTAAATAGGAATTCAGGAAACTGTCAATTGTAAGTCTCCTATTTGACACAATTAGAAGAAACATAAACTGATTAAAAATGGAATGAATAAATGTGTGAATAATGTGATTCACGGAAATTCAGTGTGCCTTTTGTAGAACTCACAACTTGTACGTATCTGTGAAGGAATTGGTGAGCATTTGGAAGGAGTTTTGTGTACCTGGATTTCCAGAAAGCTTTTTACAAATTGCTTCCAAAAAATTCTGTTTTAAACCAAGAAATTAGTCTCTTGGGAACAAATAAGGAAGGTCCGTTCACATATGAATAATTGTTTAAAAAGTAAGAAATAAAGAGGGGGAATAAACCTTTTCTGCAATGAAGAGAGATTAGCAGTAAAATGCTATTGTGAATAAAACAACTGTACTTCTGGAAAGTCTGAAAAGGGGAAAGAAGTTTCATCCTCATACATCTAGAGCACTATAGTTGTGGAAAAAAAAATCTTTACAATATGTGCAAAATAGTGGGCATAGTGGGCCCTAAACTATCTGGTTGTTTCAGAAATAAAATCTTAAAAGCATTGTGGATTTTCCTTCTGGGGAAGGGGGGAACCCAGCAAAAACCAAACCAACTTACCTCACTGCTAAGTGCTGATCACAAAGGCAAAATTCTGCATCCTGGCTCTGACAATGACCAGCAGCAGATCTTTAGGGAAAAAAAATACAGGAATAAGGTAAATATGGAGTAATATTCCTGTTTGTATGCTTTCCTAGTACTTGGCAGCTTGCTGCTTGGATAAATCCTGAGCTAGCAGCTGGCTCTGCCAGTATTACTGTACCTACTAGTCCTTGGTGGACTTTTCTTTCATGAATTTGTTTAACTAGTTGCTTGTGCTATATTACATGTTGGTCTGCAGTTAGTAGGGCGGTTAATAATTAACATGCTATATTTTGATTTGGAAACTTCATATGGATTTTCTAAGTCAAATATGTATGACGTGTCAGGCCAGATGTGCGGTTTGGTTTACAAAAAGGGTAAAAGAAATCTGTAATGGATACTTAATTCCAGTGAATCTCAGAATGGGATTTCATGTTATCCAAAATATCCACTACAATTTCTCTATTGAGCACTGACCTTCCAAGACGGCAGCACAGAAGCTCACTGCAGAGGACGGTGAAGCAAAAAGAAAAGCAAGTAGTTTTACTGTGAATTTACAGAGGTGTGGGAGAAAAAGTATATTCATCCTGTGTGATGCTAATATCCTAGTACAAAGACAAAATTGCAGCAGTTATAAGTATTGTTTGGATTCCATTTCTTTCTCCCTTTCTATAGGGATTACAAAAAAAAAAATCCCCAAACTTGGCATACAAATTAAAGAGTATATCAGAAGTGCTAGGCTTCACAGTGCTGGTCTGTGACAGTGTGGTTGTTTCTAATTTATCCTGGGTTTGTTTTATAGGGGAAAAGAGAAAAAATAATGAACCTTATTCTCTGGAGGATTCAAAAAGACCAAGGGTTATAGGAGATATTCCTATTGAGCTAATCAATGAAGTAATGTCAACAATTACAGATCCTGCAGCAATGCTCGGTCCAGAGGTGAGAAATGTATAGATGTGGTATGTTTCTAAATGGTCTGTTTTCAATAAGTGTTCCACGTGGATAGAGTATGATAAGCTAAGAGTCCACAAAACTTGCCAGGCTGTCATTAAGGAAAATAGAGACTTTCGAAGAATGTGATTTGCATCATTAACATGAAGAATAGTACTACCGTTTTTTTTAATGCATTGTGTAATGTTTGCAAAGAGACTCAGAAATGAGTGATAGCAAAAAAAAGTACATTCCAGGTTATTTTGCAAGGTGCTTCTGTTACAGAACAGTTCCAGCGTATGCTTTTTATTGTTAATCAGAGATGTAGCTCATAAGGTGAATAGGGTTCAAATCTTGCAGCAGAATAAAAGATCCAAATTTAAAACCTCTGTCTATTGCAGAAGGACTGATCTAAACAGTTATTTGCTCTGTCTTCCACAGTTGCTCTTTTTTTTTGGCTGGAAGAGAAAAACAAACAGAGTTGCAGAATTGTGCCATGTACAGAATTGCACAATTTCTTTTTTTTTTTGGCTGGCTTTTCCTCCTTCTGTTCCCCTCGCCAGGCTATGTTTTGCCAGCAGCTCTTGTTTGCCAAAGTTTAGCTAGAGACTGCTAAAGATTTGGAACCACCTACATTCTTACTCAAACGATATACTATGACTGATGGCTCTGCATATTACAAATGCTGTGCCAGTGTGGCTGTTGGGGCTGGCAGTGACTAGAAACCTAGCAGCCAAACTTTGCTCTGAAAAGTAAACAGTATGTGCATGCAGAGATGTTTTGGCATTGTAAAATGATCTTCAAAAAAAAAAAGCTAAATAAATTGACTGTATTGATTTCATCTCTATTCAAATATATGGATGCAATTGCTACATATGTAACAGCAAAATCAGTAGGAATTGAAATATTCTTTTTAGGCTTTTAGGATAGTGGCATAGATAGTGGACAGCACTATTAAAATGAAAAAATATGACTTTGCCTGCACTGCCATTAAAATATGTGATCCGCAATATGCGCAGGCGAATCCACTACTTTTGTCCAAGCTGGCCATACTAAAGAAAATGTCTAAACTTAGTGGCATAGGCTTCAGCTGGATGAGTGCTGTCCCTTGAGAGATTTTGGAACTTGTTGAGTAGTAACCATTGCTGTTGTTACCTAATCTTTACCAAAAGAAGTTTGAATAAGCCTTTGTACACTGTAGTGGAGACATAGCCAGCTTATTTGATGGTGTCACTTCTGCTAGAAAAAGGTAATCATTGGCAGATTTGTTTTTGTAAGAAGATGACTTGGAAAAAAGAGGGGGTGTGATTCCTTAAGGCTGTTGCATGAGAGGATGTGAAATCTCCAAAACGTGATTTTGTTCCTCTTTTGTGTGGTGCAGACCAATTTCCTCTCAGCGCACTCGGCCCGGGATGAGGCGGCAAGGCTGGAGGAGCGCAGAGGGGTGATCGAATTCCACGTGGTCGGCAACTCCCTGAACCAGAAGCCCAACAAGAAGATCATGATGTGGCTGGTGGGTTTGCAGAACGTGTTCTCCCATCAGCTGCCTCGAATGCCAAAGGAGTACATCACACGCTTAGTCTTTGATCCGTGAGTACCGCTGGCAAGGGGTCTGGCGGCTGAGATGGAGAGAGCCTGGTGCTGCTTGCAGGCAGTGGTGCAGGAAGGGGCCAGCTGAGGTGGTGTGGAGGGCGGGTCTACCCGTGCTACCCTTTTCCCATCTTGTGAAGCCCCTGTAATTCCTGGCCAATCTAATTGGATTGTACCCAAATACCGTCTCGGTGGCTGCATTAATGACAAGTGGCTTCCTGTTGTGGGACATGAGTCTGTGGGGAAGGCTCCTACCTATCTTGTACATTAAAATGTTGGAACTTAAAGTCAGAAAGTAATTGTGATGCTTATTAGTGGTTTCTGGGCCCATACTAACTTGCAGGCTGCTCCATCCTTTGTGGAGATCATGAACCAGCAGAGACTGAAGTTTTTCAATGAGAAGAACTTGTGGGATTTATGAAGAACAGTAGCATTTAAGGCAGCATGGGAGAAATCACTCCTCACCCGAGCACATTGCTTTTCTCTTTATCAGTGCAAGTTTCCTGTCTTGCTTTGGGTGCGTCTCTACACTGCAGGCACTTGAAAAGAGACACGTTGGCTGTAGCAGCATCTACAGGCTGTACAGTCTTCCACTCACCCAAGTGTCCTGACTGAATTGTGCCTCAGCTGCTCAAGCACAAAGGGAAATTCATAGAAGTGTGCATTTCTCCACCATTGTGTTTCTTGTAGAGCCTGCTTCCCCTCAACCAGTATGTTCTTCCAAAATTTCTGCCTCCTAGTGATCCATGCCCAAGGATAGCCTTAGGGGCCTGCCGTACTGATGGCAGCCCTTCGCAGTGGAGGATGCCTGTGGGCTCATTGCTGTGTGTCAGCAGTGACCTTGAGGAGCTCTGACTGAGCTGACTGCAGCCAGCTACCCAGCCTGGTTCGTGGAAGAGCCTTCCTCCACCACTGGTGATGTCAGCCTCTGTCTTTGTGCCTGGTATTGTAGCTGCAGCAGTTATGAAAACATTTCTGGAACCATTTCCTCTGCTGTTAGGCTCACTGGCATTCCCTGGGCAATACTCTCTCGGTGCCAGCAAACGCTGCTGCTGCTGGGTCTGTGCCATCCCTGAAGCACAAACAGCCCAGTGCGGGGGACTGTAGGACAGGACTTCGGTCTCCAGGCACAGGAGACTCATCTTGGGGCCTTCTCCTGGGTTCTTCAGAGGCGAACAGCACTGTTCTTGTGAGGGCCAGCACCAGTCCAGACTCTCTTACCTCTCCTATGTTGGGGAGGCACTCGGTTGAGAGAGAGAGGCAGCAACAGGATCTTGTCTGAGTTTAGGAGCCTTAGCAGCACTGTGATCTCAAGCAGAGGTTACTGGTTGAAGAAGTCAGGTTTCCTCATGACCAAACATCAAAGCAAAATTTTGAAGTAGTGATGTTGAGCCATCGCCTTCTCCCATGTTTCTCTAGGCCCTCCCTTACTGAAAAAAACCTTTCTAGTAGGCTGAGAGGAACTGCTGGTAGTTTAAGTGCTCTTCAGTATAGATATCTATCTGGAGAGTGGTCTGTGCTTGAGAAAGAGGTATGGGTATAGCTACAGCAAGAAAATGCGCTCCCTTATGTGCCTGTGGCAAACAGTTGACCCAAAGGAAGCAAAGCGCATCGCCTGGACGGCACAGAGAATCCCAGCATCTGCCGTGAATCTCCAGAGACACACACTGGGCACCTCTGCTCAGTAGTGGGTACACACAAACCTACATTGAGCAGGAGATATTGGAATCCAACAGTTCTCTTCCCAAATTTCCTTCAGCTGTTACCTTACTTATTATCACCTTTAATGTTCTTATTTCTGAAATGGCCATCTTAACCGAATCTTGTTGCTTAAATAACTCCAAACATGAGGAAGGAAACAAAATTAAAAGATTAAGCTACTATGTTACTGCTGACATTCCACAAATAAAAAGCACAAAGTAAGTACAAAAAGAAGAGTATATAAAATGTATAAAATTTCTTTTAACGGTGGAACATAAAATATTACTACTCTTCAGACTAACGTTTTTTGGAAGGGCCTCACTTTCGGCACCAACCTCCCCCTCTGCCTCCAAAAAAGATATCTTCTGTAAATTTACTGTATTGTTTATACAAGTTATGTGATACTGTGTATTGAATAATCTAGAGACGGATGCCGTGTAAATATTTCCAGACCTTGAGGATGACACTAAAATTCTTAATCCTTCACACAAGAGTTCAGACTGCACCTTGTTTTATCTTTTCTGTCAGGCAATGTAAATGCAACAGAAATGGATATTTATTCTCGTCTTGATTCCACTAAATATGAAATATCATTTCTTGCTTCATCAGCTGTGTTTGAAACTGATAGCTTACCTATAGAGAGTGCTCGCAAGGGAACAGGAATCCCTTAGGAAGAACTTACTGTCCTTTAACTCCATTAATTTCTAATTTATTCAGGGTAAAATCCTGAGAGCTGCACAATGGTGTAACTGTCGGCACTAGAATCAATGAAAGCGATACAACCCTTATTTATTGGGCATTACCCTAGTATCTAGCAGTAATTGGCAAGGCCAGAACCTTACTGCATGAATGATGAATTTTATGGTAAATTCAAAGCATGATGTTAAAATAGCAACTCTTCTGTACATACAAACAGCTAACTTATAACAGAGGCATATACAATTGCATTAGCATCATGGAAAGAAGTGAATCAAGTTTCTGAAAAAGGAGGGTAATGGCACATTATGTACTATGTACATGAATTAAAGTGACTGTTATTTTTGTCTACTCAGGAAACACAAGACCCTTGCATTAATAAAAGATGGTCGTGTTATCGGTGGTATCTGCTTCCGGATGTTCCCCTCCCAGGGATTTACGGAGATTGTTTTCTGTGCTGTGACTTCCAATGAGCAAGTCAAGGTAAAAATTCTCTACTAGTGTTCATTAAATGTATTTGAGTCCGATTCACCACTGCATATGCTTCTAAATCTGTTAGTCACATTGAATATATTGCAGAGTTGAAAGATATAGTGATTCAGAATATACTACACAAAAACTAATGTGCAGATTTAGAATCATCAGCATAATAGTAGGATTATTTCTAATAATTAAAAAATCGTCCTCAACACAGAGTGGTCAGTTGTCTCCCATTCTTGGACTACTCACTCCTCTGTCTTCAGCAACAGTGGTGTAACACCTCATGGTTGACTGAATTAAGTATTGCTTGTGTGTGACAGTAATTTGTGTCCAATCACACTGTGATGTTACGTGATTTGAATGAAAATGAGCTATATCCAGAATTTTGGTATAGTTTTATCTCAAAATAAGCACATGCACTATTCTCTAAGCTCTTTTTTCAGTTCCTTTCACAAAATGTTCTCAGAGTGTTGAGAATTAGCTGCTATGTTGAGAGAATGTAGAGCGCTATGAATACAGGAGATTCCTCTTGCTTTCTCGGGGACTACAGGTAGATCTAACTATGGCCATGTGATTTAGGATTTTGCCTATAGATGGTGCTGTAGCTTTAGGTTTTTCAGTTGAAACTGTTAGAGCCAATATGTGGATTTATTTAGAGTTTGTAGCAGTTGAACATGCAGAAATTGTATGCCCTACTTTAGAAGGGAATATGTACCCTACTTTGGAAGGGTAACATGGTGGGACTGAAAGCCTGTGACAATTTTTAGTACTTGGATTATGTTTGATTTTATTCAACTCTGGTGTTAGAGAGCAGTGGCCTGTCATAAAAGGATCCCAGTGTTTTAGCAAATGCGTACAATAACAGAAGATGCTTGAAGTATGTCTATTCTAAGCTTGGATAATTCATACAAATTATTTTCATTCTACTAAAACAACCAACTGCACTACACAAGTTAAGCTGCCGAAGGTGTGTTGTGATTCTCTAGGAATAACCTTTCAGAATATAATAAAGCAAATAAATCTAACCTCTCAGAGAATTTGCCTAGGTTGCATATGCACACATAATGCACAATTTCTGCAATTGCCCTCTGGGCACCTCGCTGTATGTGAAGATCTGTTGACTATTTCTGAAAACTGGCCTTCCCACATTCCTGTCTGAGTAAGGTGACCCCAGCAACCGGTAATTGAGAAAAACTGAATGTTTATACATGGGTGAGCTGCCTACTCTTGGGAAAAATAAATTCAAAATTTATTTTAATTTGAGGCTGGAGTAAGAAATACAGGTACTGTTTTCCTTTATATATGATATTTAAAAGCTGGATTGTTTTTGAGGTAGTCTGATCCCATGCTACAAAATTATTTTACATTTTACTGTACATGGCTTAGTTTCCTTTTAGGATTGTTAGACTTTCAGAAGGGTTTGTGAGAATGGATAAATCCTGTGAGGGTTATAAAAATAAGTGTCCGGCAGAAAATGTTTGAAGTAATTGTCATTATAATTGCTGGAATTTCTCTGAGACACAGAGTTGACATTTTTTGTCAGAGATTAGATGCTTTAGAATTGCTGGGTTGAATTGGATTGTTTCAGGTGCAAATAAAATGTCAGTCTGTCTCATACACTTTTCCTTTCACCCTGCTGGTGAGAAGGGAAGTGAGGAGCTTGGCTGGCTCGTGTACTGCTAGCTTGCCTTTAAGGAAAAGATTTTTCATTCAGATTCTTGGTTCAGGGTTTTCATCCCCTTCAAAGAATTTGTGAACAAGAATTTGCAATTAGAAAGTCTCTTCATTATCTTGAGCACATCTGAGTTCTAAGAAATGCTGTGCCCCACTTAACATGTCATCGGTTGTCAAACCACTTCTTTGTATTTGATGCCATGCATGATGTGTGCCACTTTAACAAGTGAACACATGGCTTTAAGAGCTTCCTCAAATTTGGAAGTACTTATTTTTACATGTATGAGGTCCTAATTTTGAACACGAGGTCTGAATACAGATGCTCCAAGCACTAGCTGGAACGGAAGTAAAATTTTCCCCAGTTTTCAAGAACAGATTACCCTAAACCATTCCATGTGTATTTCTGTAAGGGTCCAGTTATTCTCCATGATGTTAAAACTGGAATATATGCAGGAACAACACATTATTATGGGCTTTCTTGTCTTTTTTACATTGCTTCATCTCTCAGCAGAAGGGGAAGACTATAGTTTTCCTGAAAATGTGAATAAACGGAACGTTTTGTGTATTTTGGGGTTGAACGAAAATGCAAATTATTCCTGTGTGCAGTCAGAAGGCACAGCTATTTATTTGGTTGTGGACTCAGTAATTTTCTGCTGCTTATTATGGTAATAACTGTTCCACTGTTCCCTTTTATGCCTATGATAAGTTCAGATTATAAATCCTTTGAGGCAGAGTCTGATTCGGTGACAGGTGCAAAAAACACAGTAAAACAGAGATCTCATCTCAGAATGGGTTCCTCTAGAATGAGTCATTTTGATATTCCTACTGCTTTGCAGTTTTGAAGTGATACAGTGAGGAACGGATGGCCTATTATTGCAATAGGCGTAGCTTTGTTATTGGTGAAATATGTGACTATTAATAGTTGATATATAACTTAAAAGGGAAAAAATATTTGTGCACTTTGAGTTACAACTTTCAGGACAATGTACCTCTTTAGAGCTACGCTTTACCCCTAGAGAAAGTCTAGGTTTTGATCTCTTCTAGGTTAAAAGTGAATCAGATGCTAGAAGACGTGATATTTTGTTTTTCCCTGATGGGTCACAAAGATACCCTTACAAGACTGAAAACCATTTGATCTTGAGTACAGCTCACCAAGTTATGAGAAAATCTGTAAAACACTATCTAGAGGAAAAAGTGCATTTTGAAAAACAGTATGTAATAACCTTCGGTCCACAGTTTCTAATATGCGCAGTCCCCAAAGGCTTTGTAATAGTTTTTTTCCTCATACATTTCACACAGGGTTATGGGACTCACCTAATGAACCATCTGAAGGAGTACCACATCAAACACAACATTCTCAACTTTCTCACATATGCAGATGAATATGCTATTGGCTACTTCAAAAAACAAGTAAGTCAATGTAAGAAATTACCTGGTGCAAGAAATTAACATCTAGCAGTGATGAACTAAACAACTAGACGTGACAAAGTAGTTGGATAAAAGATAAAGTGCAATTTTATGTATTTATGTTTTATTTACAAGATGTGCTCTGTGTTCATCTTGTGTAATGATATTGGCTTATAATGCATTTTACTTTGATGGAATCATCTGAATATAGTTGTATGGTGTAGCATATAATTTATCAATTCTAAAAACCAGTCGAATATGGGTTGGCTGCTTCTTCATTCATTCATTTCCTTCACTGTTTCTAGAAGAAGTGTAAGAAAGGACCAGACTTACCTGCAGTAGACTAAAACTTACTTGACCTGTGCTCACAGCTGCCCCTGATTTGAAGCATGAGGTTCAAGTTCAGGAAATATTGTGATGTTTGATCTGTAAAATAGGTTTGATAGATGAAAACAGGTGTCAACTATCTGGTCAGACAATAGAGCGAAGATGGAGTCAAACTATTCTCAGAGATGTACAGCAATAAGACTAGAGGTATCAGCCACAAGTTAGATCATGGCAAATAGCAACAAGATACAAGGATTTAATTTTTTTAATGGTGGGGGTGGTGAAATACTGGAAAGTGGTGCCCAGAGAGGCTGTGGAACCTCTGTCCTTGGCAATTTTCAAAAGTGGACGTGGCCTTGAGCAACTGGATCTGATCAGACCTGCTCTGAGCAAGAGTGGGGCTAGGTCACCTCCTTAAATCCCTTTCAACCTCAGTTCTTCTTCGATTTTATGTACAAAACTGTTAGAATTAGCTCTTCACATATTCAAAATGATAAGAAGATGGGCTTGTGATACTGGTGTCGGATCTATGGAGACAGAGCCATTTCACGTCTGAAATGTCCCTTCTCCAGTTTGGACTCTCTTCACATCTGAAATGTCCCTTCCCCAATTTGAAGGTGCTCAGTCTGTATGTAAATCTGAAGCCTTTAACGGTAAATTGTGAGGCAGAAGTCCTGGTTAGGTTCCTAATTTTGTGAGGTTTCATAGATACCACTGTAACAGAAGAATAAAATTCAGCCAAAGTGAGAGTCCTACACTGCTTTTGATTGTCTTGGTTGATTCTTTTGTGGGTTTGTTTTTCCGTTAACTTTAGAACTGTATGAAGACTGTAGTATAACTCTGGAACTTTTAATAGGGTTTGTTGTCTTTTTTTTTCCACTTGAAATACAAAAGTAAAAAAAAAAATCATTGTTTTTTCTGGCTATAAAGTTACTGTCATCAACTTCAGCAGCAACTTTCCTTGACTAATGAGGACTGGCATCCACATTTTTTCAAAAATCCAGTCAGTTTGTCCACAGTAAAAATCTTTTCCTCGATCTCTTTATCTCCCCCATCTCCTTTCTCTTCCTGTACATATAAGCGATTAACTGTTCTTGTATCAAGTGACTTCCATGAGAAGGTGTTTATAACACCATGAACCGTGGTCTGTAACTCTTTCCATTGTATTGTCTGTATTTTAACATTATGATGAATTTGGTTGTAAATCGTCATAGCATTTCAGTTAAAACAAATGTAAAAGGAAAATAGCATCATAACAACATTAATTTTTATCTTCTTCAGGGTTTCTCCAAAGATATTAAAGTACCAAAAGCAAAATATGTTGGCTATATCAAGGATTATGAGGGAGCCACATTAATGGGATGTGAATTAAATCCAAGGATCCCCTACACAGAATTTTCGGTCATCATTAAAAAGCAAAAAGAGGTAAAGGCTGAAATGAAACACTGAACATTATAATCTATTCAGACGTTTAGAAACAATTCAGTCAGTGCCAGGTTAGGTCTCTTCTCTGCTTTGGTGCTTAAAACATTGGAATGTGTACTTTTATTAGTTAGACGGATTGTTTCGTTCAAGTCCCAGTGCCATATTTTTTGCAGTTGAAGCACTAAATTCTACCTTACTAACTTTATGATAACAGAAGTGTTGAAAAGTACTGATCTTTTGAGGGGTATTTCATATCTAAATTTTGTCATAGGTGATAACTAAGCAAAATCTTATGAGATTGATTTGTTCTGCAGCTTTGTCAATTTTTTCTTATGTTTTCCCCCCCAATGACAGTAGTGTTCATTAGAGTGACTTTTGAATTGAATATTTATACTTCATGTCCTGTATTTTACTTGAAAGAAATAGGTTTATTTTTTTTCTGCCACTACTTTAACATGCAAATCAAGAATGGGCTGTCTTAAATTCCAGGTTGTCCTTCTTTGGAGTTCATGTGGGATATTCTTTATTTAGTTCATAATAATATTCCATATAATAAGACAGTTTATTAGCAAAATCATTAAGATATTTCCTGTTGTGTTTAAATACCATCCTTGGTTTTTAAAGAAATACAAATTACAAGGATAATTTGTCCTTCCAAGCTGGTCAAATCTCATGACTTTTTAGTTTGTTAAAATGCTTCTTCATAGAACCATCATTTTCCTTCCATTAGAGCTATTTGGCCCATGCTGGCAGAAAGGAAGGCAATATCTCAGTGCTATACATTTAATTTACAAGGTTTCTTAACTTCACTCATTGGGAAAGTTTTCCTATGTCCATACAACATGATCATATTTTTTTTCTCTTTCATTTCTGCCTGATTGGGTTACTCTTCAGATCCCAGTCTACTGCTAGACATGTCACGTTTCCCTCAGGGATGGGATGTTTTCAGGGCGGGCAGAGTGGATGGACCTTTGGAACTGCACTTTAAGATTGCCTGTTTGACACTCAAAACACAGATCAGGCTTTTTATTCTCCCTGTTCCAAGGAAATTTAGAAATAGCCCTCACAGTCTGCAGCTTTATAAAGAATGTTTGCTTCTCTGCTCAAACTGAAAGCAATGAAGATGCTACCTGAACAGCAGTGGAATTTTGAGTGTTGACAGTATGGATTACGTACTGATGAAGTTTGGTGCTGGTATTGGCCAGTACTGGACATCAGACTTCTCTAGCCCTGTTCTTTTAGAAGTGAAGCTTTTCATGCAATCTAAGCTTTTATTTAAAGAATTAGAGTATGCACCTATGGCTGCTAAGACCATGTCACCCAACACTGGGTATCGGTCACAGACCACCATTTGTGAGTTCGCACTGCCTGAGCTGTAGCTCATTTACAGTCATTCGGAAAAATATTAAAAATCCCTCTATGCAAAGCTTTGTGACCTGCTGACTTGTGAGTAATCAGTGTTACTGATTGAACAACTTGTTTTAATCAGGAAAAGCCGCCAGTTCCTAAATTACAAGAAGGATTTAAGATGGATTTAACAATTAGTTTAAAAGTATTTTGATGTTATGCTGGATTCTGGCCATGGTGCTATGTATACTGTATTTCTCTTAACACTTGTAACCTCTGTGGAAAGTCTGATTTTCTTCTTTTGCTCATCTTTGAGAGAAAGTACTATGCATGGGGGAGTAAAGGTCCTTAAAAATAAAAATATGTCCATCTTTGTTATTTCCGAAGAAAATAGTCTCTCAAACTGTGGTGATCTGAATGGCTGCACATTTGTTTACTCCCAGTTACGAAGTAAGTAATTTTGAAAGTGACACATTCAGGACACACAAAGCTTAGGTAAGCATCTAAGCGTATATCAAGATCTCCAAATCAAATTACTTAGAATTGAGGTAATGAGATTGCAAAGCAGAACAGAGCATACCTCAGAACTGGGAAAGCCTTCTCTGGTATTTATAAGCAGAGTAGAATATCAGTTCTGAAGAGTGGCATCATTCTGTCTTCCTCAAGGGAAAATCTTCGGTAAGAGTATCTCTGACTGATATTTAAGCAACTCCTACAGTTATATGGAGACTTGGGAGGGAATAGGTATTTCTAAAATTTTGAAATATAAACATATATGTGCATTCAATATGTGCCTGGAAGTTTCTGACCAGCTGTGCCGAAGGAGTTCAGAAGAACCAGCTGTTAGTATTAGAACCAGTTCCCAAACCTGCTTCCAGGAAATATCCTTCCTTACCTTTGCTGCCACCTTCCCAGGAGTTGTGCAGCTTGTGATCAATACTGCAAGCAAGGACTCCTTTTCTTCAGATTTGTGCCTAAATAGGCAGCTGAGAGACTCAGTAGCCTCATATGCAGAATCAGTGTTCGGCCAGGTAGCTCGCCCCCGTGACCAGCTTCGGGGGGTCTACAAGGACCATACGCTTAGGAAGTGACCGTGTTTCTGTTCATCACAGTTTTGCACTAGTCCTCTGGGTTACTTTTGTGTAAATCGGCTCTTTTTTTTGTTTTCTCTGCCGCTTTATTACAGATCATTAAAAAGCTCATAGAAAGGAAACAAGCTCAGATTCGAAAAGTTTATCCTGGGCTTTCTTGCTTCAAAGATGGAGTACGACAGATTCCTATAGAAAGCATTCCTGGAATTAGTATGTATCAACTTCTTTTAATGTAGAACAGAGGCAGAACAGCCCAAGAAAGGTCCAAAGCTAGAAATACTAATGTAGTCATATTTCTTTCATATTAAAATGCAATCGTTTTGGTCTGTTGATTTGATTTCTATGAAGATTGTTGGTTTTCCAATTGCTGTCTTTGAGACTTCCCCAAGGCATCCGAGGCTGATGCTCTTTTATGTACATGTGTCTAATTTTATTTATATGTGATCCCTCTTTGATTTGTATCGCAGTGTAGTCAGCAATTTCCCTCTGGCACCACTGTTATGCACTGCGCTCCTGTACAAGGACGAATTCTGTGCTAAACATGGA
>Ga0065711_1041927_pt1 | contig 15782 bp, 9 predicted proteins | sample Hoacrofraction12_FD_59098 | JGI IMG/M metagenome (GOLD analysis project Ga0065711, IMG submission 59098) | Hoatzin crop microbial communities from Cojedes, Venezuela - Epithelial fraction 12 v2 (version 2) | ecosystem: Host-associated > Birds > Digestive system > Esophagus > Crop | place...
CCACACTCTTCTTGATGCACCCCAGGATCCCATTGGCTTTCTTGGCAGCCAAGGCACACTGCTGGCTCATGGTTAACCTGTCGTCCACCAGGACACCCAGGTCCCTCTCCACGGAGCTGTCTCCAGCAGGTCCGCCCCAAGCCTGTACTGATGCGTGGGGTTGTTCCTCCCCAGTTGCAGGACCCTGCATTTGCCTTTGTTGAACCTCATCAGGTTCCCCTCTGCCCAACTTTCCAGCCTCCTTCTCTCTAAATTGAAGAAACATGGATTTGATGAGTAGACTGTTTGGTGGATAAAGAATTGGTTGGATGCTCACAGCCTGAAGGTAGTTGCCAATGGCTTGATATCCAAATGGATGCCAGTGACAAGTGGTGTCCCTCGGGGGTCCATACTGTGACCAGTGCTGTTTAATATTTTCATCAGTGACCTAGACAGCGAGATCAACTGCACCGTCAGCAAGTGTGCAGACAACATCAAGCTGAGTGGTGCAGTTGACATGTCCGAGGGACTTGGACAAGCTGGAGAAGTGGGCCCATGAGGTTCAACAAGGCCAAGTGCAAGGTCCTGCATCTGAGTCAAAGTAACCTCCCTGTACAGTCTGGGGGAAGAAGGGCTTGTGAGCAGCCCTGCCGAGAAGGACTTGGGGGTACTGGTGGATGAAAAGCTTGACATGAGCTACCAATGTGCACTCACATCCCCGAAGGCCAACCGTATCCTGGGCTGTATCAAGAGAAGTTTGGCCAGCAGGTTGAGGGAGGGGATTCTCAACCTCTGTTCCGCTCTGCTGAGACCCCACCTCAAGTACTGCTCTGGAGCACACAGCACAAGAAGGACGTGGACCTGTTGGAGAGGGGCCAGAGGGGGGCAGCAAAAATGATCCAAGGGCTGGAGCACCTCTCCTATGAGGAAAGGCTGAGGGAGTTGGGGCTGTTCAGCCTGGGGAAGAGAAGGCTGTGAGGAGACCTTCTAGAAGTCTTTCAGTACCTGAAGGGGGCCTATAGGAAAGATGGGGAAAAACTTTTTAACAAGGCCTGTTGTGATAGGACAAGGAGTAATGGTTTTAAACTAAGGGACGGTAGATTCAGACTAGATATGAGGAAGAAATTTTTTACAGTGAGGGTGGTGAAACACTGGCACAGGTTACCCAGAGAGGTAGTGGACGCCTCATCCCTCGAAACATTCAGGGACAGGTTGGATGGGTCTTTGAGCAACCTGGTCTAGTTGAAGATGTCCCTTCTCACTGCAGGGGGGTTGGACTAGATGACCTCTAAATCTCCCTGCTAACCCAAAGCATTCTATGATTCTATGATTCTATGGTACGGGACAAACAGACAAAATCCTTTTTAGCTAGTCACCTTAAACAGGAAGTTCACAAAAATCCTTAGCAAATTTTCTTTCTGACGGGTGAAAGAGATACATCACAGATTCACAAAATGACTTACAGAAGTCCTGTGGTCATTTCTCCCATCCTGTGGCAGAACACAATATGTCTAGATTGTCCTAGTCACGTGTCTGTCGCATCGGTGTTCATTCTAATGATGAGAATTTTGTAGTCTCCATCAGTTAGTGCTCAACTGTACTCTTAGACTGAAAGTCTTTCCAAGAAAGATCTCTTTGGCCAAAAATTCTGATTATTTCTCATTCTGTCTTCAAAAGACCTGTAGAAGAAGAAACCTTCGTAAGTCCAGAAATGGTAAACTCTGAGTATGTCCTTCCTCAGCTGAACAAAAGTTGTTCATGAACAACAGCAGCTTTTTCCTTCCCTCATTTTTCTAAAGCTCATAGTTTTATTTGCTATTCTCTCCTGATATCGAATCTTCTACATGTTTTGTAACATGTTGTGCTTAAAACTTGACACTCCACCTCCCGAAGACTGCTGCAAGAGGAAACAAAGATAAGAAATCATCTCTGATGTCTCTCAATGCTGCTTATTGATCCCTTCGAAGATGGGAGACCAGCACTGCCTCTTCCATTCCCACATTTATTGATTTATTCCAAGATTTCACTTACAATTAAAATTAATTATTAATAAAATATTGACTTGTATAGGACTTAGGACACTTGATTCCTCCTTCAAAACTTATAAATAAGTGCTACAATGTTTTAAATGTTTTTTTAATTGGTCTATAACCATTCTGTTGTAATACGGTCACATCTACTACGATTTCTGATGGAAGTCATGCAAATCAGTGTAAAAATATTTATCAGAAGGTTTCAAAAAGATTCTAAATTCCTGATTTTCTGTGTCAGTCGCCATCTCATAGAAAGTGATTAAGTCTACCAATATGCTTTGATACAAATGTCTGGCACTATGTTTATTTTGTTATCACCTTCTTACTTGTTGAGTGTTTACAGATTATTCAGTACTTTCCCTGGTACTTTTATACAGAGTACATTTAGATGGACCTTGACAGGCTGGAGAGGTGGGCCTGCGTGAACCACATGGAGTTCAACAAGGCCAAGTGCAAGGTCCTGCACGTGGGTCAGGGCAATCCCAAACACAAGTACAGGCTGGGCAAAGAGTGGCTCGAGAGCAGCCCTGAGGAGAAGGACTTGGGGGTACTGGTGGGTGAGAAGCTCAACATGAGCCAGCAATGTGCGCTTGCAGCCCAGAAAGCCAACTGTATCCTGGGCTGCATCAAAAGAAGCATGGCTAGCAGGTCGAGGGAGGTGATTCCGCGCCTTTATTCTGCTCTGGTGAGACCCCATCTGGAGTCCTGCGTCCAGCTCTGGAGCCCCCAACATAAGAAGGAGAGGGCTGGAGTACCTCTCCTGCGAGGACAAGCTAAGAGAGCTGGGGCTGTTCAGCCTGGAGAAGAGAAGGCTCTGGGGTGACCTTAGAGCAGCCTTCCAGTACCTGAAGGGGGCCTACAGGAAGGATGGAGAGGGACTTTTCACAAGGGTGTGAAGTGATAGGACAAGGGGGAAAGGCTGTAAACTAAAAGAGGGCAGATTTAGATTAGATATTAGGAAGAAATTCTTTGCCATGAGGGTGGTGAAACACTGGAACGGGTTGCCCAGAGAAGCTGTGGCTGCCCCCTCCGTGGAAGTGTTCAAGGCCAGGTTGGATGGAGCTCTGAGCAACCTGGTCTGGTGGAAGATGTCCCTGCTCATGGCAATGGGGTTTGGAACGAGATGATCTTTAAGGTCCCTTCTAATCCTTACCCATTCTATTCTATGATTCTATGATTTATGGGATCAAAATTAGATGCATAGTGTTCTATTCACAAATTTTTTCTTTGCAAGAAGCCGTACACTTGTCCATCTGCTGTGGTTCTGTGGGGGTTCTTAAAGATAATTGCTCATGGGTTAGAAATTGATTGACACATTTCTTCAGTATTTTAGTGCAGTGTGTTGCAACTTGTGGCCTCTGGACTATTGAAGGTCTGTAAGACACCAGATAATAGTTATTGATTTATTTATTTGTTAGACAGAATAGACTGCAAAACAGAAAAGCATGGGAAAGGAGAAAAAAAGTCATCCAACAACATTTCTATTAAAGTCTTCAAAAAAAGTGCACATAAAGGAAATTGGGGAGAAGTAAGAGATAAACAGCCATAGTTTATGGCTCTTATTAGTCATTATTTGACTACAGATGCAAACTGTAGGGGCAATACTATGGAAGATGTGCTATGAATGTTTTTTTCAGAAACATTCAGGGCGGGGGAGAAAATGTCTTCCAATTATGCTTAGTTATATATATAACAATGAACTATAAGAGAAAAAAACACATAGTTGAGAAAGTTTACTGATATCAAAAAGGAAAAGGAAATAGCCAAAAAATTAACTAGACACTGATCTGAAGCAGCATGAATTGCTCAGAAAACTCCAGCAAGTAGGACATTGCAGTATGGACATTTATAAAGCTCTACATCAGGACTTCCTGTTATCCTTCAAACCTTTTATCCTTAGTGTTTTCCCATAAACAAGAACCAAGAGATTGCAAAGTAGTTCTTAATAGTTTTCCACCATTGATTAGAAATTTCAATCAGGTGACACTGGTGTGAATTTGTACTATGAAGTCACACAATTATACTCTGAAAAGGCACTCTGCTATGCATAACTAAATGAAATTCTGTGAACTGTGCTATTAAACCGTGTGTTAAAAATGGACTGTTCTGATTTAAAGTCTAAATCTAGAAAAATTGCTACCCAAGAAGAATTAAGTGTTACATTTTAATTTAGAGTATCTAATTAGCCCAGGAAAAAAGAAAGTTTGTGAAAAAATAGGCTAAATTTTTTCAACTCTTCTCCACCTATAAAGTATCTTAAACACAGTGCACAAACACATAAAAAGAAATATAACGTAACCCTCCCAAAACCCTAATGAATGATATAGAAGAATACTGTTGTGTTGGAGTTGTTCTGATCAGAAGCCTCTATATTTTCCTCCATTATTTCAGCTCTGTTGATTCAAACCCAGGGAACTCCATGAGCACAGTTCTGTAGCAGAGATCTGCAAACACCCTTCTGTTGGAGAAAACAGACTACCAGTGTGTAATTCATCAGTGTTTGCTCACTTCGTCTGATTAAACATAACATATTTAAACAAGGAGTTCTGAAATGAAGCAGTAGTTGACAATGGTCCATCTCCATAGCTTTAAGCTTGCTGGGCAAAGAGTCTGCCACATAAAACCACATTAGAAATTTATCAGTCATGTATTTGTCTGCCAGATATCTTCACGGTGTACTGTGGGATTAGATCCTTTTCCTTTTAGAGATGCATACATATCTTCAGGTAGTTAGGCTGGAAGAGGAAAATGTGGGACAGGGTAGGATACTGAACAAAGTGCCACGGCTCTCCTCTCTGTCTCCTTGGGCAGAATTCAAATTTAAACAAACAAATAAAAAAGAAATGCACACTACCTCTACTACTCAGCTGAGTGAGGACAGAGGCAAACCAGCTCTCCTTGGTAGAATGGCAGAGGAAATAAAAACCCTCCTTCATCGCACATTGCTGGGAAATGTGGACACATCAGAGAGCTATGAAGCTGATATCATGTGGTCAACCTAGAAAAGTAATTTGAATTTCCTTTCCTTCGTTCTCATAATCACTATATTTGCATTAAAGGAGAACCAAGGCTTCTTAAGAGTTTATGCTTAATCCCTTTATGCTCTTTCTTAAAAAAAATCTTGAAGATCTCTGTTTCTCCCTCAAATTTCTACTAATATAAAATACATGAATAGCTAATTTAGCTGTCAGTGGAATTACTTCATAACTTTTGCTCTTCTGCCCCTTTTCTCAGCTATTTAAAGCTCTAGAAAAAAAAATACCATTCTAAATAGACTATATGCTCTGTTGTAGTTTTGAAGGACAACAAAATATGTAACACAAAAAGCCTGGAATGCTGTACAGCATGTCGACCATCCCAAAGTGAGAAGCGATGCTGTGTGAAAGACTGAAACGCTTGAACCCTGAGTTAAGACTGTAGATTTTACTCTGAATAATGCCACAAAAATCACTTCTAGTCCATCTTTGAGGCACTCTAACAGCTATTTAAAGAACATTCTTGATATATGCAAAATAACAAAATAACTCTGATTAGCTGAAGTCTATATTTTCCGTGGTGTGTTCTTACAGGAATAGCAGTTTTCCAAATAAAGACATCAACAGTTTTGTCTAAGAACATGTCTGGAGGCTGTGTTTTTTGATGATCCATAGTCCAATATAGAAGAGTTTCCACGTCGCTTGAAGATACTGTTACATCATACCTAACATACAGATGATTTTGCTTTATCAAGCAGTTAAGCAATTATGGTAACTTAAACCAGGCTTGTAGTGCTAAATGACTTTTATGTAGTTGCTTAGACGTTAGATAACCCCTTAATGAAGATGAAAATCCAGTTTCAAGTCTCTCTTTAACCCAAGAATGTTCAAACTCAAAACTACTTTACAAAAGGGTGAACTAATTGCTGTGCCATATGTTTAGGTAGGGAGGAAAACCCACTCCACCTGTACCACTCCCCGCTGTGAAGCAAAGAATACAAGTTTCATGGAAGATAAGAAGGAAAAATGATGGAGTGTTAACTTAGCCTAGTTTAGTCACTCAGCAAGCGGTGGGGTCTCCTAGTGTTTAATATTTGCTTCTGGAAGAAAGCATGTGTTTTATACTTAATAGCCCTCTTGATCACTTAGATAATAGGATCCTTCTGGGAGATAGCCCAAGCAGAGCTCAGGCTTTCTGGACAGAGGAAAAGTGGGTTTTAATTACAGCTGAGGGATGACTGCATGACTGCTCTATCTCTTCAATGAAGAGAAACACATTATTCTGCTTTAGGCTGGTATTATTCGTTTCACTGCCTTAACTTCAGGCATGAAAAAAATACTTTCCTTACATGATTTGTGTTCAGAAGGAGAATGTTTATCACAAATTCTATTCAAGATATTGTATTGAAATCAAACATGAAAGATAGCGTGGAAAGACAGTGAGATTGCTGCAGGCTCTAAATATACCAGGTGTGATGAGCAGGAACTGCAGTGCACCCATGCAGAGCATGTGAATTTTCTTGGAGTACTTGGTAAAGCTGAGGTAACTGTGCTCTTTCCTGAAAATCAAGAATTCCCAAAATATTTGTTTTTAATACCACATTTTTTTCCCAGACTGCCAGCCTCAAGTGCCTTGTAACATGAGAAAACAAGGACTTAACATAGGGGTAATATTTCACTTACCCACCCTTTCCCTTAGAATAGTGTTGCTTATTTCCTTCAATGCATACAGATGTGATGGTAAGATTCCTGGCACAGACTTGCCTTTTTATGTGTTTGTGCAGCATCTTGCATAGCAGGAAGCCAGTCAGCATTTTCAGCTCTTCAGCACCAGTGCGTTACAGATTATTCCATAAAGATATATGTTGGTCTTTATTTCTTTCCTATCTGACAATGACAGTAAAAGCTTAATTTTGCTTGCCCCTATAGAAAGAGAAAAATAGAAATGGCTGACACCTTGTCATAAAAGACATCATACTAGAGAATGAAGATTTGAAAAAAACATAAACTTTACCAAAGAGAAGTAGTAATAAATACTTTGAATAAGTAGGGAACTTGAGTTTATTATAACATTTTTTTGCAGCAAATACTCTGAAGGATGGTATAGAAAAGAGGAATGAACAGAACAGTAAAATCATTGCCCATGACCTGATGTTTGCTTTTGCAGGCATTATGTCCATAGCATTGTGTTGATATGAGGGAAACAAAATGCAGTTGCCTTCAATTTCTGTGTGTTGATTTGAAAGATTTAGAGTTCCAAAAGCAGTTATATGGCTGTCTCTTCTATGTGTAAATTTATCCTTTGTGTCTTGGAAAATCTAACTTTGCTAAAAGATGATGAAACAAAAACATGATGGCATTTTACTAATTAACATGTACGTATACTAAAAAAACTCACCTAGGAAAGTGAACAGACTGTTTCATTAACTGAAATTTTTGTGTCTAACCTACCTGAGAATGTCACATGTTAAAATTAGGTTTCTCAGTGGTTACCTCCTGTTGAGGGCAGTCTTCACAAATGCAAGGTGATTAAAAACTTCTGTTGCAGCAAGACAGATCTTGTTACTCTCACTTGTGTATCTGTCCCAGTGTCCAGACATTTCTTCATTTTAGTAGAAGGCAAGTAGGATGGTTTGACATATATAAGTTGCATACTAAGTTACCCACTTCTGTACAAAGTTTAATTCATCAGGAACAAAACTGACAAGATTTTTTCTCATGTAAAATGCCACTTATATTTCTAATCATTCCACCTTCAAGATATAGAGAAAAGAAAAATAATCCAGGGAAATAAATTAGATAAACATCAACAGAACAGAAAGATTTTTACACAATCTTATTTATATATGTGTGCTGCTTAGTTTTTGGAGACAAGTAATAATAGACAATGCTTTTCCTGTACACTTATTAGAATACGATATACTGAAGGTCATATAACTGCTCCTATTCAGTTTACCATATGACACCTAGGCAAAACATATTTAATGGCAACTGTCAAATACGGGTGATCCATAATCAGCCTGTGGAATTCATCGCTACCTCATTTTACTCTTTCTGATGAATGAGTAGGTTACACAGAAGCTTCTGTACATGTCAAAGTGTAAAGTGTATTAGATGTGCAAAATTCTCATGCTTCTGCACATACAATCATAGTTTGCTTGGGGTTAGAAATTATTTTATAGAAAACATTCTTACATGCATAGCGAAACTTCTGCCTTCTCTGAAATTTCAAACACCTGACTGCTGTTCCAGAACAAACTGGCTGAATCTTTAAAACTTTTTCTGTGCTGAATAAGAATGGGGTGAAACCAAACTGGAGCGTGCAAGACAACCACATGTCCTTAGACTAATCACTGTATCTCTGCAGGAGATTCAGTAGAGACAAAAAATTCACCAGCATTAAGACAACTTTTAAGTTAACGAAGTTTCTGGTAGTCCTAGTGCTTTTCCACGTAATAGTCAAAACTGCTACCTGCCTCAAAAGTCACACACATCAACTTAAGAACTTCCAGGTTGCTGTGAATATGCTTCCTTGATGTGATCCTGTGCTCTGAACAGTGAGACTTTTAGAAAGGAAATTACAGACAAATGTCTATTCAGGCTGTTGCAAGAAGAATAAAAATGTCTCATTAAGGTCAGAAAAAAAATTATATTCCAGTGAGAAACTTGTGAAACAGTCATGGTGATACCTGAAAACACAGCAAGACATCACAAGAAAAGACAAACTTGAAAATGCAATGCTATTGGTTGAATATTTCATTAAATATGAAATAAAAATCTCAAGGTAATTGTCAATAGTTTGATAAATACAGGTTAATTTCTAGCTTTATACATCTACAAATTTAACCTGCAGTCACAGAATCACAGAATCACAGAATTTTCAGGGTTGGAAGGGACCTTTGTGGGTTGTCTACTCCAACCCTTCTGCCAAAGCAGGGTTACCTACAGCAGGCTGCACAGGACCTTGTCTAGGCAGGTCTTGAATATCTCCAGAGAAGGAGACTCCACCACCTCCCTGGGCAGCCTGTTCCAGTGCTCCGTCACCCTCAGAGGGAAGAAGATCTTCCTTTCAGTCTTGCAAGAACACACCATTCCTTCATCATTATGGTAAGAAAGCTGAGAGGAGAAATACCACAAGTCAAGACTGCTGATTATTCTTAAGAAAATAAAATTGCCAGTGGAAATCAAATTAATATTAGTATGTTATTGCTATATTACAATAGCAAAGAGTTTGTGTTAGACAAACATGCTAAGAAAAAATGAAATGACAGCCCACAATACAAAACAGTAAGAGAGATTTGATTTCTTGTATTTTAGTTAGTTATAGTGTGGAGTACATGCAGCAAAGATGTCATTATTAATTACTGTAAACCATTAAAGAAGCACATATGTATAATCATAGATCCCAGAGGCCAGCTGGGTCTTTTGTGGTGGGTATATGATGACAAGAGTCAGATAGCTGGAGAGAGTCTAGCTTATAGAAGGTCAGTGAGCCATACTCATACAATTGTTTATGTTGTGATTTAGCTGGATCTTACTGGACTTTTGGATAAAGTCCTTACTCTTCTTATTATTCTCATTACTCTCATCACCACATAAGGTTTGGCCTCATCCTACTCAAAAGCATCTTTAAACACCTGGGAACACACTGAAGCAGGCACCAAAACCAGCTGTAAACTCTGTGGCTTTAGTGCCCCTGACCATATTTGTCGTCTTCAGGCCCTAAAGGCAGAATACTCCTGATATGTAGTGAATTCATCACCAAAAAATACATTAAAGAAGTGTAACTGAGCATCTTGCAGAGCTATGTGGCTGCCACTCTCATTCCTCTCTATCCAACTGGGTTGCTCCTTGTTGCTGTGCACTTTTTGCTACTGTCAGACGCAGCTTCCACATCCCTGATCCCCAGGCAAGCTGCTCCTCTTTGGATGCAAAACTCAGTTTTGCTTGTCCTTGTAAGATGGTTGAATCATTCCTGGCCTTATGCTACTCCATATAAGGCTGTTTATCAAGAAGGCAGTAATAAAACTGGTCTGTGAACAAGACATGATCATTCCCAGAATGTTACTATTAATTTGCTTATATCAATAGGGGGGTTAACATGCCTGTGTTGAAGACATAGGCACAGCACATGAAAGTGTGTGTGATATGACAGAAACAGGCTGAAACACAGAAAAAATATTTTAAGGTTTTGTTCACTTGTGAAGAATTATTGAAAATCAATGCTGGCACTTGCAAGAAAAGCAAAAAATTTTGCTAAAAGCCATCAGACTTGGGCATGGAGTTTTTTCTTGCTTTTAGCTAGGTAATTCTGGAAACAGTGATTTTACAAAGAGCTAGGTAGAGATGAGATGACAGTCAACTCTACTTTTCTCCTTGTTGTGGTGAAATCCTCTTATATGGTCACTAGGAGATAAATAAACTACCAGACACAGAGACGTACTGAGATATTTCAATTTATAGAGAGGCTTTGGCAAAACTTCTCCTATGGGAGCATTTGTACAGAACATTGTGAAGAATCTTTGTCTCACACCCGAGAGTCAAAAAGGATCTCTTTCCTGGTCTTAGCAAAAAATTGTCAGAACTGAAGGTAAATAGATTTGCTTGCATCTGACATTTGAGCTGACCACAAGTATTCACTATTGTATGGGCCTACAATATATGTAAGTACTAAAGCAGAAATATTTATTGGGGAAGAAGGGTGAAATACATTTGAATTCACACAGCAGTCTAAAATCAAGAGACAGATTTAATTTCCCTTGCAGTTTACTGACAAGAAGTTCATATCATCTGTCTCCTTGTTTCTTGCATAGACATCATCCTGCAGCTTTCAATATTTATGTAAAGATACAATTTTGTTCTTTAGAATACTAGACATATCACTGCATTTTTGCTTTGCAATTTGCCTTCCTTAGCTTGAATAAAAGGCAGAATAATTCTAAAAGCAGAGTATTTTTTTCCAGAAAAAATGAATGTATTTCAGCCTGATACAAACAGACACAATTTTGTCATTCCTTTAAAGACTATTATTTCAAAACAAAGTCCCCCAATCTGACTGTTTTCTGAGAGTCTTCCTCACGTTCACGAAAGTCACAGCTCATTCAGCACTGATTTTTGTATCAGCCATGTGGATGGTGTTCTACGTAAAAAGAGGAACATACCAACTCTTTTTGAAAATGACCTATGGAAAGATGAAGCCTTTATGAAAGTGACCTGATAATGGCTTCCTCTATCCAGTCACTGGCTTTGGGAGAATTAATGTAAATACACAGGCATTTTACTGCCAGTTCTTCTTTTTGTAGATACAATTGAGAAGGACTGATGCAAAAACTGTCTAAATGCAGTTTAGGATTACAGTGGCAGCTGGGACATATGGAATTCACCTCCCTACCTTTTCTCCAGTCTATTGCCAGAGCTGTCAGAATTGCTGAAAGGACCTCACTCTGAAATCTGAACCAGACCTAAACTCAAAAAACTGACCTTGCATGGGGTGAAGAGTATTCTCCTGACTGCGTCAACTAGAATAAACAACTGTCGTGATACAGGTTTTCTTCAAAATTCACAGGGTGCACAAAGTCCACATTTTGTAACTTCTTGACTTCATCTATCTGATGCAGTTCAGTGAAGGTTCTCCTACCCCTACATTAGCAGATGCTTTTTACTATATTTAGCCCCAATGGAGTCCTTCTAGAGTAAGATATCATTTATCAAAGGTGAGATGGTGTCTAGGCAAAAGTGAATCTGACAGCTTCTCTCCCCTTGAGAAGGCTTTTGCAGGTCAGTGTTGGAGCATATATGACAATGAATAAAGTAATTTAATCTTCAATATCATCAGTCTAGTATCTTTCATGGATAATAAATCCACTCAGAATAAAAAAGTGATGTTCTTGGTGACATCATAAGGATCTCAAGTCTATTTCCTAAAATAGTTGTACTTCAGCAAAATGCTGAATGCAAAATTTTTATTACTGAGTAGTATCCTTTCCTTTTTTTTCTCTGAACTTGTCTGGAAGGCAAGAATTTAAATGCAGTTACTCTACAGAAAATGCAAGTAATGTTACAAAATGAGTAAGAAATAATGTACAATTACTTTTTTTTCTTATTAATTGTAAGATCAGAGACAAAACAGAGATATAGAGAAACACAAGACTGAAGCATTTGCTGTTCTTCAACAACAAATTATACTTGATGACATCCACAACTGAAATATAAAATGGCCTGATTCAATTAAGTTATACATTCTAAAAGCAAAAATAAGTATTTAAAGCAACTAAAAGTACAGTTTGTGGAAACTTAGAAAGCATTTTAAGCTTTGAGGATTAATGAGCTCTAGTTGTTTAAGCTTTCAGCTGTAGATCACTGATTTTTAAACTAGTTTAGCAGTGTCTCAAACTTGTTACCCTTTGAAGGCACTTTGGCACTTCAATTGAAGCAATCTATTTGATACAGCTTTCTACAGAATAATGTCCAGATAAAGAAAATCAGTCAAATGAAAATAAACCTAGTTATCAGCCTCAAGTGAGGCCATGGATTAAAAGAGTATGAAGACCATTAGGGGATTATTTACCTTGCTGAGACTGAATCTTTCAAAGAGTTCATAGCCAGAGGGGAGGAAAGAGGAAAGACGGAAGGGAAGAGAAATGAAAAGAAAGATAAAAGCAGGATTTTTTTGACCAAAATACAGGTTCAGAAAGAAAACTCGCCCAGAATAAGTTTAGAAACTTAAGAAATTATTTGTAAGCAAAACATGGAGGAAATACTACATATGAAGCTACTATAAAGCATTATGAGGTACCCTGATTTACTTAGCCCAGGCAGATAGGTTCCAGAACGTCTCCACCAGCACGCTGTAGGTAAATTGTAGAGGTGTTCTGCTTTTTGTTACTGATATTGCCGTGACAAAGAAAGCTTATTCTCCTCTGGGAGCTAGAAGAATCTATGTCTGGACTTATTCTGAAAGGAATATAGAACTGTATTTTAGGTAAAACCTGTGACAAACCTTCCATCGCTAGATCTTAAACTTACAACACAGAGTGGAAAGAGCAATGCCTTGTTATACCCTATGCTACGAAGTGTTAATGAAAAGGCTGCAGAGCTCTTGTGCTTAAGGCTAGCTCTAAAATACTCAGTGGTTTCAAATCAGCCTTCTGATATTACCAGTGATTATGTTTAGGAGTGTTGAAATCATGAGGGTAGAAAAAAGGGTGTCCCCATTGCTGATTCTGTGGTATCCTAGGGGCCATTAAATTTACCAAAATAAATAAAAGTCGAGGAGACAAACACGTATAAAGAGAGAGAAAGAACAAACCTTTTAAAAACAGGGTTTTTCAGCGGAATGAAAGTGGGAGAATTCTTTATGCTAGTCTGGCTTCCAAATTGTGATAATGCACTGAAGATCATTCAGAACATTCTGTTAGTCTTCTTCTAACTTCTGTTAAGAGGAAAGATTGGAGGAACACGCTGTTTTTAAACAGTGGATGGAGAAATAGTTCATGACTGGCAAATTCCATAAGATATCAGTGTATGCTTACCTGTAACCAAACATCTGTTCTTGCAAGGTAAAAATGCTTTTAATAGTCTCTTCCAAGGTTATCTCTCTTCCTTCTTCCTCATCAAGTCCCACACAAATTCTTAAACATATTTGCAGTAATTAAAAGCTATTCAGCAACATCAGTACCATTCTTCTCAATTCCTTCCTGTGTGTCCCATTTCTTCCCACAATTATTCCTTCAGCATATAACTTTGACTTACCCCTCCTTTCTGTCCATTCCTGATTTCTGAAGGAAGTGATTCTGTCTTTAATTATCGTACTCTTTCAAGCACACTTTTCTTCAGGTTGATGCCATTCAGTCTTTGAATCAGAAACCCTTGCTGTCCTCTATTCTAGAAAAAACCTCTTTCCTTTACAGACAGAGAGTCTTTGTTTCATCTTTTAGAACCTCTTCACAGAGCTGAGAAAAGGCAGAAATCTGAGAAACAGGGCTGGAACATTTCTACATTGCAATAAACTACTGGATATGGCAGAAGAAAAAGAAGTATTCTAACTTTGAGTCAGAAATGAAAAATACTGGACAGCTTTTTCCTTCCAGATCCTTTGAAATAAGAGAAGAAAAGAGTTCATGAATTAGACTTTGTACTGTGGTGCCTATGCTATATTTGTGGTATCCGTACTGCATCTGTAAGTGGTTGGTCCTGTGGGCTATGTCACAAAAATAAAATTAAAAAATTTCTCCTGAAATGACCAGTTTCTAAAGTTCATAAACATATTATTCCTCTGCCATGCTTTTTTTCATTTAATATATTGGATCTATAAGCTTTTTGACTTACAATCTACTCTTCAGGATACAGAGGAACCAGATGGATGAATGTCTTGATTTCAGTTTCTTCTACACATTATGACAGTGCGTGCTTACTCAGAATTACAGTTCCATACAGTATTATTTTGACTTAACTCATGCTACTTTTCCAATAGAGGTCCTGACTCAACACAGCCTCAGGCTCAGCCGATTTGTGTCCAGGTATTTTTCTTTGCACTAGGGAAACTTTTTCCTTTAATCGAGATCAGGTTCTCTTTTCTCTGGAGTTAAACATAGGATGTAACATATCACTGTGATTGTTGATCTTGAGTTAATGACACCAGATTACCACATAATAATCCTATTTTTCCTTTTTCTTCCTTTCAGTGGTTCCACTGTTATACCCATCTGAATCTTCATAGAAAAGACACAAATGGAAAAAGATATTGCTTCTATCTTGATATAATATAACAATCTCACTAGATTTTGATGATGTCATGTCATGCAAATATCAGTTCTGCTGGCTACCTGAGAGAGTGATCTTTACACAACTGTTACTGACATGTTATAGACAAACAATCAGTTAATTATTTGTTTTGTTGTTAAAGCATTCCATTCAGCAAGAGTCATTTAGGAATTCTTTTGAAAAAGTGTATGCTGTAAGAAAGAGGAACAAGAAATTAATTTCAGACTACAGCTTTTACAGCAATAAACCTAAAGTCTGGAGTTATTGAGACTCAGTAAAGAGCAGACCACAGACTTGTTCTTGTGATCGCATCAAACTGTGACCTTATTGCATGCTGCAAGTTTGAAGTTCAGGGCACTTCTGCTTGGACCTGGGTGCAGGAAATAGTGTAAATATAAACTGGCTTAGAAAGGGAATCTTAATTGTAGTCTTAGTTTATGTTAAAGTAAGTACGATGGAAACTAAGGTAAATACTGTTATCTTATTGCTAAACTCTCTGATTTTTCAATTTCTGAACACTTAACAAATTCTGAAAGGAAACCTCCAGGAAGATGGACCAGATTCCAGTTGAGTCTGGTAGCTATGGCTCATTTCTAGAAGAACCATGCTTCAGTTCAGAATGAGTCCTACAGAACAGAAAATTGAGCTTCAGTCTCCTGCAAAGCCAGCAAATACACTTAGCACTATGCTGCTACCCACTGTGAGCTTAATGGATAATAGTGCACCTAAAATGTTCCACGGACAGCTGTATGAGCAAAAATCTACCATTAAACTATGACACCTTCCCCAGCAATTCAGAAGTTCATTAAAATTTTTCTAACAGGTATTAGTCAACCCTCTCAAAGGGATACTAGCTTTCTTGAAATGAAGAAATATTAAAGATAAAACTTCAGACACCAGACAGAATCACAGAATCACAGAACAGTAGGGGTTGGAAGGGACCTCTGTGGGTCATCTAGTCCAACCCTCCTGCCGAAGCAGGGTCACCTACAGCAAGCTGCAGAGGACCTTGTCCAGGCGGGTCTTGAATATC
>Ga0065711_1041928_pt1 | contig 15782 bp, 14 predicted proteins | sample Hoacrofraction12_FD_59098 | JGI IMG/M metagenome (GOLD analysis project Ga0065711, IMG submission 59098) | Hoatzin crop microbial communities from Cojedes, Venezuela - Epithelial fraction 12 v2 (version 2) | ecosystem: Host-associated > Birds > Digestive system > Esophagus > Crop | place...
GCTGAGGACGGGCCACTGCCGGCAGAGCTTGTTCCAGCGCTGGCTGCTCTGGTGCCGTCTCCCACTGCGACACTGGCGGGTGCGTCTCCAGTGACCAGCCCGTTCAAGGGGAATCAGCAGAGGCAGTTGCAGGAGGGAGGTTTCAACTGTAGGTCTGAAATGGAAGTATTTAAATCTTTGTTGGGCTCCCGGTGGCCTTGCACGCAGTTAGAGCAGCATGGAGTTTTCTTCCTCCAGACAAACCAGCTCAGCTGGCTGATCCCACTGTCCCCACGGCACCAAAACCCCCGAGCCTGTCCCAGGCTGTCACATGCAGCGGACGCCTGTCATGACTTCCTTCCTCCCCTCGCAGGAGCCCAGAGTCGTGGTGTTTTGCTTGCCAGGAAGATCTGGCAAAGCGCAGCAGAGCCCCGCTCGTGTGCAGGGACCTGCCCGGCCCAGCCAGCGACGCTTCCTCCCCAGCTCTGCCCTGGGAATGCCTCCGATCAGGCTGCTCCCTGCAGCAATAACCTTTTATGGTTCCCGGCCAGAGGCGAATTAAGCAACTGCAATACCTAATCTGCTTAATGTTCCGCTAAAGCAAACAGCGTATGTTCTTGAAAGTGTCATTTTGTCATCCCATCTCCAGCTTCAGCTGAGTGAACGTGGACGCTGCTGTGTGCCAGCGCCTGGGGAGCTAAGATGGCCTGTCCCCTGGCCACCACGCCGCAGCTGGACAGAGCACGGGTCCTTCCAAACAGGCTCCAGTGCAGAGTCCAGCAGCCTCAATGGCTCCAGAGTTTGCCATGCTTGCTGATACACGGGTGACCACCTCGATCGTGGATATAGGGGTGTCCAAGGCCCCTCAGACCTGCCTCTCTCCTGTGCGTGCTCCACGCTGGCCTCTCCTCGCTCATCATATCCGTAGGTCCTCTACAACCTACTGTAGGTGACCCTGCTTCGGCAGGAGGGTTGGACTAGATGACCCACAGAGGTCCCTTCCAACCCCGACCATTCTGTGATTCTGTGATCATGCCAGAACCTAATGCCTGAGTGCATTTTTCCCCCCTGAGCCCCTCCAGCAGCCCCCCTTGCCCAAGAGCCCGCGCAGCTCAGCTCTATACACGGTGCCAGCCCAGCATCAACCGACCGAGGCGTCAGATGCGGGGAGCCCTGAATTGCCATGTCTGGCGCTCGCACATTGCCTAAAATGGTCTCCCCATCGCTGCAGCCCCGTGTGCGCCGCGTGCTGCCACTGCCGCCGAGTTCACCGGCAGCTGGCTGCAAACCTGATTTATCGCGTGTTGAACAGGAGTGTCTGAAGCCTCCGAGGAGGACATAAGTTGTTTGGTGGGTCTGGAGGGGGTCTGTTGACTGCAGCCTATGCCTTGGCCAAATCCTGAGCCCTGCATGGCACGGGCAGAGCACAGGGAATATTTTCCAGGCCTCCGAGGAGCTGACTCTGTTCCAGGGATCCACTTCAGAGCTGCAGCCTGGAGCCTGGTGCAGGCCCAGCGTAGCCTTGGCAGGACGGCCGGACCTGGCTTGGGAGGAAAAAAACCTCTTTGTTTTAGCTAAACCTGGGGCTCTGGCCTCTGTCAGGCCACAGCGCTTGCCAGCTCCTGCAGCTCCGTCCCTGCTGCCTCTCGGAGCTTTGCTGCTTTCTCTGCGGGTAGTTTGCTGCCGCTGCAAGGGTTGGCGAGAGCCGGGAATCTCCTTTTTCTTCCTTCCTTGGACCTGTATGAGGGGAAGCACCATTTGTCCTGGTCCCCCCAGATCCTCCCCACCACCTGCTTGGGTCCATTCTGCCCTAGCCTTCATCCCAGCCAGTTTTGGGGGTTCAGTGGCTTTTACTGCCCGCTGGCATCTTCGGTTGGTGTCTCCTACAAGCTCACACCAAAACCTGCACTGGTTCAAATGTGGATTCACTTCAGAATGCTGGTGTTTGATTACAAGCTGATTAGAGGCAATCCAGGTGCATCTGAGGAAAGCAAAACCTGAAGTTCAATAGTCCACTAAACCTCTGCCACTTTTACAGACAGAGCATTACAGATGTGGCCCAAGGACGTTCTGGGCAGGAATTTGTCTATTAATTAAAAATGTCTTGTGAAGTAAAGTCTACAAGTCTGCTAGAATGCCTGTTTCTAATTTTCCCTGCTCTTATAGCTGGAAAACCCTTAATTAAAATAGTGCCTTCACAGAGTGCTTGCTTTCTATATTATTTATAAACCCTCACTTGAAATGACTGCACACATTTAAACACACCAAACACTCCTTAAAACAGAAAATCTGGCACCTGCAGTGTGCAGCGGGATCCAAGGAACAAACCTCCGAACTCTCCCTCACGTTTGCTGCCTTTTTCTAGTTGGCATCACGCAATTTCTGGCTGCGTTACGTAGCATTAAAAGCCACAGCAAGACACAAGGTTTCCAAGGGTGTGTTTTTTAACAATATCTTCCTCAAATTAATGTTTTCATACTTGGCTTTCGTGGAGTATGATGGGTTTCTAGCAGTTTCTCGCCCTTTTTTTCCCATTTGATAGATATGGCCGCTTACAGTCTCTTGCTATTGTTCTCTGCATCTTCAGAGATCCATCACAGTGCTTCGGCCAACAGCCTGGCTTTTTTCCATTCGCCTCAGCTGTATGCATCTCGAAGGAATAAAGGCCTCCATGAGTCATGCGATGGTTTAGAGATCGTGGCTAAGGTTTACAGTGTGTCTCGTTGCATAGGAATGTGCTTCAGTCAGCTGGGCGATCTGTTGTACCATGAAGCAAGTCCAAAGCTTGTTTTTGTTTCTCAATGAGTTGTCCGCTGGTGTACGCACACGCAGGTTCACACTTGCTGAGCGCTCCTGCGTGGGGAAAACCCACACGAGTGAGCCGGCACCGGGAGAATTACGCGCTCCCGCTATTGCTCTGCATACTCAGCGTTGTCTGGAGTCACTGAGGTGCCTTCTGTTTGGCCTCCCAGTGGCATCCTTTTTTCCTTACAGATGAAGATAAAATCACTGTCAATAGTTTTATTTGTAATTTCTGCTTTAAAGGTCCATAACGTCAATAACAGCCGTCAAAATGCGCTTAACTCTTCTGTTTTATCGTGGAAACAGCCTTCACAGCATAGGATATCCTAGGAGGGTCTGGCTGGGAAGGTGCAAGCCTGATCTCTGCCCCTGCACGTGCCATGGCTCGAGGGATGAGGTTTCTGCTGTTAGGGGACCCCTGCACCAGGCTCCCACAGGATCAAGGCTGCTGAGGTCCTGAGATTGCCTGGCAGCGCCTGTCTGCAAGGGGCGAGGGAGCAGAGGGACGCGTGGAGCATTTCAGTGCTGCCTAATCTCACCTCTCTGTGTGTGGCTGGTTTTACATCCCTCCTGGCCGTCTGCTCACGTGCTGTGACCTTCTTTGTCTTGCAGGGTCCGACTGCAAGCCATGCTTACAGGAATTCACTGACCACAGCACCCCTGCTTTGGAGTATCCCAACCCCAAAAGCTTCCTCCCATCCCTGATTGCTGAGGATGACACCTTCTCCACCAGCGTGGCTGAAGAAAAGGCAAGTGCCCTTTTTCCTTCCGCTACCACCGTGCGAGGCAGCAGCCAGCGTCAGCAAACCGGGTGGTCAGCACGATTTTCAGAGGGGCTGTGGTGGAATAAGGACAGGGGAAAGGGGTACTGATGCAGACTACTAAGGAATGAATACAAGGTTATATCGCTTCTTCTGCTGTGAAAAATCATGCGTCTGTGCTTGGTATCAGCGTTAGGAACACGGCACAGAGAGATCTCGGGGGCTGGAGGAAGGCGAGCTGCTGGGGCTGGGGCAGGTCTGGCTGCGAGGTGCAGCAGGGGAGCACTGCTGTGAGAAAGTCTGGCTTGAGAAACTCTGCTGCAGGCCTGGCCCCACCAGCTGCAAGCGGGCTGCTTGCCATGAGAAAGGGAAGAAAAGCAGCTCCAAACCTCCATGGAAGGTGTCATCTTCGCAGGATGGGTGCAAGGCCCTTGGACAGGATCTGTGTGCTCAGGCTAAGCTGTTGCTGTCTTTGCAGGAGGACTCGTCTTCCACAGAGCTGGACGTCCCAGCAGCGGACTTGCACAGCAGCACGGAGGATCTCCTCTCTGACTCTGCTCTCCATGGCACAGAGTATTACAGAGATCTGGGACTCCTGAGCCCGCCAATTGCCAAAACAGCACCAGAGACGGCAGCGCAGGCAGAACAAGCGACCCAGGCTGTGTCTGCCGTCCGCTTATTGGAAGAGAGACCAGGGGCTCTGGGCAAAATGTCCGTGAACGTTGTTTTTTCCAATCCCGTGTCCTGCTCAGTACGTTACGGCGAAGCCGACTGCCACTTTCTGAACAAAGGCCGCATTTGCTCCTGTGCAGCAGTGCCAGAAGACGGCACCAGCACTCCAGAGTGTCCTGAAGAGACAGGCAAAGAGCTGGATCTGCAGGAGGCCGAGGAGTCCTTCCCCACGCTGGTGAGATCTATGTCTACCTCTCGGAGGCACAGCTGGGAAAGCCCCATGTCACCCGTGGACTGCAAGCGCAGGTACAGCAGGACTGTGAGCAATATTTGATACATACAGTACAATGATGCTGCGTGAGAATGCTTACCCTGCTTCGGCAGGGGGGCTGGACTAGAGGATCCACAGAGGTCCCTTCCAGCCCCTAACATTCTGTGGTTCTGTGAGGCTGGAGTGATCGCACTGCCCAGAGCTCTAGCTGCTGCTGGGTGGTCTCCCTCCCTTGTCAGCATCTGCCAAAGCAGCTGGACGCCTACTGCTCATGATGGGTGGGATGTGGAGGAACAGATGCTCGGGCAGCAAGAGGTTTTAATGTCTCCTTGGCAGTAGGAAGACCCTCTTTTCCTGGTCTTGGGGCCAGGAGGAGGATCTCTCATCTGGGGAGAGCTTGTTTCTGTCTGGAGAGAACCTCGAGCAGCATCAGCTGCCCTGATGGCCTCCGTCCTCTGGCTCAAAGGGAACTTTGCTCACCCCACGGGGATTAAGAGAGCTCTGTCAAATCCTTTTTCTTCTGTGAGTCGGCTTGCTGGGGCCTGCGCCAGCAATCGCCGCAGTGTGCTCCAGCCCTCTCTCCTCCGCGTGGCCGCAGAGGACAGTGTCGTTTGTGGCACGATGCTGAGCTCTGGCTGGGAGCTGTTTCCAGACCTGGCGTTACTGCTGTGCTCTGCTCCTGCCACATCGATGCCTTGGGCTCCAGCTTCCCACAGGCTCGCTTTCCCTGCTGACAAATGTATTGATCTCCCGGATGACTGGGAGTTAGGTACAAGCCAGCAAGGACTATTTTTATCGCTCCTCCTTATAAGGTACCCTAAATTATCTCAGTCTGAAATCTTGGCAGTTCTTTATCAAGCTCAGACTTTGGTTCTCAGACCTATTGTTGTTCCATGTGCCGTGGATCATTCACAGTTTATGCTGTGTAACGGGCACATGAGCAACGGCGGCACCGGGCGGCTGTCAGCGTCGGGGACTTGTTTGGTCCCCTCGCTGGGTGATTAAGCATGTGTGAGCATGGGGCCAGGGAAGGGGAATACGCCCCGCTGTCCCCTAAGCAAATGCTTCCCGAAGCCTGTCTCTGGCAGCAGAAATGAAGTGACAGTGATCTGCAGACAGAACCCATGCAGAGAGTAAGATTTTCCACTGAACCCTATCCATCATTTTGCTCCTATGATGTTGGCACTGCAACAGCACTTGGTGTTCAGGAAACCGTGGGGCACTGGGGGAGCTGGTCCACCCCCCTTTTCTCAGAAAAGGATTTCTTTTTTCTTACTTGAAGCTAGGCCCCGGTGGGAGCAGGACTTATGATGCCACAGTGATGATTCGATAAACGACAACGTCTGCCATTTCTAAGTGCCCAGAGGGACTTTCCTGGCATTGGAGCTGACAGGACAGCAGCTCTCACGCAGGCGAGGCAGGCTGCTGTCTGGGTGGCTGCACAGTCTCAGGGGTTGCTAAGAGATCAGCGAGAGCCGTCCGGCACTAAACATCCCGGGTGACCACGGAGCTCATGGACTCGCTGATGGCAGCCAGAGAAGTTGTTTTTAACAGGCTCAGGACTTGGTGGCCAGGCTGACACTTCCCAGCATTTCCTTTTCCACGTGCCTGCTGTGGTGCCCCTCCTTGTCCCAGTTGCATGCGCTCTTTAGGACAGTCCACCCAAGGCTAGGACATTGCAGGGGCTGTGGCCATGCCTGGCACAACGGGACGGGTCTGCTAAACTGTCTTGTTCCTCTTCACTGAATTAGGTTCAGCCTGGACACCACAGAAATGGGCAGCGACCCAGAGCAGGAGGATGAGGAGAAGGGCAGCCAGTCCTGCCCACAGCCTCGCGTGTCCCTTCAGCTGCCCAAAGGGGAACTGGAAACCTGGAGCAGCGGCGCGGGCGGCATGGTGATCAAAGTGGAGATAGAGCCGTTGCACCCGAACCTCATGGTCAGCCCTGGCTTGGAGGAGGCGGTGAGTGTGCGAGGGATGCGTGCGTATGGGCAGCAGGGCAAGCTGGGCTGCAGACAGCAACACACGCAGGGGTCAGCTGCAGACTGGACTCCTTCGGTGCCAGCGTCGAACCCGGTGTGCCAGGAGGTCTGCAGGAATCTCAGCAAGAACAGGCTTTCTCTGCTCCGGGCAAACTGCCCCTTCTTGCAGGATAACGGCCCTGGAGCTGGCTGATGCACAGCCCTCTTCTCCTATAAATCTAGTCGGAAATTCCCTTGTGGCAACCTGTGCCTGTTGCCTCTTGTCCTGTCACTGTGCACCTCTAAGAAGAGTCTGGCTCCATCTTTTCTATAATCTCCTCTTTCACACTGCTTTCCTCTGGGGAATTTCCCAGCATGGGAATCTGCCCTGGGGCTTCCAGGGTAGGCATGCAGGGTCGGAGGCTGCGGAAAGGCAGGGATGATCACTTGAGTCGAGATTCCCGGCCTTAGACCTTGCCAGCCCTGCTGTGCCCCGGCAGAGGCTCCCTCGGTGCACAGAGGACCAAAGATGTCCATGACTTTTCACTTCTCCAGGAATGTGGCAGCAATGGGAAAAGACTGAGGTCAAAGTCCGTCCCATCAGCCTGCGAGACGCTTGCCTCCCCTCACATACCTTGCAGTTTTGACACTTCTCTTCCCGCCGTGGAAGGTTGGTATAGACTATATATACAGCATTAAATGAGTTCAAGGTATTTGTGATTAAGAAGATAAACTGGAGAGCTAGCCTCTGCAAGCCTAGACATCCTCTGCCCTTCCCTCCTACACGGTCCCAGGAGCTCCCGAAATAAAAAGTCAAGCTGACTTTGAGTCTGATCCTGGCTAACAGCGCAGTCTCAGCTCAGACGTGCCCATCCCCAGTGACACATTGCCATAGAACATCTCTGTGGCCGGTGCATTGGTCACTCCCTACTCACACAAGGCAAAGATAGGTTCCCAGGAACAAAAGGCTTCATCTGCCTGGGTTTAAATGTGCCCTTGCTCCTGTACCCCAACGAACAGGGCAAACATGGTCTGTGTGCAGGCCCCTTCTGACAGCGGTGCCCTTGACTTACCCGCCGTGCACAGCTGGCAGGGCAGCAGGCTCTGGGACAAGCCTGTCAGGTTCTGGTTTCTGCACTGAAAGCCAAAAAGCCTTAGGAAAACAGGCATCCTAGCTCTAAACTTTAGTTTGGCCTTCTCCATGCTGCTGGAATCCATTAACCTCTTCCACCTGTGAGGACTGTCCCCCAGCAAAATGTAAAGACTTGTTAACAGCACAGCCTGGGGAGGGGAGGGGAAGCTGGCTGTCATGGGGGGAGGGTCTCTGGGGTGGAATCAGCTCCTACCCTCTAGCTGCAAGCAGGATCCTCAGGAGGTAATGTAATACAGACTGGAGAAGGGAGGGGTAACACAGAGAAGTGATGCAGCCTTCCCCTCCTTCACAGAAATGCAGTGCAGCCTTTACCTCCCTCACTGTTTCCAGCACTTCTCCTTCCCCCTTAAAGGCAGAGTGGGAGCCCAGCAAGATTAACTGGGTGCAATGGCATAGCCTGCAACATGGTACTCTGCGAAGGCAAACCAGGATCTTTGCTGAGAGTGTTTTATGTTCCAGGTGTTGAACCCCCTGCTCTGGAGATGCTGGAGAAGGACCACGTGTCCCCAGACCACGTGTAGGTATTGTCAGTCCTGGCTGTTTTGAGATGGCTGAGATTCTTGAGTACACCTGAGCCACTGGAGATGCAACAGCAAAGGAGATCCCACTCCATGCTGGGGCACAGCTGAGTAGTTGGTCGTAAACCAGCACCTGATGCTTTGTGGGATGCAAAATGTCTTCGCAAGGCCATTTTCTAATCTCTTGCTTTTCTTTTGCCTCATCCCTGGTAGGCTAATTGTCCAGCAGGTACTTCAGGAGCTGAAACAATATCATGGGTAAGTGTGTCTGGGAGAGGGTGCAGGTGGGGAGGTCATGGGTCTGCCTAGGACCCACCTGGCAAATGACACTTCGTCCCCAGAGGGGCAAATCCCCAGGGTACCAGAATCACTGTATTCTTCCAGTGAAACTAGGGTAGAATTGCTAAGAGAAGTAGCATTTCATGTGCCTCTTCTAACTCTAAACGTGTTCCTGCCCCGTCTCCAAAGACGAGCCTTTCTGTTGACCCAAAAGTTCTGCTCTTGTAGTCTTTGCTGTGTGTCTCATGTCTTCTCCCTGCACAGGGCAAAGCAGAGAGCTTCTGTGCAAGAAGGCCGTGATTCTTCCCAGCAGAACCTCACCTGGTTTGAGTTCCTGTCTAATGAGTAAGTGAGACAGACGGTAACCCACACGCTTTGTGTTCCCAGAGCAGACTGATTTCAGCCCCCACTCCATCTAAGCTGTACTTCCCTGCTAATACTGTGTGCAGAGCGCTTTTATCTGCAATGGTTCAGCCAGGATTGGGGCCTCATTGTGCATGGCACTGAACAGAGACAGCCAGAGCTCACACACATAATGTGAAAGTTCAGCTCCTTATTTGCAAGTGTCCCATTAATAAATGGCATGACTGATGCCGAACTCGATCCTCCAGGAGATGGAAAGCTCAGAGATGGGGTCCTAAAGTAATCCTTCATCAGTGATCTCCCTGAACTGTGCTTGGCCAATTAACCTCCCCTTAGTTAAGATGTTTTTGGTCTTGTTTCAGAAATGAGGACAGTGGCAAGAACGATAAAGCAGAGAAAGGCACGAAGGTGATGCGACGTCTGAGTTCACTGCGGAGCCGGGTCACTGGGTCCTGGCAGAAGGATAAGGTGAGGGAGAGATGCTGAATTTGTGGAAGGAATTGTTGAATTTTTCAAGTAGAAAAGGGGATCTCACCCCACGGACCAGTTAGCTGGATTGCTTTTGGGTGGCTGAGGCCTCTGTATTGGTCAGCAGATGCACTGTGACCCCTAACATTATGCACTGGACAGAGTGACCCCTGACTTTCAGCCCACCTTGCTCCAGGGCATGTTCTGGCTGCTCTCATGCTTCTTAGCACGAGTTGTGCAGAGCAGGAGAGTGCTTTGGCTGGGTGACTGCCTGGATGACCCACTGCAGCGAGGAGGAGAGCCCGCAGAGGCACAGACACGTGCTGCAGTGCTGTGTCCTGCCCTTCACCACGCGTGGACCTAGTCTAGAGGGGCTGGCCTGAGCCTTAGGAAGGCATTTGGGAAAAGCACGGCCATCCCAAAGGCTCGGGCACAAAGGTGCCCATGGTACTTGCTGCGCATCAGCTTTCTGCATGCTCGTTTTTACCAGCGGGGAAAGGAATGTGTGGGCAGTGCGAGGCCTGTAATGGAGCTGTGTTTTTCTCTCCTTCCAGGGTAAGAACAAAGAGCAGCCAAAAGAGAGAGAGAAGGAGAAAGAGACAAAGGAGCCAAAAGAGAGGTGGAAAGAGATCAATCGGCACCAGCTTGTGCCAGGGGTTTTCTCCAGTTGCACCAGCTGCTCACTGTGTGCCAAACCTCTTGCGAATAAAAGTGGTCTGCAGTGCCTGAGTGAGTATGGCTGTCACTGCCTGGCTCTGACCCAGCCTGCCTGCGACCCGCTCCCCGGCCGGCTATTCCCCTGCTTAAATCAGCCTCATGGATTGCTTTGCTTTTCTGCCTGGCTTCGCTGTACCCCACCACCCTGCTTGGCCTGGCTCGGTTGTTTCTCCAGATAGTCTAAAAGATCTCTACAATCCTTCCTGGAAATAGCTTATCCTAATTTTCTTTGGCCACTTGACCGTTTCCTGCCCCTTTCCCCTAAGGAGGCTTCTAGGTCAACTTTTCCTTTAATAATTTTTTTTTTCCACAAAGCTCTGCTTTGCCCAAGCAAATATCCCTGCTGCCTGAGTGAGGCTGGATCTTCTAGGATGTTTTTCGCAGATGCAGTAACATCTCCGCTCCGCATCTGCCCTATGCACGGGCACAGGGATTTCTAGAGCACCTAAAACTTTATTAACTAACACAAAAGTCAGACAGTGCCCCCTAGAACCTGCGTGGGTGAGGTGATTGTTGCTTTTCAGGCGTAAGTAGTGCACAGGGATGGCAGCTGCACAGGACTCTGCCCTCCCACTGCTTTCACTGTGGCATTGCTGCATGGCTTTGGCTGATGGACAAACCCTGTCCCTTCTCTTTGGGGCAGGTACTCAGGGCACTGAAGAACATTTTAATTCCCAAGGGATAGGCTGTGGGCAGAGAAAATCTTCTGGAAATTAGATAATTGCTCTCTTTCTCTACCCAGTATCCTCCAGCAATGCTCACTCTCCAGTAAGGGTCTCTTAGAGGCTCTTAAGGTCAGTAAAACCTTCCTGGGGCATAAACGAACTGGTTGCCCACAGATACGCGCTGTGAGAAGCATATTTTCCCTTCAGGGCAGCTGGAGGGAAATTGAAAAGGACCACAGGCTCAGCTGTTAGTGAACATTTTTCAAGTGTCAGCAAAAAGTAGGAACCAGGGAACTGAATAACAGCAAGTGCTTTGTGGATATTTAGAGATAATCCAAATATTAAGAGAGGAGGCAGAGTTATGCCTTGTTATTCCTGACTGAGGAACCTCCTATCAGAGGCTCTGTTCACAGTCTTCCACGCTGCTTTACAAAAAATATCTGAAACTGAAAGGATACAGACAGTCCTTGATCCCCAGTGCACCAGGACCTTGGAGCCGTGCTCTGTGTGGTCTTGCGAACTCTGTGGTCATTGCCGGTGTGAGTTATTCTCCTCTGGACAACCGCAATGGAGATCTGTGATCTGGAGTGCAGGGGGTTGGAGCTAGCTGTTGAAATGGGTGCACGGCTCGGCATATCGTCGTACATCATAAATGCGTGGGGACTGGACGTGAGTTATAGTAACCTTTACGTTGTTTCTCAGCCTTTCCACGAGGAATGTCTTCTTGGATCTTGCTAATGCACAGGAGAAAAGCTGCCAGGTGGCTGAGGAACTGCTTTGTGTTTGGGGCTCTGTGACATCTCCTCTGGCTTTCTGGGCTGCTCAGGGATACGCTGCCCAGGCTAACGTTGCCAGCAGAGCTTGTTTTTGCATGTTCCCTTTGTGGTGACTTGAACTGAGGCTGAACAACTGGGCAGGGTTCTGAGATGTTCATGAAAATTAATGGCCTGTCTGTGGTCAGATCTGGATTGGGACTTGTTGTGTGACAGCTGTTCGCCTGAGAGCGCCTATATTTGGATTACGTTGGGCCAAAACCTTTGCGAGCTGCTTCTGGGCAGCAGAGCTGATAGTGGATATCACTAGTTCCTGTTATTGCTTCTAGCAGCAGTGCTAGACTCCTGATAAGTCACTGATGGGGCTCTTGAAAAGCAAGCTTTGGGGCCACCATGCAGCCAGAGCAGCAGGCCCACTTTTCTGAAGCGTGAGCTGCTCCGTCAGGGCTTGGTCTGAGCTGCAGTCACTTGCAGGATCTGAGGATATTTGGCTGCTCATCTTGTTTTCTCATAATGAACTCACACTTCACCATCTATACGCTTGGGCCCCTGGCCAGCCCTCGGTCCATCTCATGGTCAGGTGCTGCTGTTTGTGTTATCTCCATGGAATTTTTAACTGCAGCACCACCGCGTGGTAGAAGACAAAACAGGCTCATGGAAAGAAAAGACCAGAAAAGAAGGTGGTTAAAGAAAGGGATGAGCTGAAGCCAGGGGGAGGCAGGATGGGGAAATGATTAGGAAGCCTGAGGTCTTTTTGCTGTCCTGTGGACACAAAAAGTCCAGTGGCTACCACAGCTGTGATGAAATAGAGCGCGAGCTCTTCTTAGTAGAGAGAGCAACAGCAGGAGGAATTCTGCTTTTAATTCAGAACAAGGAATCAGCGTTCTGCTAGAAACATGCTGTGAAGAAAGTAGGCAGCCCAGGTGGCCCTGTACATGGTAACTCGTTTCCCTCTCCCACCCAATTCCTCCCATCTACCCGCACACCGCGCGGTACAAAGTGTGTGTCGAGAGTACAGATGCAGGAGAGCTTCTGCAGCTCCAGTTCCAGGGTCTCCCAGAGGTGACGTTAGGATGAAAAACAACCAGGAATGATTGCAGCCACTGGGATCTCGACAACAGTGGCCACCCAAACTTTGCTGTTACATAAACTTTGAGCTGTGAGTCTCTAGGTTTATTGTTCACCTGGAAATGGAGAAAGCTCCTTTTGAGCCTTTGCTGTCAAGGGTGGAGAAGATTCTGTGCCTAAATTAATCCTGTCTTATAAACATGCTTCCAGAGTTTATGCAACAGGAGTTAGATGAGTCCCAGGAAAGCCCTGACAGCAGAAGAGCTCTCCAAGCAGCCTGTGCCGTAGAGGCGAGCCAAGGATACACCGTGGAATACGGATGGCAGGAGGATTGCTTCCCTCCTAGTGACTTGAGCTTGAGCAGTAGGGTAGAGGTGGGTCTTCTACATCTTCTTCAGACAAGAGTTGCATCTCTATTACTTTATGGGAAAGACAGAGCCCTAGCCCCTGTAGGGAGGTCAGATCGACATCCTCTTCAAAAGGAAACCTACAGCTGCAACCAAAGTGTTTGGTAGGCTTCCGACAAATGCCTCTTCTTAAGAGAAGTCGCTCAGTTTAATGAATCTCCCTGAACAATACAGGCTGTGCTGGACACCAGGCTGTCCCCCTGTCCTAGGCTGACCCTTGCTGGCTGCTTCAGAATGCAGGCTGATTTATAACAAGTTGCTGTAACAACTTGTCGCCAGGACTTATTTAAGGCATATTGTGAAAGACGTTTGGAGAACCGTTTCCTTTCTCACAACAGTTCTGCGGGTAAATGGAAGACATGGGTCTCTGCAGTTTGTCAGGCAAACGTCCTCCACCCACGCTTCTTTATCTGTAAGGAAGAGAGATGAGAATGGCTTTTGGTTTGGACTTGAAATTTGGTGTGAAATTCACCTCTCAGTTGGCACTTGTGCCTGCACACTTTTGCTTTTAGGATTCCCAGCACAGGGCCAATAAGCTAATAGGGGAAGGATAGTTTTGGCTTATAATAAGGAGGAATTACTTGATTTTCTGTCCTGAAATTTCTTCTCATAGCCCGTAGAGAGCCCTGAGAAATATGAAAAGCAGTAGGCAACCTGAAACTTTGCATTTCTGGAGACACAGCTGCCAAAAAGCTGCTATTTTGGGGAGAAAAAGGAGGTTTGGCTGCTGTAAAATGACGATAAATGGACTGGGAGTCTCACTTGGAATAAATAATTACTGACAGGAGTCCAAATAAAACAGGCGAAACCAGACTGACTGTGACAGGCTGTGGGTTAATGTGGTTATAAGCCAATGAAGCAGGATCTGAAGCAAATGTGAAAGTGGTCTGCAGCGCTGGTTTCAGAGGGAACACTGGCTGAGCTATGAGTCTGCTGACATAGAGCTGGCTTTACCGAACTCTAGAGGTTTTAGAAAAGGAAGCTGAACAATATTCTAATCTCAGTCCTTCTCCTTTTCTGCTTTTCACTTTCTTTTCGTATCTGGGCAGTATTGCCTTCATCTGGAACATCTCCAAGGCGCTGCTCCTCATAAAACCTCAGGGTCTTGTACACTTGGCCTGACAAATGCATAAGGCTCCATGACAGTAATCTACCTGCATCTCATTCAGTAAGAAATCTTTTGTTGCTACAGAATTGCACAGGATTAGAAAGCCGGTGCTGTTCTCTTCTTTGCGACCCAAACCTTAGCTCTAAGCTACGGAGTCTTTCAGCCGGTTGCTGTGCCAGATTTTGCACTGATTTTGTGGAGATGCCCTGAGGCCAGCCGCACCAGCACAGCACGTTCTCTCTGTGACAGCTGTAGTTGGGCAATCTGCAATGCTTTACTTTTATGTTACAGGGAGCACAAAGTTTGAAGTGTCTAAGGATTAATCTGTCGCCAAGTGACAGCCAGCTGTTTACCCCCAAACCACTTTATTTAATGATTATTTCTCTGTAGTGCTGCGAGGCCCCAACAAACGACTGGGACCTTGTTGTTCTTGTAGAAACAGCACAAAAGGTACCATTTCTGAAAAGCTTGCAACTATAAGACGAAGAGAGAAAATAAAATTGATTAAACAGGTTGCAGTGTGGCAACCAGAGGCAATATTGGTCCCGTGGCAGTCTGGGATCTGAGCACATTCCCAGCCCAAACTGTGGCAGGTTCTTTCAAAGCAGCGCGGGAAAGCTGCAGGCTGGATTTTGAGAGGGAAGTTGGTCTTGTAATCGCGTGTGTTGCGCTTCCAAGCTCGACAGGCAGCTTGGATGTGCGTGATTGAAAATATGACAAACTTGCGATGGGGATCAGTATTGTAAATCCCCGGAGTGAATCACAGATCCGGGGTAAGGCGAGGGCATGAGCTGTTCTGATCTCCCTGCACTTCAGCAGCCTGCTGCTAGTACTAGGTCAAACCTTTCTGGCGTCGGGGAAAATGCGGTTTTTCCAGCAAGCAAGTCAGTGCACGAATCTGCTGATTGTGAACAAAATTCCCCTTTGCTTTCATCGTTTCTCTGCACAGAGGTCACTGCCGAGGGCCCGGGCAGGCACTCGCGGTCACGGGGCGGATAAGGCAGCCAGCGCCGGGCACCCCGATCGCGCCTTGGCAGCAGCGGCTGTAAACACTTCAGCACGTTTTCAACGGCAAATCCCACCAGGCTCTTAATAACGAATTACGTATTTAGAGTGAAGTCCCGGCCGCCGCGCAAACACATGAACTACACTGTTAAAGCTGTCACTCGGGATGCTACATCCCATCCGTTACGGGCCTGTTTAGTCTTTGTTCCCGCCGCGGCCAGGCGCTGATGGAAGGCAGATCCATCCCCTGGCTGTTTGCACCCGCCGGGATCAGCGGTTCTCAGGCTCGGGGTGGGCGGCCTGGGGCCCTCCATCAGGGAGGCTCTGGGCTCCGGCCGCCTCTCCTGGCCTGGGACGGGGATGAGGGGCCGGGTGGCCGTGTTCTCCCTGAGGGGAAAGTGGTGGCTGGGGGTGGCCATGTTCTCCCTGAGGGGAGATGGAGGTGGCCATGCCCTCCCTGAGGGGAAAGCAGTGGCTAAGGGTGGTCGTCTTCTCCCTGAGGGGACATGGAGGTGGCCGTGCCGTCCCTGAGGGGAAAGCGGTGGCCAGGGGTGGCCATGTTCTCCCTGAGGGGAGATGGAGGTGGCCGTGCCCTCCCTGAGGGGAAAGCAGTGGCTGGGGGTGGCCATGTTCTCCCTGAGGGGAGATGGAGGGGGAAAGCAGTGGCTGGGGGTGGCCATGTTCTTCTCCCTGAGGGGAGATGGAGGTGGCCGTGCCATCCCTGAGGGGAAAGCGGTGGCCGGGGGTGGCCATGCCCTCCCTGAGGGGAAAGCAGTGGCTGGGGATGGCCATGCCCTCGCTGGCGGGAGGTG
>Ga0065711_1007062_pt1 | contig 15781 bp, 9 predicted proteins | sample Hoacrofraction12_FD_59098 | JGI IMG/M metagenome (GOLD analysis project Ga0065711, IMG submission 59098) | Hoatzin crop microbial communities from Cojedes, Venezuela - Epithelial fraction 12 v2 (version 2) | ecosystem: Host-associated > Birds > Digestive system > Esophagus > Crop | place...
AAAAAAAAAAAAAAAAAAAAAAGTGTGGCCCAGACATTTGCAACAAACCCAGAAGTCATTTGGAGGCCAAAAAAAGAGCGGATAATTTAAGAGAAGGCCAGATGATCAGCGAAAGGAAATAAAGGTTTATAATCTGTCTAACCTGCCTAGAAAGCACAGGTCTTTCCTACATCAACATTCCTTAGCAGTTAGTAAGAGATAATAACATGATTATTATGGGGTTTCTAGACACAGCTCAGGCAAAAGTAAAGGAAATTCATGCTGCCACAGAAAAAAACCACAATGGAGTGCTCTACATTTAAAGGTTGTCTGCTCTGGACATTTCAGCTATTCATTGAGCAAATATTAGTAGCCGAAGTATTCAGGCTGGCAAGGCATCGAGTTCAAATGTGACCGAGGTGAATGATTAAAACAAGCATTTCTGCAGCTTTCCTGGGATAAGACTGTGCCTGCACAGGCAGAGGAGGTGGGCAGACACACCTCGGTTGGGTTTGACCCATGGACAACACCAGGCGGTGTTTTCTGCAAGGACTGACGGGGCAAGGGAGATTTTTTGGATTAATAACTTCTTCACTGAAAAAAATTTGGGTTTTGGGCCTACCAAAACTATTTGCAAACTCAGTGAATACTTTCCACCAAAAGCCTGAAAACATTTCAAGGAAGCACTGTTTTGTTTAGACTTTTTACTTTTTTTTCCCCCCCCTCCTCCAGAACTGCCTTTGCTTGAAACTGTATTTTGAGGTCAGATTACTTGACTTTAAGCAGACTAAGCCTGAACAGAGATGCTTCCATTTCACATTGAACATTGTCAGCACTCAGCTTTGGGGGCCAAGCCGAAGAAATTAGTGATTTGCATAGTTCTAGTAGGAACAGTTGGAATGAGCCTACTGGCTCATTACTCACAGGGGAAGACTGAATTCAGTGCCAATAGATCCAGTTCACAGTGTGACCTGGAGCAAGTAAGAGAAAGAACTTCTGGACTAAGGAAATGTTTGATATGGGCTACTCAAGAAACATGCTGGGAAGCCTGGGGCCAAGAAAAAAAGCCTGGCTTCTGCAGAATTGGGAAGCAGCATGAAAGAGCCCAGCTTGGCACCCCACAGACCTCTGGGAAGTTGATAACCCACAAAATAAAAATCTATTGACAGCAAAGAGTCTGGTTGAGCTGATTCTTGAGGAACTGAGGCAGTAGGAATCAGCTTGTGACAGTCCTCCAGGGTCATTGAAGACCTTCAGCTTATGCTTAACAGCAATATCTAGCAAGAGAATGACGAACTCCCAAGGAGATGTTCCGCATTCTAATGCACAGAGAAGAGACACCTATCCTTTCACATACCTAGGCATGATGGTGGTGGGTTGAGGGGTAGTGAGCAGGTATTACCACACAACCCTACATTTCCATAGAGGTGCCAAGCCTCCCCAGACTTACTATACAGCAAATTTATCCTTTGACCTTCCCTTCTCCATCAGCTATATGGAGTCTAGTCTCCCAGCTTCTGTAGGTGAATTAAAGGCTTCAAGTGAAGACTGTGAGATAACCCCACATCCACTTCTTTGTTAGTCTCCAAGCAAAAGGAAAGCATAAAAGAGTAAGGTACACGCAAACATAGTAAAATCCCTTATCAAAACACTTCTCTAGATTCTAGTTACCTGCTACTCAGGGACTTCCTAAGCCAGAAGTGCTGTCCTTACACTTAACAGCACTTGATGGAATTTTATTGCTTTTGCCTATACGGCTCCATGCTGGAGGGAAGGGGAGAAGAAAATCCAGCTGGATATAGGCCAGGAATGGTGTCCTCAGATGATGATCTTCCTGTGCACAGATTCTCTTTGCATCGATGGGGGCTTGTTGAATGCAGCTTGATGTCATTTTGGATGTTAAGGAATTTTGGCTGTCACCACGGAGAAGTTATGGAGACTTGCAAACACACACCAGTTCGCACCAACTCCTGTTCATTTTCTGCCCAGTTGCAGAGGGCAGAAACAGGCCTTCGACCCATAAATCAGGTCACAGTGCATTTGTCCCTGTGCCATGAAGAACTCTCTGAGAATCCTGCAGCTGAAGGCAGGAAATTCACAGCTAAGATCCATTCCAGGGCTGGAGCCCGGGGAACTGGCAAGCTACTGCAAATAGAGATTTTTGAGTTATCGAGCTGAGATTTATGCTGCTGGAATTCATCACAAGTATTTCACTCTCAGCAAGAGGTGGGAAAGAGGGAGGATCACTTTGTGTGAGAGCTTATTTATGCAGGGCTGTCTCTCATCTAGCTTTGGAGGCATGGTGAGGCAGAGAGCTGTAGTTCACAGAGCTTTTTGGGAGACAGAGGATGGCTCTGCAGCTCCATCCAAGCCTATCTCCAGCAGCTTCCTGGAATCCAGCTCCTCTCAATTGATTCTCCTACAGAGACAGTATCAATCACTTGCCTTTACTGCTATCAAAGGCTGCACTGACTGCTTATCAGTCAGTGCCCTGAATACACCTCTTTCTGGGGTCTCTCCTTCCAGATAAACACTAGTGGGGGAGGAGAAGACCATAATGAGGTGAAAATCTGTCTCTGTCTGTTTGCTTTGTCACCAAAGTCCCACTCTGACAGGGCATTGCAAGTCTCATCACCTCCACAATGGCAAAGAACTCTGCTGACAGCTGACTCAGTAACCACAGCACTTCTTGTGTGCTTTGCAAGCGTTTGAGGTGGAAGAGGTTGCTTTATCCAAGCTGAGAGAGATGCCACAACACCTTATTGCTATGCCATGAATTAGAGAGGCTGGTTTTGAAGAGAGGTTGGTTACCCCAGGGCTAAACCCCAATTAAGCCCTGGGGTAACATATGCTTGGGGTTGATCTTGTGCATGTAAGCACAGGCTGCTACCAGCTGCGCACATTGGAGCCACCTGGACCTGCTGACACAGCCTTCTTCCTGGGCTGGGACATCTGGCTGAGAGGGCTCTGAAGGAGTCTCTGCTCAAATCCAGCCAAGTCAGAGATGAGACCTCTTCACGTATGCATGTGCCTCGCAGGCAAAGCAATTTTGAGTAACAAGTATTGCCATTTCACACATTTGACTGGCTCATGCTAGGGCAGTGCCAGAGATGACCACCACCAAATCTCTGCTGTACCCATATGCCAGATATTACCTCCTCCATAGCAAGAGCAGCAGAGCTGACCACGAACCAGTGTCTGGAATATGAACTTTGCAGTCTGGTCTATGAATTTAATTAATCTCTATTTTGGTGTTTACCTAAAACACACACAGCTGTGAAAAGCGGTGGCTGAGAGAAGGCTGTAGCAAATTCCTGCCTGCCCTGAGCGGTCCCCTGGGTAAGCACAGCATCTGTAGCTACCCATTGCTGTTGGAGTCAGTCCTGAAGATCTCACGGACCAGGGAAGTGAAAATCTTGGAGTGAGAGGCAGAGTTTATTGGTAGTGGGGAGGGTTTAAGTTGCTGACAAAGGGACAGTTCACCCTGGTGCTATGCAAACTCATTCTGGGCACCCAATTCCCACACCACCCCCAGTGTATCTACAGGAGCTGCAGAGGCCTCCGTCACCCATAGCCTAAATCCAGTGAGGACAATGAGTCAGACACCTGACAGCTCATTCCAGTGACATTTATGAAAGCAAGTTTCATTCTATGAGCCTTTCTTCCTCATCCTCCTTCCCCCATTCCCCACCTTTTATGAGTAACCATATCTAAATAACTAGATCTGGTTACTCTTGCACAGCCCTTGATTTGTAAGGAAGTCGCTCAGATGAGGCAATGCTTGAACTTTGACCTTTTCACACCTTTACAGAGCTTTTATTCTGGAATATTTAACCAATGAAACATCTTGAGCATGTCTCTACTGCACAGATTCAGATCTGCTCTCATTCTCAGCACCTCAAGATAATGGGGACAGAAAGTAGAACAGGACTCGCACTTTATCTACCAAAAGTGTCTTAGGGTTGTGCAACTTGTTTACGATGGCAAATTTTGGCAGCCAGCACAAGGAGCCTGGGATGGGATTCCAGTTCAGCTCGAACTGCCTCTCAACAAGTCCCAACAAAAATGCATGCCATTCAAATTTTGCCACGACAAATTCATACTCCTACCTGGCTCCAGCAGCACGCGTGTAGGGGACATTCTCACCACCCGCTGCCTACGCCACTGCGTTCCTCCCAGCAGATCTCTCCAGATAAGTTTCCCCATCTGAACTCATCTGACACAGGTCTGGTGATGAGCAGGTAAGTACAAAGTTCAGATGACCTTCCCCTTGCAAGACCTGTTTTTAGGTGACAAAGGTGAAGCTGTCACCCAAATCCAGTGAGACCAGTATCGGCAAGGAAGTGCAAGAAATTGTTGCCCACAAGTCAATCGGTCAGAGAAATAGTTGCTTCCTGGTCTAGTTCCCCATATCCCTAGAAATGGATCTACTTGGTCTGACCACTCTTGTAATAACTCTTCCTTCTGTTACTGTGCTAGTGATGTAGAACTTGCATCTGCCTTCCAGCATTGCAATTTTTTTGCACAAGCAGTCTGCTATTTAGAAAGTCCATTCAATAACATTGGACCAGCTACATTTTCTGGCACCAAAATAAAAATCATTCTTAAAAAATCACAAAATTGGAATTTTATTGCATATGGCCTGATTTCTTGGGATGTGGGGAAAACTGCAGAAGCTTTCCTTAGTTATTAAGCCATGGCACTAAGTGGCATTAAGTGGAAGCATCCATCCTTAACAGATTATCTGATTATCAGGCAGCTGTAGTGGAAAGCCTGCATTGCCTTTCCTAAGGGAACCTGAAATGGAATGCATAAGTTTTGTTTCAGATTGAACCCAAATATTTTGAACAATGGAGATCACACTTTGGGTTGATTTAAACAATTTTTCCCTCCTGTTTTCTGGCCTAGTCAAAATAAAGAGTTTTGGGGTCCTGTCCATCACTTGTTGAGTAGTATCTCCCCACACATTTTGGGGCCAGTCACATAAATGATGGCTTTCTTTGAGGGTTCCAAGCAAAGCTGTACCTGATCCATCAACTCCAAGCAGAAACCTCCAAACAGTGTAAAGGAGTGGATTCCAAGTGTGAATGTCAGGGAAGTTCTTAGCTATCCTTCTTCAAAGCATAAGAAATCAGGATACTAGATGTTGATCAAATCCTCAGCTCATCTTAATGCCATTCATGGGTCAGGAAAAGACTGCCCCAGTAGCATTAACAGACTTCGAGTCTGAACAGTCAAGAAACAGAGTGAAGAGGGGAAGCGGACAAAATGTTTTGCCCAAGGTTGGAATGAAGATCAGCACCAGATCAGGATTAAGAAGCATGCTCTGCAACATCTCATGAGTGCTAAGCCCTCTCCACAGTAAAGACTAGACTGAGAGATGATACCAAGTGAGGTTATTACAGAAATATTTGCAGAACAAAAAAATTAGCCCTTTATATGGCACTTAGAGTCCCCCCATGAAGTAGGTGACTTTACACAGACAAAATAACCTATGCTTGAAAAGGAAATACACCAGGAATGTGAAGTGATGGGCATGGTTTCACAGAAACCCTCTCAAAGATCTCCAGCTTTTCAAAAAAAAAAAAAAAAAAGGAAAAAAAATAAAAGGGAAGAAGTTTTCAGAAGTTTTCACAAACATGAAGTCATTTAACTTTTTTGTTCATCAGCAGAGCAGCGGGTAAAAGGAATGTGAAGCATTTACTAGCAGGGCAGGAATCATTCAAAAATGGAAGGAGTCCATTAATTACAGGAGTAAATACAATTAACACAGCCTCTAAAGAGTTTACATAAGCTTCTTTTAAAAAGTATCCCCTTTACCAAGCAAGAGTGTCTAATTTAGAAGTGAAATTAGAAAGCTGGCCAGAGATAAAACAACCAAGGAGGTGCTTGCAAAATACAGTTCCTCAGTTGTGCTAGAGCAGATAAATGCTATGAAGCCACCAAGGCCGTTAGCACAATTACCAAACCGCTGAGTACTTGGGAGACGCTGTAAGGTAACCAAAGATGAAAGAAAAAAAACAAGGCGGGGGGGAGGCAACATTTTCCCCAAGATACAGGTGCAGTAAGGTAAGAAGCAACACAAAAGGCAATGAACTGGTAACTTCTGTTCAAGAACGCTCTCCTTGCCTACTTTGGGGGTGTCCACATTTCAGTTTGAAAGGTTCAGTCGAATTGACTCACCTCACGTAGTACAACCATGAAACTTTTCTTTCATCAATTAAAATGCTTAAGGCCAAAAGCTGAACTCCAACACACCTGCCTTCCATTTTCTACAAAAGAAACTGAGAGACCTTCACCTGGGAGCTACGTCCCAGCAGTTTGTACTGCACATACAGCGTCAGGGAATGACGGAAACGTCGGCGGTGCTGACTGTGCACATTTTTAGAGTAATTTTGAAAGTCTGGAAAGGGTAAAAAAAAAGGCTTTGGACAGGATGTGAAAAGTCTTTTCCGGGGATTCACAGCATCTTCATTAAAACCTGCAAGTGCCTCCAGAGAAAACACTGGCCACTAAAATCTCACCTTCTTGTAGCAGAGAAAGACTGAGCTGCTTCAAGTTACAACCAGGACTGGGACATGATAAAACAGATTCAAAATGAGGAGAAACACTTCTTAGTCTGGGTAATCCCTGCCCCGAGGAAGAGTCCGCATCCCTGTACGTGTCTCACCAGGTGACAGTGGCCAGACAGGAGGGTGGAGGCTCTGGCTCCAAGCACACAGCTACAGGAGCACAGGTTGAGACCAGCCTTCGCTTGTGGTTTTCCCTTTCCACAGAAGAGCGCAGCTGATGTTTCTCCTCTGCTGGTGAAAGGATGAGGCAGGACATCAGTGAAACCGCAGGTCCCATTTGAGGACACAGAGTGCTTGTGATGTCTAGGAAAGCACCGAGGAGCAGCTCAATGCTTTGCAACTTTATGCCAAAGTTCAGGAGTCAGCGTCCCTTCTGCAGAGCTGCTTGCCTTCCACACCAGACCTCCAAGCCTTTCACTCCTTCCTAATACAGAAATAGCAGCCTAAGAAGGTCCCACACCTCCAAGTCCATATGGTGCTGGTTGCACTCACCCAGGACGGGTTAAGAATTTAACCAGATTTTGCTAGCCTCAGGAAAATCGCTGCAGGGACTGTTTAGCAGGGACTGTTAAGCACAGTGGCTAACACAGCCAGGCCACATCCAGACCTGGCACAGCACACCCCGTGCTCCTAACTCTCAGCTCACACCGGAGAAGAGGCAGTTCGGGTCTGCCTGCACCAGCAGGATAGACATGCCCTTCGGCTATCAGTTTTGTAGGTGTGGGGCTGCACCCTCCAAAGGAACCTATTCACTCAACTTGCCTGCAACCATGACAAGAGGCAAAAATATCCGGCTCTTCTCAGGGATGAAAGGCAGACGCTCAAAGGATTAAGTCACCAGCTCCTTCCCTTCTTTACAGAGCTGGTGAACCATGCAACGATGCATGTCAGCTGTGTTGGTTTTGAGTCGGGAGCCAGAACAATGCAGCCTGTCTTTCATGGTGTGCACCTCCAGGGAGCATTCCCGCAAGCGTTCCTCCAAACAGGGCAAAGTAGGTGGCAAACAAAAGAGAAAAGCCCTTCAACTTTTGACCCTTTTGGAGTTTACAAATTGCGAAGAGCTCATGTCATCATGAATGAGTCAAGAGGCATCTCACAGAGCCCTTTGGCCCACACTGCACGTGCCTCTGCACTTTGTCACCTCCTGCAAGCGATTGTCCTATTCCCACCACGGAGCAGGAGAATGGGGCAGATGGCTCCTGGGAAGTTTTGCCTATGGATGTGCCTGTCTGTAGTGGCAGCAAATAAATTAAAGCCCTCAGGTCCAAAGGCCAAGCCACCTCTGTGACAGAGCCTAGTCTTGTTCCACAGCAGCTTTAATAAACCTGAAGAGATGTATTCCCTGTGTCTGCTTGTCTCCAAGTAACCTCAGACATTCTTCACACCTGGTACCGGGGTGGCCTGATTGAATTCATGCTCAGAGCAACTACTGCCTGGAAGTAGTAAGGGACACTGGACCTCTTGCTTTTGCAGTTGGGGAAAACCAAGCACAGGAGCAACAGATTTGTTCAAGATCACCCGGGGATCCTATGGCAGGGCAAAGAGTTGAGCACAACTACCCCAGAATCCCAGGCCAACACCTTTACTACAAGGCAACGTCTGTCCTGTTGAGGAGAACCAAAACCATAGGGCAACGCTCGCCTGTACAAAGAAACTGAGAGAATCCTAGCACAGAGGCGCTTCCACATGCAGTCAGAACTACGCTCTACAGCCCATTTCAGTTCCTCACTGCTTTGGGGTTGTTTAAGGTTTTTTTAAGGTGGTTTTTCCATCACACACTTTGCTGGGTGTTGGTCTGATGTGTGTAAGGTCGACAAGAGGGACAACACCTAGAGCTCACGTGACTGGTACAAGCCTCAGCCCCCGTCTTTCAAAGAAAGCTTCTGCCAAACATAAAGTGCCTCCAGAGGACCCCCACGAATTTCTGGCAAGTTCATTACAAAGCATAAAATGCTCCAGAAAGACAATGTCCATGTTTTTATGCATGGACAAGAGTTAGCCAGCCTTCTCAGGACAACAGCTCACTTCTTCACTCTGAGGGTGAAGGAGCACTGGCCCAGGCTGCCCAGGGAGGTTGTGGAGTCTCCTTCTCTAGAGATATTCAAGACCCGGCTGGACAAGGTCCTGTGCAGCCTGCTGTGGGTGACCCTGCTTCAGCAGGGGGGTTGGACTGGGTGACCCACAGAGGTCCCTTCCAACCCCTGCCATTCTGTGATTCTGTGTGAACAAGACTGCACTTGCCAGTTGACATGGACTGGAAATAAATAAAGAAATACAGAGAGAAATAAAAAGATAAATATATAGGTATATATGGACTCAGCTTAGACAGCAACAGCAATTGAGGAAGCATTCACATTCTGGTACAAACACCAGTGTCATCCTTTTCCTGAGTCAGTTGGGTCTAAAGGCACTTGGTCACACTAGCTCAAAGGCAGGATGTATGTCCACATCATACTAAGTTTGGACTGCTGGTTATGGGCTGGCACACAGCCGGCTCAGAGTAGGAACGTGCATCTCCATCTGTCCGCATTTTTGTGAGCTGCGGTGGAGAACTAAGGTTTCTCAAGAAACAAGGCTGAGAATCAGAAGCCCTCTCCTCTGCTGATACGCTGTCTTGCCATACACCCACCACAAGCATTTCCTGGGCTTACTTTGCTGGACCTTTTTTACCTTCACCTGCTGCCATCACACTTACTTACAAGCAAGCGCAAGCAAAGAGGGAGAGTATAAAATATAAACCTTCATTAAAGATTTTGTAAGAAGTCAATGAGGCCAAAATAACAGAGGATGTAACAGAGCCATAAATATCTCCCACAGCCATAAACACTTCTACCTGCTGCAGCCCGGGTGTTTATAAGTGCTTCAGGCATTCAGTGCTGTGTTCACCCTTATTTCTGCCCTCACTGTCCAAGGAGCTGCAGGTAGGCAGATGTGGTGCCACGCACAGACTTGAGCCATCAGCCCGCTTTTACGATACCGGTTTAGGCACATTTCTTGAACTCTCCTTTCCATGGATTAGGGTTCCTGCTTCAAACCAAAGGGTGTTCAAAAGTTCTGGCTGAGATCAGGGCCCATTATATTCAGGTGTACATAGACTTCAAAGTGTCTCAGAAGACACTTTCTCTAAGAAAATGGGATAAAGGGGAGAAAAGCACCTGTCCTGAAGGCTAGCTTTTAGCAGCAGGCAGATGGGTTTACAAGAGTCTGGGTGGTCAAGGGGTCTCCAAACTAGGGAATTCGTGACTACTAGCCTCAGGTGTGTTTTCTTCCATTACCCAAAAATACATGTCTTTCCCTAAAAAAAAAAATACATCCTCTCAATCCTCAGAGCATCTACAAACATTTACCAACTTTTTCAGAATACTCCTCAGATATTCCACAACCTTTCTCATCTCACACCATCAAGTTTCCAGCTTTTCCAAGGCTCACATGGGATGTCTAACTAACTTAATTTTCTTCTTCACACCCCCAGGTTGCTACAGCCACGATTATACATGGTGGTGTGTAGTGCATGGTTGTAGAGTAAGCTGGATACCCCAGTCATGGCAAGAGGTGGAGAAGAGGTCCCTTACGTTTGAGCAAGGAGGCATCTCTTCAATATTGACAGAGGTCAGCAAGAGACACAGAAAGAGGCCTAAGCTTTTCCCAAATGGATTCTGAAGGCTGTTTTACTTTGCTGCAAAGCTACAGCTTGTCCCGAGATCCTAACCCACCTTGAGGCTTAGGGATAGGTCAGCAGTGGGATATCTGCCAAGTGCCATGGAGTCATCTCACTACAGAGGCTTCTGCTTCAGCTGCGCATTTTGTTATGGGTAACCAGAGGTGTTTGCTACTTGCCCCTTTAAGTCTTCCCAGGACATTGCCAAAGCTATCTTTGAAGTGGGGTCATAGATTGATTCACCTCCAGAGGGACCTCAAGATAAGTGACATTTGCAAGGCTTAATCATGACCTTGTGCACAATGGGTGAATCAGAAAGCTGAACTTTACGTCACTCACCCAGATTAACGTGGCCCAGGACACCTCCTTCAAGATCCCAGGCCAAACATTAGTTAGTTCCTCCCCTAGATGATTCAGAACTAAGATTAACAAGAGAGAAAGCACCAAGCCAAGCAGAATTATTTACAAAGCTTAGTTAAGCAGGAAATGTTTTCTCCATCCGTGACTCGAAGATCACGTTATCCCACTATTATATGATCTTTGGAAGTTTTTCACAAATATGGTAGAGCTGAGGGGCAGGAAGGGAGAAGGACAAATAAGTCAGTCATTAGAGAGCTCACATGAGATATGAGAGCAATTGTAACCCTCTGCACTACATGAATCACACATGGAAGCTGAAGTCTATTGATCAGTATGCCAAACACTGGCTAATCTGACTGTAAGAACCAGCTTTGTCCTGGACAAAGTACATCCTGCTAGGTGCATTAATTAATTCATCAACAGGATCTCTGCAAAGAAGTCCTTGTTTCAACAAATACATATTTTCCACAGAAACACGGAAAAACCTTGTCAGGACTATTTCAAGCTTCTTCTAGGGAAGGGACCAGGTCCAGATCTCAAAGCTATTGAGTTTCCCAGTGTTCTCATCTATAGTTTACAGCACATCAAAGAACATGGTACAACTTATGGCAGGCACTCCAGCTTTCTTAAGAGAAAAGGTAAGAATCAATTCTGTATTTTGCTAATTCTCCACACAGTGAAAAAGAACCAGCACAAAACCTCAGCCCTTACCTTCAGCAGCTGCTGCTGTCACACCACCTCCAACTCACATCTCCCAGACTAAAAAACCCTACATAGTTGCTATAGTCTTAAATTTATTAAAAAAAAAGCTGATTGTTTGCCACATTAATTCATTGCACCTGTGGTCCTCCCAACTCCCAGCTAAAGCTAATGAGAAATTCTCACCTATTCTGGTTTTGACCTATACCTTCTAGGAAGGGAGACCTGAAAGAAGAAAGCTCAGCAAAATCCAGCTAGGACCTGCCCATCCAGTTCCACACCACCCAACATGGTGGAATTTGCCTTGTAGAATTCACACTTGCGAGGAGCAGAAGTAAAGCTTGTTATTGCTTCGGTAATTGCCTGCACTGGAGGAGAGAGGGGCAGGGGTAATGGTGCTGGGCAACTGCCAACACGAAATCGCAGCCTGAGATGACCTGAGGGCAATGCCTAGGGTGCATAAGCTGTCTTCCTCTCCTGTAACAACCACCCTCTTCTGTTCAAGGAGCTACTCGTTGGGACACTCTCTTTCTGGGCATCCAGGCTCCTTAAAACAACTGTTTCTCTGTGCAGAATACCTGAGCTGGCTACTCTCAAGCTAATCTGAGTACTCAGAAATGCCTTGAGCTCCAAGTTGCCGTAGCCAGGTTGCTTTTATGACCCAAATTAGATGATTTATCACATCTCTGCATTGCAAGGCAAAGAGGCGTATGTGGCTTCTGATGCATCCTCCTTTTCTTATAGACAGACTGGTTCACAGGAACAATAAACAGTGATACACAACGGTGTTGCAGAATAGGTTGGTCAGAAGGAAAGGTGCAACTGCATGCAATTGCAACCTTCTCTACAAAAATATGCCCAGAGCTTTGTGAGTAGCATCATCCAGGAGACTTGGAAACTAAAGGAGGCGGATCCATCTGTCACTGTTCTATGTCCACTCCAGCCTAGACCTTTCTTTTTCTTGTACTCCTCTCTGCTATCAGGACTGCAGGTATCATCCAGGTATCCCTGTGGGGAACCAGGTCTCATGATGTATAGAATAGAGACAGACAGAGATCGTCACTGGCCTGAAGTACACACAGCCACCACAGCCTGTTACTCCCATACAGAGGGCTTCCTTTAAACCGTGGCCCTGCTTCGGCATCACCCAAGTTTCAGCTCTACAGTGAAAAATAATAGGGATGGAAAAATCTTAGGAGTCACTGACCCTTGGCTCAAGGTGAATTCAATCCACACTCACAGACGATCAAGCAAGCCCATGCAAGCCTCACAGAACCAAGCAGGAAAGCAGCATTTTTTTGCGCTGGATTTATGCAGCTCGTGTGAGAATCAGTGCCAAAATCCATTACTGCCTGCTTTCTCGCTGCCTTCGATTTCGTAGCCTAATCTCCAGTTTAGCCTACACCGAACCACAGAAGAACAAACAGTGGCCACCCGCCTCTCCCCTCCTCCCTCCCCGGGAGCACTAGCTTCTATTTATGGGTCCCCTGGGGAGAAAACAGTCGTGGCCATTGTATTTGTTTAAGGGTTTTCTGTAATTTCCTTGGGTTTGACTGCAGCCTCTGAGGTTAACCACAGCCAGCTATTGTGGCTGTGTCTTCATCATTCTCTATTGTTCCGCACTAGGTGGCTCTGCCTTGTTTTCTTGGAAGGTCGAGAGATTGTTTGTCATTTCTGGCTTGGCATTCAATGGGGAGAGGGTGATGGAGGGGAGGAAAGAGAAAAAGCGGCTCCTTCTTTTTTAGGACTGTGGGTTTCTGAGAAAGACCAGTGTCACTGACCAACTAAGGTCAGCCCGAGGTTGCTTAGATGGTATTTGTAACAGCAGGAGGCTCTAACCAACTCTCTGCTTTGATAGGATTCCCTTGAGGGGTTTCGAGAAAAATGTCAAGAATCCCCCACTTCTGGCTTCTTCCATCGGGGTGTTCTGAAAGTCTTTTCTCCTGAGAAAAGGAGGAGAGGGCCATACCATATAAAGCCTTCCCCTTGCTGCAGCAGGATTAGCCACATTTGCACTGCATCCTGACCTTTTGCTACTGTAATGCTGAACTTCCGAGGCATTGCCAAGAGGCGATCCTTTTTCTGGCTTCCAGTTTTTCTCCCTTATGGGAGGACACAGTCATTCTCCGGCCACATAGAGACAAATTCTTCCCAGCTCGTCTCTGTCAGTGCCTAAGACTGGAAACTTACCTCATCGTCATGGATGCGTCCCAGAGCCAAGGGCTTGGACTCTGATTCATGCCTAGAGGGAAAGCAAGGAGCGGGAGAGCATGACTCCATTGACTTCACCAAGTTACACCAAGGAGTCAACAAGGGGAGCGGTGTAATCTAGCGCATAGGACACGGAACAAGGAGTAAGGGAATCTGGCTTCTGGCATTGATACCACAACCTGCTTTTTAATCCAGGCAATGTCACTGTGTCCTGGTTTTGGTCAAAACAGAATCGATACTTTTTTAGAGAATATTTCTTACAGCTAAGTTCTTCTAAGTAACCGCATTTCTCTGAAGCTGGCTTCATATTTTACAGACACTGTCTGCTCCAAAGCTGATAACACCTCATGTTTATAGTCACACTGAGCTAAGGGTAAGAAAAGGAATGCAGAAACAGGTCCCCGTTTATAATTATTACTATAGCAGCCAAAGTCACCGACAGATCTCTCAGGTCCCGCAAGCGAGGAGTCGGAAGGGGTCGTACTTGTGGGGAGGGGTGACAGGACAGGTGACCCGACATTGACCAGCGAGGTGTTCCATGCCATGCATGTCATACTCAGTTTTAAGCTGGGGGATCACGAGGGTCTCGCTGTCTTCGTCCATGGCCGCCTTCTGCAGAGGACCCTGCTCGTTGTCCTGCCTGCGATCCTGATCCAGATTTTGATCCGTGCATCCGTAAGTCCAGTTCCTGCCCACTGCCGAGGCCAGTCTGGGACTTTCTGGTGCTGCCTGGCAGCTGCTGGTGGGACGCCAGCACCCCGACACCCAGCTCCAGGAAACTCGGTATCAGTTTTGTATATTTTGCATTATTTCTCTTATTATTAATATTATTAGTATTATTAGTGTTATTAGTAAAAGTTTTTATATTCAGTTTGTAAGTCTCTCTCCCTTTTCCTTCTTTTCCCTTCCTCTGGTGGGAGGGTGGGGGTTAATAGAGAGCACCTGTCACTCATTTTATTGACGCCCTGCTTTTAAACCATGACAGACTGTGGGACTGAGAGCTTGAGAGTGGGTATGAGTTCAAACTCAGGTTCTAGCAGGAGTTCAGGCTCAGTCGAGAAAGTAGAAGATTTTTCTTTGAGAGTTTCGAGAAATTTGGAATTAAAGCAGGCACTTTTCATTCACCATGCCGAGTGCCTTGGCATTAAGCTTGATATTATATGATGTCTTTTTAGAGCTTCGATCAGACCTAGGTGTCTTGGTACTGTTTGGGTTGTTTGGCACTGGTTTCGTGCAGTTTATGAATTTTCGGCGTAAGAGGAAAGGCATTGTTGTGCTGTGGAGTTTATTACTGAGCTTTATCATGGTAAGATTGGCCATTATCATTCCGATGTCTCATTTTTGTCAAGTAATGAAAATGAAAAGTGCAAAACCCAAACCAGTGCCAACAAGTTCATTTGAATACTAGAGCAGTTACTTTGTGGATTTTGTCAGTAATCATACATTTAATTTAAGAAATCATACGGTTTTTTGTTATGCTAACCTGACGCTGCCAGAGTTTGGCTATTTTGGATATGCTTGAGACTACCAAGCCATTGCTCTATTTTCAGTTTTCCTGAATGTTTTTCAGGTGTTGTGTCATACGAAACTTTGGTGCAGGTGTAAGTGCAGCCACTCCGCCTCGAGCAACAGATGCTGCAGCCACTCCACCTCCAGTAACCGTCCCTGCAGCCACTCCGCCTCCAGTCACAGAGGCTGCAGATATTCCACCTGTATCAATAGCCCCTGCAGCCACTCCACCTCTGACAGCAGCCCCTGTGGCCACTCCACCTCCAGCGACAGCCCCTACAGCCACTCCACCTCCAGCAACAGCCCCTGTGGCCACTCCACCTCCAGCGACAGCCCCTACAGCCACTCCACCTCCAGCAACAGCCCCTGTGGCCACTCCACCTCCAGTGACAGCCCCTGCAGGCACCTTTCCCCTGACGGCTGGCACTGCAGCTACACCAACCTTAGTGATTGCCCCTGCAGCCACTCAAATGCCCATGGCAGGTACTGTGATTACTCAGGGGCGGGTGGTATCAGTCGACCCTGCGACAAAGAGGAAATACAAGGGAAAACCAGACCGGGAAGATGGTACATCATCATCATTAACAGAACCAGAGATAAACATTATCATGTTATGTTAGGGGTTGGAAGGAACTCTGTGGGTCACCCAGCCCAACCCCCTGCCCAAGCAGGGTCACCCAAAGCAGGCTGCACAGCACCACGTCCAGGTGGGTCTGGAATATCTCCAGAGAAGGAGACTCCACAGCCTCCCTGGGCAGCCTGGGCCAGGGCTCCGTCACCCTCAGAGGGAAGA
>Ga0065711_1007063_pt1 | contig 15781 bp, 14 predicted proteins | sample Hoacrofraction12_FD_59098 | JGI IMG/M metagenome (GOLD analysis project Ga0065711, IMG submission 59098) | Hoatzin crop microbial communities from Cojedes, Venezuela - Epithelial fraction 12 v2 (version 2) | ecosystem: Host-associated > Birds > Digestive system > Esophagus > Crop | place...
GACCTGCCTGGACAAGGTCCTCTACAGCCTACTGTAGGTGACCCTGCTTCAGCAGGAGGGTTGGACTAGATGACCCACAGAGGTCCCTTCCAACCCCAACCATTCTGTGATTCTGTGATTCTGTGATCTCGGGGCGTACGCTTCCCCTGCAGCCATTTTACAGACTGCTGACCTGTTGCGTTAAGCTCAGCCTGCTCTGCACTGGGACACATTCTGCAACGCCGGTCCTGCCTAGGCAGCAGCCCGTTAGGTCTAAAAGCAGATGAGCCGCGCTGTGCTCCGGTCTGGATATTTTCTGGAGTCCTGGATTGTGCCTTTGGAGAGGGAGAAGTGGTGCTGGAGGTAACAGCCAGCTCCTCCTGGCCCGCAGCTTGGTGCTAGCAGCCCCGGAGCTGAGCTTGCAGCTAGTGAGAGCCGCTCCCAAACGCCTGGGATGCCCAAACTTGTCCTGGATTATAGAGGCTTAAAGTATTTGTGGAGAACGCCGATTTCTTTGAGTGTGAAAGCGGTATTTCTCATGCCCAGCAAGTTCGCATGAGCCCATTTAAGCATTAGACAAGCTGAGAACGCAAACGACTTTCACTCTAATAAAACAAAAGTTTCAGAATTAGAAACACTGTTACAAAAGAAAAGCAGGCAAAATTAGGAAACAGAAACTCAACATTTATCTGTGTTAGCAGCTGCCGAAGGCGTTACCTCTGAGTGAGGAAACTTGTTTGTCTTTACTTCAGTGCTTCCAGCCTGGTAGCACTCAGATTTTGGAGAAATCTGCCTGGACATTTTACTCTTCTTTATTTTTTTAAAATTTTCTAACTACTCCTAAATGTAAGAGACGTTTTATAGCAGCTCTCGGGCTCTCCCTGATTTCTGTACTGATTTGAAGGACCTGTTTGTGTTGTCAGTCTGCATTTACCTGCCTGGTGCCCAGGAGGGTGCTGATGACCTCGGGCTTACTGGTGAATGGGTCAGGGGAAAGCAGAGGGTCTTGGGGTACTGCCCTTTTCTGTTCTGCTGAGGGAACACACTGAATTGCAGTTATTTGGTAATGTTTATACACCATATAAATCGTATTAATAAATCCCCTCAAGAAAGCTTTTCCTGGGATAGGTAACAGAGAGTGGCCCCAGCCCGGCTTTGCTTTGCTGCTTGCTTCTGCTAGCTGGAAAGACAAGGAGGAGACCTGGTGCATGAGTGGAATTTGATAGATTTGCCATAGAAACAGAAGATCAGGGTTTTTTTGCCAGTGAAGGTGATGTCAGTCAATCCTGGCCTCAAAGGATACAGTCTTGTGTAGATTAGAGTAAGTGAGGGCTGAGTCCTCTTGTGCCAGTGTACTGATGCAGTGGAATAGCTCGTACAGTCTTGTCTGTCTTAACACATCTCATTTATATATAAAAATATAAAATTTGCGTGGTGCTATTAGTCTTTCTTTCTGAAATAAATTCCCTCGGTGTCTGTCAGCTTCGAGAGTTCAGGCAGGCTTGAAACACTCTGTCGAATGAAGAATTCGCTGCTGTGCTCCGCCTCGCTGAGCTGCCTTTCCCTCCGATCCCTGCAGACTGCCGTCGCCATCGCGGGGTCTCCAGTTCCCAGCTCGGTGCTTTGAGACTGAGTCTTCCTTTCATTTCTTCCCCGGTGAGGTACTGCTCCAGCCTCCCAGACTCTCCCAAGGCCCTGCCCTGCCCGTCTCCGCACGGCACCGCTCCCTCGCTCGCCTGCATTCCCTGCTGTTTCGATCCTCTCCCAGGATCTGCTCACTCACTCGGCTACATAGAACGGCAGCTGCTCCGAGTCCCCGTGTAGCTCTGCCAGGCTTGTTGGTGTCTGGTCTAATTTCCTCAGGTACTTCTCTTGCTGCCACTTTGTTCGTGAAGCCTTTCTCTCTCCGTCTCCTTTTCACACCCCAAGTCCTGCGCTGCTCTGTGCGGCTCCGCAGCGCTTCGCCCCTTCAGCTTCATCCCTTGCTGCTTCCTCCTTCCTGCATGGAGGGGCACCGCGACTGTCCGTGCCCACAGGTGAAACATCTGGGCTCAAAAAGTGTTCACTTTTTTTTTTTTCCTTTACCTTTTCTTCCTCCAGTATCAAACTGGGTCTAATGGATAGGGTTTCTTTCACACTAGGTTGGCTCTGGTGGTTCCAGTATGGAAGTGGGTGAGAATCTCTGGGTCATGCTTAGACTGGGTAAAGATGAGTCGAGACACACGTCTGCTTTGTGAGGTGTCGCTAGGAAAGCAGCTTTTCCCTGAGCAAGTCAAGCCCTTAGTGGTATTTGGTCAACCCAGTTGCCTTTAATGCTATTCCCAGGGTTAGCTGCTGGGAGCAACACAGTGAACAATTCTGTTAATGCATATGGTAAAGTAAACCCAGTGCCTTGCTCATCCTGGCTGGGAAATACCATGAAGCATCACAGAGGCGTTGCTGTACCTGGCTGCTGACTCGGAAGAAGTTTGAAGAGAAAGAAATTTCAAAGAAACCTACTTGAAATCCATATTTCTCAAGAATTCTGTCATTCACATTGCCTTACTCATCTCCATTTCCATCCTCTATGCCAACCTACGTAGTACGTGTCGTGGTATCATTTACCTGATCTACTGTTCAGTTATTGGTGGGAGAGAAGGCAGAGAAGGGGAAAAAAAGAATATGACTTTGTGAAGTGCTCTGCCAGTTTACCATGCCGTAAGAGAGATGCCATAGTTATTACTGAAGTCTAATTATGTAAAAGACATAATTTAATAATGATTATTAAATCCCAGCAAGTTTTGTTTCTTGTCCTTGTTGTTGATGGTTATCTTTGATAGCAAATGTCACGGTGCATATCATAAAATTAATTTTTGTGGGGCTTGGAGTGCAGGAGACCTTGCAGGCGAAGGCGGAGGCTGCTCAGCAGACCTGTTATCTTTGCAAGAACAAACGTTGTCTGCAAGGATAGGAGGGAGGGAAGAGAAAACTCACACAGCAGCAAATATTTAATTAAAAGAGTTGCTTGGGCCAACTAGTCATGGCAGCAGCTGCTTAAACAGAGATCTGTCCCTTAAATAACTTCAGCTAAATAAAGGGAGAAAAAGGAGAGTGAAGGGAAAAGCTCAAAGGGCATGTGCTGTAATAGCAGAAGTGGTTTTCATTTTTACAGTGTCGTCAGTAGCTGTTAGCTCCTTCTCTGCCCATTTGGAGAACCAGGATGCTTCAAGCTCTGGGAGTTTTACACGGTTGCCAAAAAATAGAGGGGCGTGTTGAGGGAAGTCAACACATCACCTGCCGGCTCCTGTTACCCGTATTTTGGATGTACAAGGTCTAATGAGGAAGGGTCCCACTGGCTTTTCTGCCATGTAGAATAAACTAGAATTTGGTAGGCACAGAATTAATTCTTTTCCACTGTTCACTGGCAAAATCACAGGCAAGCGTGTGGCTGCACACTGCAGCGGGTTTGGCCTCAGCCCTCGTGCCAGGGCAGTTTTCTGCAGGTAATATCAGGGGCTCTGTGAGTTCCCTTTGAGCCTCCTGGATCTGTCACGCTTTGACCAGGACCTCGAAAGGATTCACGCTATTTATTTAACGTGAAATATTATTTATAATAATATAGTCACATTGTTCAGGTGCATCCATCAGGCTTCCAGATGCGGTTCAGCCATTTAATAAACGATGTTGTTTGCCCCCAGGGGATGAATCTAATGGATGCAGCAATAGGGTTGGACAAGTGAGAAGAGCGTGGGGTGTCCGTGCAGTTCCAGGTGTTGGGCAGAGCTGTTTGAAATGCTCCGGTCTGTAAGGAGGTTATGCAGTTAGTCTTTCCCGTGCTCAGGGGACCTTGGTAGGCTCGCAGCTGGCTGCAGGGAAGCACGAAGAAGCAGAAGGTAAGTCAGAGATAGCTGAGAGTAAAGAGTATGAAAGGTATTGTGCAGTTCTTGTCTTTTTAATAACTGACTCTTCTCTGTGGTTTTCTTAGCCATTTTCTAGTTAGTCTTTCTGAGGTACATAATCAGTGATATGAGATAACGATTAGAGGGCAATAAGATGGATCTATCCACATGATGCAATACCATCCAGATCAAAAACAATATGACCAACAAAATATATGATTTCTCCATTTTTATCTTTTTTTTTTTTTTAAGAAAAGGGTAGAACAACACGTGTGATGCTATAGAAGCTCCATACGAAGTGCATAATACAGTTTTCATGGGAGTGACATGGAGAGAGCTTTTTCCCAGCGTGCATGTAATTGATTAGTGCCATACATCTGCAGATAGGCTGGCGAGCAAAAGTCACACTTGTTCTGAAGAACATCATGTTATGGGCAGAATGTGTAATGAAGACCGCAGTTCTGCGTGTTTGACATTTAACATTAGGATTCTCCGTACAGTTTGATGTAACTTGACAGATTTTAATCTTTCAAGCAGAATCTTCCACTCCTGATGTTTGTTGTACTTCTAATTTAAGGTTATTTACTGTAATTTCCAGCAAGGTGGAGTTTATATTTTTCCAAAAATAGGGTAGGAGAAATAACTGTGCGTTGGTGCTGGGTGTTTGTACAGTCACATCACGGGGAGCCGGCGGCAGCTCCAGCTTTTGGAACAAGGATTTGCTATTTGGTGGTGTCGTCTAGGTGCGTGTATTTTACTGTTCCCATGGAAAGCAAAACACCAGAAGTAAAGAGGAGGGCAACGCACTGTTGTAACTACACTTGTGCAGTTAGTGAGCACTACCTCTGGGTTGTTTGGGAGCCATGTCTCTGTTGGGTCTCGGGAGATACTTTGCCAAACTCCCACCAGCTAGCTGAGGGAATGGACTTAGTTTTGCCCAATTCCCTTCGATGCTCTTTTCTCCTGGTGCTCGGTAAATAGGTGTGCGAGGCTTTTAGACTGCCTGGATAGCGTGTGCACTGCGTGTTTCGCTCCCTACTTGCTCTCTGCTCAGGCACCTAGCTGGAGTCAAATTGTATCTCTAAAGATCCACCGTTCCTTAAAATGCAGCGTGTGTGTGTGTGATCTGTCTAATCAGATACCTTCTGCGTGATCACCTGAAAATAATGCGGGCTCTGACAACTGCTTTTCTGCATCTTGCCAGTAGTGAAAGGGATGATGAACGTGGATCCAAGGGAGTTAGAAACAGAATTATCAAGTCTTTTCCCTTTCTTTCACAGCTGCAGTAGATATATTCAATATGTTGTCAGCTCACTGTCGTCAGTTGAGTTGATTGGTGTTTCGATTCAGTGCTCTGAAAAAAGGCATTAATGGAGAGAAGCAACTGTTGCAGCTAAAAAATCATTGGGATCCAGAGCGTTTTGAATGGTGCTTTTCTCTTACAATGGTGAAACAACACAGACTAGCACGGAAGGCTGCTGCCCCTGCTCAGAAATAATCTTCACCTTACCAACAACTCGATTCCCTTGAAAGCCTTGCTACAAAACGTTGCCATTAACACACGCTATTGAAACAAAATGATGACCTGGTAAATTGTAGCGTTATGCTACTTTGAAGAATGTCTTGGGCACTTCCATTAAGATGATGAGCTCTTCCCTCCCTGCAGATCCCAGCCAAAAACTTGTCCCATTGGTTTCTCTCAGGCATCCACCGGGATTGTAGCGGTTCCTAAGGAATACGAGTGAAACAAGAGCGTCTCACATATGTGGGCTGGGCTTTTGCATGTGCATTTTTCTTTAAGGTTATTGTTTATTTTTTAGTTGTAAAGTTGTTCATGGGAAAAAGGAAGTTACTATAGACTCCAGCATCTAAGGCAAACACAGGGAAAGTCGGAAATGCAGAATCAGGATGAAATACCCATTCCTCTCTTCTACAGTGTTTGCTTTAGTGGTTAGATTCCTAATGCAGAAACGGGGCCAAATCCTGCACTTACTGCCCTGGGTAAATTCTTCTGGTACTTCTTCCTTGGTAGATTGCAAATCCCACCAGTAAATGTGGACAATTGTCCTGTGGAAGCAAACCCAAACTGCGATTTGCCCAGTGCTCGTGGGAGGAGGTGCTCCCTGTCCGGGCAGGGCGTGCCAGGATTTCGGAATTTCTCCTGCGGTGACGTGGATGGTGTTTAACCTGTAGCCTTAAATGCTTTCATGCAGTGGCTGGGGTTAAATCATTACATTTAGCTTCTCTTTTAATTTTTTTTTTTTTTTTTTAAGTAATCCCTTGTGTCTCTGGTAATGCGGAAAATATTGGAAGCTTAATGGCCTTGACTTAGCGGGAAAAGCAAGCGTTGTGAGATCCGCCATGAAGCTGGAAAAGCAAATCTCTTTTATTACACAGAAGGAGGAAAAATCAGAGGAAGGCAGAAAGTTCACGAGATTGCCTGCTGTGAAACTCTCCGTTGTCATGAGTCACTGACTGCAATTTAAATTAGAAACACACAGTGTCCCAATGACTTTCGCTGTCTCGTGCTGCTCTTGTGCCGAGATGCAAGAAGAACGTTGATACAGAAGGAGATTGGCTTCAGCTCTGATGTTAGTTTTTCACTGGTTTTAAGATTTCATGTGCGAAGCCTGCCAGGATTTTCCCCTCGGGATGTTGGGAGCAGGCTGAGCCTCCCTCGAGTCTGGGAGGCAGAGAAGTGCTGTGAGCGTGCGCTTGGCGTGGCACGGATGGAGCGGCGGGCTCCGACTGAGGATGGTTGGTATTTGACAGCATTCGCCAGTGTTGTACGTTGTGAATGAGTTCACCTATCCGGGATGCATCAGGAAAAAATGCTCCCTAATGGGTCAGCTGGGAATAATAGCCATTTTCTGCTGTTTATAGAGGTAATTCATTTGCAACTAAGTACATTAAGCACATTAAGTACATTTTTTTTTATTTCCCCTCCCGTTCATATCATCACCTTGCTACTAGCAGAGGGAACGCTCAAGTAAGCACAAACCCATGCTGTGAAAATCATTAACGCAGAGTGGAGCCCTCGTCGCTCTGCAGTGGTTTCTGTGGTAGTCGGATGATTCTCCTGGCACGGGGCTTGCTCCCGCATGGCAAGCACGCTGCGCTCGCCGATGGAGCCCGTTAGGTGCTGGGGGCTGCAAATTTTTCCCCCTCCTTTGCTACCTGACAGAGTGCGGCGTTTCTCCCGTGGCAGCCATCCGAGGAGCCCGTCCGCATGTGTTGGGGAGGGGAAGATGCTGTTTGCACTGAACTTTGTGCTGGATGAGCAGTCTCCAGGCTGGTGAGGAGCTTTGCCCGGCAGACCCCCTGCCCGGCAGACCCCCTGCCCGCGTCCCCGGCTCGGTGGGGCTCTGCCTGGCTTGGCGGCTGTGCTGAGGGGCTGGAGCTGCAACAACTGAAGCTGTCTGTGGCATGAGCTGGGCTGCAAGAGAGGTTTCCAGGCTGAGGCAGGACTTCTCCTGCGAGCTGTTGCTTCACTAGAATGCGTTTGTTGTTATTCCATGAGCAAGCTCATGATCTTGCTATTATTTTCTGCTTTAGAAGAGGGAGAATGGGTATACAAAAGAAGAAAGCGCCTTTGCCGCGAATTCATGTTGAAATTCAGGAGAATTTGCATTGCCTCCGTTGGAGGAGGCTGTCATTAGCAGGCTCGTCTGAAAACAAACCGCGACCTGCTTTGATTGCCTTTGTGCCTGGAAGACGCGCTGTCGTTGCCAGTCGCCCAGCCCGGTTGGGACTGGACGTTGCTTTATGCTTCATGCTTGAGCTATGGGCTGAAATGCTAATCGCTGATGAAAATCTCAAGTCATATAAAACTACTTTCAGCCAGAAATGGTGGTAAGCTCGTTTAGGAGATGTGGTGGCTCAAAGAAATACATAATGGCAAAAGCCGCAGACAATAGCTTAATTTTTACCCAAGCTGATGTGCTTTGAGATGTGTCTGCAAAGCTCAAATCTGTGCTGTTTTGTTACCAGCAAGGAAGAGCGGTTGTCACTGCGTATCTGTAGGTCTGTGAAAAAGCCGTGCTCACAACATCCCTCTGCTACAATGTTATCTCCTTCTGCTGGAATAATTTATCTGATTTGCTCAGTTAACAAAAACTAAACGAATGTATGGCCAACCTTTAAAAGGAGGTACATACAACAGGTACATGCGGGAGAATTAGGCTGCTCTTCCATCAGTAAATTTGCATATATACTGAAGCCACGAACCTTATTTTATGATGACTTGTACAAGTCTTATGCAAAGTACGCTTTATAGTGCAATGAAGAAATATAATCTAAAATTTCATCATGGTATTTTTAATTCAGCTTTAGTTTTAGTTATGTTAGAAACTTGCTAATTAAACAATTGTAGATTTCTCAGAAGTCTGGGAAGCATTTACACAAACAATTTATGCTGCAAGATGTGGTATATACGGCTCAAATACACTCTTTTACATCCAGATTTTCCCCTGAAAGAGCAATTGCTGCCACAGTAGAACTGTAAGGAGGGTAGAAGAAGGTGAATGTAAACTTATGGATTCATTTCCCACTCAAGGAAAGACTGAGTTTGTGTCTACAGACCTAAACTCCTCTGTTACAGGAGCTGCTGTAGTGGTGGGCCAGTGCTCCCACTGCTCAGATTTGCTGCCCAGTTCACCTACTCTGAAAGTGAACTGGGGAAAGGACAATTTTACGTGCAGTGAGGATGGCTGGAGAAGCCGGACCTGAGACCAAACCAGAGAGCTGAGTTACCCCACCACACGCCCACGCTGTGGTTAAGCTGGTGCTCTGGTGGGTTCAGCTTGGTGGCGGGATTGCAAAGGGGGGATTCGGGGAGCTGCACAGTCGCAAGTGATGTGGAGGAGAGGACCTGTGGGAAGTGGAGGAGGGCCAGCGAGACTATTAAGCAGCAAGTTTAACAGTGCACATAGTGAGGGACTCATTATCTCAGGTGATGGATGTCAAAGTGTATCATCAATGAGGAGAAAAGGAAAAGGTACTGATATTTGTGGAAGAAAGGCCCATTGGTAGCTGTTACGCACAAAAGGTTAGATGTGGCTTCTGGCTCAGAAAGTCCCCCAGCAGCTATAGGCGGTGCAGAGCAAGTACGTACCCGGAGAGCATCCTCCTGCGCTCCCTCTGCCGCTTACCTGCGCCGGCCCGTCGGGAGGGCAGAGCCGGAGCGGCTGTGCCGTGACCTGGTGTCCCGCTTGCTGTCACGCATGGTTGTTCTCCTGCAGTCGATACAGATGCTTGTCTTTATTCACGTGTTTAAGACCATCCATAACGGTGGAATTTGGCTGTAGGGTACTGAGGTTTATGTGCTCCTAATGGTAGGAGTAACCACATCAACGCTTATCTCAATTTACTTGTAAGTGCTGTGTCAATAATGTTAGAACTAAAGTTTAATGATGTAGTCATCATAAACAACAATACTGTTCACGGTTAATGTTTATTTCTTTGGTTATGAAAAAGCTAAACCAGGTATTGATTTCCACACTGGATTTTCTTTGGACTCTTTGTTACAAGCGCTGCTCAGAGGCATTTCGTGCTTGCAGCAGAGCTGATCCGATGGGGCTGCCAAGCCAGGTCTCCCGACCGTCTTTGCAGGGCCACTGCTCCTTGAGAAGGTGTCTGTTAGAAGCATCCCCAGCTGTAAAAGTGAGCTTTGTTTTCAGAAGCTGTGTAATTTGTAGTAACTGTTTTATCAAATGTTCCAGGTCTTAAACTTGCTCACACTATTTTTCACAGGAAGCAAAAATGGGGAGTTTTATTTAGGATTGCTTGACTTAAAGTTTACAAATGGGCTAAGTCAAGTCTGGTTAACATTAGTTGGGTTGAGCAGATAGACCAAAATGGGTACTGAAAAATTATTTATTAAAATTAAATATTGTGTGTTGCCAGAAACATTGCTCAGTTGCACTCTGTTTTTAAAAACCAAAACATTGCTCACTTGAAAGGAGCCATCGAATGGACCATGTTGGAAGGTGTAAGCAAAAAAGAAAAAAAAAGTTAGAAAAATATATTCAGCTAATCTAGTTTATGTGAATCATATTGGTGAAATGACAGTAGGGTATCCGTTGATTTATTTTTTTCCAGGAAAAACTGAAAACCTCATGTTCTTTGGCAGCGAGTACCTCTAGATCCTATGAAGGAAGCTTCATGTTGGCAAGTGTCAGCAGACAGCTACCGACAAGCAGATCGTTTGTCCTGATTAGGAGCCACATTTCTGTACACGCTTACACCCACACTGACTGAGAACTCAAAGGCATGCAAGGCTTTAAGAAAGATGGTCCTTGTGCTCTGTGATTGAGTAGTGCAGTGCTTCAGCTACCAGGTGTATGAAACGAATGAAAGCTGAAAAATGGATGGCTGGTGCCGGCTGCGTTTTCCTGGCGTTGGGCTCTTGGAAGGGAAGATGCTCCCACACCTTTTCAGTTTCCACTCAACTCAGGGTAAATCTCAGACAGAAACAGCGTAAATTGAGTTCTGCAATTAGCAGAAACAATCCAGCTGAAAGGTCGGTCACAGCCGGGCGATGGCAGACCTCCGGCTCGGGGACGGGCACAGCTGTCACCCTGCCGCGTCTGCCTGGCTGGGGACGTGCCCTGCCCGGCCGGGAGCTGACGTCTCTTCCAGCAAACCGGGACCTGGCAAGCTGGGCTCCCAAAATCCCTAGTTATTTCTTAAAACCTTGTCCCAGGGAAATAAGTTCGAATACTTAAGCTGGTTACTGAACTGAATGTTTTACTGCTACTTGTGCTACAGTAAAACACTCCACTACTTTGTGTATAAATTTTTTTATTATATTTATTCATTCTGTCACATTTCTAGAGGTTTTTTTGTGTTTTAGAAACTGAAAGACTGATGGATTACAAAATTGGGAAGACATAATAGCTGCAGTCATATTTGAAACACATAAATTTTGTGAAATAGTTGAGGGTGTTTAGCTGCACTGAAAACTTTTACTTTACATGTGCTGTCCAATAATGTTTATAAAGTCCTTGGCAAGATAAATAATGCATAGACTTCTCTCACTAAACCTCCTGAGAGCGGAATTGCATCTAAAAAAAAATCTTCTTGCCTATGTGCTGCAGTCTGTTTGGAAATGTTTTACCACGGAAGGAAGAACATCTTTCTGATTTGGATGATTGTTTTAATCACCTCCAAACATACGCATCATGGGCTGCTTTGCTGAGAACTGACAGCATCCAAAAATAGGTGCTTGGGATAGAGTCAAGTGAAGGTTATCTGCTTCTTGGTACTAACGCTGGGGTGCCAGGAAGCTTTTAGGGGAAAAGCTATGTGTAACATGGACACCTGAAGTAAAACGGTGGGGCCTTATGAATATTCCTTCTCATCTTTTCCAAACACATGAGTGTCTCTGCATGCGGGGTGTTTTTCAGGGAGGGGATGGTGGGATGGGGGACACGACACACACTATAGCTGCGTGAATGCTGTGCCTGTAGCATTGCATTTAAGGTTTCATGAGCATAAATCTCAACCTTTCTTAGCGAATTAGTGAGGTAGGGAGGTATTCCTACTCGTGGCGTGGAGAAGCGCAGAGGTGATGGATGCTGCGTGCTCCCGGGGCTCAGCCTCTGTCCCTGGGGACTGTGGCCACTGTGCTGGGAGCTGCTGGGGTCCATTTGCCCCACACTGGACACACTTCCTTGCCTCGTACGGTTTTTGTCACCTGTTTGCTGGAAGGCTCTGCAGTGGAGAGGAGAAAAGGGCATGGAGGCTCACTGGGGTGGAGATGAATGCTTTCTGAGAAGAAGACCTTGTCATTTTAGCTGTCACCTGCAGTGTCCCCTGAACCAGGGCACCCAGGCTGGAGCAGTGAGCGTGGAAACAAGCAGGCAGAACATCCCCGCTGCCCTCCGCTCTCAATTTCCCCAGCACCTGAGGTCACTTTATTGGAGTCTCATCTGCTCCAGGTTTCACGCACTCAGCCTCCGCAGGAGACCTTCAGAGGTGACAGGGCTTCAGGAAGCTTCCCTCCAGGGGGGGTGTGGGTGGGAGCCCCCTCCCCAGCCACCGGGTCCGCGCTGGCCACAGGCTGCGAGCGGTGCAGGGATGGAGATCACAGAATCACAGAATGTTCGGGGTTGGAAGGGGCCTCTGTGGGTCACCCAGTCCAACCCCCTGCCGAAACAGGGTCACCTACAGCAGGCTGCACAGGACCTTGTCCATGTGGGTCTGGAATATGTCCAGAGAAGGAGAGTCCACAACCTCCCTGGGCAGCCTGTTCCAGGGCTCCGTCACCCTCAGAGGGAAGAAGTTCTTCCTCATATTCAGATGGAGCTTCCTCTGCTTCAGTTTGTGCCCGTTGCCCCTTGTCCTGTCGCTGGGCACCACTGAAAAGTCTGGCCCCATCCTCCTGACACCCACCCTTGAGATATTTATAAGAATTTCTAAGGTTCCCTCTCAGCCTTCTCTTCTTCAGGCTAAACAAGCCCAGCTCCCTCAGCCTCTCCTCATAGGAGAGATGCTCCAGTCCCCTCATCATCCTCATAGGCCTCCGCTGGACTCTCTCCAGTAGCTCCTCATCTTTCTTGAGCTGGGGAGCCCAGAACTGGACGCAGCACTGCAGATGGGACCTCACTAGGGCAGTGTAGAGGGGGAGGAGAACCTCCCTCAACCTGTTGGCCAGAGGCATCGCTCCTGGAGCATCAGTGCTCGCCACACTGAAGCCCGACCGCGCCGGCTGGGTTTCACCGAGACGCGGGCTGGCGTGATGGCACTGCCCAGAGCGGCTGTCGGCTGTGGGTACCACCCAGCCATCGCCTTCGGCTGGGCAGGGCCTGCGTCTCTTTTGGGATGGGGGATGTCTTGATGTGTCTATGATTTTTTTTTTTTTATTTTCTTCTGTGATTCTTATCAAGGAAGAGTGAGAGTACTTAATTAGGCTACATAGTCACTTAACTTGCAACGTATGATGTAATTAAATAGGCAAATTTTTATTTCTCATACCAGGAAGGAATTTTTTTCCAGAGTTTTGTTCTGTTGTTCTGTAATTGGGGCCACCCCGAAGGCTGTAAGTTCTAATTACCAAGGGCTTTTATTTAACAATCTTGTAATGCATATGTCACTGAGAAATTAAATCTGATTCTAGCTAGTGAAAAGGTCAGCCTAGAAATGTACTAGTATTAAGCTGTGGGAATCCAGTACTTTCATGAATATTAGTGCTGTACAGGACTTATACAGGGACAAAATCTTACGTATTTTAAGAGGGAACCAAACAGCCAAGATTGATGCCATGTTTAGCAGTGCAATATAATTTCTCTTGGAAGCAGTAGACCAGTAATCTGGGAATTTTTGGCTGTCATCCTGCTGCTATTTGTGAGCAATTTAAATGTAGTAATTACATGTAGGGAAAATTGTTCACTAGATTGATGAGATAAATGGAAATTTATTTTTTTTTCTTATTTAGTTATCCAATATTTTTATTACACGCTTCTGGAAGCAATGGTATAAAATACAAGAATCTGGAACTGCGTCGCTCCTTAGAAATACTGGTATTTTGAAAGATTTGCTCACTGTAAGTTAAAGGCAGCTCATTAAACAAACAAATGAGCTGTCCTTAGAGCAATCAGTGTTTACTATTAACTGAGCAGCACAGTAAATAATGAATTGCAGGTAAGGAACTACAGATAAGTATTTGCAGTGAATTCAAATTACTTGACTTAAGCCTGAGGCGGAGAAAATCGACCATAAAGGTAGAAAAGGAGGGAGAAGGGGGGAGAAGGAGAAGGGAAGAGGAGGGGTCGTAAATGTAACGTTTGTTGTAGCGTACATGTTCCTTCGTTGTGCCGAGGAAAGGTTTTCTTCCGTAATCTTTTGCCCCCGCTCCCCGGCGCGAGGGATGCTGCAGCCCACTCCTGATGGGAAGAAAGGGGGATGTGGGATTCCCGGGGGAAAAGCAACAGCCGGCTGTGGTCTGATATCCAGCACGCTGACTCGGAGAGCAGAGCTGAGGCTTTTACCACCATCAAGATTTTGCAGGTTGCTCTCTGGCACATACTAGACTCCAGGAGAGCGTTGCGCTTTGGCACCAGCGGGACCGAAACCTGCCCGTAGCTGCCAAGTGCTTGCGCCTCTCCCTCCTTTCTTCCTCCAAATTGCTTAAGCAGTGAAATTGTTCCTTTGCTAGGAACTGGCACGAGATGAGAAATTTTGTGTTGGGGTTTAATCATCGTAGGAGTGGAAGATCGTGCTGCCTGAAGTTTGGGTAGGCGGCTGCGTTTAAGGCCAGGATGGACGGGGTGTCTGGAGGACATCTGATGTTGCTCGTTTGGGAAGGGGCTCGGGGTTGTCTGGGTGCTGGAGATGAGAGGGAAGGTCGGTGATTTAATCAGAGACTTGGCAGTTTCAGCTGAGCTGTGGGCCTGAGGCTTGGTAGGACAGCCAGACGCGTGACAGCCATACAAAATGCCTGACGCTTGGCAGCCCTGTCTATACATCACCTTAAATAAGGTTAATCGCTTGACACGGGTCTCCTTGCTGGAGGACGTATGTCTCGACCTGTCCGTCTGCTAAGGACCATCACTGTCCAGAACGGGGCACAGGAGAGCGACCGGCTGAGTGGGACACGTCGGGGGAGGTGTTCATGATGTGTTAGGGGGAGATGTGCATGATGTGTTAGCCAGCCATAACATCTGCTGTCGCAACCAGCACAGCCAGGATAACGCCTCTGCCGCACCATTAAGGGCCATATATATATATATATATATATTTCCCATTCCTATGTTTTATATATATATATAAGAATATATATATTCTTCCCATTCCTATGTTTTATATACATACAAAACATAGGAATGGGAAATTCTGTATATAGAAAAAAAAGGGAAAAATGTATATAGAACATAGGAATGGGAAAGGGAAGCTTATCTTGCTGAGTAGTTACCACGAGGTAAATACCTCCGCAAAGATACTGTTGCTTAATTGACATCACCCTGGGACTGTACCTCGTGGAAACTGCCATGGAGTGCAATGGCAGAGGTTACGTGCAGCTGCGGGGAGGTTTCCAAGCGGCCTGTGGAAGTACGCAGCTGCTGCGCGCGTCTCCAGCGCCGTCGGTCCCGAAGTGCTCGCTGCTTCCGAATGCTGCTGCTGTCGGGCCCCTGCATTAGTATTCAACGCAGGGAAAACGAGCGAGGAGCTAGACAGACCGACTAATTACCGCAGCCTGCAGAGGCAAGTCATGCCGTACCACATGATAAAGGATATCCTTTTTATTTAGTGTATCTCTTCTTTGCTGTGTGTCATTCTATTAAAAAAAAGGAAAAAGAAGGTGTGAACGAACGGGTGTGGTTAAGGACTCCAGCTGTTTTCCTGTTTTTTTTCTTGAATTTAATCTGCATCTATACAATGCTTTGTAACACTTGTATAAAAAGAAACTTCCTGCTCCTCAGTCTACAGCCCTGCACACCTCCTGGAGTCTTACCTCCCCTTCCTCTGCTTGGCAGCCTGGCACGGGCTGCTCTGGTCCCCAGAGCTGTCGGCAGATGCTGGGAGAAGAGGGCTAAGAGGATGGTGAGGGGACTGGAGCATCTCTGCTACGAGGAAAGGCTGAGGGAGCTGGGCTTGTTCAGCCTGAAGGCTGAGAGGGAACCTTAGAAATGCCTATAAATATCTTCAGGGTGGGTGTCAGGAGGACGGGGCCAGACTTTTTTCAGTGGTGCCCAGCAACAGGACAAAGGGCAACGGGCACAAACTGAAGCAGAGGAAGTTCTGTCTGAACATGAGGAAGAACTTCTTCCCTCTGAGTGTGATGGAGCCCTGGCCCAGGCTACCCAGGGAGGTTATGGAGTCTCCTTCTCTGGAGATATTCCAGACCCACCTGGACAAGGTCCTGTGCAGCCTGCTGTAGGTGACCCTGCTTCGGCAGGGGGTTGGACTGGGTGACCCACAGAGGT
>Ga0065711_1041920_pt1 | contig 15781 bp, 6 predicted proteins | sample Hoacrofraction12_FD_59098 | JGI IMG/M metagenome (GOLD analysis project Ga0065711, IMG submission 59098) | Hoatzin crop microbial communities from Cojedes, Venezuela - Epithelial fraction 12 v2 (version 2) | ecosystem: Host-associated > Birds > Digestive system > Esophagus > Crop | place...
GGCCGGCGCGGGCGGCGGGTGAGGGCGCGGCCGGCGGAGCTCGGAGGCTGCGGGCCTGGAGAGCAGCAGCACGTCTGCCTGCGTTATAAACTGGCGGCCGCAGGTATACGTGCGGAAGGAGAGTCCCGAAAGGCTTCTGTTAAACCTCAAACGGGGAGCGCTGCGTTGTGCCACAGAGGAGGGTGCAGGTTTACGCTGAGGAGTGGCTGAGGGAGCGGGGGTTGTTTCGCCTGGGGAAAAGGGAGGCTGAGGGGAGACCTTGTCGCTCTCTGCAACTACCTGAAAGGAGGTTGTGGCGAGGTGGGGGTCGGTCTCTTCTCCCAGGTAACTAGTGATAGGACAAGGGGAAATGGCCTCGAGTTGTGCCAGGGGAGGTTTAGATTGGGTATTAGGAAAAAAGTCTTCACTGAAAGGGTTGTCAAGCATTGGGACAGGCTGCCCGGGGAAGCGTGAAGTCACCACCCATGGAGGTATTTAAAAGACACGTGAACATGGCGCTTAGGGACATGGTTCAGTGGTGGACTTTCGTTAGCGGTGGGACTCGATCTTAAGGGTCTTTTCCAACCCACATGATTCTGTGACTCTCCCAGGGCGGCTGTCCATCACAGGTTAGTCTCCTGAGCGCTCTGCAACTGAAGGATGCCACTTGTTTCAAAGGAGCTGATCGTGGTGGTCTGCGTTTCTCTCACTAAGCATTAATGTTTTTCTATGTTTGATGAAATGTTTGAAAGAAGAGTTGTTTACTCTTGATTTAATTCCTTTATGCTGTGGGGCTTATCTTTCTCCTTACTTTCGTGTGTGATAACTGAGATAACCAAAGGTATGTTCAGTAGCAGTCTACTTATGGCCCTGAGGAGAAAGGGATTTCTTAACTCCACAGTCTGGTGTTAAAAGTCATTTCTGCTGACGGCCCGTCACAGGCCCGCTTTTTTCACCACCTTTTTAGTTGCAGAATTGTCAGTTGGACCACTGACATTCTTGCATTTTTCAAACAGATAAATAAAAAAAGTTATTTCATCTTGTTGAAAGCTGTTGTGTGTTAGAGCTGGTTTGCCATGAGCCTTTATGCTGTGGTTGCAGCACATAAGACTAATGAATTCCTTCATTGCACTGAAAGTTCTTGTTGAGACTTCCATTGATCCTGGTTAAGAATTAACTCTTTTAAAAGTGGTTTAATGGGAATGAGTCTCTGTTGCCTGTTTAAGCAAAAATCTGTGCAGTATGGGGCCTATATGAATCTAACACTGAAACTTGCACTGGCTGGAAGTTGGCTGAGGCGGCTTTTGCACTGGCAGCATGGAGAACAGACTGAAGTAGTAGAGGCAGTTAAAGCCTTAATGTGGCAGGTTCCCACCTGTGCAGAAAGCGTTTCACGAGGCAGATAGGTAGAATAATTGCACTTTGGCCTTTGTATCGTTTTCAGTGGTGGAGCATTAACTTGACCTTACAAAGGCGTAATGGCTCGATTTCTGCCAGGTGACTCCCACACTGCTGCGTGTAATAACAGTAATCTAGCCAATACTCAGCACTGTTTCTCTCATACAGGAAGGCACTATTTTATTTTCTTTTTTTATTTTAAGAACTGATTTTCTATATTGCACTGGTGTTGGTTTTTGAGATCTCTGCCAACTCTAACCAACTGATGATTTGGCTCACTGAATATAATTACTTTAAGTGAGACCCAAAGCTTGGGTCCACCTGGCCTGAGATGCCTTAGGCAAGAGAATTTTGAACTGGGCTGCCCTTGTATTTTTCTTGGGGAAAGATAAGTATCTCCATTGGGCAATCCAGATCTTAGGTGGGTTGTGCTAGCTTTTGGAAGTGGTTCTGTGTCTCCTCTGGTGCTGAGGCTCCCAGCTTAGTGTCTGTTGGAGATGTGTCCTAGGTGAGGTTATTTATTTGTGGGTGGAGGCTTTGGATTGGGTATTTGTAATATTGGTCCATGTGCTAACAGAGTAGAACAGAAGTATCAGGACCTATTAATGGCAGAACTTTAGGATGTTACTTAATCTCTTTTTTTGTAGGTTGGAAGATTATGATGATCTCATGCCAATCTGGACACGTCAGAGTGAGACTCTGAAAGAAACCTATAGTGAACATTTCCTTATTGATCTCATCAAATGTCAAGATGAAGAAAATCAGGCTGTTGTTTGTGAGGTCAGTCTGCCATGAGCTTTGGTTTTGTCTAATCGTAGCATTAGTGATGTCACACATGAGTGACAGCTTACACTGCAGCTCAGTAAAAAGAACAAGCTCACTTCTGGAAGGTAGAATTCATGATCTGCACACACACAATGTCCTCAGCCAGGTACTTTGTGTCTTTCTTTTCTTTAGGAGTGATATCTCCCGTTGAGTAAATGAAGCAGCAATTCCCAGTAATTGTGTAGATTCTTTTCAAGTAATTGAAACAGACCATCTTGAAGAAACCGTGTTGCCATTTTAGATATTTGCATTATAGATGACCAGATTTCATTCCTGGTGAAAATTAATAATGCATGTGAAAACTAGCAGCCGGTAATACTTTCACAGTTAAAAATAGTGTAGATTTTTTGCATCTCCTGGCTCAGGCAGTCAGATTTTTGCTGAATTGAAAACAGAAGCCCAGGAATTAATTTAAATAAGAAAGGAGTGGTAATAGTTATCCTGCCGAAAATCCCTCGGAATATTTTCATGTGTTAGTAGTTGTGCGTGGTATTGTAAGCTGATAGCCAACATAACCTACTTAATTCCAGAAGTCTGCTTTCTATAGCAAGTGATTTTATAAAACCTTAATATGTAATCACTACCATTGGAAGCCAAATGGGAAACAATAAACCATTAGTGTAACAGCACATTACAAATGGCTGTCTTTATAAATAATACATTTCAATTGTACATTTATAGCTGAATGTGATACCAGCAAAAGGTGTTTCAGGCTCTCGTAGTTTATACTTGCCGCTGCTGCCACAGATTGGAAAGACACCTCCATGCGAACCAAGATAGATGCCAATTTTCCCTGCAGAGAATGAAGCTGGCAACCTCTTTTTGCACATATGGTAGATGGATTGGTTAATCAGCCTCTGCTGAGCCTTGGGCCTAAAATTACATAGCAGCCAGACAACTGCAGCGACCCAGCTTTTGTTCAGTTACGCAAACAAGACAAACAAACCATCACTTGTTGTTTGAGGGGAAAAAGAATTAAACTTTATTTTTTTCATTTTTATTGGAGTGCTGATGGCCTGATAAAACAGCTATACAAATCCAGCCGTTGAATTTTCATTATGTTTATAAAGGAGGCTTTCATTATGTGTATTAAGGAAAAAAAATAAACTTTGATTATGTGTGTTTCACTGGAAAGTTGCATATAGTACTAAAAATTGAAGAGCTTCCTTATTCTAGATTCTTCTTAGCTTAAAGCCAAAAAAACCCCCAGCATGCCGATTCTCATTTTTCAGTGTATTTCTTTCTGGAGACTGCAACTTTCTGGGAACTTTCAGTAATAGTCATACACATAGAGTAATGTGCAATTTCAGCATTGCAGGGATCTTGTAATTTTAGTACTTGCCAGGGTGTGTGGGTTTGTTGTTTTTTTTTTTTTTAAAGACTAGTTCTTAGATTTTTTTTTTTTCAGAACTTGAAAAAATCTGGCACTTACAATTGCTGCAAATAATACATACCATATACTGTATTAGGTACTGTTTAGATACTATATAATTGCTTTATTAAATTAAATTTTTAAATTAATAATTTTCATAAAATATACTTTTCAGTTTGAGCACAATTTTGTTTACAATGCAGTGTCCGGTAATTAGTCAGCCATTATGGCCAGCTAAATCCAGATTATACATATAAAAGGTTATGTCTTCTGTTTACTGTAACAATGTTTTATTGAAACAATTGGTTATTATTTGGTCTATATATATAATCCTAATGCTCTCATAAGTCATAGCTAACAAAAGAATTACAACATCTAATATAGACATCCTAATACACACTTTACAAGGAAAAAAAAGAAAAGGATCTGTAACTTCTGTTGAAATAGTTCCTTTATACTGTTCTGTTATGCAAAGCCCGAGATGGAACAGTAACTTTTATGTTTCAGCAATTTTTTTTGTTCAGTATTTTGTCCTGACCTAAAGTCACGTGCTCAACTTCTACATATGCGTGTTGTTGCTTTTATGTTTCAGGATGGTGACACTGCAGTAGGATTCATGAGCTTATGCTCTCAAGTAAATGTTTCCTTGTTTCAAGAGTGTTTTGACTTAGGGCCTTTTCATGGACTCTGTAAGCCACATCCTGAAGATATTCTCAAAATGCCACAGAAGCCAAGCATTCAAGAAGGTATCTGTATTCTAAAATGCTAGATGGATTCAAGGTGCATTTATTTCAAGCTTCTGAGTAGGTTTTGCAAAAGGTTGGAAGAGGATATAAGTTTGCTAGCAAGAAACCACAAATTAATGTATCTGTTTTGGACATTGTTGCCTGGTGTTTTCTAATTCGGGAAAGAAATTTTAATAGCCCTGTTCTCTGACTCAGAAGTGATTGTTTGGGGGGAGCTGGTCTATACCAGATACAGGGTAAACCTAAGTTTCAAGTTTCAGAAAGCTAAAGCATCAGGTATATTTTCTGTCAGTCAGCTACAGTTGTACTGTTAACTGAAGACTTAACTTTGAAATCTGGTTCTACTGTCTGTCAGTAGCTGAGTGGCTGGTTAACTGTGGCTACTGTGTCGTCCCATTGACTTGTCCTCTTATTTCCTTGTGGTCAAATTTCTGCTCTCTTTGCTTATTGTTTGCAGTCTTCTAGGCTGCAAGATTTTGGGAGATCAGGGACTGTGTCTTTATTCTATTTTTGTATTGGGCATGATACAAAAATGCATCTACAAGCCACCTTACTGGAAATGATAAAAAACAGTAACATGAATATGTCACCTGTTCGTACAACAGAAGTGTCATGTAAATGATTTACAGTTGTCATCTTTATTTTTCAGTGTTAAAGGGCTTTTTGTGCAGAAGGGCAACATTTTGCTATCTACTAATTATCAGTAATATAATTAAAAGAAACACAGGTTGTTACGTATCTGCTTGTCTGAACACAAAGCAGCAGGCAAAAAAAGCAGCTGGGGAGCTACAGAGCAGTCACCAGCTGGTGTCTTGGAGCTGACGGTCATGGAACAGAAAAGGGCAAGAGAAAGGTCTTATAGCTGCTCCTGTGGACCTCCCCTCCCCTGCAAAGAACCTTCTTGCAAATAAGGGATGAAGGAACCCAGCTATCTTCTCCTGTATCGTTCTGTGCTCCTGGAACTTCAGGAATATTGTTTCAAAATAGGTGACAGACGTGTAGAAACATAAATGAGACTGTAGGAGGAAGAAAGATCACTCACAAGAGTCTCTTCTGAAAACTAGTTGGGACACAGTCCCATTCAGTCTGCTCTAGGTGATCCTGCTTGAGCAGAGGGCTTGGACAAGATGAGCTCCAGTGGTCCCTTCCAGCCTTAACCATTCTGTGACTGTTACCTGGTTCTGGTAAAACTCTTAGACACTTTTGTGTGCTTTCCTTGTCCAAGGACTGCAAGCTGTAGGCCCATATTTTGTGGTGAATTCTGTGCTGCTGAGCCTTTTAGTGAGTATGTGGTTATAGGTTTTAACAACACAGCTGTTACATGTTTTTTTAACATTTGGGAAATCTGAGAGACTTGTTCTAAATGAGAAAACTTAGTGTAAACAACTGTTCTAGTCGGGTACTTGTATGACTCTTGTCAATCTATCATCTAAGTGCTTTTCAGAAATTTGTTAAGCAACATGGTTAGCAGTCTCATGTGTTTATCTCTCTTTGTCCTCTCCATTTAAAAATTGTGTTAGTTTTGATGGTTGATGCTAGTTTGCAATCCTGTGTATTTCCTTCAGGTAAGATTTTTAAAAGTAATATTATTCTTCTTTTTGGAATGACAAGGGCAGCTGTGGGGAAAGAGGGAATTATTTGTAGACTTCTTCTGATAGCTTCGCATCTTCCCTTACAACCCAAACCATTATATGATTCTGTGAGAACAAATCACTGACCATCTCAAAGATAGACATCTGAGAAGGAATTAGAGTATCATAAGCTAAGAGTTGGACTCTGATACTATTCCTAGGGAGAAAGAGCCACTAGAAATTTTATAGTAAAATTAGAGTTAGCTCACGGCTGTACACTGCTAAGGAATATTAATTCTGTTATCACTGAAGAATAATTAAATTACTGTTGTAACTTTGCACAATTTAGAATATAAGCAAACAACTATAACACTTTAAATGCTGGTTGTTCTGAAAGAGTGTAAGTTGTTGTTTATACGTGTCCAGTCTGGCCCAAAAGAGAGAGATGAAACTAAAGGCTATGGTAGTAGAATTTCAGAGAAAGGAAAAAGAGGGGAAAAAAATCAGGTGTATACTCTTCTTACTCTAATTTCTAATACCAGTTCAATAAGGCATTAGCTTGTCACAAGTTACAGAAGTTTGTTATGGTTTATTGAAAATATATATTTCATATGCTAGATATTTGATAAACAGCTTTTCTTTTTACTGCTTGTTACACATTTGACTTATGACTGTAAAAAAAATGGCCAGTATTTCTTGAACAGTTGGAATGAGAAGCCCTTTCCCTCTGAATGATTTGGGTTTCATTATTGCATGAGATGCAACTCAAAATTCATTTCAGTATTCATTCATTAAAACTTCCAGGAAAAGCAGTAATACTTTTTTTTAATTTTTTCTTTAATTAGGAAAGAAAAAAGCCCACTGTTTTAATAAAAACATTTACAGCAAAAAAAAAACAACCATAAGCACAGTTTCCCTCCTCTCTGAATTTTTCATTTTATTAAAAATGTAATTTGAGAGGAGAATCATCTTGTTTATTTTTTTGTTGGGTGTGGGTTTTGGTGGGGGGGTTTTTGGCAAATGTAGAGCCCATATAAGAGTTGTATCCTGACAGTCCATTGTTCAGGCTTTCCAATATAAGGGCCAACCTATATCTTTGGAATTTATTATATTATCAATCACATATAGTTTATATTTGGTTATATTGCATAACATATATATGATTTTATGAATGCTGTTTAATGATTGCACTGTTTCTGCATGCTAGTGTATTGGAAATTTGCTGCCACATTGTCCCTCAGTGTGAAGGTTCACTAGATACCTAACATCGATAGAGGATGTGGACTTTCTTTTAATGAATTCGAAGGCTGAGAATTTAAAATGCAAGCTGCATTCCTTTGTAGAGTAATTTTATGTTCCCACACTAAGGATAAACCCTGCAACATAATAAGGATATTTTTTTCAAGCTCTTAAGCTTGTAAATATGGACAACAGGTTGATACTATTTTTCCTTTCAAAATGTAATACTGAATAATAATGAAAGAGTATACAAAAATCTGTCTTTAACACAATATTGATATGCCACTTACATTTCAGGGTAATTACAGTAATTTGGTTGTTACTCTATATGGTGTCATGAATTAGTAGCTACAAAACACTATGATGCAGTGGGAATGATTCAAGGGCTTTTCATCAGGCTTCATGGTGAACTGGCTTCTTGATCCTGCTGACTGTTACCTCTGCTTAACAACCCAGCAATCACTGAATTATTTTAATTTTCTTTTTGTTCATGTTCCTTACTTCATGTAATGCAACAATATTTATGTTCTTCCCAGTTACTTGTGTACAGCATATATGTAAACAGTGACACAGCTACTTTTGACAGTAGTGGATGGTGGAGCCATTAAGGGGTTTCATTTTAGTATAAAGTCAGAAACAACATATCAATATTTACATGACGACAAGAGACTTGTATTAATTAACTTCTGACACCTGCAAGGCTGTTTATAATGAGAAATGTAGCTGGGTTAATCAAGACGACATTTCATCATTTCTATGAAGTCTCACATCTGTGATACCCCTGGAGAAACCATGATTTCTAAGCCCTGTGTTTCTTCTTACCCTGCACATTGCATCTGCATTCTTTTCTACTAGCAGAGAAACAGATTTTCAGATGACAGATTTTTTAAAATACTTTTGGCTAAATTATTTTAAACCTTTGAGAGATTTTTTTTTTTAAAGAAAGCTCATTATTGTATGAAGAAATGCTTATGTCTGTGAACCTAGCTTAGATGAGTTTCCCAAGGTAGAGTTCAGGGAGAGGAGTGAAGAATTCTGTTGTTATGGATTTTCTGAAGTTTTTTTTCTTCCTTGTGGAGCTCAGAACCTTTAACTTCCTTGTGTTTCTGGAGCTTTCCAATGCAAGGGTATACTGGCTTGATGTGTTTTCTGCAGCAGCGATATCTACACCTCAAGAGTTTATTAGTTAAAACTTATTTTAAGGCTTTATTTTTAAATATAAAAACAAACTGCGAAAGTATCTGTAAAATTAGGGAGGTGACAGTTTAAGGAATGGCAGAACTACTGAAGATATGTTTAGGGGATAAAAATACAGCAGCTGACACTTTGCTTTAGTAATTTTGGTAGTTATTTGGAGTAATATGTAGGATTCACTGGTATTTCAATGTTGACATGTATTCCAGGCTGATGATTAAAATCATTTTGGTCCGTAACATTAACTTTAAATGTGACGTTTGTGATGCGTTATCAGATGATCTCTCATTCTGAATACTCTCACCTTACACTGACTTGAAAGAAAATAATCCATCACCGTACAGATACAGGAACAGCTTTTCCAAAGCATTTAACATCTACTGGGATGGCAACTGCCTGCTGTCTAGCAAGCATCATGATCGTAGAAAAGTTCATAGTTAGTTCTGTGTAAAACTGCGAAGATCTGTCTTAAAATAATGGGTAGGTAATTGAAATCAAACGTAATGCATCAGATATGTTCCAAAGTGGCTTTGGACATTTTTGTTGTGGTTTCGTAATATTTTAAATATCCACTCTGGATTTGGCCCTGGGCAGGGAATTGAATAGCAAAAGAAAGTGTATAGCGATATTTAAATAAACTCCCTAACATATACAGATGCTTGCTTTAATTAGCTTAAGCACTTGACCACAGATGCTGTATATCTATGTTGTGTGTGTATACATGTGTGTGTATATATGTATATATAAGTATATATATATAGCATCCTATATGCATGTATCATGGCAGTCAGTGTTTAAATATTGATTCATCAGATGTCTACAAGTAACTTCATCCTATGACCTTAGTTATCTGTTTGCCCACAAATATATAATTACTCAGGTTGGAATGAACTGGACTACAATGCCAATGTAATGTTACTGAGGATGGTAGGATGATCTTTCATGTAGATTTAAACCTGGTTTCTGTTACTTCAATTGTAAATTGCCTTTACTTTTCATGGAGCCCTTTTATTCTTTTTTACACTGGTGATGTCTAAAGCCTGTGGTTACTACTACTGTGGGCATTCCTTGTGTGGTCCAACTAGGGTCTATTTTTTTGGCTATAAAATATTGCACACACACACAAAATTGCAATGGTTGACAAAGTGTTTTGAAGCAGTTACTTCAGCATCCAAGGAAAGTGGCAGAGGAGAGAAATTCTTAGATCAGAGGAAGACGAGAAAATAGACAAAATGACAAAGATTGATGAAAGAGCAACCACCTTTCATAAGATGTAAAATGGGGTTTAGAAAGCAAGTCAGATTTAGCAACTGAGAAGGGAATTTAAATCCCTATTTCTTGTCTCTGCTTGTACCAGTAAGTAAGGGTTCTGGCTTGACTGGTATTTATTCTGAATTTCAGTTCTTTTAGGAGAACTAATCTGAGAATCAAGAACCCTTGCTTATCCTTGTGATCACCAGAAAACAAGTTAGCAACAGGCACAGGGTTTAACATAACGGTCGATATGCTAATGATTCATATTTTTCCCTGTCAGATAGGGTAAAAAATTATTGCATATAATTCACGAGTTAGGAATTGCTTTCAAACTCTCTTGTTTAATTCTTATTTTGCTACCAATGCTCTGATTTTTTTGCCTTTAAATCAAATAGTGAATCAAATTAAGTTCTATCCAAGTAACTATAGGAGGGTCTATGTTAACTGTGGTTGTTAAATAAAATAAGCCTTCCAGCAGAAGTAGTCTGGCACACTCTAGTCATTGCTGTGATTCTGAGGGTTAAGCTCGCATATTTAAGCCTGACTCATTTATTCTTTTTCATTACTCAGATGAAGACAGAAGCAACCAAACAAGTCAAGGGACAGAGTCTGTTTCATCTCAAAACTCTGAACATGTTCATGATCGGGATGCAGCTGTGCAGGTAATAGTGCTGTACACAGCAATGCTGATAACTTTTAACAGCTAATTTGAAGCAAAGGTGGAGGCTACTGGGACAAGCAATGCTTATCACTTCCACTCCTGCACTGTTCTCTGCACAGTCCCACACTTATGTCTGCTGTTGTGTGTACATCAGAAGCTGCTCTAGCTAGGATCTGGATGAAGGTGGTTATAGTTACTGGTTGGATGAGTTTTCCCATCCAGTTCCACATGAACAGCCAGACAGCACAGAGGTGGGAATAAAGTGACGCTGAGAGGAGGAAAAGGATGGGGGCCTGTTTGTGCAGGTCTACTGCTGAGTAAAGGCATGTGGAAGCACAGCTTCAAGTGGGCTCCTCTGCAGATGTGGAGAGAGCGTTCCTGTAACAGACAGGGCAAGAGTTGTCTTGCTCTTAAGATCTGCAGGTTCTGAGATTTTGACTTGACTGTGTTACTGAGCTAAAAATCTGCTGCTGACAGAAAGCTACCGAAGCTGAAAAGCAGCAATATAGCTTCAGTTTTCTACTGAAGAGGGCAGGTGTTCTATCTGTGCCTCTTCTGTTGAGTGAAGCTTGGCTTGATAAAAGGCTGTTACTATGAAATGTATTGATGCAGCATAAATCAGCAGAGAATTTATCCCAAGAAATTTTGAACAACTGCATCTGTCTTCTAGTCTCTCTCTCGGTACTGTGTCAAAGCTACTCTGTTTTTCTTCCCGTTACTGTTTGTTTCCATTTTGACAATATCCTCTGCATTGATCCCATTTTCTTTAACATAACACGTTTTTAACATTCACATATTTTCAATATGCATCTGGAAACAAATTTTTTTATATAGAAACATTTTAGAAAGATAAGTATATTATTGCCTCACAAAGGGACTCTGATGGTAACTATTAGTTTGTGAATATGTTGCTCTTCAGCAAGAATGTACATTTTTTTAAAGGCTGTTTTTATCTACTGTTCCAGAAACAGATATCACATTAAGAATACCTCATTGGGCTTCCATGTTTGTCGAAATGTGACAAGTAGAAAGTACAGCCCTGTGTGTCTGCTTGGAATGCTATAAGATAGGAAAGATTCAAGACCTTTTAATTTAAAAAATGAAAATATTTTCTGAAATGTTGTAAGCGATCACTTGTCTATTATTATTGCAGAAAGATGAATCCATTGCCATTTCCCATACTGAACTGCTGTTAGATGATGTTGGAGGCAAAGGTTTCAAAGCCTCAGCAATGCTCCTTCATGAGACTGAAGTAAAAGGTGCTTTTCATCCAATGTACAGGGGGGCTTCAAATGCTTTCTGTATCCGTTTGTTTTGTATTGATGAGAAACATGAAACTAGGTAAGTACTGATAATAGTTACTGTTTTCCTAATCTTAATACCAACTTTCAATGTTACATTTTTAGAACAAATCTGAAAGTGACAGCACTTGCTGCAGTTAGGTTGGATTTTTTTCTAGCCTCTTTTTTTTTTCCATTTCTTTTACCTTCACTAATAACGTACTGAGATTTTCAACCTCCAGCTGCAACTTTCCATGTCTGGTAGCAGTGTGGGGACAAAACGTTAAGAATTTATTTTGAAGCTGGCTAACTGCAAAAGGAGCTAGATCTTACGGTACTGGTCATCTCATTTCATGGGGCCATAAAGCTGTTTTTAACTCTGCAGTTAAATGTTCTCATTTTTAAACACTCAGTGTCTCATCACTGGGAGAAATGATTCAGTTTTCTAGAATCCGCTACAGTAGGGGGAAGATGAAGGCTTTTTATCTTAAAATGACTGCTGCTGCTGACCTCAGACTCTTAAATCCTGGTGGAGCAGAATAGATCTATATATGTGGTATAGACATTTTTTTTTCTCCAGATTTCTCTGCACCGTTGAACAGAGAACATATACTCAACCACATCAGAAAAAGCCTCTTCAGAACATTGGCTCTTTCTAGTTATAAATGAGCCCTGTTCCTCTTCTTAGATCCTAGAAAGAAAGATAAAGCATGTAGGTACTTAAAAAAATTAGACAGAAAGAGGCTGACATGCCCAAGATCTTCCACACTTTTTTAAATACATGTAATTACTAGAGACACAAGGTATCAGTAGGAAGGATTTCATAGACAGTGAGTTTGACAACTGTCGTACTATTTGAAAAAAACATCTTTTTACTTGTAGTAATAGTCATTGATGATTTGTGAATCTATCTAGCTTAAAAGAAATTTAGAAATACACTTTATTAAGAAGAAAAATTGGAACTCCTTGAAAACTAATTCTGTTTATTAAGCTGTTTCTTGATTAAGGAGGGGGCCTACCTAAAGGGATTAAACACCGAATCTGCTACAAATGCAAATATCCTAAGTTACCAAAGCAAACACATAGCCCTCTGGGTACTTATTTACCGAGTAACATAGCTTGAATTCATTAGTGAGAGAGAAATGTTGTGCTAGAAGTCTGTGATGTACTTAGAAACACTGATCAAATGTACATACGATAGAACAATCACACTGCAGAGTCCATTCCAGAATAGTTAATTTATGGACAATCTAGTCTAAAATAAAAATCAAATGAGATAATTATTGCAGAATAAAATAATTTTATTTTAAAATAATTGAGGTGAGGGATTTGCTCTGGATGACTCCCTTATACTGAAATAGCAGTTCAAAGCAGTCATCTGTACCTATGTTTGGAAATAATCTCTCTGTAGACTAGTGGAGTCCTCTGCTCAGAGCATCCTGCTTAGGATAAGGATCTGTCACTTTTTTGCCCACTTTTGACATTCTGTCCTCTGTATGCACCATTGTAATTTGTGTTCAAGATATTTTCACTATGTTTATCATTGAACACTGCAGTCCCATTCTTTTTTTCCCTGGAGACATCTCTGAAACAGTTTGGATTCCAAGATGGGTATCTGTGGAGAAGATAGCATTCCTTTCTGAAGACTTTTGCTAAGATTAACACTCATGCAGGATCCTCTTCTCAGAGCTGAGGAATCTGTAGATCTTGTTTTCAAATGTTTTGTTTGTATGCTTCCCTAGCTTGCATTTGATTGATCCACCTGTTTGTAAAAGAAACATTAGAAAAGCAAATATGTTGAAAAGATGGCATGAGATAGTCCTGACTGTGTCTCAGAATCTTGTCCTGAAAGAGTTACTGCTGACCCTGCACAGCGTGGATCCAGAAATAGTGGTTTGGTTGAAGTGTAGGTATGATTGCATTGTAGCCCTCAAGGGAAGTTTGCTACTGGGGAATTTGTATTGCCCAGTAAAGTTGCTAAATGTTTCCATCTCTTAAATCTAGAACTGTTATGTGGCTTGTTAGTGCCTGGAAAGTGAAATGCGAAGGAACTAAGTTGCTAGTCTATCTGCAGATATTTGATACCTTTTTAAGCCCGCTGGAAAATCTCCTACCTCCATTCTTGTGTTCCTTGCTGCCAAGAAGGTACTAGATACCAGAGAACAGAAAACTACATTGCAATAGCATTTTCCTTACCCGCATTTAGCTGTTCTATTAAGTAGTCATAATTATGTATTATATAGGTGAAAATATAATACCCCAATCCAGATCTGCATTTACAGCTTCTTTTTTTTTTTAAGTTTTTGTTCAGTCATAGATATTTTAATTAGAAATTATTTATTTTTTCATTTGGCAATATTATTGGTGAAGTAATTAAAGGGAACTTAATTACAGGTCTGGAGGGAGGAGGGGTTTTAGCAGTATTCTTAGGTAATATGTATCTGTATTGAATTTCTTCAAAAGAAATTTTGTAGGATGCAAAAATATTCTACAAGGCTTGAACATAACTCTGATGCGTTTAGAGCTCTAATGTCCTTACACATAGGAAAAATGGGAAGGATTTTTTAGACTTCTCATGTCTTTTTAAACTCCAATGTCACAGTTCACTGTCACCATGGAAAAGAGAGTGGAATTACTCTAAACCAGTAGGTGAGAAGTGGAAAGAAGTAAAGTGTTCAGAAATAATTTCAAAGTATTGATGTTCCTGTTAGTCTGATAAAGTACATTGGATAGGTTTACCAAGTGGATAGTGACAGAACTCTTGGTACTGGATGAAAATATTGCGGAACATAGGTGCAACTGTTTGTAACTTCTGTTAATGTTTGTTACATACTAATGCTGCTCTGACAGTCCAGGAGTGACTTCTGAAAAATTTTGGAGTCAGCAACATAGGAGTCAATTTCTTTTTTTCCTTTCAGTGAAGAACCTAATGTTTTGATACAATTTCAAACATTCAGGTTTGTTCTTATTAATAGTGATGCTTTAAGCACTAGATGTCAGCAACTGATGTGCAGCATGCAACATCTGTAGTTGATTAATGATGAACTAGCAGGACAGTCTGATTAGTGCTGTGGATGAATGTTCCTTGCACTTACAGGGATGTAAATATCGAAAGGTATAGGATTTGTCTGCTATGTGCTTTACTGAACAATGTTTACTCTTGATTGCAGATCGCAGGATTTTTTGCATTATGCTTTCAAGCTTTTTCCGGTATGTACAGTTAAAGTTTTAAAGTTTGTATGCGTAGTGGGACAGTAGTGCAGTTGTCAGCCAGAGTATTTGGAGACAATGTGCAAGTCAGTCAGTCACTTGCAGGAGTATGCTGTGGCTAGTTGCACTGAAATGAGTTACCCAGAGGAGTCTGACCCCTCTCCTTGGCTGCTTCTGGACTTAATGTATTTCATACATAGGTCCTTTTTTTATGTTTTGTAGGGACTTTTCTGAGATGCAGATTTAGAAAGCACATGTCTAACTCCTTTAAAATCACGTATAGATGCAGACTGTACCTAAACTAAAAATAAAGTCAGGGAAAATACGTTAAAGAAGGTGGAGTTAAAGCCTAGAAAACATCAATACTAAGGAAATCCATAGTATTTAGCTATAGCCTGAACAGTGGCATTGAAGTTTTATGTTCAGGGCAAAGCTAATGTGTGGTAAATGAGGATATGAATTTAAAGTGCAGTAGCAGTTTTACACTAATGCCCTGTATGATCAGTCTTTATCTGAGGTAACAAAGTCCACTTGCTGAGACATTCTTAATGCATGCTGCAGTGTGCTGTAAATTCACACTACAAATTACTGTGTGGTAGCGTCATTTAGAGACAGGTCCTAGTGACCAGAGATACAGACTTGCCCCTAAATATCAGCATGTTCACAATTGTTGCTTGCACCAAGAAGTTCCCAGAGGAAATGAGCACAGAAAACATTTCAAATCTCGAGTAATTTATCAGTCCAACAGTACATCTGTCACTCCTTGAAACAATTATGTCACCAGATGCAGCAAGAAGAATGAATCGCATAGTGTGTTTAAAGAGGAGAAAAGGAGTGAGATTCAAATAGTATGCTTCTACTGAAAAGATGCTGTAGACTAATCAGCCAGAGTAAACTCACAGAATCACAGAATGGTAGGGGTTGGAAGGGACCTAATAAATGCCTACAAATATCTTAAGGGTGGGTGTCAGGAGGATGGGGCCAAACTCTTTTCAGTGGTGCCCAGCGACAGGACAAGGGGCAATGGGCACAAACTGAAGCATGAGAAGTTC
>Ga0065711_1041926_pt1 | contig 15781 bp, 9 predicted proteins | sample Hoacrofraction12_FD_59098 | JGI IMG/M metagenome (GOLD analysis project Ga0065711, IMG submission 59098) | Hoatzin crop microbial communities from Cojedes, Venezuela - Epithelial fraction 12 v2 (version 2) | ecosystem: Host-associated > Birds > Digestive system > Esophagus > Crop | place...
CCCCCCCCCCCACATACCTATGCAAAAACCTGAAAATCTGCTGTTGTGCTGAGAACGGAGATGCTCTGCTGTATTTCAGAAATCAGTTTGAAGAGAAACTATAAAAGCCCCTCTCCCTGATAGTAAAAAAAAAAAAAATCAGAACAGTTAAAATCAGAAATGCGTAGGCATAAAGCATCGCCAGTATCAAACAGAATATGTTGAAATGTACACATTTGGAAATGCTAAAAATCAGGTTCTGCCTCCATACTTTACTGAATTAAGGCCTGGCCCCTTCTCCATCTGTAAAACTGCACTGACAGCGCTCCCTTCCTCTCTCTTTTTGCTCATTTTTGTCTCTTCAGATTGCAAACTCTTATCAGCTGTTTGATAACAGTCTAGCTCGTAGTAATAGTTTTTCTCTGTCCGTAGCGTCACCTTCTTGCTGAAGATTTTAATTCCTAGACCAATCCTATTAACTTTTCTTTAAAATACATTTTAAAAAAAAACCAACACCCAAACAATTACTATATGAGAGAGAGGAATCCTACACATGAATCTGTAGTCACATACATGCTCAGGTGTTGTTCTGAACAGAGACATGCAGCACTCGATGTCGTTATCTAATTTACTTCCCTTCGGCGAGGTCTGCTAAGCCTTTCTTGGAAACTGTATCAGCTTTCTAAGCTGCCAAAGGTCCACAGTGTTGTAGCGACAATGCTGACTGAGCAAAACACCTTCTGAAATCCTTGGGGATCCTTCCAAGTCAGCCACGAGGGGTCAATACAAACAATGGGAGAAGAACCCCAGATCTGAAGATTTACCTTTGAGTTGCCCAGATCAGCCCCAGAAAAAGAGGGAGTCTGCCTGGGCACCTGGACTTCTCATCTCCTGCTCTGTAACTTTACATGAAAATTTTAAATGTTGTATCAGTTTGAAATGAACTGGTGGCTGACAGGAAAAAAGGAACATGAATGAGAAGGACAGGAACATGAAGTATAAGGGAAAGATCTGTGACCGATAAGGTCTTTCTTACTCAGTGTATACTGAGCTAATGAGACATTAGGTCGGTATCCCATAATCACATCAGAACTAAGAGATCCTTCTTTTCATGTGCAGCCTGCTGAAATCACAAAGCCTTGCACACCACGTTTTCATCCCCAAGCACAGGAGTACAGCACAGAGTATGCAGCAAGGCTCAAGGTCTAGCACTGGTACAGCACAAGGGAGGGACTATATCCTTACACACCAACAGAGGTGTAAGCAAATGCCTTTTCACAGCTCACCTGAAAATTATAAGGATAGTGTCTCATGAAGGTTTCATAAATAAAGCTGAGCAAGTAAAGTTTTCTCCAGTTCAACAACCAAACCAAAATGTCAGAAAGAAGCAAGCAGAAACCTCAGTTCACATAGAGCTCAGACACGCAATTTTTTTTTCTCACAAAATAAAAAAATAGTAATTTTAACTTGGGGTAAACCTGAAATATTACATTTTATTAAAAATAAATATTAGAAATAAAATGTTCCATGCCATTTAAAAAAACATTTTTTAATTTATACTAATTTTGAAGTGGAAAATGGTATTTCACTTTCAAAACATGAAACATTTTATTTAAAGAATGTTAAAATAATTCCTTTAAAAACTTAGAAAATGTTTTCATATTTTTCGTACTATTTCAATTGAAACTATTTGTCTAGTTCAACCTAATCTCAAAAATGGTCCCAGCCCTTTCAAACCTCTGTTATTCCAGAAATTTAAAAATCACTCAAAATTTCCATCCAGCTGTATTCATAAATCCAGGCAACATTTTGGCCCTACAACATTGGGAAAGGAAATAGTCAGGAGCCTTTCTAAAGCACCTTTCTGTTTCCTGCTGCTTGGCCCTAGCTGAGATTACTTATGTCCCTGTGCAGCGGTAGCTCTACCCTCACCATGGTAAAGTCCCTCCTTAAACATTTTCTAGAATTAAAGCGCGGAGGCTAGAAAGTAAACTTGCTGCTTTTACAAAGAGGGAAGAACACCCAAGAGAAGGTATTTAAATTATGTCCTGAGGCAGAATGAAGTTGATTTATGTCAGGGATTATTTTTATCTCTCCAGTCAACTAGAAGTTATGCAGCAAAGTCTGCATGGGCACAGACACGCAGCACTGTTCTGTACCAGACTCCTGACAGCGCAGGAAAATAAAGCAGAGGTATCGGCAGGCGGACGTGTGCCCCCCTGCAGCCCTCTGTGCAGCTCTCCGCAGGAGGGGTCCCCCAGGCCAGCCCCCCGCCCTGCTCCCCGCTCAGGGAGGCACCGGCTCTGCCCAGCTTGCGCGGCTCAGGCAGCGCCCGCCAGACTTCGCCTGCGCATCACCAGTTGGGTTTGGCTCCTGCATCTGCCGCTCCACGCTTGTACAGGCATAACGATGACGGAAAAATGGGGTGGTGCTGGCAGAATCCCATGCCCTGCTCTTCACTCGCATATGGCCACTAAACAGCTCTAATCCATGCTGAGATCAGGAGAAATGAACGATGAACACCTGGGATCTTCCTCCCCACCTTTTGGGATGGCTCTGACACACAAACAAATACATTCTTCCACCCCTGAGACCTCAATCCAAAGCCCACGACCCTTCCATTGATTTCAAAAATCCTTGGATAAAACCCTAACCAATTATCTCTGCAAAATAACAAGAAGAAAAGAAACACAGAACCCCACAACTGTGAAACGACCTCTGAAAGAGGGATGGCTATTTCCTCAAGACTTTTGTCTTTGAAAAAAGGCAGTGTATTTAATGAGTTTGTAACATGTAGAGGCATGTGTTCAGTTGCCTGAAAGAACACGATCTAAAAAATTAAATCTCTGCATTTACTTTTCATGGGTAGAGAAGGAAAATCAGTAAAAAGCTGCTAGAATAAAAAAATTAAGTAAACATTTCCAAGCAGCCTACTAAAATAAATAAATTACTTGGATTTTTAAATTCTCTTGCAGTGTTCCAAACACAAACATTGCACCACATTTCCAGTGCTTCCAAGCAAGAACAAATTCATTATAAACTAACACAAAACTACATTTTCCTGTACCACTGGCAAACAAGCAGTGGTGTACAATCTCATAAATAAGAAATTTAAATGCATTTTTATGTTAATAAATGCAATGATTTATATAGCTGAATTCAAATCATCTAGTGAATATATTTCCTAAATTACAGAGAGTGAGGAACTAATTGGATTCTCCTCATCTTGGGTGTTGTCTACGAGTAGCATATTGTGCAGTCCCTAGAACTGAGAAAGGATAACGCTCTGGAAAAGGAAGGAGTTACATCCAGGGGCCATCAAGTAGCTTGAAGCTTATGCTTAGAAACTTTTTATCTTTTTTCTTCTTTAAAATTTTCTAAATAAAAATAGCATTTATTTGAAGAGACCCCTTATCCTTTGAAACAAATAAAAGTCAGAGTCAAGGAGATATGTTATAAACAAAAAGATAATTACCAAAATAGTAGCTAAGAGGCATAGTTCTTAGACCAACTCACATACTCCAATCTCTTTGAAATTTCAGACAGCGCATCTTCACAAGAGCTAAGATGTGATTTTACATTATCTAATATAAGTGTAGAGATGCAGTGGATACATATGTTTTCCTAATGAATCTATCTCTGAGTTTGTGACATTTTGAATCAGAGCAGCAAAACACTGGCACATAGGATGGGGTAATACACAAATAAAAAATTTTTAACAGAAAAAAATAATCTGTACATGTTTTCTGCCAAATACATGGTATATACATACTACACTCACAAGCTTTATTCCTCTCTTGGCATTAATTTTTATGGCAACATTACTTGCAAGTAGAACCGAAAGATTATAACATATATTACAGATTTAACACACATAAATAGTGTTCTGCCAACTAAGATCCCAAAATTTTTTTGAGTCCTATATTATATTTGGTTATCTTTTTTCCTGTTGCAAAAGAAATCTCACATCAGTCCTGAGATAATGACATCTAATAAGAGCAGACGAAATTTGCACAGCAGTTTGCAAGAAAGAGAACTATTTTTTAATCTTCTTTTTATATAAACAAAGCTGATAATAGGAAACCTGCTGGTGAATAAATTATTAGCAATTAGACTTAATTTGGGTAGCGTATACTATCGGAGCGTTTCAGTATAAGACAAATGCAATTTGAGAGAGGTTTGTTCTCTAGCAGTAAAATAACAGGCTGAGGTCACTTTAAACAAATGTTTGAAAAGCAGTGTATTATTAGTATTTCAATCACTGCCAATTGCCTTTACTTACTATAATTATTGTTTCATAAGATTTAGAACAAACATGTTTTGCTATCTGCTGCAAGACACCATATCAGAAATTGAGGTGAATCAGGTTTAGATTTGTCTTATTGTAAGCACATTCTGAAGCCAAGACTTTAACCCTAATATAAATTATTCAAGTCTCCTCACAACTGTACCTGTTTCCTTCAAAAAACAAAGTAAATCTCATATGAATTTTGCCCTTCCTTCTCAGAGATGGCTGCTCCTCTGATTCTCTTCGTCAGGACTTGCCCATTCCAAGTATTAATTCCTTTCTACCACTTTTCCTTTCCTCATTTTCCAAAAGGAATCTTAGTGACCACAGTTGGCTGATTTTGTCAAAAGTAACTAATTTACAGCTTTCTACAAGCTTCGCGGAGCGGATTTGCCTTTTCCACAGAAGGGTGATACAGCAGGCCACCCTGCTTTACCTAAGATGTTAAAAGCAAACATTGGAATAACTTTCTTGCAATCTAATGCGCTGGTAATGAACGGAAAACTACCTGATAATGTTTCTCATGATAATTTTTTGCACTCTGACGTTGGATGATGACCAGCAGTGGCCTTGCTGAGGAAGCATATGGCTGGCACACTGATGACCAGAGATGATGTGACATTGACTTTACTGACTTCCCTAACATTTTTAAGCAGACTGTCTTTTGATGTGCTAACTTCTAAGTGGTTATAGTAAGCTAATGCCATCAGATTTTCATAAGTAAAAAGTACATACATTTTCTATTGTCATCAGCTGGAGAGCTATCACAGCATTTCTCTTCTCGTGCACTTGAGTATAATAACAATTACCTCAAATACTGACAATCACAAATACATTGTAATATTAAATGCTGTATAAACAAGTAACTATCTTTCCAAAAGATGTTAAATGTTTTAAAATAGAGACTTTAAAAGTTTCATAAGAAATGCATTCATAATCAGGTTTGCAAAAAGAACCCCAAACAAACCTCCAACCTTTTAATTTCTCTTTCAGGGGAAAAATGGTGCATGTAGGATAGTTAGAAGAAACAGCTATTATTATCTCCCTGGTCTTGGAATCTGTGAATGTACGAACACAGCAGTGCATACCACTCACTTCATACACTGCAGATAGAACAGGTTTCCTGCATTGTCCTCATGGGGCCCATAAGAATTGAAACTCTGCATTCAGGCAGTAATTGTAATCAAACCACGTACTTCAGTCAGCAATCCACAGGACTCAGGAAGGAGTTAGTTTCCCTGATGCACAATTAGTTTCCCTGATACACAATTAGTTTTTATCTATTGGATTTAGGTTTGGGTATTTTTCACCTCCCTCTGAAGCGTCAGCTCAGCCCTAGTCATCTGGACATACATCTAACCTCTACCCACCCAGTCAGAAGTTCAATCAGATAGTGCCAACAGACTTTTAAAATTAAAAGCAATGTAATTCAGCAGTGTATACATCATACTCTACCACTGGCAGCTATGCAACTTCTAAAGCTCATCCAGTGATTCTTGTTTCAAAGCAGAAAGAAATAATTTTATCTTCATTAAACAGTTTCTCAAATCATTCCACAAACTTTGTATAGCACTAACGGCCTTTCTGATATTTTATTTTTCACTAGTACCGACAACTGTATAAGTAGGACTGGAAAAGTGTACCATTACGTTACAGAATTCTGTTTTGGTTAATGTATTTCTAGTCTTCATGGCCCTTTCATGACTGTACAGCACAGCCCTCACTCTCCACAATCCTGAGACCTTTTCCCCTCTACTTCCTCCCTACTCTGCATTTTTTGTTTTTACAGCCCTTTTTCTCAAGCACACAGCCGAGGTGGGTCATGGAGTCCACCTCATGATGGACTGCAGCTTCAGACCTCTGAGTGAAATACAAGTATGATCAAATTTGACATGCCTTGTTTTCCTCCTGATATCAGCATGACAACACAGTTGATGGCAACGCAGCTGTGTTAGAGCCTGGGCTGCTGCTAAGGAGAAGAGAACTTGGGAAAACATGGTAGAAATGTGACTTTAAAATCCATACGCACACAAGGTCTTTCACACACCTCCTTAGCTCTGTACTGGGAATAGGAACACAGAAGTCACATATGGCATTACTTCTCTATTCCTTGGATAACCAAGGAGGGCTACCCACGGGGTCCAAATCCATACAGAAAATCCCAATCTTGTTCACTTCCACAAAGGCTATCAAGATCACATGTAAGATTTGAGGAGACGAGAATTCTGCGTCTCTTCAGGTGCTGACAGGACTTAGAACAATCTCAATTTGATCTACTCGTGATCCCTTTTCTGTTTATGTCCTTGGTGCAGGTAGTTCAAAGAACAGGATTTTCCTTATCCCCCTCCTCCTCCTCTGCAGGTCCTCTGTGTTGTTCTCTGAACTCTGGTCTCAGCATCTCTTACTTTCCTCTCTGTCTGGCAGATAAGGCAACCTTTGGGACCCTTGTGCTCTTAGTGTCACCACAGGGCAGAGGTTACAATTCAGAGAAGAGCTGTCTCCTGCCAGGCTGTCAGCTGTATGCTAATGTGACAGCTTGGCAAGTATTTGAGAATGTCACTTCTAGAAAAATAACTGTCCTGAAAGGTGTTTGTCATATATACAACCACATATCCACCAGCAAAAAAGTCCTACAAAATCCAACTCTAATATATATTTCAGATGAGATGCCCACAGGCACTTACAACATGAGTACAAGTCAGTAGCCATATGTGCTGTAATCCTCCTCTTTATACATATACTGAGCATAATCCTTTCATGCACCATGTATCTAATCTCTCTCTCTGCTTTGGAAGCAAGATTAATCTCAAAATTTCACAATTAATTCAAATGCATTAAATAGAATATGAATTGTCATTACTTTAGCTACTAAGCAGTTACAGAATGTGGTGAATGACCAAATCATCAATCTGCCGTTCAGTTTCAGCTATATGCTGTGCTACCATTTCATTTCAGGTTCTTCAAAGCCCTGCAGCTGAACTACAGCCGGGTATTTAATGCAGAACTATATCTTTTGGGGGAATGTGTTATTTTTAAATGCTTAATAATTATGAATTCATTTGCCATTCTTCTTATAAGCAGGGGATCATAATGAACTCATCTGTTATTCATGCGAATGTCAAATGTATTCCCACAGGAGTTTTATTCTAATTCCAACTATTAGTTAGTGGACTCATAAAATAAAATGCTATCCATTATTTTACTCTGAACATGTAACGCTTGGTAATTGTTCATCAAAGGGCAAGTGTAATATTTTTCTTTCATAACTTTCAGTTCTGATTTAACCAAGTAAAGAACTAAGTTTAAAGTAAGGGTACCTTTAGACAGAGTTAGTTAGCTTTGATAAGCTGTGAGTCTTCCATTTAAAATGCAATGAATGAGATTATCATGAGCTAGTATTTAAAAATGTAGATGAATTATACTATAAGCATACATGCTTGAACGACATGCATTTAACAGAGCAAGACAAACTGTAGCCCAGTATATAATGCCTAATGACAGTTCAATGAACAACCCATTTTCAGTATTCATGAGGCGGTCACAACAGTTTTCATGCAGCTGTTCCATTGCAATAGAAAATTTAGAGGTGAGATACTTACAGGTCAGTGCAGGATTTGAATGTGATGACACTGGACAGTGGGACTTCGACCTGTGAAAACAAACACAAACTAAGCAATAGAAAAACAGAGAAGTCAGACTTTGATTTGGGGTTTTTTTCAGAGAGTTAAATACACGAGGTTTTTTTTATAAAATGATTTTCAAATTTCTTCTAAACCCCTAATCTAAACTGTAGGGGATTTACCCCATGAAATGATAGCCCTGAAATATTTCAGGGATCTGACATGCTGTGCTAGGCTTCTCCTCAGATATGTCACAATGACTCTTACAATCTTGAAATGCTCGTTAGAAATCCTAACCAAAATTAACGAATTATTACAAAGATGCATTTTCAAAGGAGACGGTAGCAAATCCAGAATCCCATTTGTAATTGGAACCACTAGATTAATATATTTATAGTTTTACTTTAAAATACACCAGCAAAGGAGTTCTTTTTTTCAGTTGAAGTAACAGAAGGATATGTTTTTAGTGTTAAGGATTATCTCAATTACTCTTTTCTGCATGGAAATGGTCATTTCCTCAAATCAAAAGTACAGTGTTTAAATCAAAATATGTTTCCCCTGTGCAATCTCTGGCAGTCAGTAGGTTATTAGAATATTAACCATGAAGAAACCATTCAGAAAAACAAACACGCAAAGCAAAGCTCAGATGCAAGTTGTGATGATCATGGATCTTTCTATATGTTAAAGATTGTAACGTCACCTTTTATGACAGTTGGCAGAAAAACATAATAAGCAACAGTGCTTCCCAAGTGCTGTGACTTATTTCACAGTTGAAGAAATATTATTTACTGTTTCAAAATACTTTTTACTTTATTTAAATAATGATCATGTTAAAAACAAAAGGTCTATCTTTAATTGTTATAATGACAGACACGAGGGACTGAGTTATATAGATAAAGTGAAAATAGGAGTATCAGAAGTAATGAATGTAAGGAAGAGTGCACAAGAGGGCTAACACTCCTATGCCAAGAACTGGGTGAAACTTTGTCAAAGCTGGCATGTTTATCAGCTGCTTTTTATTCAAAATGAATGTAACGTATTTATTTTACACATTAAATAACTGTGAAAAAAATCATCACCACCAGCAGGGAGCCTGAAGGCCCTTCCCTAGAGTGAGACTACAAATGTGGGAGATAAGAAGAATGAGAAGACATACAGTTTTCTTTAATGGAATTTGTGCGTGCGTGGACATGGATCTATGTAAATAGCACTGTCCTTGAAGGCAGAGGATAGATCAGGAAACCTAGGAACAGACAAATCCTTCACCAGTTTACAAGGGAACCTACAGGTTTAAAAGGCTCGATTTTGAACTTATCATTCTGCAATAGTGAAATTCTATTGACTTCACTGGAGTAATTTGATTTATACATGTCTGAAAGGAGAATTGACTTTTGCAATAGAAAGTACATTAGAAAATACTATGCCAGAGAACATGAAATCTACAGAAAAGAAGCAATAAACCTATGAGTAAGTAACCACGAATAAGTGAGGTACCAAATGTTACCAATTCCCACAGATTCAGTTTTATTTAGAAGCTTGCAGGACTTGGGGTTGAGGCTTGCTGGTCTCCTCAAAAGCCTTAAGGATACAAGCAAGAGTTATGGATGCGGTGCACATGAGCCATTGGCTTTTGCTACTGCACCCAAAAGAAAAAAAAAAGAAGAATCTGCAGGACTGAATCCGTGAAAGCAGATATGGGTGAGGGTGAAAGGAGACTCCGAAGTGCCATGAGGATCAGCCTTACTGGGGCTGCACTCACAAATTGCCAATGATGAAAGTAACAACTGCAGTGAGAAAGGATTTGCTGGAGCCCTGCTGGCTTTTTGCCACAAATAGTAACATCTGCTATTAATTAACATTCTATTTATATGTCTAGGCTCTTTTAAGACAATGTATTTCATGCTTTTAGCAGTTACAGGTTGATAGCGCTGGAGCAGCAGCACCTTTATGGCCAAACACCGGCATTTGTCAGTTTTTCCTTTGGGCAGAAAAGGAGAAAGATCAGTGCACCAAAGTGACATAAATGGTGGTTTCATAGAACTAGTCACAGAAAGGAGGATCGACATGACATTCAGGGCGACATGTACAGATCAGAAGCACTGGAAGATAGAAGGTTAAATAATTGAGGCATTGAGTATAAAGAACATTAGTACTTCTAGGGAAAAAATGAAAAAATACATTCAATAAATAATTATATGTTACAATACTGAAGAAGGAGAAATACAACTGACATGCATGTTTTTATAAGCTGCAATTGTCTACTGCTGCTAATGAACACTCTTTTAAAACAATAGCCAAAATATTTCATGAGGCGCGACTAAAACCATCCAATAATAAAGTGATTAGATGTTCCCATCTGGAACAGACGAAGCATTTCTTGGCCATTTTAAGATTAACAGGTTTTTTTACAGAAGTGAGAATGGTAAAGGGCAAGCAGCAGGATTCACTGATTTTTTGCTGCTCACAAAGATTAAAGTTCTTCAGTCTTTGGAGGAAAGAACAGTACATCTCATTTCTCTGAACGGAACAGAGAGATGACAGCTTCAGTGCTAACTGACCAGTGTAAAATACCAGAGCAAGGAGCATGAATCTAAGATAAGAACTGGCCATTAGAGGAATGGAGATGGAATTCCGGCACACTGAAACCTAGCTAACGTGCAAAAAGAGTGCAACAGCAGAAGCCAGAAGAAATTAAATCATTTCACAAGAAAATGAAATGATATAATAATATATAATAATAATAATAATAATAATAAAGGAAGCCTAACACAGTCTTACATCAAAAGGAAGATCAAAATTTATGCCCATTAGCTTCCTTACATCGGAGCATTTCTGTCATCCTAATCAATTAACATTGTTAACAAGCAATTAACATTGCTAACATTCCCTTCTTTTTTGAAATTTGTGGTCCTTGCATTAACTAAATTTACACAAAAGTTTCGTTTTGGTGTTTTTAGATGAGACAAAAATAGAGTGCTGACCACTTGGGATGGTTAAAGATGTAGTGCAATTCTTAGAAACAAATAGGCATTGAATCATGGGGTTCTGATCAGATTTTAATTCTCAGCAATTGCATTCTATCCTCCCAATTTACTCATTCATTTGAAAATTAATGATTACATTTTTTCCTAATACACCCCAACTGTTGTGTCCTATTAGATTGTTGCTAGGCTGCATGACTGCACCGGATAAACAGACACCTATATATTGTTCTAAATTTATTAACATAAAACTCTTAAAGCTAGCACTTTAGACTCTTCAGAAATGAGAAATCCTATTAATACATCTGGTTGCTCTACAGTAGTGGAAAACATCTTGTGAAGGAGACCAACTACAAACAGCCATGCCAAAAAATATGTCCTAAGGCTTATTACCACGTATCAGCTAGCATAAATCGCTGTAGCTCCACTGACCTCAACGAAACCCTGGTGAATTTATACTGAGAATACAGCTATATAAGCTGCCTCTTCTTTTATCACTGTACAGTGGAAAAATACATTCAAAAAGGACAGAACATTGCATAACATAATATTTGAGGAACATTCCAGCTCACAGAAGTGAAAAGAATTCCATGAAAAAGCTACTACTGGTCTCACCTTTCATTTATTGCAAGTGCTTTGATCCTTAGGTTTTTAATTAAATAACTTTTCTGACTCCAGTGACACATTTAATGTTTTTATCTCTAGTTACAAAACTGTCCAGTGCTAGGTATTTAGTTTGACAAATAACATTTTGGAATACATGGTGGTTTTTTGGTTTTCTTTGTTTGTTTTGGGGGATTAATTTGGTGGGGGCTTTTGTGTTTGTTTTCGGTGTTTTGTGGTGGTTTTTTTTTTTTAACAAACCCTTGCCCAGTTTTGCAGTGCAAGCTCTATGCACAGATGGTTTAACAGGACCAAACCCTAAATTTGCATAAGAGTGAAAAATGTCTGTAAAACAATGTTAATTTTAAAATAACACAGATTGGATTCACACTATGGTGAAATTATAACACAGCTCAAAACATGAAACAGGGCCAGGATTCCAGTAACACAACACGTGAGGACCTTTTGTCTGCTGGCTGGAATCACATCCTGAGATGACTTTTTGTACAAGATTTTTCAGAAGAGACTTCAATAGGGGCTTGATATATGGAACAATAGCAGGATATGGCCTCTAACTGGTAAGAACAATTACTGTTCTCAGACATGTGCAAGTTACCTTTCATTAACTTTATTGGATTTTCTGCACACTTTCTGGCCTAGATTCAGAGCTGCATCTAATTTCTCCTGGGGACAGCCGAGACAGGGAGCGTACTGAAGAACAGTAACTATTCTGTCTAAGCAGAATGTACTGAGGAAAATTTACACGAGCCTCAAGAGTGTGATAGACCAGTTTGGAAATAATGTAAGAAAGTAATACAGACAAACCCACTTTCTTCCCAGCTGTACCCATAATGCCTTGTAGGCTGCAGGGCGAGGGCAGAGTTGTCTAGACTGCCTCCACAACCAGTGGAAACTCCTCAGACCAAAGGACTTCTCAGCATTTAAATCTTCCAGTTTTATGGCAGGCCCATCCAAAAAAAGATCATTATGATGGGAAGACACAAAGATAAAATTTAACCTTTGAATTTTGGGAGATATAAGTACAAACTCTTCTCTAGAATAATAACTAACAACCTCATAGAGAGGCTAGCTGTTTACAATGTTCAATTTCTGGTTTTTTGAGAATTAACTGTGGTATAATGTTTCCTTCAGTTCTAAGAAAGTGGAAAATTATATATTTTGAAAAGAGGGCTTTCTGTTTCCCTTTCTTTCATGCCCTAGCGCTGACTTTTCTACAGTCTCAAGCATAAACTACCTCCCTTTGCCTTCAAGGCCCTTCATCCACCCCTTACCTTTCGCATCTTTCCTCAACTGGCTTTCTTCGCCTGTTATTTAAAATTCAAACACTTCTGCGATTTCTGACAATGTGCAATGCCACTTCAGGCTGCACCTTCTCATTTCCACCAGTGCTGTTTAAGCTGCCCAAGGCTATTCATTCTCCATTTTACACAGCCACTTCTATAGGCCAACACAGATTTTTGTGCAGCCCTCTGATAAACCAGACTGGAGAACTGATTTGGCTGAAAAATAATCGAGGGAAAAGAATAATTGTTTTTCAGCTTGATCTTCTGCCTCACATCTGCGCAAACAGCTGCATGAGCACAATAGAATGGGTGGGACAGGAAAGAGAACAATTAGCTGAGGTAGAGCTGTTTAAACCAACATTACTACTACTGAAGAAATGCATATGGAACCACAGCCTAAATGTGCTATTTTAAGTACCCTTTTAAATCCCTCACCTGTCACGGTGCCTATTAAAAGAATTGATACTAATAAGGCAAGCATTATATCGCTCCTGCTTACCAAGGCAGCCCAATTTTGGCTCATTGTTTCCTTGTTCTGGTTGTTCTTGTCCTGTAATTAGATTCTAAGATACTGAGAACATAGATCATCTTTTGGCCTGCTGGAGAACAATCTGACTTCTACGACAGTCAGTGAAAATTCTAGCCTGGATCCAAAAGGAATTGGATCATGTCCATTAGGATAGCATTCCCCCCACATACTGGCCATTGTGATTTTTTTGTTTAAGAAGAGCAATCCTTCAGAGCAGCTTCGGATCACAGAGAAATATATTTCTGCAAACAGTTCTATTTTTTTTATGGTTTCTCTAAAAGCTCTTTTCAAGAATCGCGGGTTGCGATTTTTAATTAAAAATTAATTTCAATCTCGCACTCGTAACAACTGGCAATTCTAAAATCGCTGGGGCTTTAGAACATGAGGTGAGCAATAGTGCTAAGCAGCTGCAGTCAGAAAGGCGAGCTACATCACACCTAAATTAAACCGATCTAATTGCACTACCATACCGACTCCATTTGCACTGCTAAAAAACTTTATTTTTTATACTGAGTCCACTCAGTATATTTGACTGCATATGAGACACAGCACAGTCATCAACCCACAGGAGAAATCTGCTAAAGTTAGGAAAATATAGAAGTACTATATACGTGCAGGAACTGAACACATTCACGGTTCCTTACAATAAGAAATCTAAAGGTCCTTGAGACTTAACTGAAGCAAAGGGCCAGTGAAACAGATGTTGCAGTTAACTGAAGCCATCTTATCCAAAGAATAAACTCTCCTTTGAATGTAAATGGAAATTTTCCATTGAGCTATGAAAACCGCTTTACAAGTCCACAGTTCTCTCCCCTTCAAGATACTGACAAAAATATTTGATAATACAATTGTGTCTTCCTGATTCCACTAAACAATAATTTCCAGAGTTCTGCTCATATAGTTGCTGCTGTCTCTACAAATGAGAGATCTGGTATACATTACATCGCACTGAGGCAAAACAGGAGCACAACTACAGGGAAATACAGCAAAGATCACCTGCAGAGGTGGAAAAACTAAGGTGTTTTTAATGAATAAATAATACGTTTAGTTTACCCTTTCATTCAGGGACCACTGCAACACAATAGTTAATGAAAAAGTGATTGCTGTGCACTATCAGTAGTCTTGATATTGCATAAGGCTATCAGTCCTAGCTCTGAGACTTACACTAAACCTTACAAGTATCTGTCCTGGTGGAGTGAACGATTTATATTTGTGTCTGTATCATAAGCCTTTGCAATTACTTGATATTTTTATAAATGTTGGTGTTAAGTAATGTGGGATGGTAAAAAAAAAAAAAAAAAATTAGAAAAAGCCAGAATGCAATACCTGGAGAAACTATTTTCCCGAAAGCAACAGAAGGTGTCACTGCTAACTGATTTTAAACAAATGAATCCCCTAAGTGGAAAACACTGCCTTTGTTTTGAAAGCAACTTGAAAGTTGTTTGAGAGAGGGGAATTGGGTTCCTTCTCAAGTATTCTCCAACTCCAAACGTAAACATTACATTTAAAAATGGAAAAGCCTGCTTTACACCACCTAATTCTTCTCCTTTCTATTTGCAGTTCTTCCCTGCAGCTGTTTCACCTCAGGCTATGATTCACAGTCAAAGCAAGAGAAGTTTAGGCCAGCATTTGGAGAGAAACCCTCACAGGGCTTTTTAACCTATTAGTATTAGAGCTCTAGTAACTGGGGATTTTCTCTTCAAATCCATGGTAATTCAAGATGCAGACAAAATTAAGACCATGAGGATGGTGGAGAAACCATTTCCAACAAGAAATGTAAACCTGAGAATCTAAGTAGTTTGCAACCGTGAAAACTTTCTGTAGACTGCATTTTAGCTTGGATAATGACTGTCTATCTCTCTAAACTTGCGATATTATTTTAACTCTATGTGGCACTCCTCACTCCCTGGTCTCCCTTGATATTGTAGCATTGCTATTCTGTGTTAAACAGCTGTTAGATCCCATGCCAGAGATGGCTGCATGGCGCTGGCCGGTGAGGTGTTATTTTCTAAATATATATACACAGGCAGCTTTTGAAGTGCTTTATGGCCATTTGCAAGTCTCTCCATAAATTCAGATGTATCTATATGTGAGGCAAATACAAAACCCCATTCCCCTCCCACTCCGGTAGCTTGGTAAGCTGAATGTGAGCTGTCTGGAGCGGCGCAGGAACTCACATCCTTCTCCCTCTGAACTTCTGTTCTGTGGTGGTCTCGCCGTGAGGGAGCCGGGGGCTGCGGGCACCCAGGGCCACGGTCTCATGGGGTCACGGCCGCTCGCCCCGTAGCTGCAGGCCTACGCTCCGAACCGCTGCTTGTCGGATGTGAAGTAATTGCCAAAGCTGTAATTAAGAAAAAAAAAAAATATATATATATATATATCTCTATAAAGCCCGTGGCTTCTAGCCATCACGTTTTTATATGTAATAGAGGCATCCGAGCACTGTCTGCAGGCTCCTCTGCTTCCCCCCCCCCCTT
>Ga0065711_1041929_pt1 | contig 15781 bp, 10 predicted proteins | sample Hoacrofraction12_FD_59098 | JGI IMG/M metagenome (GOLD analysis project Ga0065711, IMG submission 59098) | Hoatzin crop microbial communities from Cojedes, Venezuela - Epithelial fraction 12 v2 (version 2) | ecosystem: Host-associated > Birds > Digestive system > Esophagus > Crop | place...
TTTTCTCCATCTGCTTCTTGATTTGAATAAGAAGCTAATATACTTTCAATAACTTCTTCATCATATTCTAAAGATTGATTATCTTGAATATATTGTTGAGCATAAATTAAGATACCTGGTATAGCTTGGATTTGTTTATAGGTGTCATAAGAGTTCCATTCTGAGATATCAGCATCAAAATACTTATTAATATCAACAGTAAAAAATAGACAAGTATATATGATTAATGATGCAGTAGATAAAATAAAAGCTAATTTATTTTTAAGAGTAAACTGACATAAATTAACTAAAGAATAAGCTAATAAAAAGATACAAATTGGCATTAGCTGACTATCAAATAAATAAAAGGGATAAGAAGCTGTAACAGCAGCGGCTGTATTAACACCCCATAAATCATTAAAAGAAATAGGCATTCCTCGATATACTGTTACAAAGCTATTAATTAAAGCATACATTAAAACAAGACCATATAAACCTTTTAAAATAAAAGTATTTTTATCTTTATAAAAGAAGAGAAGAAACAATAAAGGCAAAACTAATAAATAAGAAAAGAAAATAGTTTTAAAAGGGAAAGAGAAATACTTGATGTAGGAAAATTCAATCATTATCTGCCACAAAATAGGTGATAAAAATATTAAGAGATAATAAATAATTTTCTGTGTTTTCTCTTTTAACTTTATTAAGCTCGAAAAGATAAAAGGAACAGAAATAAGTAACACAATAACATTAGCAATCATTAAGGAATTAAAGATAGATTCTTGATCAAAAAGATTAATAATCGAGCTATTAGCGTTATATGAGCGATAGATTTCAAATAACAGTAAATAAATTATTAGATAACGTAAACAATAAAAGATATTTTTCTTTTTTAAAAAGAAGGTTAAAGCTATAAAAAATATAGAAGCAAACAAAAAATAAATAATTTTAAATTTAAAAGAAAGTAGCCAATTTTCAATGTGCGTATTAAGCATCAAAGGCAAAAGAAATGAGAGCAATGATACGCAAATATATTTAAGTTTATTTTCTTTATTAAAGTAGAAAAATAATAAAGAAGCTAATAACCATAAAATAAATGTCATACATATAGTGTACTACAAAACATTATTTCAGTTAGATTTCAGATAGATGTGGATAATAATTAGTGTGGGAGAAGGGAAACTATCTTGACCAGCTCCGAAGGATAGGGAACTTTCTCCTAAAAACCCTTTTGTGTAAGTGGAGCTAAATTTAATCGTTACGTTCATTTAATCCCTGCGTGAGCGTGTACGATATGGGGGGCTAAGTCCCTCTTTTTTTATGTTAAGATAATTATATGTGTGGAATAGTTGGCTATATTGGAAATAATCAAGCATCTAAAATTCTTTTAGAGATGCTTTCAAAGTTAGAATATCGTGGTTATGATTCTGCTGGTTTAGCTACCAGTGATGGTAATAATATTAGTATTTTAAAAGAAAAAGGTAGAATCGCTAATTTAATTGAAGCGGGTGGCGAAAGCTTAAGTGGCAATATGGGTATTGCTCATACACGTTGGGCAACTCACGGTCAACCTACCAAAGAAAATTCTCATCCTCACTATAGTGATGATTATTTAGTTATTGGTGTTCATAATGGTATTATTGAAAACTATTTACAGTTAAAGGACGTTTTACTTGAAAACGGCTATAGTTTTTATTCCCAAACTGATACTGAGGTTTTAATAAAGTTTATTCATTATTATTGCCAAAAAGAAAAGGATATCTTAAAAGCTTTATCGCTTGCCCTAAAGCAGGTAAGAGGTTCTTATGCCTTAGCTTTAATGTTTAAGGATGATAAGGATAGTTTATATTTAGCACGAAAAGAGAGTCCTTTGATTTTAGCTAAAAAGGATGATGAGGTATATGTTGCCTCTGATCCTACAGCCATTATTAATTATTGTAGAGATGTTTATTATCTTGAAAATTTATCAATTACTAAAGTTAGTAGAGATGAACTACATTTTTATGATTTAGATTTAAACGAAAAGAAATTAGAAGCAAGCACAATCAATTATAGTAGTGAAGCTGCTGAAAGAGGTGGTTATGAGCACTATATGCTTAAAGAGATCTATGAACAACCTCAAGCTTTACATGATAGTTTAAATGCTTATGTTGATGAAGAGGGTTTTAGAGAAGATTTCCCTATTAGTATTGATAAATTAAAAGCTTTTGAAAATATTTGGATAGTAGCTTGTGGTAGTGCGTATCATGTAGGTTGTTTGGGCCAATATTTAATTGAAGGGATTGCTAAAAAGAAAGTAAGAGTCGAATTAGCTTCGGAATTTAGATATCGTGAACCCTTATTAGATAAAAAAGATTTAGTGATTGTAATATCGCAATCTGGAGAAACAGCTGATTCTTTAGCGGCACTAAGAAAAGCCAAGGAATTAGGAGCTAGTGTTTTAGGAATCGTAAATGTCTTGGGTTCTAGTATTGCTAGAGAAGCTGATTATTTAATGTATACCTATGCTGGTCCTGAAATTGCGGTTGCGACAACTAAGGCTTATAGTTGTCAATTGTTGATGATGTATATATTAGCGCTTGCTTTAGCTAAGGCTAATAGTAGATTAAATCAAGAAGAGATTGATAGCTTATTAGAAGATTTAAGAAGATTACCTGAATTAGTTTCTAAAGCAATAGAAAAAGATCAAGAAATAAAAGAGGTAGCTAGTAAGGTAGCTCAAGCTAGTAAGATCTTCTTTATTGGTAGAGGTTTAGATTATGCTTTATCTTTAGAGGGTGCTTTAAAGATGAAAGAGATTACTTATGCTCACGCTGAAGGCTACGCAGCCGGGGAATTAAAACACGGCACTATCTCTTTAATTGATGAAGATACTGTAGTTATAGGCTCTTGCAGTCAAAGCAAAACAATAGAGAAAACAATTTCTAATTTAGTAGAAACTAAAAGTAGAGGAGCCTACATTATCTCTTTAGCTTTAGCTGATCATAATGAGGTTAGTTTAAGTAGTGATGAAGTAATATATGTTGAAGATATTAATGAATATTTCGCCCCTTCATTAATGGTGGTGGTATTGCAACTACTGGCATATCATAGTGCTGTTATCAAAGGTTTAAATGTCGATAAACCGCGTAATTTAGCTAAATCAGTTACAGTTGAATAGACTGTAACTTTTTTATTTATTTTAGGGTTTTAGATCTTGTTATTTTTTTAACTAGTATTATAATAGCTATGTCGAAAGGGGATAAAAATGAAAAGAATTATTCGAATTTTGCTTTGCCTTTCATTAGCTATTACGATGGTTGCTTGTAGTTCTACTAGTAATAGCGGTGGAAGCACTTCTTCTTTGGCTGGTACATATAGTGGCAGTGCTCAAGGAAGAAACGATGTTGTTAAGGTTGAAGTAACCTTAGATGATGCTGGTAAAATTACTGCTGTTGAAGTAGTTGAGCATCAAGAAACTGCAGGCATCGCTGATCCAGCATTAGAGAGCATTCCTGAAGCCATTGTTAAGGCTCAATCTACTAATGTTGATACTGTAAGTGGTGCAACTATTACTTCTCAAGCTATTATTGATGCCGTTAATGAAGCATTAACTAGTGCTGGTGTTGATCCTAGTAGTTTAACTAATCAAAGTAGTAATGAAAATGCTACTTTAGCTTTTACCCCAGGTACTTATACTGGTAGTGCTAGTGGTTATAATGGCACAGTAGAAGTTGATGTTACTTTCTCTGAAGATAAGATTGAAAGTGTTGAAGTAGTTAAGAGTAGCGAAACAGCTCACGTAGGAACTCCTGTTTATGAAATCTTAATTCCAGAGATTGTTGAATGCAATTCAATTGGTGTAGATGCTGTAAGTGGTGCAACCTTTACTTCTTCTGCTTTATTGAATGCGGTTGCTGATGCAGCACAGCAGGCTGGAGGAGATGTCTCTTTATTAAGAGCTAATCCAGGTTATGAAGATAAGAGTGAAGATGTTGAATTAACTTATGATGTCGTTATTGTTGGTGCAGGTGGCGCTGGTATTGCTGCTGGTGCTCAAGCTGCTCAAGATGGCAACACTGTTTTAATTATTGAAGAAAATGCTGAAATTGGTGGTAATACCTTAGTTTCTGGTGGTCAATACCAATCAGTTATGCCTTATCTAGTATGGGATTCTTCTGATCCTGATGCTACTACTGGTGTTGGTTATGATGGTAATACTTATGATAAGGTTTCTAACCAAGCTAAGGGTAACTTAGATGTATTAAGAACTATTCTTAATTGGAATGAAGCTGAATTTGATCCTAATTACTATGCTGATCATGAATATGTAGCTGGTGATATTGATGATTTAAGTAAGGCTGGTGTTCATGCTGAATACTTAGATACCTTATTAGTTTTAAAGAATCAAATTAGTGAATATTTAAAATGGGCCGATGCTCAGATCGCTTCTGGTAAGCAAGAACAAGACATCACCTTATTCTCAACTGTAGAATTACATATCTTCCAAACTTATTATGGTGGTTTAAGACAATCAGCCGATAAGAGTGAATGGATTTATGGTGATGTTGAGTTAGTTAAACAATTTATTGAAGGTGGTCAAACCTTAAAACAATGGTTAGAGGAACAAGGTTCTTTATTTGATGAAAGTAAACAATTAACTTTAATTGGTGCTTTATGGTATAGAGAAAATGTTCAATTAGGTGCTAACTTTGATGCTGATGGTGATGGCGAAAATGAAACAGGTAACTGGGGTGCTTATTTCGCTGCTCCTAGAAGAACAATCCTCGAAGCCAATGAAGCTAACCAAATTATGTTACGTACTACTGCTACTGAATTAATTTATGAAGATGGTAGAGTAACAGGTGTTAAGGCTGTTAAATATGATGGTAGTAATGTTGTTGCTTATGCAACTAAGGGTGTTGTTTTAGCTACCGGTGGTTATGCAGCTAATATTGATATGGTTGCTGATACTAATATCTATTGGGATGAAAGCTATATTACTGATAATACTAAGACAACTAACAGATCTTCTTTAGTTGGCGATGGTATTACTATGGCTACTGCTGTTGGTGCTGATACTACTGGTATGGGTTATGCTCAAATGATGCCTATTTCTTGGGTTGATAACGGTAACCTGGCATTTGGTTCTGGTGCTTACTGTGTATACATTAACCCAACAACAGGTCATCGTTTCGTTAATGAAACTAGCGAAAGAGATGTTTTATCATTAGGTGAATTCCGTAATGGTGTTGATCATAACGGTGTTCAAGGTGTCTTTATGGAAATTTCTAATGCTGAAGAAGTAATCACACCTTATATCTATAAGAATGCTGATGGCACTATGAATAATGATGATGTTGAATGGCGTCAATATGTTCGTACTGTTGATGAATTAGATGCTTTATTTGATGAATTAGGTTTTGAAGCTGATGCAGAAACTGTTAAAGAAGTTATCCAACAATACGATATGGCTTATATGGGTGTTGGTGAATATCCTGATGTTGAAAAGACAGGTGCATCTCGTTTAATCGGTACAGCGCAGCAAAACGAAGATGGTAGCTATAATGTCGATACCTATACTTTAGATGGTGTTGAATTAAGAATTAGAATTATGGCTCCAAGTACCCACCATACTATGGGTGGTTTAAAGGTTGATGTTAACCGTCACGTCTTAGATACTGAAGGTAATGTTATTCCTGGTTTATATGCAGCTGGAGAAGTTACTGGTGGTATCCATGGTGGTAACAGATTAGGCGGCAACGCAATCGTTGAAATCTTCGTTAGTGGTAGAACAGCTGCTCAAGCTATTCAAGCTGATAACTAAGATTAAATTAAACATTTAAATTAAGAAGCGAGATAATGAACTGATCCCCTAAAGTTTGTCCAACTTTCGGGGGTCAGTTCATAATCGCTCCTTTTTTTATGCTTAAAACTTGCAAGTTTATTTATATCGCTTATAATAGCGTGGTGAAAGAAATTGATTTTATCTCGGGTAGGATATTACCTAAACTTATTAGATTCTCCTTACCAATCCTTTTAGCACTTTTCTTACAGGCGATGTATGGAGCGGTTGATCTATTGGTTGTTGGCCACTTTGCGACTTCAGCTGATGTCTCAGCGGTTTCAACTGGTAGTCAAATTATGCAAAGCTATACGGGAATTATTTCTTCTTTAGCTTCAGCATTAACAGTTATGTTAGGACAAGCCTTAGGCAGAAAAGATGAAAGTGCAGTAGCAGATACGATTGGTGGGGGTTTAATCTTATTTATTATTATTGGTGCTGTAATGAGTGTTTTAGCACTTTTAACAGCTAATCTTTTTACTAACTTAATGAATGCACCTACAGAAGCTTACGAGATGACTTTACAATATGTCAGAATCTGTGGTGGAGGACTAGTAGTTATCTGTTTATATAATTTATTAGGTAGTATCTTTAGAGGTTTAGGAAATGCAAATACACCTTTATTAGCTGTCGCTATTGCCTGTGTCTTTAATATCTTTGGTGATTTATTCTTTGTGGCAGTATTACATATGGGAGCAGCTGGTACAGCTATTGCAACCGTTATGGCTCAAGCTATTTCGGTTATCTTCTGTGCTATTATGATTATTAAATCTGATAGTGGCTTATTCCGTAAACAAAACTTACGTTTTAACCGTAGTATAAATAAACAAGTCTTTAAATTAGGTTTACCCTTAGCCTTGCAAGATTTACTAGTCGGTTTATCCTTCCTAGTCTTACTAGCAATCGTAAACAATATGGGACTTGAACAATCAGCTGGTATGGGGGTAGCTGAAAAGGTATGTATGTTTATCTTGTTACTGCCTTCAGCATTGATGCAAAGTGTTGCTGTTATTACGGCTCAAAATATTGGTGCTAAACAAATTAAAAGAGCCGCTTCTGCTTTAAAAGAATCAATCGTTTTAGCTTTGGTTTTTGGTTTTATTATCGCTTTAATTACTTACTTTAAGGGCGATGTTCTTTCTTCGATCTTTAGCTCAGATGTCAATGTTATTAAGTATTCACACGAATATTTAAAAGCTTATGCATTTGACTGCGTTTTAACTTGTTTCTTATTCTGCTTTGTTGGTTATTATTCAGGAGCTTCTTTTACTACCTTTACAATGCTACAAGGTATTGCTGGAGCTTTCTTAGTTAGAATACCTTTTGCCTATATAATGGCTCAAAGAGGAGGAAGCTTATTCCAGATTGGCATCGCTACTCCTTTATCAACTGTTTTACAGATTATATTGTGTTTTATTGCTTATCCATATGTTAAGAAAAAGATGGAAGCAAAATTACTTTAATCTCATACTTTTTTATTCTTAATAATTTATAATTGCAAAGCATCGTTTAGTTAGTCATGATAAAATTTTTAGTGAAAGGAGAATGGATATTATGCTAGATAAAGAATGGCTTTTATCGGAAGAATCATATGAATTTATTTCCGAAACTCTTGGTCATTGTGGTACCAAACGTGCTCACAACGCAAATACAGGTTGCAACAAGCCTCATACAGATTCAGCTGTAGATTCTAACGAAGATTAAAAGTAATTATGAAAGCACATATTTATGGCGATGCCTGCATTATAGATAATTCTAAAAAAAGTTTAGTTTTTAACAGAAAACAATTCGAGTTATTAAACAAGTACGTAAGCAATAGATACAATATAAAAGAAACTGTTAAGTCTATACTCGCAAGCGATTATGATAATGATGATGAAACAACAAAAATAATTGAAAATAACGTTACTTCATTTATCAGAAAAATCGAGAGAGAACTAGAATATAAGATAGACGAGATGCAAGTTTCAGGAGAATTTGGGAAATATTATCCAAGATATCTTAATATAGAGCTTACGAATTCTTGCAATTTTATGTGTGGGCATTGCTATAAGTGTGCTGGACCGAAAAATAAAATTTTTATTAATTCAAATATTATCGATTATATTTGTGATAATTATGCAAATAAAATTCAAGTTATACACTTAACTGGTGGCGAGCCCTTATCTCATCCAGAAATAAATGACATTATACTTAAATTAAACAACTCTGGTTTTACCATAAATATTACAACAAACGGTTCATTACACAAAAAAATAAGCGATGATAATTTGCGAAGAATTAATAATTTTCAAGTTTCCGTTTATGGTTGCAACAGAGAAACATACATTGACAATACTCTTGGAGATTTTTTTGATGATGTTTCGTGCTTTTTTGATAGATTGGATTTACTAAAAATAAAATATGACGTAAGCTTTATTGCAAATGAATCTTATCTAAATTATTTTAAAGAATATAACGATTTTATAAATAATCTGAACTATAATAAATTGATTTGTGGTTTTGCCTTTTTTGCTGGCAGAGCATTAAATGATAGAGAAAATAAATGGATGTTAAGTATTGATAAACAAGAGAAAGCTGAAATGTATTTGAAAGAGCTCAGAAATTATTTTGCTCAGAAGAATATTAAAGTTGGCAATGAATTTAAATGTAGCGCCGGAACAGAAAGCTATTCTATTTCTGAAAATGGCGATATTTATTTGTGCCAAGTTTTGGGCAAATCCGTGGGGAAAATTGGTAATTTCACAGATTTAGAAAAGCGATTTGAAAAAAATGATTTTAATATAAACGCTTACATGAAAAATCACAGCAATAAAATAGATTATATATGTCCCTATTCTACGAAAGGGCAATGCTAAATTGGAAGGAAATAAATATGGATTTTAAGAAATATTTTAAGGAAAACAAATTATCTATTTTGTCTATTTTTGTTTTTACAATTATATATTCTTTGTTTTTATCTTTAATTCCAATGATTACCAAGAATGTCATTGATAAATACCAGCTCTTTGCTAAACAAGATATTGTTAAATATTCAGCTTATTATGTTTTTGCTATTTTGCTTTATCTTCTGTTTGAATATTTTAATAAGTTAGCAATATGTCGATTTGAACGAAATTTTTTAATTTCAATTAGGAGAGATATTTATGCAAACATCACTGTTGCAAAACACGGTTTTCTTAATACGAAAAGTAGTGGTGATATTGTAAATATAATATTAGATGATACTAAAGAAATTTTTGATGATTACTTGTATTGTTGGATAGAACTAATAATGAGTATTGTATCGTTTATTGTTTACTCTTGTTTCATGTTCTATTTAAATCCTTATTTAGCCCTTGCGGTTATTTTTGCTTCATTATTATCAATGCTTATTCCTAAACTTGTTGGCAGAAAATTAACTTTATATCGCAAAAAAAGAAGCGATGAAAAAGCAAAATTAATTGATTCTATTTCTAATTTAGCAGATAGTAGTGAACTTTATGACAACATAAACGACACATCATTTCAAAACTTTTTCAATAAAAAGTCTAGTTCTTATGAACATACAAGATATCGTTTACTAGCTTATCAAAGTTTTACAGAAATATTTTCGGGATTGTCTCTTTACTTTATTAATATAGTCGCATTTATCCTGGGCCTATTTCTGTGTTATCTAAATGTAATATCCATTTCTTCCCTTATAGCTATAATTGCTTATATCGATTTAGTTGCTATACCGGTTAGAGATATTATCTATTTAATTATTACTTTGAAATCGTCTTCCGGAATAAAAAATAAAATTAGTGAATATTTTGATGAAGATAATTTTGATAATTATGAAAAAATTTATGATTTCAATAATTTAAGTGTTAATAATTTAAACTATAGCCAAGGTGAGTTTAAATTAGAAAACATTAATATTCAATTTAGCAAAAACAATAAATATGCTTTAGTTGGTGATAATGGCAGTGGCAAATCTACCTTGCTTAAACTTTTAGCAAAAGAATTATATGTGCCTGAAAATAGTATTTTTATAGACGATAAAGATATTAATTATGTTTCATTATCTTCGCTCGTTTATTATAGTTCTGAATCAAAAATTATAGAAGGAAATTTAGAGGATAATTTAACTTTATATAATTGTTATCATAATAAACTTAATATCGAAGAATTTGGTCTAGAAGAAATAGCTAATAAGGATTTAGATGTATATGGGAAAAATATAAGTTTTGGTCAAAAGAGCCGCATTAATATTATGCGAGCGTTAAATAGCGAAAAAAAATTATTATTGTTAGATGAGCCGTTCGCTAACGTTGATAAAGATAGCGAAAATATCTTAACCGATATATTACTAGATAGCGATGCAACAATTATATTGGTCACACATAATCGAGATCATAAATATCTGAATCAGTTTGATAAAGTATTTTATATAGAAAATGGAAAAATTGATAATTTATAGTTAAACTTTTCAAAGTTTTCACAATCTCTGTTTATACTGAAGCCGGAGGTGGTGTATGAAAACGATGGGTTTAATTATTTCGCATAAAAATAATGAAAAAAGAAGAGCTTTATTACCTAAAGAGATAAAAAGATTACAGTATCCTGATTATCTTTTTATTGAAGAAGGGTATGGTGAAGCTATTGGCATAGAAGACAGCGAATACCAAGAATGTGGATGTCATATTGTAAGTAGAAAGAAAGCTTTAGCTTGCGATATTATCTGCGATGTTAAGTTAGGTAATGCTGATTATTTAGATGAAATAAGTGGTGATAAGCTTTTATTTGGTTGGGCACACGCAGCTCAATGTGAAGAGTTTACGAGTGCTTGCTTAAATAAGAACTTTTCAGTTATGGCTTGGGAATATATTTATGAAGATGGTCGTTATCTTTTTTATCGCAATCGTGAAGTAGCAGGGGAAGCTGGTGTACTACAAGCCTTATGTCATATTGGTAAGATGCCCTATGAATGTAAGGTAGCTATTATTGGCAACGGACAAACTGCTAAGGGTGCAATGCGTATCTTACATGGTTTAGGAGCTAATGTTGATGTATATAACCGTAAATTAGAAAAATTATTCTTAAAGAAAAAACATGATTATGATGTGATCGTTAATTGTGTGCTATGGGATTTAAATAGAGATGATCATTTAGTATATAGGGAAGACTTAAAAAAGATGAAGAAGGGTTCTTTAATTATTGATATTAGTTGTGATCCTCATAAAGCTATTGAAACCAGTCATCCTACGACTATCGATAATCCCGTCTATGAAATAGATGGTATTAAACATTATGCAGTTGATAATACACCGGCAATGTTTCCTTACACAGTCTCTAAAGTTTTAAGTAAGGGCTTAGTTCATTACATTGATATTTTGATAGAAGAGAAAAGTAATAAACATTTAAAACCAGCCCTAATTATTGATAAGGGTCATTTATTAGATGAAGAGGTTATTGCTTATAGGAAGCATAGAGGTTTATTTATTAAATAAATTAATTATTGTTTTCTTTTCTTAAGGGATCTTGATAATAGAGTCTGTAATATTCTTGTGGAGATACCCCATATTCTTTAATAAAGGCTCTATAAAAGGAAGAATAATCTTTAAAACCACATTTTAAACATACCTGACCAGCCTTTTCATTTCTTAATAAGGCGTTAGTAGCTGCGGTTAATCTTTTTTTAAGAATATATTGGTGTAAAGAAATACTCATTGTTTCTTTGAAAAGATGAGAAATATAGTATTTAGAAACAAAGAATTCTTCAGACAATCTTTCTAAACTTAAATCATTATTTAAGTTGTTGTTGATGTAGTTTATTAATTTAGGAAAAAGTTTATCACTAGCTTCTACACTTGGATTCTCTTTTTCATAGATTGTTCTATTTATTTGTAGTAAGAGATTAATTGCCGAAAGTTCTGCTGCTGTTTCTTTACCATAGCGATTAGCTTTCTTTTCTTCTAATAGGTTTAATAATAAGGTAAGAATATTATTTAAATCATTGTCATTGAGATGATATAGATATTTTTTATCTTTAATAGCTTTGTTCATTAAATAATCAAAGCTATCACTTTGTTTAACTATATTTAAATAGAATTGAGGTGAAAGCCAGAAGACAAAACGTTGATAGTTTTTACTTTTATCTAAAACCTTTAGATAGTGCTTAATGTTTGGTGGATATACTAAAAGATCTCCTTTGTTTAGTATAAAGTTTTGATTTTCAATGCCGATTTTAATAGCACCTTCTAAAAAAAGATAAAATTCATAGTAATCATGAGAATGAATACCAACATCATGAAAGTTAGTATCTGCATAATAATAGATTTCATAATCACTCTCTTGCATATACTGACGAGTATTAAAAGGCGAACGATAATCTTTTTTCATATCTTAATCTTAGGACAAGTTTTGCAATATATGCAACAATTTTATCAATCACAAAAAAAGGGGGTATGTGGCAAAATAATGGTGATATAGGCACTTTTCTTATGCCGAAGGAGACAGGTTATGAAACTGAGAGAAGATGCAGTTTATGATTTAATTGCAGTTACTAGTATGGGGGTGCGTATTACGCCATTTTCACGCCAGCCAGTAGCTACCTCTAATTTATTTGAGATGCAAGCTACTTCGGCTGAAACAAATGTCTTAAATATCGCTGCCTCATTAGGTATGCGCACAACAATTTTGACAAGGTTTGTTAAGGATTCACCGATTGCTTCCTTTATTATGTCAGAGTTAAGAAAACGTAATATTGGTTATTTTGGTGAAGAAGTCGAACAAGGTGGCCCTTGGGGTTATCGTCATCAGTTCAATATTGCGGATAGTGGTTTTGGTTTTAGAGCACCTAAGGTTCAAAACGATAGAGCAGGCGAGGTTGGTCGTACAATTGATTATCATGACTATGATCTTGATTTCATCTTTAAACAACAGGGCTGTAAACTACTTCATTTATCGGGTTTAGTTGCAGCATTAAGTGAATCAACTACTGAGGCCTGCTTAAAGATTGCTGAGTATGCTAAGGAGAATGGTAGTTTAATCTCTTTTGATATTAACTATCGTGCTTCTTTTTGGAAAGATAGAGAAGATGAACTTCATGAAAGCTTTAAAAAGATTGCTTCAATGGCTGATATATTAATTGGTAATGAAGAAGATTTCCAATTAGCTTTAGGCATTAAGGGGCCAGAAGCTGGAGGCAATGATTTAAGCAGTAAGATTGATGGCTTTAAAGTGATGATTAATGAAGTTCAAAAGGAATATCCTAATGCCAGTGTTTATGGCACTACCTTAAGAGAAGTAGCTAGTGCTAATGAACATTATTGGGGTGCTATTATTAATTATGATGGTCAATGGTATGTTGAACAGCCTCGTCAAATTCAAGTATTAGATCGTATTGGTGGTGGCGATGGTTTTGTTGGTGGATTATTATATGGTATCGTTAAGGGCTTTGATCCTGAATCTTGTTTACACTTTGGTTGGGCATCTGGTGCGATGGCCGCTTCACTTTTAAGCGACTATGCTTCACCACTAAACGAAGATGAGATTTGGTCAATATATCAAGGAAATGCACGTGTACAGCGTTAAGGAGAAAAAAGATGAGTAAGGCTGATATTGGTTTAATTGGTTTAGCAGTAATGGGTGAAAACTTAGTTATGAATATGGAATCTAAGGGTTTCACTGTTGCGGTATTTAATCGTACTACTTCTAAGGTTGATAACTTTGTCGAAGGAAGAGCTAAGGGTAAAAATATTATTGGTAGCCATTCTTTAGAAGAATTGGTTGCGAATTTAAAGAGTCCTCGTAAGGTCTTCATGATGGTAAAAGCTGGTCAACCAGTTGATGATTTGATTGATGAATTATTACCATTACTAGAAGAGGGAGATATCATTATTGATGGTGGTAATTCCAATTATATGGATACCATTAGAAGAACTGAATATGTTGAATCTAAGGGTAAATTATATGTGGGAACTGGTGTTTCTGGTGGTGAAGAAGGAGCACTTAATGGTCCTAGTATGATGCCAGGTGGTTCGCCTCAAGCTTGGCCTTATGTTAAAGATATCTTCCAAAGTATTTGTGCCAAGGTCGAAGATGGTAGTCCATGTTGTGATTGGGTTGGCGAAAATGGTGCCGGTCACTATGTCAAGATGGTTCACAATGGTATTGAATATGGTGATATGCAATTAATTTGTGAAAGCTATCAATTAATGAGAGATTATTTAGGTTTAAGTAACGAAGAGATGCACTCTATTTTTGAAGAGTGGAATAAGAGTGAATTAGATTCTTACTTAATTGAAATTACTAGTGATATCTTGGCTTATAAAGATGAAAATGGTGAATACACAGTTGATTATATTTTAGATACAGCTGGTCAAAAGGGCACTGGTAAGTGGACTGGCATTGCAGCCTTAAACGAAGGAGTTCCTTTAACTTTGATTGGTGAGGCTGTATTTGCACGTTGCCTTTCTGCAATGAAGGAAGAAAGAGTAGAAGCTTCTTCTGTTTATCAAAAAACCGTTAAAAAGTTTGAAGGCGATAAGAAGGACTTTGTTGAAAAGTTAAGAAAAGCCTTATATGCAAGTAAGATTATCTCTTATGCTCAAGGTTATACCTTAATGAGAGCTGCTGCTAAGGATTATAATTGGAATCTTAATTATGGTGGTATCGCTTTAATGTGGCGTGGAGGTTGTATTATTCGTTCAGCCTTCTTAGGTAAGATTAAAGAAGCTTATGATAAAAATCCTGAATTAGAAAACTTATTATTAGATGATTACTTTAAAGAAACAATTGAATCTTTATTACCTGCTTGGAGAGAAGTGGCTGCAGCTGCTATTAGTTGTGGTATCGCTTTACCTGCTATTACTTCTGCTTTAACTTACTTTGATGGTTATACTTCTGAAAAGTTGCCTGCAAACTTACTACAAGCTCAAAGAGATTACTTTGGTGCTCATACTTATGAAAGGATAGATGAAGAAAGAGGTAAATTCTTCCATACCAATTGGACTGGTCATGGTGGTGATACTGCTTCTTCTACATATAACGCTTAATGGAAATTTATAAGGTTGCTGAAAAAGAATCAGGTTTAAGTAAAGAAGAAATTATTGAAGTCTTAAAGAGAAGTGTTAGCGATAAATCATTAAAGAATGTTTTATTGTTACCACCAGACTTTACGCGTTTTCACTCTAATGCTGGTTTTATTTCTAATGTTTATTATCATTATTTAACTGAACAGGGTATCAATGTAGATATCTTACCTACTTTAGGAACTCACGTACCAATGACTAAGGATCAAGTAGAAAAGATGTATGGTGATATTCCTTTTGAAAAGTTTATTCCTCATAATTGGAGAGAGGATGTTGTTAAGATTGGCGAGGTTCCTGCTTCCTTTATGGAAGAGATCTCTGATAACTTATGGCATGAAGCTTTAGATGCTGAGGTTAATAAGTTAATAATGGATGAGAAATACGACTTAATCATTTCTATTGGCCAGGTTGTTCCTCATGAAGTAATTGGTATGTCTAATCATGCCAAGAATATCTTTGTAGGGGCAGGTGGTTCTAGAATGATCAATGCTTCCCATATGGTTGGTGCTGTTTATGGTATGGAGAAAATGATGGGAAGAGACTATACTCCTGTTCGTAAGATCTTTGATTATGGTATGGAGCATCTATTAAACGAAAGACCAATCATGTTTGTATTGACAGTTACTACCGCTCCTGAGGGTGAGATCTTAACTCATGGTTTATTTGTGGGAGAGGGTAGAGAATGTTTAAGTGAAGCTGTTAAATTATCACAAGAAAAGAATATTGATTTTGTGGAAACAGGAATTAAAAAATGTGTTGTTTACTTAGATCCTGAAGAATTTAAATCAACTTGGTTAGGTAATAAATCAATTTATCGTACGAGAATGGCGATTGCTGATGGTGGAGAGTTGATTGTTTTAGCACCAGGAGTAGAACGTTTTGGTGAAGATGAACAGGTTGATAAATTAATTCGTAAGTATGG
>Ga0065711_1041930_pt1 | contig 15781 bp, 7 predicted proteins | sample Hoacrofraction12_FD_59098 | JGI IMG/M metagenome (GOLD analysis project Ga0065711, IMG submission 59098) | Hoatzin crop microbial communities from Cojedes, Venezuela - Epithelial fraction 12 v2 (version 2) | ecosystem: Host-associated > Birds > Digestive system > Esophagus > Crop | place...
GCTCGCACGGCCTTGCCCAGGCAGCAGCCCCCTCCCCTCCGGCGCCGCCTCGGGCCCCGCCGCCCGCGCCCCCGCGCCTCCGCGCCTCCGGCCCGGCCGTACCCGGAAGTGCTGGTCGCGGTACTGGCTGATCTCGCAGTAAGAGTCGCTGTTGAGCCCGCTCAGCGTGGTGTGGAGCAGCCCCGACATCTCGCCTGCGCCCGGCCGGGCCCCGCGCCCGGGATCCTTCCAGAACCGCCGCGGCGCCCACCGGGCGGCAGGCAGCGGAGCCGGTCCGCCGCGTCGTCCGATTGGCCCCGTCGCCCGTCGCTCGGGGCGAGAAGGTGGGGCGGTAGCGCCGGACAGCCAATGGGCGCGCCAAGACACCGGAAGCGCGGCGCCGGGCCCGGCATGCTCCGCGGCGAAGAGCGCGCCGTGTGGGCGGCGCGCATGCGCAGAGGCGCATTTGCCTCCCGTCCGGGCTCGTCAGCGTGCGTGGGCGGGGCGGCGCCGGCTATGGCGGGCGCGGGATTGGCGGCGGTGGGAGGTACCGGCTGCGGCGGGGCGAGGGCTTCCTCCCTCCCCTCGTTCCCCTCGTTCCCCTCCGAGAGCCGCCGTCTGCCGCCAGGCTGCAGCTCGCGCCCCGCTCTCCTTCTGCCTTTCAGGGCTGGTGCGGGAGCTGCTGCGGGAGGAGGCCCCGTCCCGCATCGCCACTCTCACCGAGGAGCTTTTCCAGGCGGCGGGGAGCGCGGCGGAGGGCGAGCCCCGCGCCAGCCCTCCCGAAGCGGCGGGGGGTTCGTGCGCCTCAGGGCCCGCCCAGGTGGGTGGCTGCGGCTGCTGCAGGGAGTGTGAACAGGGCCGTCTGGTTTTTCCTCTGTTGATTCCGTAGCGTGAAAGTCCAAAATAAAGTGGAGAATGTCAATATGAAATGTTGATCCTAAGCGCAAAAATGTGCATCGTAATCGGAAAACTCGCTGGTAGCTCAGTGATGTTAAGGTTTCTGTTTCAATTTTCTAGTAGTATCTGATTGCAATTTCAAGTAAAAACGTGAGCGTAGAGCGCTGGTGCATTAAGAGTTTGGTGCCGGGTCTGAGGAGAGGTCCCTTCATGGGACCTGCGTGGATTCTGACAACGATAGCAGATCCTTGAGGAAGAAGGACGCCAGCAAGCGTGTCGTTTTAACTGCCTGGTAAACCCAGTACATGGTATTAGAGTGGGAAGTACTAATTTTCATACATTATGGAAGTGAATTAGGTGGTTGTTTATAATGCCATTTTTAGTTTTTTTTTCCTTTTGTGTATTGTTCTAGAGGAGTACTTACAAAGTAGTAAATGTCTACTTTAGAAGACCTTTTTCAAAGAGAAATCTGATGAGTAATACATGAATCTGAAATAAAACCAAGACCAGCTGAGATGTTGTCCAACCTTTTCTTCCCAGATTGTATTTTGGAGAGGGATTTAACTCATAGCAATTATCACTTAAGAAAGACTGGTTTGAAGATCCTAAATTTGTGACAAGGAGCAAGATAGGTTAGCAAGTGTCTCAACAAAGTGTGCTTAGTGCAGGCTGTAAAGAAATACTAGAGCATAAAACTTCAGTTCTTCCTGAATCAGTTGGGCTAAATTATTTTTAAGAAAAGGAGAAATCATTAACTTGTAATCTGATCTCTTCAATAAAAGGGGCCATAAAATGTCTCCTCTTTAGGCAAGAGTGTATTTGTAGGCAGGGTATGCCATGGAAACTAGGATTTGAAGTGATGGCAAGTGCAACACTTCAAGGTGGGTTGTTAAAAGAGCTTATTGTCTGCATCATTTTTTGAACAAGAGTATATAGTCAGTAGCCTTTGTTGTTTGTTTGCTAATACCAGAAGTTTTTTGATGTAGATATTTAAAATAGACTACTTTGTTTTCTTTTTGATAGGCAAAAAAGGTGAAGCCTTACTATAGATATGTTTTCAAACCTGATATAGTTCTTGCAGCTCTTTTCCAATCCCTTCAAATTTTGCAGCATCTGTTTAGAATGTACATAATGCATTCTGAAAGCTGCTAGTGAATCAGCTGTATTTTGGACATGGTGATGTGCTATTGCACAAATTTTATGTCTGTGAGTGTTTGTGAGAAAACTTCGTTGCAGATGGATAGGGTAAGTGAGGTCACATTTTGCTAAGTTTGGAAAATGACTTGATAGAAACATAGGTTAGAACATTTCAGTGATATGACAGATCAGTGGGATTTGTTTAGGAACATATTTGAATGTTTCTGAAGTCCACCACTTCACTTACAGAATTAGCTATTATGCATAATTCACATTGAAGCTGAAGACACTGATGGATGATGTGACCTGTATGTGCTGTTGGTCATATGGTTAATTAGTTCTTTTAGTTTCAGGTCTTGTCAGCCTTGGATTTACACAGTCGTGTTCTTTCTTATCTTGCTTCATCTTAGAAGTGATCTCATGTTTTTAGAAGATGTGAAATAGTCTCTTCTAAGACTGAACACATCATATGAAATACGCTTACAAAAAGAGTATGTGCTTCCTCCCAACTGCTTATAATTCTTGTGAAATGATGGATCTATAGAAAAGAAGGATCCATACTTTCAGCTGAAGAAGTGCTATGTGGTCCATTCAGCATGCTTGTTTTCAGGTCACTAGCCCAGATCTCCCTGTGGGATGATGTAACAGTTTCATGGAAAACTCACACCTTTGACTCCAATGTAAAAGGAAGTTGCACAAGCATGTGGACAGGTCGTTACAGTGGTACACATGGAGGATGGTTCCTTTTCCAGTAGTAAATTTCAATATGACCCAAATCCAGGACAAAATTAAATCTAATGCAATTCTCCTATTCAGGTTGAAGAGGATGCAATAAACCTATGGAACTGGGCTGTGACCAAACACACAGGTTCTGTTATCAATGATGAGCAGAGAGCTAAACGTACGTATGTGTTCTGTACCTTCCTAACTGTATTTTGTGTGCTGCAGCATGAAAAGGAAAAAGTCTCTGCTGACAGGGATATGCATAGTGGTGTAGGTTTGTCTGGATCTTTGCAGGTAGGGCGTAGACAGAAGAAAATGCACAGCTGGGCTTGTATAAACAGTTCAGGAGGGAGCATCCTGGTGTAATAGTGATCTCCTTGTGACATAGAATCAGCGTAGGCATTCTTATCACTCCCCCTTTCTGTTCCAGAGCATCAGTATAGAGCTGATGTGACCAAAGGAAGCTGCAATTTTTGTTGCTACTGCTTAGTTTTAATCTGAAAATATATGGAATTAACATAGATGTAAATTTTAGGCTGTTGTTCACTTAATTTATATCAAGTGAGATTGTTTCTTTAATGTAACTATCTCCTCAATGTTTATCTACAGAAAAACTCTAAATCGTCTTTTTACTTCCCTGCTTTAGCCAGGGAGACAGCTGGTGGGTTTGCTTGCAGCCAGGAGCAGTGCTGGGGGAAAACAGAAGTGAGCGTTTGGTCTTTTCCCTCAGCCTGTTCTTTATGTGGTTCTGCAGCATTACAATATCTGGCCTAGATTTTTGTCTTGAGGGATTATAGTCAAAATTATGTATAATCTGCATCATATAAATTATATCAGGTAAAGGGAAAAGGGTAAATTTACCCAAAATAAGTAGTAATTGTAGATTGTAATGTTCTCAGATCTTGTATCACAGCTGAAGGGCCAGGGAGAGGCTATTTTAAATACATCGGGTGGTGTCTTTTCCATCCTTGATGAATGAGAAAGGCTTGAAAGTGTTTTTGCTTTTTACTTTGAAAATGTAAAGATTATTAAACTTAATTTCCCTATTTTGCTGAGGGCTATTTTGAGGCTCTCAAGACACATTACTGTAAGCACCTGCAATGTAATTAAGTCTTTGAATACCCTGTATTTAACTTAAACTCTCTCTAAAGTGTTTAATAGACATTTTGATGAGAATATCTGTCTTTTGTCTTTTTTTTTTTTTTTTCCTTACTGCCTAAAAAGCAGTTTTAAGCGGCTTGGCTAAAATTCAGACTGCTTTGACTCCTGAAGCTTTCAAATATTTCTCTCATGTAATTTAAAATGACAAGCACTCTTTCACATATGGCAGGGCTTGACTTTCTGGGGAAAAAATAAAAAAGAGAAAAGGGAACTTGTGAATGTGTGCCCTGTTTTCTTGCAGTACGGTTTGTTGCTTGCAGACTGGTGTGCCTTAGTGAAGGCAGTGATCCTCCAGAAGGAACTATTAGAAGACAGATTTTGGTAAGGCTTGTGGTGGGTGAGCAATAAAGTACAGTTGGTTACCAAAGGAAACCTTCAAACCCTATTTCAGTTGCTTTGGAAAGGGAGTGAAACGTACCTGTAGCTCTGGGGAATATACGCACTGAAGGGAGACCTGTGCCATCACAGGGGTACCCTCCTGAGCCAGTGCGGTTAGGAATTTCTGGACAGTGCAGTTAGCATCACATCTTTGTCATATGGTAAAATGTTATATGAGCAGCATATTCATTTATTTCAGTATCATACAATATTGTCTAGTAGGGCACCAAAGTCTTGTGCTGCATCTAAGTGTTAAGGACTTCATTCAGACATGAGAGGCACTTGTCAGAAATTGAAGAACTGAAATACCCCTCTCCTACATTAGATATGTGCATTGATGAGATCTAACATTTTCTTTCTTTTTCACAAAGCACTTGTCATTTTCTCCTTCAGATGTCTATGAAAACTGCGAAAGGATGGATAGATATTGGACAAGCTGACCTTGCCGATGGATTTCTAGATATTGCCATGAGTGTAAGTTCTTTTCCAGTTTTAATTTCTTATAAACACACCTATCTGTAAGTTCCATGGGTGATGCCTATGCTTTGTTTTCCAGAGTATAGAAAAACTGTATGCAAAGTTACTTAAGGGGAGCGATGGTGAAGCAGATATTCATGTGCACAAAGCTGATGTGGAGAAGAGCCTCTTCAAAGTACTCTCTTATCAGGCTGAATCAGTATGTGTTCTTCCCAGTTTTCCTTATAAGTCACTGGGGGTATAAAGGGAAACTCTGAGCAAGTTATTAGATGTATGAATGCTTGGCATTGAAGACTTGCTGAGGGATATATTTCCTTCACTTAGAAGTAAGATAGCGGATCTCATGTTTGCATTCAGTGTTGCAATCATTTAATGATTTTTAATTTGCCTAATATATCGCTGTAATTTCTGCTGTGGTGTTTATATCTTCTAGTTCAGATCTGTTCCTCTGTGATTTGGCTAGCATGGCTGTTTAGAAAACAAAAAGCTGCCTTTCTGAATCATAGAGGTGTGAGTTCCAAAGGTGTCCTCTGCTTCACTGAAGAAGGGGGATAGGACTGGTGTAGGGCCTGGGTCCCCCAAATGGCATTCGTGTAATGAATGTGCACTGCAAGACTAGTCACTTTGGAATGCACATCATACTGTGCTAATATGTGCAGCTAGGCTGATTGAAAGGATATGAAGATAGCATTCGTCATGGATGCAGATAGCCAAGGTTTGTATCTAACAAGTAGACACAATAAGCCATGTGTGCAGAGTCTTCTGTAGCTTACAACTTTCATGACTCTGCAAACTCATGAACCATCATCAAAGCTATTAAGATTATATGCTGTCCAACAGAGATCTTTCTATACATGAATACCCTCTCTTCTGTGACCTCTTACATGCTGCTTTCCACATATAAAGGCTTTAAGCAGTGGTAGAATCATGATAAAATTACAAGATCTGAAAATAGTGATTCCATGGCATTTGCTATTTTCTTTAAAGTCTCACTCTCTGTCATCGTAGAGTGAGGTAAGAACCATGGTGATATTTATAAAAAAAAAAAAGTCTCACGCAATATGAGAGAAGTCTGAAAAAGTGCTGAAGGTTTTCTAGGGGATCAACAACACAAATTACAATAATTTGAAGCATGTCATTTAGAAATTCTAAGTTTTGTGAGGTATTGTTATGCCTGACTGAAGTTTCTGAGTATTTTATCACTGCTGCAGACTGTTACAGGCATAAGAATGCAAATACGAGAAAATGTAGTTGCCTGCATTTGTTGGTAACACCGCTAACTTCAGTATCTAGAAGGGGAGTACTATCTCCAAAATTCTCAAGAGCTTCTCTAAACAGACCAAAACACTGGCCAAAATTTTTAATTTGATCGTGGAGACAAAAGAGGACCTGAAATTTTTGGAGAGGTTGTTTAAGATTTGCTGAACTGTTGTATGATCTTAACATCTAAATGAAGTTGTCCCATGCATCTGGCCTTTTCACACTACCTAAGGACTGCGGTGTATTTCTGAGTGTCTTCTAGCTGGCAAGATATAGAAATATACAGAATTATCCTAGCACTGTAAGGACGGATATCTGATCCCAAACCTAGATGTACTGAATGTGAAAAACCCAAGTCCTATTTAGAGTGTCAGTCTTTTAATGAATTTTAAAGACAAGTTGCTCACTAACAGTTTGTTGGCATGCTCTACTGCGTTCTTAGGCAGTTGCTCAAGGGGATTTTCAGAAAGCAGTGATGTGTGTGCAGCGCTGCAAAGATATGTTGATGAAATTGCCAAAAGAGGTAAGTGAAATCATCCCTTCTTTATCATTCCAAACTTTGAAAATCTGCTTTCTTGTCTGTATGTTAAAGAATGACATATGCCATATAACATTTTGAAAAGTACTCTGACCTGTGTATCTCTTCAGTGGTTGCTTCTTTGAGATTTTCTGACTAAAAATTTTCTATGAAAACAGCAGGTTTTTTCTTGTTATTTTATTTTCTTGTTTCTCATAGTTTATTATTAGAAATAGAATGATAAACTCTTCCTAAGGAATGAGAGAAGACAAATCAGCAAGCAAGACAAAGAGATTTCTGAGTTGAATATGCCACCTAGTCTTCTACAGAACCAGTTGCATTTTACATCTTGATCTTGTGTGTGCTTCTTCACTTGTACCCATGTGAACTTTTGCCTGAAGGCAGATGGGACAAGAGAAGAGCTGATTTACACAGTTTTTGATATGCAAGCCTGTCTCTGCCCTCAGTACTAATCTTCATCTTCATGAAGCTGTAGGGCTGTGTATGGAGGCTTCCCATTGTGCTAAACCATGTTTTTTGTAGTTCTTGCATCACAGAGCAATGCCCAGAGAAAATAAACTCTAGCCTATGCAGACTAGTTCTTTGTTTGCAAAGGTAAAAGTGTAATATCAGAATAAACTTCCCCACGTTTATTTTTGTTTGCTTACTTTAATGTTTACCCAATATTTATGAAACATTTTATTCCTGTCTCTGTGGTAATAAAATTCGAAGGGGTAGATGTGAATTTCTGAAAGGCAAATACGGGAGATACGGTTGGAGTTTAATTGGGTTTTTAACCAATTAAACTCCAAACAATTTCAAATTGTTTTTTTGCATTCTGCAGGCCTTGTTCAATGCATCTGAGTGACTTAAGTCAGTTGAAGGAGTCTAGCTTTGATTTGAATCACAAGAGCAGAGCTTCTCACCGTGAATTGTTGAAAATGCTCACTGGGATCTTTTTCATTTTGTGTTAAATGAATTTCAGGCTTTCCGCTTAAACTCTGCTGTTAAATAATAACTTCTTGTGATGAATGTTCTTCACAAACCAGGAGCACTGATGCGGACAAGGAAAAGGTTTCTGAGCATGAGAGAGACCATTTAATTCTGGTTTAAAGAGTGGTATTTAAACAATGAGAAAAAAGAAAAGAGCTAGTGATTGCTGAGTGATTTTGAAACTCTTGGACTGCTAGATAGCTGTCAGTCCTTAAGTCTTCTGGGCTCCCATTGTACCAGAGAGCACTTGCAGGATATCACAAGGAGACAGTTGTGTTCTGGTAATGTACGGTACCACAGATCAGCTGCAGAGGATTTGCAGCTTGTGGATCATCAGTGGTCTGTGAGCCATAGTTAGGAACTCTTGCCCTGCAGGGTGAAATGCCAGAATTGTTCCAATCGCTTGTTGTTCAGAGAGGTGCCAGGTTTATGGGGATATTTAGCATTACGCTTGATGCCTGGAGCACAGGCATTCACTGAAACAGTATTTTAATTATCCTTTGAAATACTTCTTTTCCATCATGCAAGTAAATGACTGCGGTATGCCACAGTGTGCCTACAGCATTATGCTAAACACTTTGCATGAAACCCTGTCAATACAGTAAACTTTCTCTTCTGGAGTTAAAATGTTCACAAATGAACTTATGAAAAATAAGCATGTCACATCTGAGAGCGATAATTTTTTTTTGTTCATGCATACTGAATCTGTACTTTTATCCCTGGATTACAAGGAGATAAACAATAAATTTGAAGCAAGATGTTGTGCTACCTCTCTCATTCTTGCCCAAGGATTTGAAATCTGTAGTCACTTGCAAGAAGTATCACTTATACTTGGAAAAGAACGTTACTGCAGAGGCAAAATGGATGTAAACATTGGCAGCCTGTTAGCATATAAAATGACTTTTCTGTCGCTTCTTTGGACGATGTGACAGCTGCAAAACATTTCGATGGAAAGACAAGCTGTTATGAACAGATGTTGTCAGGGCTGACTGATAACGCACAAAGAAGCAGTGCTCTGAATAACCAAGCATTCAAAACCAGTTTTCTCCTAAAACTTGTAATGTGGATGATCATTTTTTAACCCCAGAGAGACATGCTGGGAAGAAGCCTGTCATGGAATAGGTAGAGTCCTCTTCACTTAAATATTTTTTGTAAACCTTTTTTGTACTTATTTTTAAAAATGAAGTTGTAATACTTCAGTTTTTCCTCTCAAGTTTTGTTTTTTATTGTTTACTTCAAACAGTTCTAGTGCTTTCAGTGTGATTTCTTGATGAACTATTCTACCTCATGTGAGGTAGATGCTTCACTCTCCCGCACAATTATGTTTCCATTTTAGTCACATTCAGTATCCCCTTGCATAAGGTCAGAAGTGATAACAATGCATATACTTTTAAAGTAAAATGCATTTGAAAGAACCTGAGACTGGAGTGCCATAGATCTAATGATGTTTCTACAACAACATTATAGAAACAGGAGTCTTTTATTGCAGACCTGTTACCTGTCAATCCTCTGTTACAATTTTGGAGTGGAAACCTATGAATGGAAGAGGTATGAAGAGAGCTCCTTCTGGCTCAGGTAATGTGCAAAGGCAAACAAAATAAAATCCTGTTTTTGAGATGTAAAAATATGTGTGAAGGAGACGAGGGAGCAAGAGAAAATAGACTTTTAATTTAAAATCTGAGACTAGAAGATTTTAGCTGAACCAAATTAGCTGAGCGGATAAGTAGTGACTGTCTTACTCTGCTGCCTATCATTTATGTCTGATTTCCACATCGATTTTTATGTCATTAGAATGAAAGTTGTCTTTCCATGGTTCTTGTAAATTTTTTACCTAACACGTCTTCCAAAGAGATTATATTTATGAAGAGACTGTTCCCAATTCTTGTGCCATTCATAAATGATATGGGATGGATTGAAAGCTTTGGAAAAGAGTAGCAGAATTCTTCTGACTTATTTTAAATGGAATTGTTTTAAACAATATTTATATTTCTCATAAAGGAGGTGCTTCATTGAGAGCAAGTCCCTGGCTGATGAAAGATGCAAAAATCCAGGTGAAAAAGGAGTAGAGATGGTTTGGGTAGGCTTCAAATAAATAATGTGGTACTACTAAGGAACAAAATGTTGGTTATGAAGAGGAGTATCCTCATGCCAAGGTCACAGCCTCAGCTCAGAAAATTTGTTTTTTATTTCTTCTTGTTCTTTTTCTTTTAAACAGTCAGAAGAAAATGAATGTCAACATAACAAAAGCGAAATAATTACGGTCACATATGTAATAAAAGAGGATTTGTAGAAATGCTTAGAATTAATTACAGCTAGTGCTTTGGAGATTATTTTGTATTTTATTCTTGTGGAAAGTTAAAGAATGAGTCCTGATGACAAAATTTGAGGACATAAACCTTTGCAAAGTGCAAATAATTATCTGGAGAAGGAGATGTAGCCCCATCTGGTGGGAGAAGATTTCCCTGTACTGAGAATATATTAAATTAGGAAACAAAAGCCCAGTCATTGTTTTTCTTTTTAACAGTTCTTCATTCACAGCATTTGCAATCGAATCTCGTTTTGTGGAATTACCACTGTGTCTTCTCCTGGGTGGTCCTTTGTGCTGTCATTTAACTTTTAGAAAAAGAATGAGGAATCATGACTCCCAGGTTCTGTTTCTGTCTCTGCTATTGATTTGCTGTAATATTGAGACCAGGTCATATATAACTCTTGCGTATGACGTCAGGTGAGAATGAGAACACTTCCTTCTTCAAAACCCCTATGGTTAAAACTGATAAAACCTACTGAAATATTTGAAGAGAAGATGTTACAGAAGATGGTGCAACAGGTTAAAGAAAGTGATTGAGTAGAATTTTTAATGTGAGGATTTGAAAGAAAACAAAATTTTCTGTTCTCTAGTAAGAATGAGTACTGAGATTAGTTTGTGTGTTTTATGTGGTTTTTAACTGGTTAAGAAGTGGGAAAGGATAGGAATGTTGCGCATAGCAGAAGACTGGCTGAATTTATCTCTGCCATCCCATTTAATTCTACCTTTCTTTTATCACTGATAGCCAGAGTTATGACATTGGGAAGATGGACGTGAAATATTCTATTGGCAAAGAAATGCAGGTAAGAAATAGAGAAATTGCTATGTACAAATAGGAGGATTTTGTTAACCTGACTCCACTGTATCATCTCCCTCTACTGTGCCAGACCTGACCAGCGGTTCTTCAGCTTCTTCTTTAGTACTGTCTGCTGTGAAGTTTGGCAGAGTTGCAAGGCCAGTTGCTACGCGTGTCAGTCTGAGAGTTCAGTCACCAATGGGTGCCCTTAAATCACATTTTGAATCTACTGTTTCACAGATACTAAATTGTAGAAAGTAGGGCTGAAGTAGACCCTGAAAAGCCATCTCTTCTATCTTCTCCCTCTTCTTTGAAGGCATCATCAGTTACCTCTGTGTCATTTCTGATAGATGTTTGTCTGTCTCATTCATAAGCCTATTACTCCTTTCAATATCCAGAGTGGATATGGAGAAGATTTTAATACCTTCCTCTTTGTATAAATCATTTATGTATTTGAAGGCCATTATCATATATGTCTTTTTGTTATTTTTTTTTTCTCTCAGTGAAGTGTAGACCTCCTGTTCCTTCAGTTTCTTCTTTCATTCTGTTTTTCCCAGATCTCTGATTTTCCTTGCTACCCTTCTGTTCTCTGTACTCTAGTTGATTCATGTCCTGTGGGAGTTGCAGTGGTGAAAGCTGGATACGCTTCAGAACTGGGCAATTGTTTTGTATCTCTGATGCAAGGCAGGCATTCTTTTGACTCAAAGAGCTTTGATTTTTTTATGACCTTAAATTTTAAGTCTTTTCTATTCATTTGTGTGTTCATGTGTGGCTATTTTTTTTCCTGCTCTTCAGGTGGCATTTAAATTTCTGATTTGTCTTTCTTTCCAGGCTAAAGTGCTGCGATTATTAGCTACAGCATATTTTGAGTGGAATTGCACTCTGTATCTTGACAAGGCTTTGAAAGCTATAAACTTGGCAAATCAGGTAGTAATGTGTTACTGTATTTATGGTGTGCAATAGTCAAAGCTCAGGCATTTATTAACATAATAATATGGACCATATTAATCACTGGTGTGTTGCCCTTGACCTCAGATGGAGGTGCATTTTCTTTGCTTTGGTTTTCATACTCATAAGTATGTTTTGATGTTCCCATTTTTTTTATAGAGAAACACTTCTTTGTATGTAGATGTATAGAGCTGTCTTGCTGCCTCATGTCTGTTAACAGTGAGGTCCTTTGATAATGATATGGCTAAAATTTCTCTGGCATGTATTTGTGAAAACTTGTACAAACAGAATAAACTACAGTGTGGTCCATGTGAGATTTATAGCAGCTGACTTTTTATGCATGAGACATTTTGTCCTGCTTTGGGTTATGATGGGTATGTCCATACTACATTTTGAGTCCTCATTTCATTATCTGTCCAAATATTTGAGCAAGCTCCAGAGTTCAGTTTTGAAAGCTATGTAGCCATACTACATCAGTCTTATTTCAAATGATTAATTTAGCTATTGCACTTTACTAACATCACCGTATTTCTTCTGGAACCTGAAAAATGAGCTGCATAAACATAACAGCTACCCTGAAGAAAGTTCATATCTCTAAGCAGTCACTACAGTTAGGTCTCTTGCTCTTGTACAGATTCCGTTTCCCATATAAAGACTTGAATTAATTTTGTGCTTCTGTCTTTTCAGGTTAGTTAGAATAACTGAAATTTGAAAAATTTTTCTTTGTCTTCGATTGACCATTTAAAAATTTCTGTTATCTGTTTCGTACAAAACAAGTTTTAAGTATAAAATCCTGTTGTAAATGAAAGCTCAAATTCAGTTTTCTACGTGCTGTGAAAACTTTCAGACAGATGATAATGCACATGCTCATGAGATCAGGATAAAAGGCAGTGTATTTTAATCATTCAAATAACATGCTACCACAGTATCCAAGCCCTTTGCAGTTTTTATTGTATCTACTTTCACAAAACCTTTTGTCTTCATTTTGGTTAGAACAGAACCAATTGTCTTTTACTGAATTTTCCTTACAGCTAGGTTTTTCAAAGTAACTGTTTTTTGTGGAGTGGGCTGCATATTTTTCAGACAGTGTCTGCTCCAAAGCTGAGAACACCTGATGTTTATAGTTTTACTGAGCTAACAGTAGGAATGGAATGCAGAAAAAGGCCCATGTTTATAATTATTACTACAACACTCAAGGTCACTGATAGGTCTTTTAGGTTCCCCAAGTAAGGAGTCGTAAAGGCTCATACTTGCAGGGAGGGGCAGACAGAACAGGTGACCCAATATTGACCAACTAAGTATTCCACCTGTTTAGGTAGAAAGTGTTTTTATCATCGTTTTTGATAATGTATGGTTTGGTGCTGTACGAGGGTATGGAAAATGAGAATAAAATTTTTATTGTAGAGTCTGAAATGTGTGGTGTTTTAGTGAGAGCTGTAGTATACAGTCTTAATTATTTCAATTACTCCCATTTTTGTTCTCTCCTAAATTTCGTATTATTATAAGCTACTTTGAATTCTGCTTGTATTAATTCTGGAGTAATCCAGCCAATTCACACATGGAAAAGCAGGAAATGTTTCTATCATTCAGTATTGTTCAGCTTCTATTTAAAAGTATCGTAAATGGGCCACAGCAAAATGAGAATCATGTATGTCTTGCTTTCATTGTGCTCATGATCTTTTGTCAGTATGGGAGTAAATAATAAAGATGTACGTTGCATTTAGGAAGAAAATATTACCAATTGCCTAGCTATTGCTTCAGTCACTAAAATGGAACTTAAGAATGCAGCGGAGTGTATGTGATTTCCTGATATTTGTCTGTGTTATGAATGTGCTGGACTCTCAGAGGATCTGTATTCTACAAACAGCCGTCCAAGTAATGTATTGTTTTTCATTGTGCAGGAGAATTTGCATCCAGCAGGGGTTTTTTTGAAAGTTAAAATTCTTCTTAAAAGTGGAGCGTCAGATGAAGATATCAAATCAGGTACCATAGCTCTGCATAGGTTTCATAGTAAGGTCATACTACTCCATATCCAGGAAGACTGCATGAGTTGTAGATAGAAAAGAAAAAAAAAAAAAATCCCTTTCTTATGCCTTGTAGAGGAATCTTCATTAGCTAAATGCCATTCTGGTTTTGGAGAGTGAGACGTAGTAGTCAGTGTTCACAGAGGAGATACCCAGGTGCTAATGCAAGTTTGAATTAAGCATGATTTTATTTTTGTGGAGAATTTAAATAGACTTGCTGGAAATAGGGAAGGAGGAGGACTCTGAAGCCTGTTAGAATGAAGACAATGAAAATAGAGCAATGTAAAGGTCTGTTTTGTTTTAGAGATGTGCCTAAGGTTATGTTGTCTCACAGATGAGTTTGTTACCCCATGTGCAACATCCAATACACAGACAGAGCCAAGGTATCTGTTTATTTCATGTCTGCGCAGAGATGGGTGCTAGGTGGTGACTCCACAAAGGTAGCACACTTTGAGTAACATGCGGTTAACATACATTTTGAGCAACAGTTATCAGTACTTTTACAGTTACGCTTCATTGCCCTTTTTCCCCTTTGGTTCCTTACATGTCTCGTCTCCACTTAAAGTCACAGTATTCTCCGTTTTCACTGTGCAGGCTCCGTAAGTGAGGGTCTTTGCTTGGGCCAGGGTCTCCAGCTCAGGGGGTATGATTTTTAGTATTATAATGAGGATAGTTCATTTAAGGGTACTCTATCATTCTTGTGTTGGTTCCAAACTGTTAAAAAACTTCTTAGTTAGCTTACATATTCTTCCAAGACATACTTCGTTCCCAAGGACAGTCTAATCAGACCCTCCTGTATCAGCCACTGTTGTCAACATCTTGGCCTCCTTTTAATCCTAGACTATATTCTACCTAAATAATGAGGTCAGACTACAGTTACTGAGAAAGCGTGAAGGGGGATTGTCTCTTATGCAGTCAGCATAGAAGAAAGGCTTGTGAAACATTGCTATTCTCTGTGTGTGATTTTGCGGATTTTGGCCAAGAGACATGAAATGCTAATCAGTATGTTGTTTTATACCTGTGTTACCAGAGTTTATTTAGTTTATCTAGGGTGTATAAACTCTTTTCTCCTGATTCCTCAAACTTGTCATTTGGGAAGAACTGATTTTTCTATTGGCATGAGAGGAGAAGAAAGATTTTGGAAGGACGTTAATATGGAAAGGGCAATGTATCGAGAAATTTATTTCCATAAATAATGAAATCTGAAGGAAGAGAGGTTTTGTACTCTTCATGGTTGGAAAGTATCAGATGCATAAGAATGCTCTGAGAAATAAGTGTAGGATGGGGAATTTCTTGCAGAGAGCTGAATGGTTTGAATGCTGCCAGACTAGCAGGAATGGAAACTCCACTTCAGATTGCTCCTGGGAAATTTCAGCCAGTGTTCAAATGGACAGATATTCAAAGCTTGCCATTGTGATAGTTGGCTTCTGTTCTGCAATTTGAATTGTGAAGCCATAGTGCTGGCTATCAAAACACACTTGGCTTATATTTAATAGCACTAAGACTAGTCAGTTTTTCAAGCAAGTTTGATAATGAGTGGATGTGTGTCTTTTCTTGTATGGTTGGCAGAAAAGAGTGTTGTTTCCATGCACTGCAACTTCTCCTTCTTCTGAGTGAACCTTCCTGCTAATTTTTAGGTATTTGATTAAGATCTTGTATTGTGCACTTATACAGAGGTGCGTTAGAAGTGCTTCATTTAACAACTGTTACAGTCATGTTTCTATGTGTTCTTTCTGTGATCTCATCCAAGCTACAAGTGTATAAATCTTGTTATTAACCATCCAGCACAGTCTAGCAATTCTTAAACTTTATCTGAGTGGTCTAAAACTGATACCTACTTACCAGCACCAGTCAGTTCAACAGCTGATGCTAAAAGCATTAAACTTAAGTACTTCCTGCTGCAATGTGATACCACCGCACAGCCTGAGCACTCACCTCAGTCTTAAGTGGTTCCTGCTGGATAAAGGAGGAGACCATTTTGATGGAGAGCAGCTCGAGGCAAAAGTTTGTGCTCTGAATGCCTATGCTGTTCCTGCTTGAAGAGACAGAGGCTAGAATTCCAGGGTTATCAGTCTGTCACCTTTCTGTAGTACTACATTAATTGTACAGGGAAAGGAAAGTCAAAGCACAGTAGACATTTTTTCTTCTTCCTTTTGTTTTAGAAATATTATGTTGGTGTTTTCCTC
>Ga0065711_1041931_pt1 | contig 15781 bp, 10 predicted proteins | sample Hoacrofraction12_FD_59098 | JGI IMG/M metagenome (GOLD analysis project Ga0065711, IMG submission 59098) | Hoatzin crop microbial communities from Cojedes, Venezuela - Epithelial fraction 12 v2 (version 2) | ecosystem: Host-associated > Birds > Digestive system > Esophagus > Crop | place...
ACAGGAAGTTCCGTCTGAATATGAGGAAGAACTTCTTCCCTCTGAGGGTGACGGAGCCCTGGAACAGGCTGCCCAGGGAGGTTGTGGAGTCTCCTTCTCTGGAGATATTCAAGCCCCACCTGGACAAGGTCCTCTACAGCCTACTGAAGGTGACCCTGCTTCGGCAGGAGGGTTGGACTAGATGACCCCCAGAGGTCTCTTCCAACCCCTACCATTCTGTGATTCTGTGAGTACCATGAAAAAAGCTGATTATTTTGATACTTTAACACCACTGCTGCTCTTGATGTGCAGGGCACATGTTTTGGGAGAATGGTAATGCTTCCAGACATCAGGATGCAATGACTCAAGTTGAGCGCCCAAGAAAGAGGAACGGTTTGGGGCAAGATTTTGTTTGCACTATTTTTTTTGGTCTCCCAGCATCACGCAGGAAGGCTGATGGAAACGAAGATGGAAATCACTTCAATAACTTCTCCCATTCAGTTGCTTCAATCACAAGACCTCACCAAGCCTTCTTGTAATCCTTTTTTTTTCTTTAATTTTCTTTTTTGCCCTCATTTATGCCGATGGTAGCATCTCCAGCTGACAAGGCAGGAATCCTGCAGGCAAGAGCTTTGTTCACTGTGTAGCCCTGATTAATTTCTCAGACACTGATTCGTTCCCTGCACAGAAGGTGCTTTGACCTTAAGGGGAAGAGTTAAGTGATCGTGTTGTTATTCATGTCCTAATTCAGTTCCTCATTCATCAGAACCATTTGCAGTGGCTTCTAGGAGTAATTTGTTTTGCAACAGCTTTTCCTGTAATTTTTTCAGATGGTTTGTGTGGGGTTTTTTCTTTTATTTTTTTTTTTTTGCTTCCCACTTTCGTTTTGTCTCAGATAAAATGTCTGGTAGGAGCTGATAGATGTCCACATGAGATGCATTAGCAAGAGTCTGATGGATGAGTAGTGGCATCCTCACCCATCTTCCAGCTGCTAGAAGGAGAGGAACTACATTGAGTAGTTGTTGGGCCACAGAGGAATATCAAAATCTCAGGGCATGGGGTAATTCCAGGCTCTGGAAAGGTTTCTCATCTGCTGAGGTGCTTTATGTATCCATGGGCTTCTTAAATAGCAAGAAATGTCAGATTGAAGTATGGGTAAACAAAGCCCATCTCCAGAGGAGATGACGATCTTCAGTGCACAGCAAGGAGCTCCCAGGTGACAAGCTGAAATGCAAGGCCCATCCTTTAGTGTAGAAGTGAATAGACAAGAAGCTGATAGAGTTGCTTAAAGTGCTGAATGAAAGTGAAAAATACAGGAAAAAAAGAGCTTAACATGGCTTTTCTCAGTTTTTCAAGCCACAGGCAAAGCCGGTGAGCTTATGAACAACTTAGAAAACGCTTGCAACCTATTTTAGGTTACAGTTGGTGTGGGCAACTGTACATCTTTGGGAATGATTTTACATAGTTTGAGCTGTATATTCACAACTTCTTCTTTTATATTGTGGGAATCCTCCTCAGAGGCTGGGTAAACAGGTCTGACTGTACAGGCATGACAGTGTGGGATCACTGCTACTTGCAGAAATATTCCCCTCTACCAGAGGCGTGGTGGTTAACACTGGCCAAGCGTGGTTTCTCCTTTTATTAGGACTCTTGTCAATAACAGCCAAAAACGAGTTTATGAATCTAACTCGAGTTGGGGATGTTGAGAAGGTTTATCTACAAAGTCATTTGGGTGTGCGGGAAGTGAAGGGACACCAGATTTTTAGGTTCACCCATGTTTACATTGAACTCTGAGCAAGATGAAGCAGATTTAGCAAGGGAGAAGAATTCTTGATTACAGAATTGAGACCAAATGGAAAATGTTAAGGGGAGAGGAAAGAAATGACCGAAGCCGTAAAATGTGTAGTTTGGATGCTCCTGCCGTTGCATGCTTGTCCTCACTGTCGCAGGAGATGGGTCGTTTGGTGCCTGCAGGGGCTGTGTTTTGGTTGTGTGTTGGTACCTTGTTGCACCAGGTAGAGCGGGGACTTACGTCTGGAGCATCTGCAAGTGTGTCTAGAGCATCTGCAAGTGTGTCTCTGCTCCTGCTTTTGTTTTCTGATCTAAATGGGGTTGTCTCACTGCATTGGTGTCTTGCTTAGGTGTTTCAGTCCAAATAAACTGCTCTGAAATTTATCTAAACGACCTTTGTTCTGTATAAGGGCAATCATGGAGTGCTGATGGTTTCCTTCCCAGCCCCGCCCCCCAATCCAAGCTTATCATCCCTTTTGAAGAAGTAAATTTGAATTGCAATTACGAATCTAGTTGAAGATGCCCCTGCTCATTGCAAGAGGGTTGGACTAGATGAATTTTAAAGGTCTCTTCAAACCCAAACCGTTCTATGATCACTGTGACACACACAAATCTCACTGCATTAGAGGTTTCATTCTTCTGGGCAAAACTCATTTTACAGAAGTTTTGCATGCAATTTTACTGCAAAACAGTCCCCTTTGCACCTCCTGCCTTTCCCGCACCTATACCTGAGTCCATAAATCTGCATTTTGGGTAGCACCACCTCCTACAATTCGCACAGCAAACAGTGGGAAGAGAAAAACATGGTGAGCATGGAAGAGAAAGGTGATAAAAAGAAGGTTAAGCATTGTATAAATGATCAAATGAACTGACATGTAGAACTGAATAATAACCAAGACGTTGAGCGTTTCCATGGGCTTTTCTGCCCATCTAGGACGTGGTCGTTCTTTCACCATCAGCCACAGGTGTGTCAATCTGGCATCAGTTTTGATGTGTCGGAGGTGTTATTTTGGGTCCCAGCAACATGAGACTATTTGCTGCTGCAGGAGAGAAATTCAGAGAGCTCGTGTGCTGATATATTTAGGTTAAGCAGTAAAGTATGTTTAAATTTGAAGTTTATTTATCAGATTTTAAGTTTATCTGTTTCAGGAATTTCTGTCCCACGCGGTATGCATTTTGACATACCGGTAGGTGGATAAATCCAGGCTGTCTTGAGCAGCCGAGCCTGTTGTGATTGCCCGAGGGCTGGGAAGAGGGAGAGGGTTTCACTGTTTTTGTAGTCCCTTGTCTGGGTTATGGGATGTTACAATAAAACCAAGTGAACTTTGCTTCCAGAATTGCCCCTTTAGCAGCCTCACTGCTGACACTAATCTCTGTTTTTTCCAAATCATCCAATATTTGGCAAACTCTGTCTATGATTTCAGGCTCTAGCTGTCACAGGTTATTTATGACGGGTACTGGTACTTCCAGTGGACGATTTACTTTGGAATTTTGCCACGTGTTGCTTACACTGTCCCTGATAATGAAAATACTGAGATTGATCTTTCTGAATGGAAAAATAAGAAACAGCGTGACTGAAAGCCTCCATTTCAGTTAGCTTTGCGAAGGTAGTTGCAGCATCCTCATTTGCTTGATGTCTCTTATAAAATAACACTTGCTAAAAAAAGCAGCCCCCAGTGCAAGAGCGCTCAGTGTATGCGTTCATATATATGTTCAGTTTGAGAAAGCACCTTCACTACCAGAGTTTATGTATGTTAAGCTGTGGTCAGCTAGTAAAAGGTTGCATATAACCACTCTTTACAAGTTTAGTGTATGCACAAAGCCTAGTTGACTGTCAAAATTTTAGTGTGCTTTTTCTGTCAGCCTGCTGGTTGTCACATTATTCTTGTGACTTTTATAAGGGCCTCTGAGCTCCTAGGAAATACTAATCTATTTTTTATGTAGGAGGACACAAGGCTTAATTTGTAACCCCAAGTATGTTTTGAGATCATGCTTTTTACATTGCAAGTAGAATTATGTTATGATAGTAAAATTGAGCAAAATCAGTGTGCAGGGTCAATCTGAGAATCTTCATGCAAATGTAGAAAATGGAAAAGAAAATATTCTACTGAAAGTATATTGGCTTAAAATGTCAAATTCTTCCTTTCACAGGCATGCATAGTCCATAAATTTTGGCCAGAGTGTTCACGGGAGTTGACAATTATTTCTGGTCTGATGTATCCCCAGGGTTGCCATCTCCTGCGGGATCAGCATCCCGTTACTGCTGCCTTCATCCTTGCCAAAGCCAGTACATGAAGCAGCTGAACGATAGCTTGGTGATAAAGTCAGGATGTTTAAAAATCTACCACTTACTTGGGTACAGGGACAAGGACCCCCTTTCAGTAAGATGTTAGCTTTTCTTTTCTTATATAAATGACTTGCCTAGTTAGATGTAGCACAATTTTTTTAAATGCTCTCATCAAAATGTAAACGTGTAGCAATGCAAAATGCCTTTGGTTAAAATAGTGCATAGAGTGAGTATTTGCAGGTTGTGAAATAATCTTTTGTTGTTCTTTTCATGTTCGTATTTAATATTTTTTGTCCAAACACAAAAATGTTAATTTTAAGTCATATAAAAGCTAATATGACAGCTTGCTTGAACAGTTGTCAATAGGAGAGCCTTTCTCCCTGACATGTGCTAATTACCTAATTACATGTGTTTCATTGCAAGATTTTCTCCAAAATCCTTTGGAAACTGACTGTCTGCGAGAGGTGTGTTTGATGTGGAGCAGAGCCAGGTTCATGTGCATCAGCAGCTGGGAGATCACAAGCAATTATCTTCATTAATGTTTCTTTGACCTAACCTAGTACTCTGAGACATGTTCAGCGTTATTAAAAGTGAATCCTGTGGCATGCCTCCTGTGATTTATAAGGCTCAAATTAACACCTCTTTGCTTTCTGACCTTGCTAAATTTCTTAGTCATTAGTGGAAGCTTCTGATGTTTGAGTGTTTTTGGGGAGGACTTGGGTCTTCTGCGTTTCCAGAGTTTCTGGGGTTTTTAGGATCTCCATGGGGCATGCTTGGCTCGTGATTCTGGTGGATTCAAGTTGTTGTTTGGATGCAGAAGACACAGATGTGTATTCTACAGAGTCCATGCAGAACAAGCATGTATGGAGAAGTGAGGAAAGCTTTTGGGTAGGTGGGGTAGAGTGACCTGATGCTTTAGAGAGAACTTACTGAGCTTGCAAGTATTTTATGGGAGGGCAGACGTAGAAGAGAAGGTCAATTTACTCAAGGTAACCAACTTAAAGTCCTGTTTCCAGTTCTAATGTGAGTCAGCAGTCTCCAATATGCTCTGATAACTTGAATAAAAATAGCCAGTCCTCTTGTCATAGAATCGTAGAATGGTTTGGGTTGGAAGGGACCTTAAAGACCATCTACTTCCAACCCCTGCCATGGGCAGGAAAATGTAAGCTTTGAAGTGAAATCTTGGTGGGGAATTATCTCTACTAAGTGTTTCCCATCCCCCCCACCCCCCCCTTCTTGAAGAAAGGCTGATGCTGGAGTTGCAGAGCTAGACAAAGAAAGCCCAACCCAGCACTTAACTGACATCATCCCTGTTGCATCTGTGCCTATGCTAAACTTATAGCAAAGCAGCTGGAGCACTTCCCAGTATATAACATATGTCCTGCTACCAAGCAATGTGCCATGAATGCCTGCCAGATGTATTTCACTGTGACATATTAATTTCTTTGCTTCAAATAGCACATGGCTGGGGTTAATATATGTAATGAAATATTGCAGTGAGAAACAATACAATGGAAAATAATGCTTTTCATTTAAGGACCTCAGAAATGCTGGTAGTAAATTAAACAAATCTGCAAATCCCAGCTTTGCGTGGATGTAGATGATTGGGTGGCTGTGCTTGGACTGAAGGTCTTGGATCCAGGTACTTGGGGAGGAGCACAAGGACAGGGCCACCATGTGAAATGCTTCCTCTGAATACTCTTCCCAACACTGAATATCTGAAGCTCAAGAGCTCCCTAAACCTGACATGGTTTGACTGTTCTTGAGCATTTTGTTGACCCTCATAGTCGTGAGGTCTGGCTCCTGTGGGACAGTGCTCAAGGAAAAGCTCAGTGTGACAGATATTGTTAGGATGTGCATCACATAAACTTTTATCTTTATTAAATGTCACCTGCCACTTTATTGCCCAGATCCTGGCTCTGAGGGTCCTCTGTGTTTCTTCGTAGTTACCTTTTGTCTTTATACTGGAATAACTCTTAACATCTTCAAGGGGAGTTTGGAGTTTGTTAGAACCAGTTGGTGGAAAACTGAGGACCACTAACTCTGGAGTTGCTTTCATGTGAGGCCAGTGGTGGGGTGTTGTCTTCTTGTAGTGATCGAGTCTGAGAAATTATCTGTGCATGTGATGATTTCAACACTGGAGATTTGTGTTTTGTAGTTTTGGAGCGGTATGAGGGAAATAAAAAGTGCGATTGTGCAAGTGAGTTGGCTGTTGTACTTCATATCTGATGTCAGATATGGACACCTTTGGAAAAGTTTGTCTTGGTGGGTGGAGAAGTGGTATTATTTGAATCCTGATGGATTTAGAATCTCCTGAGCAAGACAGGAAAGGAGTTTATCTGCTGTTCACTGGCACAGGACCATGAGATAATCTATCTAGGGCAAGGACCAGATCCACAGGGGAAGGTGATGGTCATTTTTTCCTAGCATGAAGCAGCTAAGATTGGAGAGTGTTTTGTACCACGCACCCGTGAGAAGCTGATGATTCTCACAGTCTGGATTTCGGAGCAGCTGTAGGAGTAGGTGAGTCCTGTCCCTACAAGGTCCTCATCCCAGGAGTACTGGAGAAAAGCATCGGGCATATCAGCAGTGTGTGCTCTTGGATGGGACCCCATGCAGGAGTTGCCTGTTCATTTGCAATGCAAAAGAACATGGAGCTTGTGACAACTGAGCAATTCAATTTTTTTAAACTTGTGACTAAGCAAATCCTTGTGTTTCAAGAGTCATTTTGAATGGTGTTCAGGAAGGCCTTTGAATTGACAAAGAAAGCATTTTCCTTTTGGTTGGAGTATGCCTTTAAGGTGATATTTTAAAGCTGGTTTTTTTAAGTTAGCATTTTATGCAACTGTTCAAAATCTCAAAAGGTTTAGTACTCTGTCAACACCTAGAAAATATGTAATTTCTGTATATGGGTAAGTCAGTGCTGGCAAAGTCAAGAGGTGTTTTCCAAAGTCATGGTGAGCTGAATGATGCTTTTGCTAAGTTGGCATGAAGTAGGCAAAAGCGGAAATAGAGGCACTACCTCTGAAGTTATTTGGTAATGTTAAGTGACAAGGCTGTAGCGACTTTGGGGTGAGGGGAATGCCACTATTGATTCAGTATGCTGTCTGGTATATTGTTCACAAAGTACCAATTTTATTCTCTGTAAAATGCACTAAAAATCAGAGGTCTGTTTGAGTCTTTGAAGCCTCAGAGTCAAGGAAAGATTAGCAAAAGCTTGAGGTGCTGTAGGTAGTTGTGTCCGAGTAGAAGGGAGCCTGAGGTGGCTAGTGTTTGTGCACTAAATAGCTTTACTTGTTACAGCTTTCGTGTGTTAAAACTCTGCTCCCTTTTCAGAAGTCGGGTGGGAATCATCATGTGCCTTCTTAAGGTGATAGGTGTCATCACTTGAGTTGCTGCATTGCATCTCATGATGCACGTCAACCATTTTTCAAGGATCCCTACCAAGATAAACTGCATAACCTGTTTTTGTTTTCCATCTTTTTTTAGCGTTGCTAACATGATGACCTGAGACCATACAGGACGGTCCTGACTATGCAGTGCAGGTACTGATGGGAAAGGATCCAATATGAGTGTAAATGATGTTGGAGGAAGACGACGCTTTGAGGATAGCGAGTACACGCTGCACATATACCCTGGGAGCATCGCAGAAGGGACTATCTACTGCCCCATCACGGCCAGGAAAACTTCCACAGCTGCTGAGGTGATCGATTCTCTCATTAATAAACTTCAGCTTGAGAAAACAAAATGTTACGTCCTTGCCGAAGTGAAGGAGTTTGGTGGGGAGGAATGGATCCTCAATCCTACGGACTGCCCGGTCCAGCGCATGATGCTGTGGCCTCGCATGGCCCTGGAGAACCGCATCAGTGGCGAGGATTATCGCTTCCTCCTGCGGGAGAAGAACCTGGATGGCTCCATTCACTACGGGAGCCTCCAGTCCTGGCTGCGGGTGACAGAGGAGCGTCGCAGGATGGTGGAGCGTGGCTTCCTTCCGCAGCCACAGCAGAAGGACTACGATGACTTGTGCAGCCTGCCGGACTTGAACGAGAAAACGCTCCTGGAAAATCTCAGAAACCGCTTCAAGCAAGAAAAAATCTACACCTATGTAGGCAGCATCCTCATCGTTATTAATCCGTTCAAGTTTCTACCTATTTATAACCCCAAGTATGTCAAGATGTATGATAACCATCAGCTGGGAAAGCTGGAGCCTCATATTTACGCTGTGGCAGATGTGGCTTACCACGCCATGCTTCAGCGGAGGAAGAACCAGTGCATCGTGATTTCAGGAGAGAGCGGGTCGGGAAAGACACAGAGCACCAACTTCCTGATTCATCACCTCACCGCCCTCAGCCAGAAGGGATTTGCCAGCGGAGTAGAACAGATTATTCTTGGAGCTGGACCAGTGCTTGAGGTAAGATGAAAACGATTGTAGCGTGGAAACTTTTTAACGGTGCAGGAAAAAAAAAACCAAACCCCAAACAAGTAGTTGGGATTTTATTATGACACTAGTCTGGGGTTGTCTGTTAAATGCTGATAATAGTTACAACAGTATTAGCAATAAGAGAAAGCTGTGTTTCTGCCTATAGAGACCTACCTGCTTTAAAAAAAAAAGGAAGAATATAAGTACAGCAAATAGCTTTCTGACAAATTTATTAATGCTTGGTTTTCACTGAAGTGTTTCTTAATACTGATATATCTCAGTGATTTTTCAGTTTGAAAATGGAAATGAAAAAGCCTTTCTTGAATTATCAGTAGCCTTTCTTTGTAGTACATTCAAAAGAGAATTCATTGCTCATAGTATATTGATAGTGTTGTATTTATGGAGTATCAGTGTGCTCAACTTAATTGAGCTGGGGAAGAGATCAAAGGTAACTTTCATGGTCAAAATTTCATTTTCTAATCATGAGTACGTGTTTTGGCCAGTGCAATTAGTTACTTTGAGGACTTTTCCTGTATATGAAAGGAGATTAGATGAATTACACCATTAATTTTGCAGATATGAAACTCTAAAGAAGGATGCAAGCATTCATTAATTAATTTACCTTGAGTTTGTGCTGTAACTCTTTGAAACAGTTTTCCTTGGACATCTCAGTTTTGCTCGTTAAAGAGTTTTTTGTTTGTTAAAGCCCATCTGCACATGGGCGATGTGAGCATCAGCTTAGCCATGCTGTGGTTCTTTGAAGCCATGGTACAGAGAGGTGGCTTGATGGTGGCGTTTTCATCCCATAAAATATGAAGTGGCTTTGACTAAAGGATAGTAAAACTCATGGATTTGGGGGGATTTGTTTTCTATTTTGAAAGGATTTTTTTGGCAGTAGTAGACAAAGATTTTGCAAAGCCAACAAGTCGTTTTCTGTTTTCACATCAGGTAGAATGGGCTGAGCTAATTTAATCTGGAGTTAGCAAATTATTAAAGTCATTTGGGATGGGCTTTGCCCTGAAAAGTAGCAAAGCTGTATAACAAACTGAAAGTAAAGGAATTAAAAAGGCTTTTTTTTTTTTTTGACAGTCTGCATGACACTGTGTGTTAATTTTTTTAAAGCATGCAGGCAAGTGGGCTCCCCGTTCTTGCACTCAGCAGTGTTTCTCCTGTTGTTGTGCAAGAGATTATGCAGCTGTTTCTTGCTGGAGTTGATGAGAAAGTATCAGTGGCAGTCTGCAATTAATGGTTGTTCCTGCGGTGACCCAGTTAGGTGACCACATTAATTTTAGAAAACAGGTATAAGAACAATTGCATTCCGTCTCCAGTCCTGTTATTTGTAACATTTGCATGCCTGTTTGGTTTTCGGTATGCTTTTTAACGCATCTTGTTGGACCAGGGTTCACTTCATAGTTCTCTGAAGTAGTGTCAGAGAGAGTGTCTCTGTCTAGCTTAGATTGCCAGAGGTGGAGAAGAGAGATCTCAATGAAAGAGAAGGTAGAAAGAAGTTCTGGGAAGTGTTTTCTTTTCTTAAATTCTACTTTTTCCAGGAATAGATAAGATAGTCCAGTTGCAAAACTGCCAGAGCATCACTCAGTCCACTGATGCAGTCCCTTAAATCAATGAACTGTTCCACCTACTTGAAAAATAAAATCGCCTCCCCCCTCCTGCCCCCAGTACAGACTTAGAGTCCTTGGTTATAGTCAAACAAGCTTGTGTCCGGAGGTGAGAAATAGAGGATGCCCATGAGCTACGCGTTTCTTTGCTCTTCTTTCTCTGCTTGCTGTTATTTTCTGCTAGCGAACAGGGAGAACAGGGTACAAGCAGTTTCAGGATGGTGCAATGTCAAGATTGGTTGTCAGGAACCCTGTTGTTGCCCCTGTGTTTCGGGATCCGAAGCTGAAGTCTGCTTGCTTGGCTCTTGAGTGGTGGAGGGCAGCAGTGCTAACGGTTTGGCAAGTAGTGCTGTTCTGGTGATGGCCACTTCCTTCTTTCTGGGGAACTTGGTGTGTGTTGGGATCAGGAACAGGGGAGGGATGCACTAAGCCTTTCTGCTTTCCTTTCGCAAGATCTGCAGCTGTTTTTAAGGAGGGGGGTAATCTGAATCATATCTGTTATTTCTTTTGCTTTTGGATCAGAAGTTTGCATTCCTTTGCTCTGGCAGCGGGACGGCTGCTGTTGCGCTTCTCTAGCTGCCTCCAGGTCTCTCGGAGAAAGTGAGGGTAATCCAGAATTTCTTCTGCTCTGCCAGCACCAGTCCTGCATAGTCACAAATCACACAGGCTTAAAGATAAGATGTGCATACTTCTGGTTTTCCTTCACTTCCTAAAATTTCCCAAAAAAGGGATCTTTGGAGAAGATCTGTTGTAAAAGGTTGTGTTACCCTGCCACCCGTTTGCAGATTTGACCTTTTGATTCTTTGTGGTTGAAATATAGTGTTCTATTCTCTGTGAGTTTAGATGCCAAACCTGTGTGTTTATTTTTTCCCCTCTTTTTCTTCATTCTTCCTCCCCAGACACCTTCTTGGATCCCCTTGATTGCCTGCTGTGTATTTAAAATTACATGGTGTTCAGCTCAGGCTTGTCTTTTAGGAGGCAGTGACATATCTCTTAATGTTGTGACTTCTGATTTGGGGAACAGAGCACAGCAAGTAGGAGTTTACTTGGACCCGTTAATCTCCTTTTCTGTCCCTGATTGCAAAGCATTTCTGGTAGGCCGAGTATTTGCACCGAACGGCCCGTTCCTGGGAATGCCTTTGCAGTCGTGCTCACACGGCAAGAGCGGAAGCGGAGCAAAATTAAGATTTTTTTTATTTTTTATTTTTTTTCCTCTGTAGCTTCACTGTTTTCCTAATTTACCTTTTTTGAATAGCCCCAGGCTATTGTTTGGGACTTTTTCTCTTGCATGAGATTCCTGTGAGCCTTGTCCAAATTGCACTGTTGGGGACGGCTGTCAAGGCAAACTGTTACTGCCATCTAAACGCGGTCATGTCATGCAGCAGTTGTATGCCGCAGCAACTGCAGTTAGAGGGGTGTACTGAGACCAAACGTGTCCCTTTAAAATGTATTTGACAGAAGTCCTGTGGATTTCCTTTTTCCTTAAATGGGATTTAATAGGCAGGCTTGTTCTGTAGCAGTGCTCCTTGAAGTGATTGCCATATGCCTTTCTGTTTTTGTGATAAATGATATTATAAAATGTTTGCATATTTATAGATTGTTTATTTGTGATAACTGATATTACTTAAATACCATGTTTATTTTTCTAAGAATAAGGTTCCAGTTGTTTAAAAAGGTGATTTTCTTTACATTTTTTCAGTATTTTTCCCAATTTTCTTATAAAGCACATTTTTCCCTGTAGAAGATTGCTTTGTCAGCAGGGTATCCGTAGAGCTGAGTTTACCAAAATTTTGCTCTCTGGCTATTTAGTTGCAAGAGCGAACTTCTCAAATTCTATTATTTTATGTAGCTATTGGAGGAAGAGTTGCATGTGGTGCTGTTGAGTTCTGTTTCTGATAGACCTCATGCAATACTTGAGATGAAAACTTCATTATGCTTGGCTTGGTGCTCCCTGAGGGACCCAGAGTGCGTAACTTTCCTGCCACGTAGGTAGTTTGTTTCTCATTTAGATGCCAACCCTGATATTAGTTAAGAAAGAATCGAGGAAATATGCCAGTCAAGCAAACTCTTTACTCCAACAGTTGCACTTTTTTTGGAGAGGGGAATAGGAGGAGCCTTCCTATAGTAAACTTATGCAGATCAAGAAGTGCTTCTACTTACTTTATAACTCTGAAAGCTGCAATTACAGTTTGTCTCTAAAAACGCCAAAGTGTCATTATTGCAGGACTTCCAGTTAAGGGTGGTGAGGCACTGGAAGAGGTTGCCCAGAGAAGCTGTGGATGCCCCATCATTGGAACTGTTCAAGGCAGGCTGAACAACCTGATCTAGTGGAAGATGTCCCTGCCCACAGCAGATTGGACTAGATGATCTTTGAAGGTCTCTTCTGACCCAAACCATTCTGTGATTCAATTAGGTGTCTACCTGGAGAACCATGGTTTAGCCATTGGGCTGTTTTACCCTGTGGGTAGGTAGCTTGTTCTTGTGAACTTAAGACAGTGTTTTAAGACCCTGTTTTCTCTTTAGACTGGCTAGAAACATCCAAATGAACTTTATATTGGAATCCCAGCTTGTTTTTGTAGACTTAAACCTTTGGAGGTGGATGTTGGCGTGCCCGTGATCCCCATGATCCATCACCCTGCACCGGTGCATGATGCAGCACGTGAGCATCCTCCTCCATTCAGTGCAAAGCGAAACATAAACCGTGCTTCAGCTTTCCTGGGGAGGTTTGAATGCAAGTTAATTTGTTATATCGTGTTACTTTTTTTTCCAATTCTCAGCAAAAATGCAGAAGTAGCAAATTTCTCCGTGGCTCAGGTATGCCCAAAGGGTCCCCAGACAGGTATCGGGTGAGCCTAGACCTAAAGGAGTCTGCACTGGATCGTTTTATTGTCCATAGCTTTCCCAACATCTCGTTTGTCACAAGAAGTACTGCGACAGCAGCTAGAAAAAACAGACATGTTTTCTAAGCAGCTGTTTACATGCATATTCAAACATCCCAGTGGAGATAACTGCTTTTAAAAAAAAAGGGGAGGGGGGGGTCGGGGCAAAAAGAAACGTTTCTGTGACAGGCTGAGGAATGCTACCGGTGGCAGAGGGTGGCTGTTGCTGTCCTTCACAGCCAGTGTGCATCTGCAGCATCTATACCGGGGAAAAAAAGAAGTTGATTGCTTGAATTGCTTTCGAAGAAGAGCAGCTAGCCTTTTGTAGTGGGGGCAATGCTATTTGCATTCCCAATAGATGGTGGTTTTGCATGGAAACCTTAGGGACAGCAGCTGGAATTGCTTTTTAATTTCTGGAGCAATATTATACAATATGCATGTGCTGGTTGTATGGGGAAGTTATCGCTTCAGTCTTAAGGTTTAGAAGTCTAAAAGCTGTCAATTTTCTTATTTTTTAATCCCGATTGTTGGATTGTTAGAGGAAAATGTAAGTGTCAGTTATAAGATACTGAGTTTTATTTTATAGGACTTTGCCGTGGTAATGTACAGCCTCTGTCGAACTGAATTCAGCTCTCGTAGCAGCAGCTGAAGAGCTGGCTGCTGTTTGGTGCGAGTGAAAATGATACCGCGCTGCCAGAACTTCAGTAGATGCTGCTGAATGTTTCCAGAGTTAAACAAAGAACTATTGAGTGGAGCTGCTGAAAAAAATCAATTAACTAGAAGAATCAGGCATGTCCTGGACTTTCAGTGTGTTTGAGTGGCATTGGACAGCGCGGAGATGCTAAAGCTAAAAGTGCAGGCATCCTCCACTGCTGCTCCCAAGCCTTTTGGCCGGATGCGTGCAAGACCCATAGTAATCCCAGCTACGACCTAGCTGCATCGGCAGATCCCGCTCTTAACTCATGCAGTGCATAGCCAGGATAAGGCAATGCTATTTTTATACGGCAAATTATGGTGCAATTATTTCCCTGCGAGAAAAGGCATTTTCAAATTAAGCGTATTCATATTTTTACTTGGAAAAGTGTTAATAGGAGGTAACCAAATTTCATTAAAATCGACTTGAAAAAAATCTGATTTAGTTCATGAAGTTCAGCTTCCAATACACTCTTTTTTAAGAAGTTAGGTTGTGTCCTGAGGCTCTAGAGGTTTTGTATCTGAAAAATGGATTTATATGAAGAGGAGAGGAAAGAATCTTTATTCTACTTGTGACTCCCCATTGATTGTTTTTAACCTGTAATATATGCATTTATTGATCTCCGGTGTGGTCTGAGTTTGGGGTAGGTGTTTAGTGCAGCAGCCAGGATTTTTTCGCCTTGCATTCTTCCTTCCCCAGTGCACAGAAAGGTTAGAGAGGGAGCAGCGCACAGAGATTATACAGTTGATGCCTAATGTGGGAAGAATTTGTGCAGGCCTCTGCCGGCAGCACTGACACAAAGGAGTCATACAGCAAGGCTCATGCACCAAATGCTTTTCACCAGCGCTTTCAAAATGCTGTTATTCTTTAGCTGGGGATATTTTACAGTTTCAGGCTCTGTATCAAATAGTGTCTGTTCATCTGTTTCTCTGAAGCTGAAGAATTCAGTGTTTTCACTTTAGAGGCTTCTTGCAATATCCAAATTGGCTGTATCGGTGGCTGAGTTTAATATTACTTTTTTTTAAGAAATTATTTGCTATCTTCAGCAAACATTTTGTCACACCAAATCCAGTTTATTATGCGTCAATAACAGAAATTGTTATTTCTGACCTGAGATGACTGCAGGAAAATGGATTAGTTATTAAAGCAGGTTTATGAGAAGCTGCCTTTTTCTCCACCCGTAAGAAATAAGCAGCTATTTTGTTTCTAGGAGGAAAATGCTAAATAAAAGCCTGCCTTTGCTGGAGTGCTTGACTTCTGGTGAGCATTTTAGTCAACCTACACATCTAAGCATCCCATCCTTTTTCTCCCTCCTTGTCACCTCTTCTTGGAGGAGTTGTTTTGTTTTGCGATTCGTTCTCATTCATACCCTTCCACTTTTATCCTTTTCTTTAGTTTTCTTTCACCGATCTCTTAGGGTCTCACTTTTCCCTCTATAGATCTATATCTAGATTTCATATATATATAGGTATTCTGTACCTAGAGATCTAGATTTCATAGAAATCTGGATCCCCAGATATCTGGATATCTAGATTATATAGATATTTGTCTATATATATCTCTATATATCTATAAAATGTAGTCCTGAGTCTGACCCAAGCAGGGAGCAGGTATTCATGCTTGCGTGCAACCATAGCGAACCCAGATGATGCTCAGCATTATACGGTATTAGAGAACAATTGACTATATTAATACAATTTTTAAATTTTCCAGTGATTTATTGCACTAGTGTATTTGTTACTTGGTTTTGTATTAAGCTTTTTTTAAAACCAGAATATCAAGGTGCACATTTGATAAACCATGAAGGAATGACCTCTTTCACAGAATCACAGAATGGTAGGGGTTGGAAGGGACCTCTGTGGGTCATCTAGTCCAACCCTCCTGCTGAAGCAGGGTCACCTTCAGTAGGCTGTAGAGGACCTTGTCCAGGTGGGTCTGGAATATCTCCAGAGAAGGAGACTCCACAACCTCCCTGGGCAGCCTGGGACAGTGCTCCGTCACCCTCAGAGGGAAGAAGTTCTTCCTCATCTTCAGCTGGAGCTTCCTGTGCTTCAGTTTGTGCCCATTGCCCCTTGTCCTGTCGCTGGGCACCACTGAAAAGAGTCTGGCCCCATC
>Ga0065711_1008751_pt1 | contig 15780 bp, 14 predicted proteins | sample Hoacrofraction12_FD_59098 | JGI IMG/M metagenome (GOLD analysis project Ga0065711, IMG submission 59098) | Hoatzin crop microbial communities from Cojedes, Venezuela - Epithelial fraction 12 v2 (version 2) | ecosystem: Host-associated > Birds > Digestive system > Esophagus > Crop | place...
GGATTCTGCACTTGCTCAGGGGTGAGTTTCAAAAACACCGGGGGTGCCCACTGCCCTAGATACTTACCCATGCTATCCCACACCCCCAGCCACTCACAGCTATCCAGCCCCGGGGCAGGTCTCTGCACAGTGTTGCTAACTACTTGTTTAACCCTAAACAAAACCTGAAACCCATTCAAGAGGCATAACAATAGAAACTGGCCTGAGCATCCCACAGGTACTAGAAATCCTCAAAAGCTGTTAGGACCAGCCTGAAGGAGAGAGGAGGGGTGAAAGAGTGGGGGAAAGCCTCCCCTCTGGTTTTCCCCATAGAGTGGGTTTGATTATTAACAAATTCTAAGAGATAGGAGCCGAGGTACGGAAAGACCGCAGTGCCACATGCAAATACAAGCCTAATTTCATGCACAGTGATGTTATCATGTCAAAAGTCGTTATCATACAGTACAGCAAAATCATAATCCTGATCCTTTTCCCAGCACCACAGGGAGCACATACTGCAAGTAAGGATTCAAATACCACAGCCATTTGATCAAAGACAGAAACATTTTTTACCATCGATTATTTAACTAACAAAATAAATGTGTATAACAAAATCTAAGAAAGTTGTTTTAACACCCTCTGCTCAGCCCTACTGTCATCCCCGCCCCACGCTGGGCACTAAATTTAATGTTATAGTTTGGCTGCGGCCGGCAACAGAAGGGCCACGTGGCCGCCCCTCCCCTCGCTGGAGTGTGGAGGAGAATGGAAAGAAACAGGCAGAAACTGGTGGGTCAGGATGAGGGCAGTTTAAGAGAACAGCAAACAAAGGGAACAGTAACAACAACGATACTGATAAGGAGAATACACAAAACAAAACAAAACAGCAGAACTGCAGAGAGCAACTCTCACCTACGTGCTCCTGAGCCGCGACAGAGTGACTTCCCGCCGCCCATCTCCCCCCCAACCAGAACCCGGTATGACGGCACATGGTATGGAATACCCTGCTCTGTTTGGTCAGGTTGGGTCAGCCCGGCTGTGTCACTTCCTGGATTCCGGTGAAAATTAACCCTGTCCTGGCCAAACCCAGGACACAGTCCTTTTTGGCACCCAACGTTGGGGTTCAAAGAGTTGAGATAACAGTAGATCTGACCAGAGTGTATTAAGGGATTTATATCTGTTAACAGCTGTGGGTCATGATATTGATTCATCATGCTCTTGTTTTTGCTGTGCATGTCAAAGATTGGTTTTGGCTTTTGCAAGTTGCTGTACTTTGCAATGACTAGTATTGTTTGGTTTGTGAGATTTGTTACTAGAGCACTGCCCTTAAGCATAATCTGGTATTTGTTCTTTGTACTGATTCTGTTGCCAATATTCGTGTACCACCTTGTGGAGACAATTAGCAGTTATACTTTTTCAACTGAGAGGTTTTTTATGGAGGAATTGTAGAATGGCACCTGAACTACCCTCTTCAGTGATGTTTCCTCCCCCATTACAATAATTTTTCAGTATCTTTAACATCCTGGGGTAGTTAAAATAATTATACTGATATTTCTTGCGAATAGTGTTTCAGTTTTGTCTAAGGTCAGCAAGCACATTAAGAATATAATCCAGAGATCAGGGTGTGTGGCGTAGCATGGGCAGGTGCCTACAACAGTGGGCCCCTCCATTGTTTTGGAACTTAAACTCTGGACAAGTGCAGAATCCTGAAAAACTAAAACAATATTTGGAAGAAGTATGCTGTCACCCTAGCAATTCCAGAGAGAGACTCGAATCATTGCAATATGCTGGTGCCTGGCCCATGTCTACTGAGCCTTGTTCAACACTATTCAGTACCCTTAGAGGGTCTCTGGATCTGACAACAACGCAAGAGTCACTGCAGCTACTCAAATCTCTGTGAAAGGCTTTGCAGCTACTTCAACACCACGACAGGCACTGTGGTTACTCCAATCCCTGTGACAGGTGCTGTAGCTACTCCAACCCCAGTAACAGGCACTGCAGCTGAACCAAAGCACCAAACCATGCTGATATCACTTGCCTCTATAAGGAAGAAGAAATACAAGAGAAAATCCAGGGTGAAGATGAACCAGAGTTGTAACAGGAGGAATAACCAGAGGTAACCACCCAATCCTTATCTGTGCGTGCGCTGCAAGGTATACGAAGATTGCAACAACCCCATGCAACACTACAGGCTTGGGGAAGAGTGGCTGGAGAGCTGCCTGGAGGACAGGGACCAACGTATCCTTCAGGTATCTACGGGACTCCTGCCACAGCCCTGCCCCAAAAGTACGAATGTCTCAGAATAGCTCTCACCCAGAAGGGGCTAGGCTGGAAGGCTGTTGCTCAGCCTCCTCTGCCCATGGCACTGCTCGCACAGAGGCACAGAGACTGGGGCTGCTTGCTTGCCTTGCCACCTCAAACTTCCAACGTAGCCTAAAGGGTCCCTGCCGGGTGCCTCCGGCAGCCCTGCTCCCAAAGTGCGAACGTCTCCAAATAGCTCGCACACAGAAGGGGCTAGCCTGGAAAGCTGTTGCTCAGCCTCATCTGCCCATGGCACTGCTCGCACAGGCACACAGAGACAGATTCACAGATGGGAGTAGCTTTGTCCTATACTGTATTTGAAAGGCCGGGTATGTGGTGGCAACAACAGATGAAGTAGTTGAGTCTCAACCACTACCTGCTGGAATATCAGCTCATAAGACTGAAGTTATCGTCCTAACTAGGGCTCTGGCTTTATCAAAAGGAAAAGGGATAAATATATGAGCATATTCCAAATATGCCTTTTATGTTGTCTACGCTCATGGGACAATTTGGAAGGAGCGAGAACGATTAACTGCACAAGGGAAGCAGGTTAAATATGCTGAGTATATCCTTCGCCTATTAGAAGCCGTTCAACTACCAACAAAAGTTGCCATCATGCACTGCCAAGGACAGCTGAAGGATAACACTGACCAGGAAAGAGGTAACAGGTTGGCTGACTCTGAAGCTAAACAGGCAGCAGAGAGAATGCAAGAGATTTTGGCCTTAATTCGAGACAATAGAAATAGAAACCTAAATGACCAAGGAAATATTCAGTATTCTAAAGCTGATGAAGAATTAATAGTGAGATTAGGAGAACAAGTTCCATCCCAGGGATGGGCCTATTCAAGTGATGACAGAATTATAATCCCTACTAAACAGATTTGGTGGTGGTTAAAGAAGAACACAATAGGACACATTGGGGAGAAGACTCCCTGTATAAATTTTTAAATCAGAAATTAATAGGGAAAAATTTGTGTACTACAGCCCAACAAATAACCCAACAGTGTGAAACATGTTTAAAACTAACCCAAATACAGGTAACCAGGTATAATTATGAAGTATTGGGAAGGGAATTGTACCAGGAGACAACTGGCTAATCGATTTCTCTGAACTTCCAAGAAAAGGAGGGTACAGGTACTTAACAGTACTTATGGATACCTTTTCAGTTTGGCCAGAAGCACTCCCTTATAGAACAAATAAGGCAAGGGATGTAACTAAGGTATTATTAAATGAAATAATGCCTTGGTTTGGGGTACCTACAATTATCTCCTTAGATAGGGGTGTCACCGAAAATCCGGGAATAAAACCTCGTCACACCGATGCAGTGTTAACAGGCAGCATTCTTTATTGCAGCNCTGGATGCACGGGGGATAATTCCACCAAANGTGCATACCTCATACCTTTTCCATGCAGTTTATATAGATCAAAAATATACATATTTATTTTATTCATGCATATTCAGTAGTATTCTCTTTGGCGACTGGTGTAAACTTTTCTCGCTTCTTACGTAAATTGTTGCGCAGACTCAGTTCCCCTCTTCTATTGTTTCTTTTTGAGTAGGTGATATTACTTGAGTAGGGGGCCAGTGAGTCGGTGGTCGCGATCTCCCCCTGCCGGAATCACCTTTTACCTATCAGGCTCGCAATCTTGGCAGTCCTGGTCAGTCTCTTCAGTCCGCTTCACAGAACCACACTCCACCATTTCTCTTGACAGAAACACAATTACCCACTATGGTTAGTATTCATGGTTACCTAGAGACGAGACCCTCTGTTCCCAGACCTGATGTCCATGTGGGTCGGGCTGTACAAGGGACACAGCAACATCGTTCATGTTTATGGTCAACCAATTCTATCACCCTGGTTACAGGGGGACACATTTTTGTGCAGAAGTACTGCAACAGGTCAGCAGACCATTAGAAATCGATTGGCAGTTACATACGCCCTACAGACCACAAGCCAGTGGGTAAGCAGAAAATATAAACCACACGATAAAACAACAGATAGCAAAATATGCCAAGAAGTGATTCTATATTGCTACCAAGCATTGCCTATTGCACTACTTCAGATATGTGTAAAACCTAGGATCAAAGAAAATTTGAGCCCTTTTGAGAGACCATATGATGCTAAGTATCAAGAGGAAGATTTGAACCAGTTGGGAAATCAGTATCTACAGAATTATGTTATATCCTTATGAAAACAAATAGATAAAATTAGTAAAACTGTCTTGGATACCAGGGCTAAAGGGTTAGATCACTCAGTCCATCCATTTAGCCCTGGAGATTGGGTTTATGTTAAGAATTTTTCAGGTGATCCACTGAGGAAGAAGTGGAATGGAGCTTACCAGGTATTGCTGACCACTTTCACTGCAATCAAGATTTGAGAACTGGCCTGGATCCATTATTCTCTGACAGGGTGTTTGGTACACATGTTTGGAGGAGAGATCCCCCGTGTGCCCGGCGCCATAATAAAGAATACCTACTTAATAGCCTTCCGACTATTGAGTCTTCAACTCCGGCTTTTCACGGCATCATTTCTGGCACCCCAGATGCCAGATACTGGCTTGTTGACATGCCCATCAGGCATCCTAAACTGACAATTGAGTGTGAATGTGAGTTAACTGGTGAATGAATGAGTAACTGAAAGGCAGTATGACATTTTTCTCATTCCATAATATTTAAAGCCAGCTGGATGGCTTTCACTTCTGCAAACTGACTCAATTCACCTTTTCCTTCAGCAGCTTCAATGACTTCTTGTGTAGGACCTCACACAACAGCTTTCCACCTTCAATGTCTTCCCACAGTATGACAGGGCTTACTGCTTTTCATTTGGTGGCAATTTACTATACAGTGGCTCCTCTTCAGCACGAGTCACTTCCTTTGGTGACACTTCAAAGTTGTAGCCCTCTGGCCAGTCCATGATCACTTCCAAGATTCCTGGGCAGTCAGGGTTTCCCACTTGAGCCGGTTGCGTTATCAGTGCAGCCCACTTAATGTAGCATCAGTTGCACGATGCCTAGAGGGGACCCTCCCTTTGAACATCCAGCTCAGCACAGGCAAGTGAGGTGCCGAGAGGAGCCATGCTTCAGTACCAACTGTTTCTGAAGCGGCTCAAACTCCTTCATACGCTGCTAGTATTTCTTTTTCAGTTGGTGTGTAATAGGACTGATAAAGGCAGGGCAGGAGACTGGGAGCAGGGAGAGGTATTCTCGACAGCAAGCAGGGTGACCTGCTGCACGTGAAACTCAAAACTACCTAGGAGAAATCAGCAGCTTTCATGTACTATACCTACACAGCCAAAGTTAAATTGAAAAGAAGCAGCCTGGTTCATCACCACAGTTGATATAAAACTGACATTTATTGATTATTCAAAATTACTAATCCCCTGAGCAATTTGTTCACAGCAGACACAAACACTGTAACACACATTCAGTCGTGTACTACATGAAAGACTTCAGTCACCTGACTAGACCTTCTCTTTCTATGGTGGAAAGTGTTTGAATTTACTTTCCCCAACCTGACCTTCTGCATCTATTTTAGCTTCCATGGAATCTCAGTGACAGAGGCATAACTGCAATCAAACTTTAATCAGAAAGAGCTTCCCTCTCAGTAAGGGCCAGAGGGCTTTGCAGAAACTCACACTTTCTCCAACAGATTTGAGGCATCATTTACCTACCATTTACTTTTAACAAAAACAGCCAAGGATCACTCAAGAAACTCCCCTTGGGAGAATGCCTGAACCCATGTTGAAGCCTTCCTCAGGTCTGCTCCTCTTCCTGCCTGGAAGTCATCCAGACAGAATCAGAGGACTTTGGCTCGTGGGCCTGGATCTTTCTTCCATCTGGAAATGCCAGACAGATGTACACCTAGGAGTTCTTCAGCACAGATACGGAGCCTATAGCATATCAGCTACTCAGAGGAAAGAGTGAATCCATTGGTCACTGGAGTCACTGAAGACATGCTATGAAGCACTATGTGAAAATACTGTTTAGAAAATTCCAGACAAACATAGTGAGTCAGTCAGTCCCATGAAGGGTCTAGAACTGCATCTTCCCAGGCACAAGTGGAATTTATCTGAAGTCTAAGAACAATAGCTTGACTGACTTGTGCATCGGCATGGACTTTCCATCATCATTACTTCTTGCTCACTCTTGCAGAGTTCAGAAAAGGCCTTAAGGTCTTTATTTATTTAATGCTAAAATATTAAAATTATCTGGAATCCTCCAAAACATATTCTTAGATTCATGTTCAACTCACTACTACATACAAAATTTAAGTAGCGTCAAGAAAGGAAGGGTATTGAGCTATTACAAGGAATCTTGAAGCCTAGTATATAAAGCAAAATCAGCACTGAGTTTCCGCATGACTTCTGCATGACTCAGCCCATGCTGCTCTCTTTTAGTAAGTCCATAGTTCTCTTTCACGTACTTTGCAAAGGGCGTTAGATGTGTCCTAGCAGGAGTGCTGTCCTTCTCAGTGGGCTGACTCAGGACCAGCTGCCCCCTGCAGAATGCACACATGAAGCGCTCTGTGTCCAGAGACTTGGAATGACGTCCAATCCTGAAATGGAAAAACAAATACTTCGGTTTCACACTTGCGGTACACAGTGCTTGTGGGAAAGGCCTCCACTCTCTTCTGCCAGGCTACTTAGGTCAGATTTCTATGTTAGCATTTCAGAACAGGAAACAGACTGCATATTTCACACAGTGAAACAATCAAATCTGTATGACACATTTCTCTACCCTAGAACTTTTCCCACTGTCTTTTCAACTTGGTTCCTTCCTCTGTCTTTTTTACTCTCAGTCTAATAGTATGAAGTGCTACATTTCAAAACACCTCCTCAACCCTCCAACTACCCCTTGGAGTTTCTCCTCAAAGCCATCACCACCAAGTCTTCTCAATGGTCTGTTGCATCTAAGTAACCAATACATTGCATAGTCATATTAAACACTTCAGGAAGATTCTTTCACGTGTTTCATATGTTCGTACTGCTTCCTTCCAGTGCTTCTGAAGGTAGCACATATGATCCTGAGAAAAAAAATCCCATGCATGCTTTCTAAGCATGCATTTAGCCCCTACAGCTGGGGTGGGGGGGAGAACAATATTTAAAAAAAAAAAAAAATTTCTTTAAATCAAACCATTCTCAGCCACCTTCCTGGCTATGCAGAACTAAGTTCACAAAACTTCATGCTCTCCCACTGAGACTGAGGTGATTACATGCAGAAGACTGTGGTTAGCTACAGTCTCCAGAAAAGGTAACACCTTCCGTATCCATGAAAGGTAAGAAACCTGTGAAATTACTATAGCAATTATTTCTTCTGCTTGATCACACATAGTTCTCATTTCACAAATGCAGTAAGCAAGACAGAAGTCTGATGGCCAGTCTCTCACTAGGATCTGTGTCCTAGCTTAAATCCTTCACATCACAGTGCTGCTCACACCTGTGTGACTGCAGACATCTATTCTTCCTTTAATGTATATACACAAGCTGAAAGAGTCCATGAGGTAAAAGATCAACTAGAAAACTGACTATAGCTTTTACAAAGTTTTAGACAACAGAAATCATTATATTGTTGGTCTCCACATTTTACTTAGCACTACCATAACAAAGATACAAGATGAGTCAATGTTTAGTCTTAATTCAAAGTCATCAAGATACAAATCCCAGAAAACTTCCTCTGATCCTTTGTTCTAATACCTAATTACTGTCACACGTTCTGTGCCCAGTTTTTTATGGGGACTTGTTCTGCTTTTGAATTCCAGTTACTATCGACTGCTTTCAGCATCAGATGGTCCTCAGTACATTTACAAGGATGAGCATATAAAATGTAACTCAGTCCACCAGGCCAAGCATAGCACTCCCTTGTGGACTGTGTTTCCTTAGATCAAAACTACATTGTTGTCATGGCACTTTCAAAGACATTTGTAAGATGTAAAGTGTGGACAGATTTCAAAAGAACTTGGAATGCCTCATTTCTCTAACACATGCTAGTACTTTGCCTATACGCATTCTACAGAGATGTGCCAGATCCAGTCATTGCTCCATTAGTGTAGGCCCACAAGTAGTACTCCTGATGTAGTACTTTAGACTGGAAATACCACCCCCTACCAAAAAGCCTACAATAGGATGGGCGTTGATCATTAAAACAGAGATAAGCGGTCAAAAACTTTCACAAGTTCACTCAATATTAACTACAGTAGAAAGTGAATGCAGATTTACATAATTTGAGCAATGTTTGAAAAGTGAGAGCAGCCACATGGGGTGTGAATTTTCCCTGCCATGTCCTTCAAAACTGAGGCACATATTCTGATCTTTTACTGCTTCCCAAAGACCTGCCATCACCAATGGCCCTCAGAAGACACTTCTGCCTGTCCTGACCTCTGAACTGGAACTGAAACTACCTGGAAACAAACATGTGGCATCACGTAGTGAGGTTCTGTGGGCTCAGGAAATGTGAAGTGACAACTTAAACTGTGAAGCAACTGGGATACTCTCTAACAGACATACAATTTCTAGACACAGGAGACTGCCAAGTTAGAGAGAAAGTTAATACATAGTCATATGCAAGATCAAAACATTACTCACGTAGCTTTGCACAGAACACACTCATAGATGAATTTATAATTAATCTCATAGCTGTGGCATCGTGTTACTACTGGGAGTTCTGGATGAACCACAGCTGATTTGTTGGCATAGAATCTCCAGAATCGCCCATGTCCATCGCGAACACCATTGATCAGCCACGTGGCTGCATGGCAAGCCTCATGAATTAGCGTGTCTCGAAGACGATCTTGGAGTAAGACAAACAAAAGACATTAAGATCAGTCAGGTATGGGGAAGTACAGACTTTCATCCTTGGTCACTACTTCAGACTTTTGACACTCATTCTTTATTAAGATGCAAGAGTTATTTTGGAGGTTGGAATTATGAATGTTTTGATAGGATAAAATGCCCCAAAACAAGGCTTTACTCAGTGCATTTCCAGTTTAATGATTAGCCCTAATTCTGCATCCTAGTTACTTCCCTGCACATCTAATCTGTTTGGGTTTTTTTGTTTTGTTTTGTTTTTTAATAACAACTGAAACACCTTTATTTAAACCAACATTTATCAATTGCTTTTGTAACATTGATATTTTTCATCTAGAAACAACTAGAGCGGAGCACTGGATTTTCTCCACAGTTCGAAGATTTCAGCTGGAAGAGACCTACAATGATCATCTAGTCCAACTGCCTGACCAAAAGTTAAAGCATGTTATTAAGGGCATTGTCCAAATGCCTCTTAAACACTGACAGGGCTTGGGGCATCGACCACCTCTCTAGGAAGCCTGGTTGCAGTGTTTGACCACCCTCTCAGTAAAGAAATCCTTCCTAATGCTCATTCTAAATCTCCCCTGGTGCAGTGAAACCACTCGCACATGTTCTATCACTGGGTACCAGGGAGAAGCCATCAGCACCTCCCTCTCCACTTCCCCTCCTCAGGAAGCTGCAGAGAGCAACAAGGTCACCCCTCAGCCTCCTGTTCTCCAAACAAGACAAACCCAAAGTCCTTAGCTGCTCCTCATAGCACATTCCTTCCAGCCCTTCCACCAGCTTTTTTGGCCTCCTCTACAAGCATTCAAGTATCTTCACATCCTTCTTAAATTGCGGGGCCCAGAATGGCACACAATACTCAAGGTGAGGCCACACCAACACTGAATATAGCGGGATAATCACCTCTTTTGACCAGCTGGTGATGCTGTGTTTAATGCACCCCAGATGCAGTTTGCCCTCATGGCTGCCAGGAAACCCTGCTGACTCCTGTTGAGCCCGCTGTTGACCAGCACCCCCAGATCCCTTTCTGCAGGGCTGCTCTCCAGCAACTCCTCTCCCAATTTATACTTGTGCCCAGCATTACTCCAACCAAGGTGCAGAATCCAGCATTTGGACTTCTTAAAATTTCATCCCATTAATCATTACCCAATGCTCCAATCTATCTAGATCCCTCTGCAAGGCATCTTGTCCCTCAAGAGAGACAACAACACCTCCCAGTTTGGTATCATCACCAAACTTGCTAATGGTGCATTCAACCCCTGCATCCAGATCGTTGATAAATATATTGAGCAGGACTGGCCCTAGAATTGAACCCTAAGGAACACCAATGGTGACCAGTCATCAGACAGATGTAGCCCCGTTCACCGCAGCGCTTTAAGCCCTGCCCTTCAGCCAGTTCTTCACCCAGCACACCATGAACCTGCTCATCCCACAGCTGGACAACTTGTCCAGAAGGATGCTGTGAAGGACAGTATCAAAAGCCCTACTAAAATCCAGAAAAAGTACATCCACTGCCTTTCCTTCATCTGCTAGGTGGGTGACCTTATCATAGAAGGATATCAGATTAGGTAAACAGGACTTTCCCTTTGTGAAGCCATGTTGACTGTGCCTGATGATTGCATTATTCTCGAAATGCCTTTCAATAGTACCCAGTATGATCTTCTCCATAATTTTTCCAGGACCTGAGGTTAGACTAACAGGCCCATAGTTTTCTGGGTCTTCCATCACATCCTTCTTGTAAATTGGAACAACATTGGCTAGCTTCCAGTCAGCAGGGATTTCCCCGGACTCCTAAAACCTTTGGTAGATGATCAAGAGGGGTCCTGCCAAAACATCCGCTAGATCCTTCAGTACTCTGGGGTGAATCCCATCAGGCCCCACTGACGTGTGAGCATTTAGCTGATACCTCTGATCCCTGACAATTTCAGTGTCCACAAATGAAAAGTCACTATTCCCACACTCGTGGTCCTCCAACTCAGGAGACTGCACAGCCCAAGGTCTGTCAATTTCATTAAAGACTGAGGCAAAAGATAACATTGAATGCCTCTGCTTTTTCTTCATCCCTATTAGATGACCATCTTCAACAAGCATCTGTCTGATGTTTTCTTTACACCTCCTCCTGCTATCAACATACTTAAAAAAGCCCTTCCTGTTATCCAACACAACAATGGCCAGTTTCAGCTCCGACTGAGCTTTAGCCTTTTGTGTCTTCTCCCTGCATATATGAACCACAACTCTGTAATCTTCCTTTGAAGCCTGACCTCACTTCCAGAGATCATACAATTTCTTTTTCCTCTTGAGCTCCATGAGAAGTTCCTTGTTCAGCCAAGCTGGCCTTCTGTTCCACTGGCTTGACTTACGACACTATGGGACTGCCTGCTCCTGTGCTTTTTAAAAACCAATCAGCACTCAAAAGCAGATTCCCAGGGTACTCTGTTGTATCTTTCAAATTGAATTTATTAAGCTTACTTCAAAATACTCTATTAATTACAGAACTGCTTCTCCTACGGTAACTGCAACATTCATTTCCCCAAATTGGGAGTGGATGAGGAAAAATAACAGTTACAGTGCCCACCACATAACAGAACTTAATTTGGTACTGACTTGTCTTTATTCCAGCTTTACATACTATCAACAAGGTGGCTAGCTATGACAGTAGTCAGATTTTAGATTGTCACTAGAGTATATGCAGAATTAAAGTAAGCTACAGGTCTTCAAATGAATAAGAAATATAAACAAAATACTGCAGTTAGCATGAGTACATCTCTGTTCTCACATTTTGTAAATTTGCCTAGCCTTAGATGGGTTGTGACAATAAGTACTGCCATTAATGTATTTATTTATTCAAGCTAATACGAAATTTCAAAGCTGAGTCCAGTTCCAGAACTCTTAGGCCTCATTTCACATTTTTATCTCTAGAACTCACTTTCACAAAGAAGAATCGACATATCTTTTACCTACCTGCAGAGTCACAGACTTTCTCAGAAAGTTCTATGCGAGCATAACGCTTTGCTTCAGGACCTTCTGTCTGCCCAGTTACACAATATCCTGCTGTTTTTCTCATTTTCTTATTCCAGACTATCACCATTTTCTCTGGTAACTGAAAAACAAAACAGTACATGTAATCTGCCCTCTCCCACCTCTATTCCTCTGACTTCCCCTTCTATTTACTGCGAAGCCAGTAAAGGATGTTAGTGCTCTTAACGCTGTTGTCACTTAAGATGCAAACCCACCCTCTGTGGCTTCTTATTCCCATCATCAGTTTTTCTGTAACCAACACTGGGAGTTTCACAATGCAAGATGAGACAAAAAGCACGTTAGTTCCTCTACTCTGCCTCCAACAGTGGCTAACACATGCTGCTTAAGAGGAAATACAAGGGCAGGTCAGGCATAAAACAGAATTTCCTCTTCAAAAAAAATATTCTTCTCAACTGCTATTCATCTGCAAGACAACACCTCACTAAGCCACAGGAGGTTCCTTTGCATTAAACAGCCCTTAAAGTTATTTTCTGGTGTTTTGGGGAAAGTATGTTTGTATGTTTAAGAACACATATGCATTGTTAGCATCCACAATAGCCTAAGATCAGAATTTCTACAGGTTAATTTAGAGGTCAAGTACCATCTGCTTTGGTTGTTCTGAACCTGCAACTTGCCATTTTAATTTGATGCACCTTCACACTGCAAGAGGGTGAATAATCACCCCTTGCTTGTGCTCCATGCTGCTCCTGATTTTAGAAGCCCTCATCATACCTAACTCGGTTAGCTCTGGTGTTTTACTAACTGTTTTCTGCCATGTAAATTAGTTAATGAGCCTAAGTAAATAGCCCAACAGCAGTAAGTGCCAGCACAGGTACAGAGCTGAAGCACTGGGGAACAAGGTATTTTGCTTTCAGCAATAGTGAGTCTGTTCAGCTGAGCTTTATGTGAAATCATGACCTCAGCCTGTCCTTCGTCAGCTCAACACTATTTTCTCAGCTGCACAGAAACATTTTCCTTCCTGAAGCAATTCTATTGGAATTACTGAGGGCAGTGTCCTTCCTTTCAAGGAGGTTTCTCACCAGAGGAGGCTCTCCAGTATCCCACAAGATGTAACTGTCAAGACAGCAGCTGTCTGAAGTTGAACCTTCAATGTGAAGCACATCTTACAGCTATAGGTTCACCCAAAGCTGTTATTCAAATTGGCAGATAGGAACATGCAATAGGAATGGATGAAGACTGCATGTAGCACGACTAAGCATGAGGCAACAGACCCTAACAACAAAGTGAAGTGCTTTTATCCATCAGCTCCCTGCTCCCCAACGTATGCTCCCACCACTTGCCTTTTGTCAGCTGTAGGCAAGAAAGTTGTTCTACAGCTAGCTATTAGGCTGTGGTAATGCTGAAGAGTTCACTAGTACATGTTACTTCAGTAAAAGCTGAACGAGCAACAGTGACAGGCAACCTTGAGCTTCAGCAGCAGAAAGCCATAGCTGCCTTTGCTGGGGTGTACTACCACAGAGGCAGCAACAGAAACATTCCCGGGCTGCTGAGTAGATGCAATGCAAGTACTAGAAAATATACGAAGAGAAATATCAGTCATCTCTTCAAAGACGCAACTGGTTCAAGGCCCCTCATAGCAGTTTCTCTCATTAACGACTCTTGGACACCATACAGGCTGCTCACTTAAGGATGGTACATCGCTAAAGATAGGAAAGCAAGCCAAGCGGAAAACCGCTGCATCACAGTGGTGGTAAACCCCTTTCAAAGAAATTGCTTGAACTAATTCAAACACAAGCCATTGCTATAAAGCTTAACGTCTACTAAATGAAGAGCAAAAAGAGCAATCACAAAGTGAGGAGGAATGTATTAAATAGCATTTTAGAACTGTAGTTTTTGTTTTTAAGCCAACCTTCTGCTCAAAGATGGTACTATTATACAGATAGTAGAGCTTCTGTGCCAGCTCCTCTTTATTTTTCTTGAAATACTTCACATAGTGGGAAACCGGATTTGAGAGATCTTGCAAGAAACAGCCAGGCACTGAGCACATCCTGAGCCTGCAAGAAAAGCCATAAAACAGTTTACTGAAGTACGGAGATATCACACTGAAAAACAGCAGCCACCTGATAGCCAGTAAAGATCTCTGGCGTGTTGCCACTGGCAAAAATCCCTCATGACTCTTTTTACTAGCTAGCCCTCACAAGGCCAGTTGAGGAACGCATGCTTATGCTGTCTTCTTCCTCCTTCAGGGGCATGAAGGGGCAGAGCACTAGTTGCACTAGTTCTGCAGTTGCTTCATTAATTCACAAAACCAGATTATAAGGACTCCCAAGTAGGACAAAAGGGTGGCTCAGACCTTTGTGACGCAGCGATCCACAACTATACTAAAACTTCATCAATATATGAACAGCCCTAATATGATCACCCACAATAAAAGTATATTTTCAAGAACATAGCCAAAGATGTTCTGGGAATCCTCAGGAATTCATTCAGGGGAAGCAGGTATTCCACTAGGACGACTAACTCCAATACTGCAGCATTCTGACAAAGCATCAGCTTTGAAGACATCATTTAAAGATCTTGTATTGGTACACACAATTATAAAATTACTAAAGAAAACATCACATGGCTAAAAGGCAGAATAAAAGCAGCTATTAGAAATGAAAAAGACAGTCTTCTGAAAAACTTAAGCTGCATCCACATATGGAAAAAAGAAACAGGAATTCTGCAAGTTATAAGGATACAAGCTTGTTAAACGGCATGAATTATTAATAGCATCAGATTTGATATATTTTCAGAGGCAGGCAGCTGCATACATAGAATCTATAGGGCCAACACATGTTAGAAGTACGCTGCGCCGAGACAAGGAATAGCTTGAGCGCTAACATTTACAAAGAAGATTTGACATTTGTCAGATTTATTTGTCATCAATTCCTCTAAGCAGAGATTATCTTATATTCTCCCTGTCATACTCAAGACTGAAAGCTTTGACTTCCAGCTACTTAACCATTAACGACTGGTGAATTGGTAGCAGAAGTTTCTAGGTACCAGAAAAATCAGATCATCATCGTAGGCAAAATGCTTAGCTTCTCTTTGTCCATCCATAATGACCCTAGAACATAGTAAAGATGGAGAAACACTTACCTTTTCTCTGTCTTTGCTGATTGTGAGCAACTGACCAATTCCTCCCTAGAATTTGCAAAAGCCATTATCCTGGAAGGTGTTTCTTGAAGTGAAATTGAGTTTGGCCTTGCTGTCTTGACTTCCTCCCCTTTCAAGAGCTGGGCATCTTCACAAGGTGGCTTGACGTCTTTTAGTTCATCAGAAAGAGTCACAGGATTACACACTGTCAAGTAATCGGGAGCAGAGACATCGGGAGCACAGATATCAGCAACCAGGTAACAGACAAGAATGAAAAAAGTAAAATATCCCACCTCAGCATGTACACTCATACTGTACATACTTGAATGCAAAGGCTTTTACAAGTGATGGAAAGGTAACTTGCTGTTATATACTAAAAAAATTACCCTTCAATGGAGGAGCAGCAGACTCCCAATTTTCAAACATTCAGCTAGGAAGAAGTGGAGGGAAAAGCATTTGTGACCTCAAGTCAGGCATTTCTGTGACATTTCCCCAATTCAAAATATATCATCTGCACACTGGGAGCAGTAATGCAGAGGCACCATTCAAAAAAAAAAAAAAAAAAAAAAAAAAAAAAAAA
>Ga0065711_1041932_pt1 | contig 15780 bp, 6 predicted proteins | sample Hoacrofraction12_FD_59098 | JGI IMG/M metagenome (GOLD analysis project Ga0065711, IMG submission 59098) | Hoatzin crop microbial communities from Cojedes, Venezuela - Epithelial fraction 12 v2 (version 2) | ecosystem: Host-associated > Birds > Digestive system > Esophagus > Crop | place...
TTTTTTTTTTTTTTTTTTCTTCCCTTGAACTGCCTGTTAGCCTTTTGTTGTAAGGCTATCGGGAGGTATTAATGGACTTTTCCTTTTGTTACAGATGGAATTTTATGACTTGCTGGATTCTGAATAGGACGAAGAGATGTGTCTGATAAGGTAAGAAAGAGGGTAAGATAAACATGCTCCTACACAAAACAGTCTCACTGGTTTGTTGTTCAGGTTGAAGACAACTGTTTCTTTCCCTGACAGAACTGTGAAAATAATTGAGGTTACTTACTTTTAAGCTACATCTGCCTCTGACCCTCTGAGTAGAGACCATCTCTGTTCTGTACAACTTCTGTTCCAGTCCCTTTTCCTGGTGGACTGATGTACAAAGTCCAGAAGACAAAAATGTATGCCTTTCCAGGCATGGTGGTTAGCAAGTTAGGTGCTACTTGGCCCATTATTTTAGAGCTTTTTATAAAGTCACAGATGAGATAGAAGAGTTCTTGTTCAGTTTTGAGATATTGCCTCCTGCCTCCAGACATTTGAAAGGTAAAAAGATTTTTGAGCTGTTTTAACTTCTATGCTTTAAAACTTGTTTTTCTTGTTGCAGTGTTTTTGAATTTGGACTTTTTATTGGGACAGAGCGTAAATAAGCAGAAAACCTCTTAAGTTTGAGTTTGAAACGAGTATTTGCTGTCACTAATGTGCTGAAAGAAGCTGTAGGTTTGATTTTTTTTGACTTTTTTTTTTACAGCAAGGTTTTTAAAAGGCAGTGTTTAGATAGATGCTTTTTTTTTTTTTTCTTTCAGTTTCTGGTTCAGAGGCTTCCACTGGCAGAGGAGTAGGTGTCTTTAAAACTCTTGGGTGTTGGGATAACCACGTTCAAACAACAAACAGCCAACCATAGTAGTAGTATTACGTAGAGACTGTGATTGTCTTTCAACCTATGATCCACCCTGTGACTATCCAGCTGTATCAGCTACGTGTTTCATTTTGTCTCCTCCATCTTCCCGAGCTCTGTGCCATTGACAGGCCTCAAAAATCCCTATTGTTCTTTTTGCAGTTGGTTGGAAAATGTAGTGGAAACAGCTAAATGCATGATGTCATTGTAGGAGGACCAGGACTGAAAGATTTTTTTGATTTGGCTTCAGAGATTTAACTCTTGTAGACACTCTTGAGTGCTGGGTTTTTTTCCTTCTATTAAAGTTTTGTTTGCTAAGTACAGTTACCCTTTGGAGGGTGGCTGCCCAAGCAAGAACCGAAAATTTTGAATGGCTGTTGCACAGTGTGGAGTATGCAAGAATCAGAGGCTTGCTGCTAAGGTTTTTTTGCAAGTGTTAGCCATTTTGTCCATTCATACTACCCTCTTGCGTGCCACAGTTGAATCGTGTTACGAATATTTTGTGTAATGGCTTATTCTCTACCCAGAAGTCATCTTGTACGTGTATAGTTGGTAAAATACAGCTCTTCGGGTGAGAGGTCTTGCAGTCTGCAGTGCTATTGCACAAAGCACCTCGCATGCATACCTTGCTTGTTATGTAAACGAGCTGCTTCACCTGCACGTGTTCAAACCGGTCTACCTGTGCTCCAAGAATGGGTAATTAAAACTGCCTTCAGAACTTCTTAGAGTGTGTTCAGCCCGACCTGTACTGGCACCCCTCGGCGCGCAGGCGATTCAGTTGCCATCCCATTGCGTGCCCACCACGGCATCACCACCAGCATACAAATACTCTCATCGAAAAGCAGCACACCCAGGATGGCATAGGAAGAAATACTGGCATTCAGGCTGGTTTGGTCTAGCATATTCAGTTGATTGAGAAGAATTTTATTTGTCTGGTGTCAGTGCAATGATAGGAACTTCTTTGGTGTGCACGTGGGACAGCACCTTAGCCGTACTTACTCAGCTGCTCGTGTTTTCCTACGACGTTACTCCTCATGTATTATACATGTATTATACATGTGTTATATAGTACATACATTATGTTACATAATTTAAGTACTGTTCTGCGAAGTGGATATTGATAAATCTGTGTGCTGTAATGTGGGCAGCTCTTGTGGCACAGCAGCAGGCTGCTGTTGTACCATCTCTCCCAGGGCAAGCTCACTCTCACCTTTCTTCATAAAACAGCCACTGAGGAGGCTCTGTTTCTAGCAAGTTCTGCAGCTTGAGGCCACGACACCTTCTCTCACCATGGCATTATTGCTAGCCCCAGGCACGTACAAATAGTGAGCCAGATCCCTAGCAATCACAGGACTGGCTTTAAAATGAGATTCTGGGAAGAAGAAGTAGCACTTTCCACTAGCTCTCGTCTTTTGCCTCTAGAAGAAAATATTCTGTCCTCCTTTTGTGTGATACCTTCTCAGGGTTGAAATTAATCTTGAGCTATGAGAGTGTGTGTCTTGTTCTCCTTTATCTGAGAGGGTTTTGTTTGTCCCTTCCCCAGAAGCCTGGGCTGGAGAACTGCCACTGTCCCACTCCCGGTCCTCCTGTGTTTCCAGAAGCGGCTGCCTTGGTCATGCTCCTTCTCAGGGCTGTGGTTGTCAGGAGTCCCTCATTCTTTCAACTATTTCTTACTACTATGGCATCAGTGGTATTTTATTTTTTTAACCTTCTGTTCCCTTTCTGCATTCCCTCTCCCCATTTTCATTTGTGTTTACATCCTTCCAGACAGGCATCTGGATCCTGCCCGAAACGTGCCCTCAGGTCCTGTCTGTGCCTCCTGTCCATGTTTTCCCTTGGTTGCTTACAGTTTTCATGCAAATTTCCTGCTGTTTCTTCTTCTGGGCGAGTACTTCTGAAACACTCATGCTGTTGCAATTAAAGGGGTTGCTATCTTTTAGTCCCATTTAAAGCAACGAGACATGGTCCAGTCTGTGCAGGGAGTAGTCTTGTTTTAATCCTAGCCATGGTGACTTCCTTGTGGTGGCTGCCTTTTGGCATCCATCCTATTGATTAAGTGATGGGATCGAACAACAAAAAATTAAGAATAGCTCTTTTAATATGCCTGAAGCCTAATGATGAAATTATGAGTCTTGGCAAGCTTGCAGTGATGTTGATAGGTGCCAGACCTCTCACTTTCTTTTCCTTCCCATGTATTTCCCTGTACCTTTATCTTACTTCCTTCCAAGGAACCCGGGGTCCTTGTGAACTGCAAGTCAAGTTTCACGAGGTCTGCCTGATAGCTCAGATCATAAATATAAAACTGTTCTATAAGGGCAAATCTATTTTCAGAGGTACGTTTGAGATAAAATTACTTTGATTGCTGGAATGGCATTGTGTCATTTTTGGAAGGAAATGACAAGGAAGTTAACTGTTATCAGACCTATTTTCACCCGTCGTTAGCTTCGACCTGATGAATTGCAGCACCAATGTTGCTTGCCTTAACAGTTCCAAATTTGGTTGCCAATTAATATTGATTATCCAAAAAGCAGTAGGTTGATGTATATTCTATTATTAATAGCTGTTAATGCACTTTAGAATAGCAATCTGTTTTGCAGCCGTCTTCTGGTTGTTCTTTTTTAATGAGTCTTGGCAGTGAAAACCCCGGGTTAACACATGCAGAAGTACCGTAACTCATTGAAGTATTTGTGGGTTTTTGCATTTTGTGTGTGTGTGTGTGTGTGTTGTTTTTTTACTGGCAGTAACACTTGATTTTGATGAGACTGAATTGAGACAGAGTCCAGGAATGGTTTCTGTCTAAACTGGCACATTGTGGTTTCTTCTTGTGTTAGTGCACATCAGCACGAAACTCTTGCATCACTGCTAGATGAGTTTTAATAACTTCCTTTGACATTGCCCGTGAATATTTTTGTCTCCACAGAAGCCATTTTAGAAAAACTTTAAAAATAACAAAGCTAATTTGAGTAAAACGTTAACAGGTAATTTGAGTTCCTTTTCGTGTGTTACTTAGCTGTTTTGCCACAATATGTGGAAAGTACCTGGAAAGCACAGGGAGAAAAATGGGAAATCTATCATGCATAAGGAAAAGCCTCTAGATAACAAAGTTTATTGGGGGGACAAAGTACTTACCTAAATGTAGACATCAAGGTAAATGCTTTTGTCTTTTCTTTTTCTTCCAGAAAATTTGAATATTTGCACAATCTGATGTTGCATGTTGTAAATGCTTAACACTTCTAAAAGAATAAATTACTTCAGTGCCTGAATGTGCAGATAACTGTCAGCTTCAAAGGACCAAGTGAATTGGAAGGAATGTCTGAAGAACTTGGTATAGGCAGGTACCAGGCAGAACTTAGAAGGCAGGAGAGTGCATTGAACTAATATAACAGAGGCCTAGGTGTAAGTTTACATATATAAATGAAGACTGATCACATTATGAAAAGCAAATTTCTGTGGTTCTGCTTTTAATGTAAAAGTGGAATACTCACTTCCTCCTCCCATCTCTGTTGCACTGGGTTTCCCAGGCTGCTTGTTATAAGAATTTTGCTGCTCCTATAAAAACTCAGATGGAAAAGTAACCTATTTAGTACTTTTCAAACTGCCGTTACGGAAAAGACCACCTTTCACTGTAGAGTATACTTGTTGTGAGCTGGCTGGTTCTGAGACACATAAGTAACTTTGCACTCTTGACTAAGCAACTAGGAGAAACTGAAATCAGTACTGTAAAATGCACATTAAAGCTATAGGGCTAAGATGGAAAGAGCCATTTCAGGTTTTGCTTGAGATGCAAACTGACCTGAAGTTCCGCTTGGAGTACGTGAAGCACAAATAAGATGAGGTGTAGTTTAGCACTGCAGTCTCTGGGATGTGTGTTGCCCATCTTTCACCCCACTCAGTGAGCCAATACAGAGGACTAAACCTGGCAAAACTACTAGCTCCAACTTCTCCTTAGGGTTATTTTTCTGACTGAAGTTCTCTGAGCTCTAGCGGGCACACATACACAAGGGGAGCATCAGGGCAGACACTGGGGGTTGCAGCTGCCACCGGAGCAGGTGAGCGGGGTCTGCTTCTGGTCGTTCCTGAGCCCACCACCCTGGCTGTGGACGCACCCTTCATAGAATCATAGAAGGCTTTGGGATGGAAGGGACCTTATAGATCATCTTCATCATCTAGTTCCAACCCCCCTGCTATGGGCAGGGACACTTTCCACTAGACCAGGTTGCTCAAAGTCCCATCCAACCTGGCCTTGAACACTTTCAGGGAGGGGGCATCCACAGCTTCTCCAGGCAACCTGTTCCAGTGCCTCACCACCCTCATAGCAAAGAATTTCTCTTATATCTAATCTAAATCTACCCACTTCCAGCTTGAAGCCATTACCCCTTGTTCTGTTGCTGCATGCACTTGTAAAAACTTCTCCAGCTTTCTTGTAGGTGCCCTTCAGGTACTGGAAGGCTGCAATGAGGTCTCCCTGGAGCCTTCTCTTCTCCAGGCTGAACCCCAACTCTCTCAGCCTTTCCTCATAGGAGAGGTGTTCCAGCCCTCAGATAGTTTTTGTGACCTCCTTTGGACCTGCTCCAACAGCTCCTTGTCTTTCCTGTGCTGAGGGCTCCAGAGCTGGACACAGGACTCCAGGTGGGGTCTCACCAGAGCGGAGTAAAGGGGCAGAATCCCCTCCCTCGACCTGCTGGCCATGCTGCTTTTGATGCAGCCCAGGATATGGTTGGCACCCTTCTTTCTTCCTTCTCTGATGCTGGTGGTGTGACTGGAGCTCGGGGACATGGGGTGGGGAGCAGATGACCCTCTACCTGGCGAGTGTGCAGGGTAACAGCTCTATGGCTGTGGGGCAGCTGCCAATTTCAGTGCTTGAAAATAGCACTGGCAGCCAGGAACTTCTAACTGCAGCTCTGCTAATGACTAGTGGTGTGGTTTTGGGCAACTCCCCTTAGTTGTCTTTGAGTCAGCTCCCCTGTCAGTAAAAAGGGGATGATACTCCTTCATAACTTACTGTTGAAATGATTAATTACTGTGCTTCAGATGTCTAGGTCCTGCCAAGTATTGTTACCAATGGTATAGAGAGGCCTCTCGGCTTTCTCTAAGAAACCCTGGCTCCAAGAACACAACAGATTGTGGGGACTGTTTGTTTTGATTTTTTTTCCTGTTAACTTATGAAACAGATCAGATTGACTCTCGGTACCAAAGCGCTAGCCACCACTACCGACCATTTGAATCTTGGCCCCTTCTCCTCCTCTTTTCCTTCCTCTCAGCAACTCCCTTCTTTTCTGTCCACTCTTCATATCAAACCTTTCTAAAATGATTTAATGACCAAGTGTCAGACAGAGTTAGAAGGGAAACTTCAGTTGAGGATGAAGGTAAAATCCTAGCAGTGAGGCTAAGTGTTTGCTACTGGTGTAGCGACACAGAGAAATGTTCTGCTTCTTTCTCTGAGACCCATTCCGCGTGGGGGCTGTGCAGTTTACAGGCTCTGGCTTGGTTCCCAACCTGAGACATCCCAGTACCTTGCTGGTTTAAAAAAAAAAAAAAAAAAAATCTAAACATAATGTTGGGGGGAGCCCAGTGAGTGAAAAGTTGCAAAATTCATGTATGAGATTAAATTTAACTTAAGAAGCCCTAGATATTTAAATTAAAGTATTAACGAAGGTACCCAGACAGAGCTCTGAGTACAGCAGAAGCTTGTTTGTTGTTGGTCTGCCCCAGAAAATGTGCTCTCTTGGTTCACGATTGACCCCCAGCCGCAGGTAGTAGCTTCCTGCTCCCCTTGGAAGAGCTGATGTGTTACGGAGCTGAGGGCTCTCCCTAGTCCACCCGTTTGGGTAGTGGGGGGGTTGTGTGGGGCAGGCAGCTCTCAGTGTTCCTGCTGGATGGGTGCCTGCCTGCAGCCCATGAAGCAAAGCCTGCTGTCACTCTTGTTTACTCTCTGGTTGCTCTCTTGATGCTCAGCCAGCGCACCATGATGGGCTACTCATGACTTGTGGACTTCATAAACTCCAAGGAATGGGCTTTAGTTTCAGAAAAAATGTTCTGTGAAATATATTCATAGACTCCTGTCCTCAGAATGAGCCTCTGGTATCTGTTTGTCCTGTCTTGCTAGCGCAGATCATGAACTCTCACTGGGTAATTTCTACAGTGAGTCCATAACTTCTGTTGTTACTTTACAGAGGTGCCTGCTCCTGGCTATAAATGACAGAAGGAGACACATCCCAGCTGTAAATTACAATAATATCCCTCTGGAAGAATCTTAGGCAGTTCTATTTTGTACTATATAAATTCTGATGTGCCTTGTTCACGATTGTAGTAGTAGGAGTATGGCAAACTTCTTGTTTATCCATGGAGGGATGTAATATAGTGTATTAGCCAGGTGTTTTTGTTTAATATAAGTTGCTGTGACTTAAAAAGTGGAGTGAGGAAGATCTGGAGATTGTAAGTTCTGGTGCTCAGATCTGCCACAAGTGATTCTACTCAGAAATCACTTAAGTTCCTCGTTTAGCCACACAAAAATTTCAGTCTCCAGCACCACTTAACATTAGCTAGAGCAGCAGAATGGTGGACCGCAGTCTGTCCTGGAGCTCTGGGAAAAGTCTTGAATACCCTGAACTTTGGAGCACTTTGAAGACAAATGAGCTTTGATTTTAATATTCTGATGGGGTGTAGGGAGCAGCCAGCGCTTCTGAAGAGGTGTGCTCCAAGAGCCACCCTGGTTGGTGTTACCTAAATGGCAGAGGTCCGCATTTCTGAATGGATAGCGTTGCTGCAAAGTGGGGAAGATGTAAATGCCAGAGGAATTGTACAAGTTTTTAGTCAGCTGGATAAGATATAAAATGGTTCTTGTGGATACTGCATTTTGCAAGCTTGCTGTTGATGAGTTTCTGAGCATACTACACATCATATCAATCAACTGTAATTATGTACAGTCTGGCAGAGGAGATTAATTCTGAACTCTTCAAAACTTTTTCCTCTGTCCAGCAGCATCTTTTTGGGGCCTAGTTTTGGCTAATGTGTTCTTTATCTTCTGAGGAAATTTTGGTAGAGTCGTTTGGCCATTTTGTTAGTAAGTCACTGATAACCATTATCCTCTTTGATAAGCCAAATATGCAGACTTTTTAAACTCTCGATATAAGATGTATTTTCTGAACTTTTAGCTGTTCTTGTGGTATTTTCTTTTCTGAAGTGAACAGACCAGAAATGCATGTAGCCCTTGCTGCTGTTGTTCTTTAGATAATACTCTCCCTCCCTGCCTTATACAAAATAATGTTCTTATCCATCCAGAGGCTATGTTTCCTTGGGTAGCTGCAGATTTGTGCAGGAAGTTTAGTGTCTAGATTATGTCTGTCATGACCCCCAGTCTTTTTTACAGGATCATTGCCTTCCCAAATGCAATTCCCCAAGGGTAACTCTCTCGGTGCTTTTTTTATTCCTAGGAGTTTGTGTTATTGGCATATTAAAACCAGCTGTTGTTCAGATAAAGCATATTTTTTGCTAGGTGTAGTTTATGAGAAAGTAACCTGATTTGGTTTTTGATTACCGTTGTTCCAGGTTTCGTGTTCTGTGCAGGTGACAAGAAGTGATGCCGTATTTTCTTTTAGACCCCTGGTAATGGCAATGGACAGCATCCCATCAGGCCCCCAAAATACCAGAGAAAAAAAATATGAGAGGAAGTGGGGATTACAGGATTTTGAATCCCTAAATTGAACTTTGTGTACTTTGCAGTTTGGGTTTGTGTGAACATAATTACTGCTTTGAATTCTTTCTTTTAAATATTGCATGTATGTGGATGAGTAGTTGTTTTGTTTTTGCTAAGTAACATTCTTCTAGAGAATTGTATTCATACCACTTGTGTTCTTTTTGGAAGGTAAAATTTAATGTTGCTACTTTTTTTTGGTCTAGTTCTTATATGAGATGAAGTACCAGACAGTTGCACATTTACCATCAACTAATAGTCAAAAGGTACAGTCTCGCAAAGGCTTGGCTAAAACTAAATGAATAGTGCTCAGTTTCCTGTGGGTGTGGGGGTTTTTTTTTGTGTGTGTGCACTGCTTACCAGTAAGGAATAGAGCAACTTTCCTCTTCTGAGATAGCTATTTTGCCAACTTTTATACTGTTGAAGTAATTTTGTTAAACAGGAGGAAGAAAAAAGTTCATAAATTGTCGAAAGGAATTTGTCTACAAATTGTGCCAACAGGGTTGGGTCTGTTTTTCCTCCTCCATTTTATCAGGAGGGAAAAAAGCTTGTTGCTTTAGTACTTCATTAGCCTTTTGCTTTCAAATGCTGAGCCTTAACAATATACTGCTTTCATGATTTATTGTAACTGTTGCCTGTGAGTATAGTATTTGAACACACCTCCTAGAGATTAAAAATGTCAAGACCTTTACTTCCGTGGGGATGCTGTACACAGTCTCATTTTATCGGTCTCGCTCTCCCCATTTCTGAAGTGACTTGGGTAATCGGCTTAGGGGAGCGTGGGAAGCCTGTAGGGACTGGAGTGAGGGTACTCTCCCACCAAAGCCATCTTCTGATGGTCAGGGAATATGCTACATTTGGTGTGTCTTTTGTAGGCTCGGATGAATTTTATCTCTAATAAATACAAGTGGTGTCACTTTGATCCTGTGCATTGCTAATTTGAAAACTTGAGTGTTATTCTAACGATTGCTTGCTTTTTCTTATCCAAAGGAAAAGTGCACACTCTATGGCCCTTATCCTGGTCAGTGCTGTTAAAAACAGACAGGCAAATGGGTAGACTTGACTGTGTCCCACTTAAACTTCTCCTGGATTTCTTGAATAGACAACTTGGAAGAACAAATTATCTCCTGTCCTTTTCCTCTCTGCTTTCTTCTGCTGGCTTGCGACTTAAAATATCATACACTTTAGTGGCCTTAAGAAGGCCTGATGGTGAAGTCTTCACTAGACGTGTTTTCTGAAGTTGAACTAGTTACACCATCAATCCCACTAACAAAACTCAGTTGAAGTAGAGCTTTTTGACGCAACGCTAGGAGGAAATCCAACAAGTTTTTCGTGGTTGAAAAACCTGAATAATGTGCTATGGGATGTACCTGTGCAGCTTGATGTGTAACCTTTTCCTTTGATCCTTTCGATGGACCATGCTGCCTAGAAAACTTCCCATTTCTACCAAGAGAAGCTGTTGGAGAGCCATAGAGGGGTGCCTGCATTCTCTCTCTAGCAAGTGGTAAATGCGTGCTCCATGTGCCAGTTACTCGGAGAGACCAACTGTTGTTCCTCAGTTCTGGTTTGGGGGTTGGAGCCAGATGACGGTGTGTTCTTGTTTCTCCAATTTCCAGACATGGTGCGAGGGAAAGGGATGAGATGGCATGGTCTGCATACACTAGTGAAGAGTGAAGTCTTGAGATGCTTTGGGGCTCTGACCACTTGAGGCACAAAAGGAGGTGAAATCTATTGTTTAATTTAAATTTCAGCAGGTTCTTAAGGGTTATCTGTAGGACAAACTGAAGTTTTGTCATTGATTTCTGGTGAGACCTGTTATTGCATGAGGTTTGAGTAAAAGTAGTAATGGCCACTGTTTAGCAAAACCATAGCTGGCAGTGGATAATGTCAAATTATTCTCTTGCATTATTAAAGTACTTTTATTAAAACAAGAAAGAGGGTTGTGTGTCCAGATGTCATGTTGATGGATCTTGGTGCAAGAATCAAAACAAGTCATACTCTTTAAGTACTAGTGAGTCACGTACAGTTAGGAGCTCCCGTGCTGTCTGTCATGCAAGACAAACTCACATTTGCGTAGCCTACCTTCTTTTCATAAAAGATTTTGGTTTTCACTACTGTTGAATTTTGAAATTATTTCCTTTATGTTTTCAGATGTTGCCGTAATACTTAAGTGTTAATCCTTCTCTGGTTGCTTGTCATCTTTTGTATATTTTTATATTTATTTCTTATCAAAGAAATACACTTTTATGTAATTTTGTAATAGTATCTGAAGAATAGTTGAAGGAGAGAGAGAGTCTGACCTTCTAAGTTCTTCTCCTGTTTAAAACAAATTGAGACTTATGGTATTTTACTAGCAGACTCTCGCTTATCCAGGGAAATTGTTTTTAAAGACCAGACCCTGAGAGTATTCTTCTCATTTGAAAGGGGTTAACATCAGCTTTTCATATTCAGCCATTGTGGCTGAGACATAGAAACACAGCCGTACAGGTTGTTGTTTGTGAGAATGTTTTTTGTATAAGTAGTTTCCTTAGCAGGTGATGAACTTCTTCCTTAATGATTTAATTACTTAATCTCAGGAAATCCTTGGGAAAAAAAGATGTCTGGGAAGTTCTGCCAGAGACTTGTGTGGGTGGGGTAATAGAGGAGGAAGGGAAGACTTCTTCAGAAGTTAAATGTAGGGCAGGAAGCACTGGAGCGAGCACTGGCAGAAATGCTGAAGCACAGAATGAATTTGGGGAGGCAGGACACGGGTTCTTCTGGTGCTTAGACCCAACACCAACTCATTTTAGCCTGAACGTGCCTCTGAGTTTCCACCTGTGTGAGATGAAATGTCGCATGTACCTCTGAAGTACTCTGAAGGTGCTAAATTAGTGCTTTCAGTGGAGGATCACAGGATGCTTTGAATAAAGCTTTACAAAGTGCACAGTGTTCTTGCTATTAATACCAAATAGTTTGTGTGTATCTCTGAAATGACAAGCAAAACGAAATGTGCCAGATTTGCGAAGCTGCAGAAACATTTGCTCGTTATTTCGAAAGAGCTGGGAAGTGCAGATGGAGAAGAGAGGATTGAAATCTAAGTACGGAGGGAAAAATCCCATGGACTGTCATCATGGAAGTGGTTTTGCAATCCTTCATCTTGTTGCCTCGTGTCTGTAAAGTGGCTTTGTAGGTGGCTGAGTGTTTCTGAGGAGGGTGAGAAGGGAAGAGAGCATTCACCAGTGCAGAGTAATGCACGGCAGAGGAAGCTGCTGCTCAAACTCTTTATTTGAAGAAAATGTGACAAACCAGGAACTGCTATAGTCCTTTTCTTAAATAGGAAATACATGCAACCACAAAAGACAAGCCCAGAGCTAAGTGACTGGCTGGAACCTATATTAGAAATCTGAAGTTACAAGAAACGGTCTCTTGGCCTACTTTGCTGTTTGGATCATACTTCAAAAGCTGAAAAATGGCCAATATGCAACATGCCGGCAGAATAACAATTCACAGTAGGGTTGGCCTTTCAAGTGATGGCAATATCTGCTCTGCTCGATGTCACCGAGGTGCAGGCACTCTTCATAGTGTGTCGGGGGGAAATATTTGCTGTCCTGTCCGAGCTGTCCCCAGCTCCACTTCTCCTCCGCCACTGGCTCAATGTGGGCTCACAGAAATCGCTTGAAACCAGCACACGGAGAATGGGAAGGATTCACATCGTCTCGGATGGCTGGAGCTTCTTGCTGTATTTCAGTTATTTTAGTTGGTAACAGTGAGGTGTGAACTTCCTGTGAGCAGGTGAGAAGTGAAAGCCCTGCCTCTCCCTTGCTTGGGATGCTAGCGCGCGCAGAAATGAGGAAGCTGCTACCCTTTAACTCTGTGATGGAGGTCAAAACACATAAACAACCCCCCTCTTATTCAGAGAAGTGAGTCCTCAGCTTGGCTCTTCAGGAACAGTGACAGGATGATCTGGGCATTTTTCTGATAGGCAAGTTGGACATCCTTTGTTAGTTCTGACTAATGATACACTTGATTTCTTTTTAAAGGAGCTCTGGTAGGTATGCTCTTAGCTAATCAGGTAAATATCCTAGGGAAGTCTTTGTGGCTAGTAATTAATTCTGGTAATTAATTCTGCTGTTGAGCTAGAGTTCAACGAATGACTGTGCTGGTTTTACTTAAGCAATGCTAACCGGAGGAGATGTGTTGAAACTTCTTTGACCTTTGTTAAAAAGTTAAAGCTCTATTAAACTTTAGCCTAGGAAAAGAACACCTTTAGGTCTACATTATGGTGTTTCTGTGCCCTAGATAAATCCGTGTGGGCAAAGCCACACTGGGTACTTGGGTCTCGTGTCTAGACCCCTGCTTTTGAAGGGAATCATCTCATACAGGCTGTGACATTAACTGACATCCAGCTCTGTTGTGGCGGTGGCTTCAGACTCTTCCGCCCCTGCTCTTCTTCATGCATGTTGCTTTTCCAGTGCACCGTTGCAATGCTGGTGCCATTTGTCTAGAAGATAAAGTTCTCTTACTCTAGAAAAGCAACAGTAGTACAACTAAATCGGTACTCTTGTCTATAAATATTACTGGTATTTAGTGAGGATAGGAATTCTTTGTGAACTGAAAGCGCAAGAAGCACTATGTTCTCTAACAAGTTGTTCTGACTCTACTTCAACCATAGTTTTTTAATAGTCGTTAAATGCTTTATTGTGTATGAAAAACAAAACAAAAACATTTTTGTGTGGGAAGAATGGGTATCTGATATGACAGCAGAGAGCAAAAGTTTATTATGCATATACAATTGAAATAAATTGTTTAAGCTGTATTGTAGACACAATGCTCCTGCATTTGAAAAAGTTTCATGACTCCATATAACCATATCAACATGTTTCTATAGTTAATTTCCAGCCTACAATTGTATTATCTTTTGTCTAATGGAACATCATCGTATTAAGTAAACTAATAACCATAATGTTAATGTTGCTGATGCTTTATTAGATACTACATTAACAAAAAAAAACCAAAAAAATAAACTGCAATTCTGCATTCACTTAACCAGGGTATGTTTTATCTCATGAAGGTTTTCTGTGAGGGGAAAGTGAAGGTTGCATTTAAAAATACTGTGTCCGCTGCTCAAAATGGACCAGCATACCACAGGATGCCATGCTTGTGAGGACATCAAATATACACCCAGTGGTCTTCAGCACTTTTCTTTGAAAAGGAACAAATTTTATACCAGAACTTCTGTCACATTTATGTATGTCTACGTGCATGAAGCAAAAAAGAGAAATTATGGCAGTGAGTATAAATGGGTGATGAGGCAGTGTTATTGTTTGGAAAGCGAAGGCAGAAGTAACTATAAGCCTTTAGTTTGTAGAACAGAGAATTTTATTTCAAGATCACTGATAATTATACTGAACAAAGTTATTTCTTGTTAAATTTGAAAATGCCACCAAAAATGAGGGATATGGCAAAAGCGGCGTGTCCTTTGTCACACAGAGAATTAATTTTGTTTTGGTATGGACTTACTTGAGTAGTATGAATGTTAGCACAGACCAGTCCACCCTTCTACGTTAATGCAGAGGGAAGGGCTTGCTACATCCTGGATAGTGGCTTACGTTTAAAGGGAGTTGAAGTGGTGGTAAAAAGCTTACAAAACACCGCGTCCTTGTGGCACTACTGGAAGAATGGATATGGTCTTTGGATGCAAAAGCCAAATATGTCCTGTAGGGATATATAGTATTACCAGTGCATGGTGGCACAGAACCACTACTGGAATACGGAGTCAAGTTCTTACATGCCCACATCAGCAAAAAATGATTAAGAAAAAACAAGGGGGGGTGGGGTGAGTTATAGGTCTGCAAGTACAGTTGGAAAACCTGTTTTACTGTTAGAATTTCTTTTTTTAAACAAAAAGCCTAGCATGCTTACTTTAAGTGCTCGGTTGTATTTTGCAAGTCTTTGTAGAGGAGAGCACGTACAAAGCTCTTCAGTTTTGTAGGAGGAGGTGTAATGAGATTGAATAGCTGAAAGTTGAAACCACATGAACCTGGGCTAGTTGTAACACACAAATTATTGCATAGGATAAATTACTCACTGGAACAACTCCCTGTGGATATGATGGGTTCTTAATCACTTGCTTATGAGTTAGAACTACGTGTTTTCAGCAAGGGAGATTATTGCCTATGTATATATGTTCTGGACTTCAATAAGCAATACCTCTGCATGTGGGTCTGTGGCACACCTTGGGTGGGAGGTCAGACAGGTGATGGCGATGGTCTGTTCTGCTTTCCAGGTCTGTGGCAGGTGGATAGAGACTACCTGATGCTGTGAAATGATGCACCAGCCAAGTCTCGTGTTTGTGCTCGTATTTATTCCCAGTACTATCTCTAGTAGGCTGGCGATGTTGTCTGTTTTGTTGTTTCTTTCTCTCTTTGACAAATCTGCTGGGTTTTATTCATGGCTCAGAAGAGATAAACCAGACATTGTCCTGTCTGTCCATCCATGTGGAGAGGGGCATTTGTAGTTAGCGCAGGGGGATTTCTGGGGGGGCTTTTATTTGTTGTTTTTTTCAGTAGGTGGGGGCGGGGTTTTTTATTTGGTTTGGTTTTTTGTTTGTGCTTTTTTGGGAAGATGAGTCAGACAAGTGAAGTCTTACATCCATGCAGGTATCCTACTGGAGTAAAGAATGGTACAAGTAGCATTGAGAGGAAAATGATCTTACGATCAAGGGTTTTATGCAATTTTTGCTTGATCTTTTGGGAAACAGGTGAATTTGGACAGGTCATGGAAAATCAAAGGCAAATGCACTGGGGATCCTCCACCATTAAGTAGGTTTTCCAAATTTATTCCATATCAGTAGCAACTGGACTTTTTTTTCCCCTGGTGACTGTTTACCATACAAAATAAAGTTTGTCTTAATCCAATCTCAAATAGAGTTATGCTTCCATTGCTGTGTCAAACATCTGGCACACGTTGTGCAGTACATGCTGCCCTGCGTTTCCACAGAGAGATGGAGGTCACACTCATTGAGTTTCTTGCCCGCTTCTGGGTTTGCCTCTTCGGGTTGGAGCAGAGGACGCTAGGTAGAGCTGTGTGACGCTGCTGCACCTGGGCAGTGGACCCACATTGGCAGCTCGGTATTATTTACGAGGTGTTTTGGTTTCGGCTGCCGCCGGCAACAAAAGCGCCACGCGGCCGCCCCTCCCCCCGCTGGCGTGCGGAGGAGAATGGAAAG
>Ga0065711_1007067_pt1 | contig 15779 bp, 6 predicted proteins | sample Hoacrofraction12_FD_59098 | JGI IMG/M metagenome (GOLD analysis project Ga0065711, IMG submission 59098) | Hoatzin crop microbial communities from Cojedes, Venezuela - Epithelial fraction 12 v2 (version 2) | ecosystem: Host-associated > Birds > Digestive system > Esophagus > Crop | place...
TTTTTTTTTTTTTTTTTTTTTTTTTTCAAATGGGACTGACTTAGTTTCTATTGTATCCAGGATATTACATTTCAAAGTTTAATAAAATAGAGTTTACATTTTATTTAAATCGCTATATGCTATTTTTACTCTCACTGTATATTTCTGACCTTGTCAGACCAGAAATACTTTTTAAAAATCAAAATACCATTACAGAGTCCAGAAGCTGTAATAAAGCTGCTGAACTCTGAAGTCACTACTGACATAACTAGAGCTACTATGAATTTACGTCAGTGTGGCAGTTGGGATTCGGCCCAACGCGTACATGCGGGAGTCTTTATTCTCTAACGCGAGCATTCAAAGAATCGATACGTTGTAAAAACCCAGATTCCAGATTCCAGACTGAAAAGATTGGAATGAATTACAACCACATTAGGACACTCAAAACCTTATTAGCGTGGTTCCAGGCAGTAGCAGGTTCTTTTCTCAGCCAATTCGCAGAACGACCCTCACCTTTTTACGGCTCAGTTGCAGCTCAGCCGGGGATTTGCACACAGTCAGGCTGTTTCCACCAACAGGGTGATGGCTTTCCACATCTCTGTTGTGTCAGCCTTGAGGTGATGACTAGCTGTGAGGAAATTATTATCTTAAGGTGGGGTAGGTTTGACGGATTTCCTTCCAGCAAAACAAAATCATATGGCGGCGCAGCTTTTGCTTAGGAGGAGGTACGCCAGGTAACAAGGGCAGCACCAGGAAACGGTGACAGAGAAACTTCCCCAGACCCCTGGCTTGGCTGTTCGCGCTGCCCCAGCCGACACGGCAGCAACCTCGCCGGGGCCTACTCGCTCNTCGGGGGCACAAAGCGAGGCAGAATTATTCGTTTATCTGACGATCCTCAGTGAAGGATGGCTGCGCAACAGTTGAGCACGTCACTCTTGGCCCAGAAAAAGGTCAAGCTGAACCTTTTGCACTCTTGGTGGCTCAGACAAAAGCAAAATTCCCAGCTAGAACCATTTTACGAAACTGTGTGTTTTGGAGGACAGGGCAGTCCTGGTTTCCACGTGATCTCACGCATACTGCTAGGACCAAAACCTACCCCTGGAACTAATTCACCACCACAGCAAAAATGTGTGGCAATGGTAAGAGCTGAAGCAGTTTCTATGAATTAAGAAAGCAATTTAATGTGCAGGTCATAATATTTTATATCACAAGATACACTTTATACCGTACAAATTAAATAAGCCATCTTTTCATAATTACAGACAATAAATGTTACATGCCAGTCAGAAGTTTTCATCCACCACTAAAAAGGGTAGTAACTCTTTTCAAATCCTAAATCTTCTACTTTTTACCTGATGACTGCATGTAACCAAACTACAGAAATAACGTTTTTATATTGTCCCCTTGGGTGATAGCTGCTTATGTCCATTTGTCTTTAGATTCACACCACCTTTTCTTTTTGACATGAGCCAATGGAGAGTATATTCCTGGGTCTGTTTTGGTTTCTACTGCAGGTTATAGTATAGTCACCCCATGACAGGGTGATCATGCAAGATACGTGTCTTATGCATCTGCTTGAAAGGGTGAATGAACGTGATCTACCAGGAAGCTGATCCTCAGCCATAATTCTACTGAAATAAACAGATTGCAGTTGAAATTTATGCTAGCAAAGGATTTTTATTCTGCATGCCTTCTCATTTCTGCCTAAAATGATCTTCTGCAAACTTTCCTTGACTCGTTTTTAAGGTAGGAATGAGCAAGACAGAGAGGAATGGTGTTTGTACGGCTGGGGTTTGTAATTTAGGCTCTAAAACAGATTATGAAGTTCAGAGAAATACAGACAATGCAATCAGAAATGTATCAGAGAGGGGAGACTGTCAAAAGAGAGAGAGAAAGAGAGGAGTCATTTAGTCACATCATCTACTCCAGCTGGATTACCACAAAGCTGGCAAAAGAGGTGGTAAAAAAATCTGTGTATAATAGAATATGAATTTACGATTCCTTACCTCACAGCTTAAAGTACAGGCCCACAGCTACTGCTTCAGGGGACTGCAGAAAGAGAAATAGCTGTGGTACCTACGAAACATTGCCTGCCTTTTTGGAGCAGCCAGCTGGAATTGGCTAAAACACAGAATGTCACATCAAATCTCACACAGATGAGAGGTTTGCTTGCTTTCCAGTAGAGATAACAATCGTGATGAGCCAGCAGAACTTCGTCTGCAGCAATATGAAAGACTCGACTCATGAACATTTACTAACTCTGAGTAACAGGATGAGCCAACCTGCAAGTGCGCCACACCTTTGCAGGGCCATGAATTCATTCATTCATTCATTTGAATTTTTTTTCATTTATAAAACAACACTAGGAGCAGGGCCTCTTTCTTCTCATCTTTTGTGGACCCAGTTCCCGGTCTGGGTCCTAACAACCACAGTTTCCAGAGAATATGGTGCGCTGGCACCATGACAGTTTGTTTTTTTTTTCTCTACAGCCTTGGAGAGCCTGAAAATTCCTTTCTTTTTTTTTTTTTTCTGAAACAGCTAGCTGGAGTGCAAGCAAAATCCTCCACAGATGGGGGACAAGCTTGAGAAACAGCAGTACATGAGGTAATATTTTATAAAGAAAATGATGAATGATTCCAAGAAAGAAATTAGGAAACAGAAGTCATCTCAGGCGTACGTGGAACAATACTGTGATGTAATGGAAAATTAACTGTATTACGACCGGTGGTTTGCTAACGAAGGGAAAGCTGTAAAGCTCATTTGTGACAATGCAAAAAAAATAAAAAAGACAGAGCGTGTTGATAATGAGCCCTGAATATTCTTTCTTTTCTCTTTCCCCCTATTTTGTCACCTTTCGTCTGCTTGGCATTCACCCAAACTAAAAGACTGACAGTTATTTCTCTTTAATAATCACTCTTGGAAACTCAAGAAGCACTCCTTTTTCAGCTCTGTCAACAGGGAATCATTAACACTGAAAAAAATATATATACACTTAATTGTTTTTACTGAAATAAACACTCTGGGTACCCCCTGCCGTTTAATGAACACGCGCTGGGTTAACTACAAGGGCTGCTACCACTGCCATCTTTGATTACTTGCTAGTGGCAGATGAAAGCTTAAAATACACATACTTTTTTGACAGTAAATATGATTTCACTTTTTTGGCTTCCACATCAACCCACCCCTTTCAAAGTAGGGCAGATTAGCAAAGCCTGTCAAAATAAGGCTAGCAAGTAAGTGGAGTAGCAGCTCTCCACAGAGTTTGATTATTCTTCTGTGAAAAAGCCTGTAAACAAAACCTTTAGGCTTTTGTCTACTAAACGGTGCTTAGAAATTCTTCCAGCCTAGCATTTTTAATATGTGGGAACATGACTGTAGTAGGATTCAAGAGCACTCAACATTTTTGAAAGGAAAGCAATTTATTTTTGTAACTATATGTGGTCTCAGAAGCCAAAATGCAGTCAAAAGGCCACTTTTTTTAAGGAAAAGAAATGCTTTGTGTGCATAGATCCTCTCAGCTGTCTGAAAGGCATCTTTCCCACGACTCCACTAAATGTACCGAGACAATAACAGAGCAAAAATTACTTTTGAGTATGAAAAAGTTTTAGTAGTTTAGTAATTTTGAATTTGGAAGTGAAATTTAACTGAAAACATGTATTCAGGTCTTATTTTTCACTTCCATTCTTTGTGCAGTGACAACAAGCCAGCTAGTCTGAGGCCCAATGTCCCTTCAACTAACAATCAGTTCTTTGAGACGGCTGGAACCTTTGGAACAAGCTACGCGCATTACAGGGCACGAAGACTCAAGTCTTCTCCACTCCTGGGAAAATATTTGGTCTAGGGTTGGGGGACGCTTCTCTTCACCAGATCAATCCACCAGTTTCTGAACACAGCCAGGAACTGGGTGCAAATTTCTGCGTGCTTCAAAGCAGAAACCGATGCGATATTTCCATTGGAATTTCCCTCCCATATACCTAGGCCATGTCTATAAAAGTAAGTTAAATGTTCCCTGAACCATCCTTTGACCCTGCGGCCATACCCAAATCCATACCATTAAGCTCTTTTGGCCTCCAAGGCGTGTATCCACACCAATGCTGTCATGTGGAGACAGTCTCTGGTTTGTGCAAAGTCCTGAACTAAGCAAGGGAATTGTTTGGGACGGCGATGGTGGATCCAGACCCAAACCAAGCCAAAGACCACTCTGACTGTGTAAGAGAACAGATGATTTGAGTTCCAGTGCCTGGGAACTTCTCCTGACACAGTTAAAGTTATTAGTATGGATGTAGCCGTATGGATGTAGCCATATATGTGAAGGCAATTTAGACAGCAGCTGAGCCTGGAGTTTTTAACTGCTAGCTTTGCCTAAATATCAGCCTTAGGTGTGTAAAAGAGAAACCAGTTGCTTAACAGCACTTCTCAAATTTAGCTCCGAATGGCTGAGTAGTGGATATCGATCCTACAAGTTTTTTTGATAGGTTTTTGCTTGAGGTTGTAAAAGTTATTGCCAGTGTGATTTTGGTTTGCCTCCTACTATCTGAGGTCTGCTGATCACTTTGTCTCTAACATTGATGGCTATTTTTCAATCATCCTTTTTTTAAAAAAATTTTCCTTTAATTATTACACTACTAAGTGCAAGATACGCAATTACCAAAAGCAAGGCATAATGAAATCTTTAAAAAGTACGCACATTTGGATTCTTAGAAGGGACCAAATTTTATAATCTGGTTAGCTCTTCTTCACTTCAGAGACTTGGTGAAAATTAAGGATTACTGCATCGTCCTAGTGTTAGTCATCAATCCTATACACATCACTACTGTTACACCCACCTAGTAGGGACAGATTTAAGTCTCTCTCATAAAAATGTAAATATCAGCCAAACAATTTTCGCAGACCACAAATGCTGGTGACAATGAGCCCCCTCCCCGCCTCAGCTGTTTCTCCCAACCTTTTCAATGCTGCCAGACTGCTTCTGGCTTTGAATATGAGTAATTCTAGAGAGATGTTGGTATGATCAAAGAAACTTGCATAAGGCAGGAAGGACTAGAGCAATACATGTGTGTTGCTTATGGCCATGGCAACGCTGAAGTCTTAGCTGCCTTGCCACCTACTACAAGTGACTTCAACTAGTGTGACCGGGCAGCGGATGACTCTATGTTCACACCCACGTACACACGCACACCGCCCCCCTCATCCATTCCCTATCACTGGGAAAGAAGGACTTGTAAGACAAAACACAACTAACAACGCACATCTACATTAAGAAAACTCTTGGAAAGTAAAGATTAATATCATAGCTACCTTCTGCGGTCAATAAGTAAAAAGTAAAGTATACAGTTTTTGAAATATTCTTTAGCTGTCTATTATTTTTTAAAAATCTTACATATTTGCCTTTTAAATATGCAGGGGATAAATCTCTTAGATTTTATTGAAAGGACCAGGATTTTCCTTTGAGATTTTCCATACAAACATTCATGAAGCACAATTCTGTGTGATCTGAAGAGAAGGCATATGTTACTAACAGAATTGTTTGGAAATACTTTTTTGATGTAAAGTGAAATTTTCGTGGTTTTTATCATGTGATTTTTCATTGGAAAATCAAATGGACTCAAATTTTCCTGTTTTTTTCCCAAAATTTTCCCATTTCAACATCTTTTTGAGCAGTGTAAGCAAATGAAGACTGTACTTCACTCATATAGTTAAATGCCTTAAAGATCTCATACTTTAAAATAATGATTAGAGAAGATTACTATAAATTTTTGTGAGGGTATCAGGAGCTCACTATTGGAGAAATAATATCAAAATGGAGGCTGAAGCAAAAACCCTCCCTTGGCAAAAGGAGAGTAAACTGCAGGAGACTCCACCAGAGTCAGAAGAGCAGGTCTGCAGTCTGCAGTGCTCCTCGAAGCAGTGCAACAGTCTGCAGTCTCCCTGCCAGATGGGAAGATCTCTAGGGTGAAAGAAGACATTTCCAAGACTATCTTGCGGATGAGACGCTTATTTCACCATTAATAAAATAAAAATTTTTGCAAAAGCTGCGTCGTGTTATTTGAATATTCTCTGTGCTCTTATTCAATTCAGGACAAAAACATTTCATTGGAACAAGCAGAGGGGAGTTACATGAACACTAAGCAGTTCCTTCCTTCCTTCCATCTCCTAGTACGATGTGCATCTCAGGTATGTTCCACATACTGTATTGTGGCAGAAAGTGGATTTCTTTTGAAGATCCATTTCTTGGGCATATTGTTAGAGATCTAAAATCTCATCTGAAACATCCTTTGTCTTATTTTATTGCGATAGAACCTGAATCCTATTGCCAGCTGAGGCTCCTTTGCATCATGCAGATGTTTTAACCAGGTGTTTTGAAAAGGATTCCTTATTCTCTTATTCTGTATCTGCTTTGTGTTATTTAGACATAGCACAATTAAGAGTTAGAAAGAGAGATGTTTTACATTTCCAGTTTCCAGCTGCAAGGCTTAGTATATAGAGACACTAACTGTGAGATCATGCAACCTTTGTCTTAATTGGGTAAACAGGGTGTTTGGAGTATCACACAGCAGGACTGGGCTAATTAAATATTGTTCAGATTTCTCACTGGGGAGTTTATGCAACCATTGAACTACACTCTGTAGTGTTGCAGCTCAGAAAATACGTAATTAAGGTAGATATTTTGGGGAATGTCTGCCCTGCCTTTCCTAAAGAAACGTTGTAATCAACCTGCAGTGTTTTGTTGAGATGGAGTAAAGACAATCTGACTGATCTGAGCTGTTTGTAGTATTATTTTGAAAACATCCTACATATTTCCCTTTTAAATATGCAGGGGATATATCTCTTGGATTTTATTGAAAGGACCAGGATTTTCCTTTGAGATTTTCCACGTAAATATTTTACAGATGTAAATACAGATGTTTCTGAACAAGCAAGTGAACTTTTAACTTACTAGGTTTTCAAGTGACAGCCTTTGAATAAGCACATTTGAAATTGTTATTTGGGGCTAAATTGCCATAGGTGAGTGAATTTTGTCATTTCAGTTGAATTTCTGTATGCTTGTCCTAGGAACCCTGAATGCCACCTTCCGGCTGGAGAACCCCAGGAAGATTCACAGCAGTATTATCACGCAGGGGCAGGCACGTCTGTGCTAGATGTTCATGCAGGAGGACAGAGACAATGGCAGAGAGCAACTCCCTCCTGCAAGACAGAAAATGGGAAACCAGAGGGCCACCGAAGGTAAGGCTGAGAGAATGAGCTCTTCTAGTGACACGTGGTTCTTCATTGCCTCACATGTCATTCTGCAGGTTTCTCCTGGCCTTATTACTTCAGGTAAGATAACATACAGGAGGAGGACCAAGAATACCAAGACCTTGACAAGAAACCCTCCTAAGTTGAGACATTTAGGCTACAAGTGAACTATGGACCTCATAAAACCACCCCAACTGCTCTGGTACATGAGTATCCTCCAGCTGCATTCCATCTGTGTACTCGGAGAGATGGGCGTGCTCACCATCCCGCTCTGCTTCCCAGGTCTCCCCTTCTGCGTTTAAAATCAGCTGTGCACACCCCAGCAGGTTCTCCAGATGGCATGATCTAGGAATGCAGATACACAGTAGAATGTACCTGCAGTGCAGTTTAGGTGGAGCTTTACAGACTGACTTGGCCCTTGGGGGTTCCCATGGGCCTCAACTGGGGTGCAGAGCTTCCTGATCCATGAGTGGACAATATCTTAATAGCAAATCTGAATCAAAAGATACAATGATGAACAAAGACATAATCCCACCAATGTGAGGACGTCTCTCCCACTCCTGTTCTCTTACTCCTGTGCTGAATGTTACACATGGACAGCAGAAACAAATTTAACTTACCAGCTAGAGTAACTCCCAAGTAACTAGATATAAGATCTGAAAGAAACATCTGGATGTACAGGTATTTGTTCGCCTTTGCACATGGCTCTCTCCAGAGCTCTGTGATAGCTTTATCTTAGATCAGGCACGTAGGAAAAAAGCAGGACAAGAGGCCATCCATTTCACATTTAAGCTGTCAAAGCTGGATATGGCACTCGAGGCTAAGTCATAGAGGCCAAGCTCAAAGCACTTGAATTTCTTGCAGTATTCATTGGAATTATCCTCATGTCACAAATACGATAAATTTCTGTTTGAATATACTGAAAGTTGCTATTTTCTTGATTTCAGCAACAGAAAACAGAGATAGGATGCATATCTAAATATCTAGAATAACTTCTCAGTTTTCACATTCAGATGCCTCCCAAAAGCATATTGCCATGAGACCTAAAAGCATATTATTCTCCCTTCCCCCAACCAGATATCCAATTAGAAAAAAACCTGAGTCGTTGGCTGGGGAGACAGCCATGGAGTGCTCTAACAGATCCACTGGTCTGGATGCTGTGCAGGGCAGGACTGTGGGTCATATCATAAGGCATGTATCTGCTCGAGAGTTTAGATGCACCCTAGAGATGGTCAACTCAGCTCTCAAAGGGGCTTAATCACGACGATGCTCGGGTGACTCTTAGAATATAAACAAAAAGCCAAAAATTTTATGCTGAAGTTTCACAGTACTTAGGAACAGCTAAGGGCCTGGGAGTGGGAATCACCCAGACAACGGGGTAGGTGCAAGGATGCTTAAGCTGCCAAACAGGACATGCTGAAGTCCTGCCTCTCTCCAAGTTTAGGTATCTCTGTAGAGGTCTGAGTTAGGTGCCAGTGTAGCATTAGCGTTCACAGCCTGTACTTTGGTGTCTGAATGTCCCTTTGGGAATTTCTATTTTGTTCTTCTGTTTTAACACACGCCCTGCAAGAAACGAAAGGTAGATGCCTAATGAGTACTGGAAGCTGAGCTTAAATCCTTTACAGGTCTCACCGGCAATGAGCAGCAGTGGAAGTCCTTGATCTGTCTTCTGTGCATGCAGGAGTGCATCTTAACTAACCTGTGAACACTTTACCTTTGCTCACTGAGGATGATGATCTAATGAGATGGCCATTGGAATAGAGAACTGCTGTTCTGGAGTGCAGGAAGGACTGACTATCTTGTCCTCAGTTCCTTAGTGTTGCCATCTGTTTCTGGAGGCTCCTAAACAGAAAATGGGAAAAAAGCAATAGGATATTTTCCCTGCAGCAACTTCAGAACTGTCAATGATCAATTCTATGGCTGCAAGAGGACATCTAGAAAAGAGAAGACATCTCTTGCCGTGATAGCTGAACAGACCAAACGTGATGATAGTACCAAATTCATGTCACAGAAATCAAAGGTTTTTAACAAAGGTGGATCTTCATCTGCACTTGAAATGACTAGCAAATATTAAGTAAATATTTACTTGCAAGTGAAAACATTAACCCAAACTTTTGCTTTTATGCATTTTTAATAACCACTACAAGTTCAGATCTTTAGAGATTTGCCTTTGGCCTAGCTGAGATACTGCTATTTCCTCAAATACAAAGCTGCTTAAGAAATGGTATCAGGTACAGACTATGGATGGCTGATCCATAGTCCAGATGACTGACAGAGCAGTGTGGATGCTATTTATTTCTTTGCAAAATATTATTCATATGCAGATATATAACTTCATCATTTAAACTCCAGGACTGTGGACACTGCAAACTTCTCTGTTTCCTAAAAAAATAGTATTTTTTGTTATGGTTATTGTTAATTATGTTTTTGTTCTCCTTAATAATTTCTCGGTTCTTTTTATTCAAAGCAAACCTCCAGGCTAGTCTAAATAGGAGACCACAAGCCAAATTATGATCTCAGTCCAATGTAAGTCTGCTTTATTTGCCTCTGGTAGAGAGACTTCATGTTAATTGTGAGACAACTATATGAGTGAATCTGAGCCAAAACTACAATTTAAACTCTTTCTGTGAGATCTACAGTACCCTGTTAACCCTCAAGTACAGATTCATCTGGAAAAGTTGCTTTGCCTGGTGATCTCTTGTGCATTTAGATCATCATAAAAACCTGCTCTTTGCAAACCTAAGCCTAGATAATGCAGTCTGGTAGTTGAGGGAAGATTTTCCTCTGTGTATTTTACTTTTAGAACATATCTGTCTGCCCTTGAATTAGTTTGCTCTCTGAACCGTAATCTCTCTTATATCTGGCGAATACCTGAAATGTTGTTCAGTTTTAGCAGTGTATCCTGAATCCAACAGAGATTTCTTAATACACACAACAGATGAGAATTTGTTTCTACCCCTTTATTATACCTGGACCATACCTCAACAACCCCTTGACACTTCCTGTTTTGCTGACTCAAAAGTACTAACAGAGTGTAGCAAAAGAAATACCAGTAATTTGAGCTATTCGGGGACTCCAGAGCCTTACAGCAAGAAGGTCCTCCAGCTCGGAAAAAATGTGAACTTTGAATTTGCTGTCCACTACTGCTGGAAGGAGAGTTACAGTATGAAAAATAATTGTCTGTAGAGCTGTTAGGTATGTGTTCAACAACTGGAGATCATAACGTGGTTAGTGTGAAATTCACTGACAAATCATTTTTTTTTCATTTTCTCGGAATTTATAAAAACACTTTTGTAAGTTACCACATTTTTAAATGCCATTCTGAGAGTGTGCCTACACTTCCCAACATGTTTTCCAATTGCATTTTGAATGTACTTCAAAACATTGTTTTAACAGAGATGAAAAAAATCCAGTAACAATAAATATAGATGAACTCTGAAAAATGTGCTGATCTTGCTTGTGTAAGGAGAATCCATTGCTATGAAAGTTAGAAATGATGAGGAACAGGATTAGATGGGGTAGGGAGCTCTTACTGCTGGTAAAAAAACAAAAAAGCAGTATGCAAAGGACGAAAGGACAATTTTGCAATAAAAAATAAATATGCGAGCAGCTGCTATCAATACTGATAGAAATAAAATGGAAGCCTAAGTGGGATTTTAAAAAACACTTGGCACTGGTTTGACTTACTTTCTGCTGCAGTGGACGGGACTTTTGCTGGTGAGGTTAGCCGGAGCCACGCTTATGAAAACACCACCCTGAAATCACCCCTACCTCTCCTGCTCCTTGATCCTGGAAAATATCCTTATCATCTTTAGAACAAAAACTTCAGGATGGAAAACGTTCGTTTGCTGTGTGACTTCGCAGCAGCAACCGTGCTGACACCGGAGCGGGGGTTTTATTTAGAACTTGGCCTCACGGATCATTCCCTCTCTGCCCCCCCCAGCAGACGTGTTGGATTTTGTTTCAGCTAAACCCTGTGAGCAGAGCCCGTCGGGCTGAGGCTCTGGGCCGGAAGAGAGTTGTTCATCTTTGACAGAACAAAACGCGTGCAGCTGAGCTGAAACTGTGAATCGAGTTTCATTTTCTCTTTGCTCTGCCCCTCTAAGGTAGTTCTGACCTGACCCCGTCCCCTCAGGGTGCCAGCCAGCCTCCGCTTTCTCCTCTCTTCGGCCAGGTGGTGGTCCAGCAGAGATCCAACCCTTCCCAGTTGCTTGGGACATCTGGTGTCCCAGCAGAAGTGGGGAGAGGAGGGCTGTCGAAGGAGGCATGCTAGCGGAAGTGTGGGCAGGTTTACAACCACACGGCTTTTTTTTTTTGTGGCACTATTAGGATTTCTATGTTACTGTACACTGCAGAAGGGCTTGACTGAACTGTGCATCGGCTGCACGGGGTGGCGGGGGAGTAACTTGGCCACCTCGAGCAGTTGTGGCAGCAGACATACTGTTTCTCAGGTCGTGGGACCTCTCTGAAGCAGAACGCCATCTGGCCTTGCTCTCCACGCAACCACAGCCCTCAGCCTGTTCGCCTCTAGCAGGCGAACTTCAGCTTTACCTTCCCTCCGAGCGGGATCACACCGCCGCGACCCAAGCAGGCGTTCGGCTTCACCGCTCCAGAGCGGACAGATGCGTCGAGGGTAAGGGCTCTCCCTCGGAAACGACGGGCGGGAAGAGTCCCGTGCTCTTCATTCCCTCCCTGAATTGAAGGATGGCAGGAAGCCAAGGAACAGCACAGTGTGCACACCTATGCAAACCGAGGGATGTAATTTCCGAATCCTCGGAGCAGCCCTTCACACGAGCCTAGGAGACTGCAGCCCGGCAGCTGGTAACAGTGTTTTCTCAAATACTCACCGGCGTAAAACCACGCACTCTGCATTTAAGCTCAAACTCACAGAAACGGTACTAATACAGAGCTTTCCATTTTTACTCATTTTTTTAAAGAAGAATCACACACATTTTGATTCTGGTAATGTGAATTCCTTTTTCATGTCCGCACCTCTGAAACTGTGGTTAGCAACAGCGTGATTTCACATTCAACACTTCTCTCTGATGGTTTCCTTTTACCATCTAGATCGTGAATTAGTCCTTCTTTCTCCATTTTCTAAGAGAAGAAAGCTTTCTTAAGGAGAGGTTAAAATTAAAATCAAAAAACTCTCTTCCTCTTTGCTACTCCCCGAATCTAATAATGAAAATTTGTTCTGTTTTAGTGCAACAGGCCAGTACTGTGATGAGGTCACTAGGCGTGCTCATGTTATTGCGTAAAATTAAAGATACATTACTAATTCTAACCTTAAGAAGAAACAGTTATAAAATTCCCACAGACTTGTCATACTGGGTGGATTCTGGAAAAATAATTTTAAAAAATTTCGATTTCCCCTTGAGTGAAAACCAAAAAATGCCCTAATTTAAACATGTGACTGATTCATGTTTGTAAAATGAGCAGCTTTTGTCCATAGGGATGTCATGACTTTTGTGCTGCAGTAGCTATCTGGATGTAGGCTGTTGAAAATGTGGCCCACATAGTATTAAGAATTAAGGTAAAGGAATAACCGCATCAAGAAATCATATGTGCCTTAATAGAATACGTGTGTGTGCCTGAAGTCCAAGTCTCTTAAGGTAAATGCATTACAGATCAGAGTTGGGCACAAAAGCGAATCGTGAGGCATCAAATATAATAAATTACCAGTGCTGAAGGTAACAAATTGACTCTGACTTGTGCAAGCAGTCCACACCATATGCCTTTCTATTCTAATGTTTCAGCGAATTGCTTGAGTAAATAAATTAATTGCACCATCGTGAGGAAACACACATGGAATTTGCTTTACCGCAAGGCAGAATGTTAACTCGGTAGGTGACCCACATGGATGAGCAACAGAGCTGTGGGGAGCTTCAGCGGAGTGTTTGGAAAGCCACCGTATTTGCTGCAACAGTAATTAGACAAGGGCTGGCAAGAGCTGATGGTGGTGCAGTTTTAAATAAAACTTGGTATTTATTAAAATGCTTTGGATGACGGTTGATACTCTTGTGCTCAATATTCTTCATTGTTTCAACAGCCCCAAAAGAAGAGTTGCAAGGACTCTGAAAAAGTTCCCATAGCAACAGCCAGGCGACAGGACTATTTCTCTCCTAGCCCGGGGCAAACAGCAACGACACCCAATTGTGGTAGAGAGGCCTGCACCAGGCGGACCTAACTCCGCTTTGCCACTTCACACAGAAGGGCAACATTTCCATTGCCCCCCCAAAAGACATGACAGCATTTTCTGATAAAATTATTGTATTATTTTCCCTCTAAGGAGGACAAAGGACCTCTTTTTATCCTCAGGAACAAGAACAATGAAACAGCTGCCTTCACACATGCATGTCCTAGACTGCAAATAAGGGCAGCGAGGAGGCTTGATGACCACCTCCTCACGGAAACTCCCTCAAATCCATGCCAAAGCAGGTGGGGACCACCCACGTGCAAGCCGTGGTTTTGCTCCCAGCCCTTGGAATATCCCCAAGGGGCTTCGTGTCTCTGCAGGGACTCTGGGGCACCCTACAGCCCCCTCGCTGCTGCTGGTGCCGTCAGCAGCGTGCAACTACCCCAGAGGATTCCCGGTGCATGGACTTACCCTTTCTACCGAAGCAGAGATGATGGGCCAGGCTACGAGATGAAGTGAAATGGCCTACTTGGACCTTCCCAGCTTAAGATGAGCCTGCCCGACCTTTCGAGTTGCCTTCAGGAATGCAACGGCTAACCACAGAACCTGCAAAAGTCGTCAGAATGGTCCTGAGGTTCACGCATTTCTCTGGGTATCGCGAACACTTTATCTACGACGAGCCTTTATGCATGAGAGTAGCAACACTTTCTAATGCAGATGTGTTGCAACAACAAAAAAACAGAGAACCAGCAATTCACGTATCTGTACTTTGACAAAGTCTTTCAGAATATCTGCCCTTTATTATTTCAGGATCTCCCATGACACGTAAATAAACTACTCCCTTCTTGAGAGCAAAATTTACTGAAAATACAAATGTACTCATTACAATTCACACGATCTATATGCACTGCATCTACACTCAGGCACTAGAGCTCTAACGCCGTGAAATATTTTTTATTTAATTTTCACTGCTATCCAAAAGGATCATTGATTTAATCAACTTTTTAACTAAGTAAGCACAGCTTCTGCTTACTCGATACATCAGTTGTTGCGGCTCTTCCCTCATCCAATACTTCCAACCGATTCCCTACATCAGAAGGTCTCTTTTTTGTTGGGGTTGCCAGCATTTCAGAACTGTGCTCACAAGACCAGTATGAATTCTTACACATCAAAATGTAGGAAATTGTTGGTCCCAGTATGCGCACGTTACATTCGGTGTGCCAGACCGGTGTTACTGCAGGCTCTAACTAGGCCTACACAAAGTCTTGCCCACATAGGTCGTCTTACCCGTTGTGCTAACTGGTACAATGGGCAGATCAGGCCCCGACCTGAGTGCAAAGCAGAGGGCACAGTAGCAGAAGACCCCTGTGCTCGGGGGTCTCCCTTCCGCTCCCCCTCTTGCTCTGGCTGGTGCGGCGGCCGCCCATCCTCGGTGGGAAAGGTTGACATCAAAGGCTGGCTGGTGCCTGTTGGAACTGCCTGATGATGCCAGGGGTTTCCTTAGCGCGGTTTTGCAAGCGTTTGGGGGTTTGTCTGGAATTTATTTCTGACAAGGAAAAAAGAATAAAGATTTAGATGAAAAACTGATTGTAAAAAAAATTATTTTCTGCCTTCAGAAACTGGAGTTGTTTTCAAAATGCCCTTTGTTTTAAAATTCCAAGAAATTAAACACAAGAAAACTTTTGCGGAATTTTTCACTTTTTAAAATTATTTTTATTTAAAAAGCTCTGATGAATTTACAGCCCTGTGAAACAGTTTATCTCAAAGGACTGACTCCTCTAGGAAGGTGCCTGCTTGCCAATTTCCGCTGGGGAAGACTGAACAGTGTAGGACCGACAAAACGCACGCATAGAGAAGCCTGTCAAAGGAAGTTCTAGCGGCTATCGACACTACAATATTATTTTATACAGAGCTGAGGAAACGTTTGCTCTCACATACCGCAGTCACTTCACCAGAGAACGGTGTCACAGTGGTGCAGCTTGTGCAAAAAGCAAGCCAGGCCCATACTCTGTGATTTTAAACGCCGATGTCAGAGATCAGCAGCGACTGAAAAATGAAGAAGTCGATGTATTAGCTGACGGATTTCAGGGAACCTCGCCAGAGTTAAGCCAGGCTTCAGAGTCCTCCCCTCCCTCCCCCCTCGCGTTTCTGTGTCCCCAAACAAGGGTGCTGAGGGGAGCTGGAGCCCTGCCGCCCCCTCCCCCCCAGTAACTGAGCGTGCCCCCGGCTCCCACAGAGCCAGCCTGCACCGCCCCGGGGGAGGCAGAGACCCCCATAGAGGGATCATTCCAGACCCCCGGGATGGGTTTATTTGGCACGCTACTCAAGCAAAAAAGGAGCCTGGCAATTGTTTTCCTTGACCTTTTAACCCGCTTTTCTTATCCCGGCAGAGGTCAGAGGAGAAGGGCCGGGCTCCCCTCTCCGCCCC
>Ga0065711_1041933_pt1 | contig 15779 bp, 7 predicted proteins | sample Hoacrofraction12_FD_59098 | JGI IMG/M metagenome (GOLD analysis project Ga0065711, IMG submission 59098) | Hoatzin crop microbial communities from Cojedes, Venezuela - Epithelial fraction 12 v2 (version 2) | ecosystem: Host-associated > Birds > Digestive system > Esophagus > Crop | place...
GTTATTCTCCACAGGCCGCGTGTCGCATTCCTTCTCCCCCCGCGGCCTCCTGGGCGTGCGGGGCCGGGCCGGGCCGGGCGGTTACATCAAGGGCGGCGGGCGGGGGTCAGGCCGGACCGGACAAAATGGCCGCGGCGAGGAGTTCACCTTGCGGCGGCGGGAGCTGGCGCCGGGCGCTGCCGCCGCCGGGCCCTTCCCTTCCCGGGCCGCCTCCCCGCGTTCCCCTCCGCTGCCCCTGCATTTCCCGGAGGCTCTGGCCCCGCGTTCCATGTCTGGGCGCCTTGTTCCATTTTCAGATATTTTAATTATTTTTTCCCTTGCTCCGTAGGTTCCCCGCGTTGGCCCGGCCGTGGCTGCTGGGCCGGGGAGGGAGGGAGCTGAAGCCGGGCTAACGGGGCGGGTGTGGAGTTTTATTGTTCTTTTTAGCTTTATTAGCAGTGTAAGCCTAAACGTCCGTGGTGCATCCGGCGTATTTTAACCAAGTACTTTTTGAAGAATACCGATTTCTCCGTTGCTACTGACACTACTGGAAACCAATTTCAGTGTAGTTACGGCCATTTTTTGCAGAATTTCATGAATACTTAGTTTTTGTGTTATAGCCTGAGCTAGCCTCTAGCCTGATCTTCGATATCCTGAGGTCTTAAAGTTGTTAGAAATCTTTATAGAAGGTCCTTGACATTCCTTGAATAGTAGGGTGTGAGAGAGTTTTGAAATCTTACCTCGAAGAAGAACTGTGATGTAATAATTCTGATAATGCTAACACATTTTTCTGTTCTTGGGGTTATTTGTTTTTACAGAAGAAGGAATCATATTTGTGGCTCTTGAGTAACAAATTAATTGAATTTTTTTTGAGTGGCATGAAACAAAGATCAGGGTGGAGCTCCCACTTGATTCAAGTAGATTCTGTGGTTTTGAAACGAGGCATAAGATTGTGATAATTGCCTTCACAACAAACCTCTTGTTAAGTGGTACTTATATTTTAGTCACTTCTAATTAGTAATTTTTTAAGTGAGACACTTCAAAATAGGGTTGAAGATAACTACTTCTGCTTCTAAGAATTTGCAGACCTAGCTAACTTGCCAACATGGGAGGCACAGGGATGTTATTTTTTTTGGCCCTGTTTTCATTTAGTGAGCATTCTGATGATGGCACTGGCTTGTCAGGTGTGTAGTACGCCCGAAAATTAACTTTTGGTTTCCCCTTTTGTCCTCATCCATCCCTGTTAGTATAGGATTAGAACAGCAATGTGACAGTTGTATTCTGTTTTAAGTTTTTGTCGCAAAACTTCGATCTGTAGGTTGGAGTGTCTGACAAATACTGGCTGGTTTCCTTGCAGTGGGAAGTATGCTTAGCTAGGCCAGTTAAAACAGCAACATCCTTTTTGCTGTGGTAGTCCTTTGAATGTAGACACAGATACCAGTTTGTTAACTTCTCAGGATGCTGCTGCTTAGCATCAATCTCTTGTCTGTAATGGTTGTCTAGTCAGATTGGAAGCATTGAAAACAAAAGTAAAAAGCCTGTTTATTTGTCGTGTAAAAGCATGTCGGTGTTAAGGCTGGTATAAAGCTTTTAAACTAGAAATAATTATTCTGAAGATGCTAGTTAAAGTGAGACCTATTCATTAAAGGAAAAATGCATAGCTAAACCTTCTCTAAATTGTTTTAAACTGCTAGCGAACTGTACAGTTGCTGTGCAGCAGAAATTTAGAGGGGAAAGAGCAGTGTTCCTACACCTTCTTGTTACTTGGTCTACCATCTGCTTCTTTTTGTTGAATAAATAGTAGGAACCATTTAATGTCTTGTCACTGGGATTAGTGTCTATTCTGCTACTGAACTTTTTTTCTTGAGACTTGCTTATAATGGACTTGAACTTGGGCCTAAGCCTTGTCAAGCTTCAAATGCTCCGAGTCATTTTCATCTTTTTTTTTTTTTTTCTTTGCCCTTTGAAAGACAGTTTACTTAATGGAAAACCAGACTTGTTTTACATTCTTGAGCAAGCGGTGGAGGTCTTGCCGTAGTGACCTGGTTGTAGAGTTTAGAACCCCTTACTAAAGAAGGATTTTTAAAAGGTAGGGGTTTTTTTTTAGTCTATCTGTGAATGTAAATGTGTTTGCTCAGAGGAGGTTGAAGTTACCTTCTTACGGCTTAGGGAGGTGGAGTAAGGCACTCTGGGAAACTGTGTTAGAACTTCTAGAAAGGTAAGAAACAGTTTTGTGCCTTACCATTGCTTGCTAGAACAGTTCGGGGTTTTTTTTAAATAGTAGCAGATCATACCGTTAGACTGTATATGACAGGTGTGATGAGGGGGGTTTGTTTTTATTTTAGTGGGATGCTATTCTGAAACAGGGCTGTTCAGCGGAATGGTGCCCTAAAGGAAATATTTCTGAATCGGGTGTTCCAGGTTTCCCCTTTATGTAGATAAGGCCATGAAAAGATGGGAAGAAGCTCTTCTGAGAGGAAAAAAAAAAGCTTGCCTTGATGCTGTATTATTGAGTACACATCCGATCTTTCGGAGGTCTGCAGAAGAATATAAAAACGAAAGCAGACTTTTCTGCTTTCAGCTGAAAGTTAATCTGTGAGAGTACTGCGCTTGTTATTTTTGAGGTTCTGAAGATATTTTGTCATTTAGTTGAACAAAAAACTCCACTTGAGCAAGATAAACAGTCAATTATGTTAATCTGACTTTCTCTGCAAAACAAATGTGAATAATCAGTTTGAAAAGATAAGAGAAGATTTTTTTGTTTGTTTGTGTTTAGCCTTTTTATGGTGCTCATCTAGTTGGTTTCATTATTTCCCCCCCCTTCACAGCATGGGGGAGTTATTAACTCTGTGAAATACGCTCTTTTTTCTGTATTTTAAAACTTTAAAAGACACTCCTCTGTAACAGAGGCTTTTTGCTATTGAAATTGTGGGAAAACAGTCACGGAGGGAAGGTACCGATCGAGTGTATCTCCACAGGGAGGAGAACTGCACAGGCTGTGTGAGACCTCGAGCTGCTGCCTGTCCGTTGGCTGGGGAGGCTGGGTCAGAGCCAGTTTTGGGTGACGGGTTCTTCGGCAGCGAGGGTACCAGAGGCTCCCCGTCTGAGAAGGGCACTGCTAAAGAGAGCCCTTCTCACTGACCCAGCACCCCTGCTACTTGCTTCTTGTCTGTTTTACACCAACAAGACAACCCCCCCAACTTAAACTCTTGTAGAAAAACTGGTTTCTAGTTAATGGCACTAGTTGTTCCTTTTTAAACTGCATGTATACCATTTAAAATACAGGGCAAAGGATGTTGCAGAACAGGTATGCACTCTTTACGTTTTGAAAATAAAACCTTGTAGGTCCTTCCAGGGAATCTTCGTAAGCGTCTGTCAGATCTGACTGTGCAACTTCAGGAAATAACTGTCTGCATTATGGCTTTTCACATTTCCAGTTTCTTGGTTTTTGGTGGTAACTCCCAACTCTGGAAATGTGAGCTATTAGTTGATTTCTGGTAATTAAACCTGTACGGAGAAATCTACTTGAAAAATTAAGAACTGGGTGGTCTTGTAATGCCCCTTCTCTACAAGCAGGTTCATCTGAGCCAAGAGGACGTGCAGTATTCACAGTGACTGTCACGGCAGATCTGTAGGTGTTTCACTAGAGTTGTTTGAGCCGTCTGTCTATTAACTGCCTTCATACAGAAATCTGCCTTGAGTGTGTTTAAAGAGTTGTGGTAGATTTTTTTTTTGTGCATGCATGATGGCAAAATGTTCACTATTAACTAGCCTGTTACCTTTCAGCTCCAATGGCGATTCCTCCATCGTACGTAGACCTTGGCAAATCTGCCAGAGACATCTTCAATAAAGGATATGGTAAGAATAGTAGCTTTTTAAGCCTGTATGTAAAATCAGATGCTCAAATGCCTGTGTTTCTGTGGAGGGGGAGGGTGTATTGGTTTTATATCGTTACCGTCAGCAGATCATTGGAGGCTTTTTGTGGGCTGTTTTGATGTGAAGTCTCTTAAATCTTACTGCTTTAAGCCATCTAAATGTCAGAGGTGTACAAGTATGCAAGAATATAAGCATCAAGTGTAATTTAACTTAGGAGTAAGTTTGTTTACTGATCTGTCTGTGCCACAACATTTGGAAAGGGATATGTATATATGACTGTAATATTATAGGCTTTTTTGGACTAGAGGGAGGGATAGCTATTGGGATAAAGAATCCTTCAATGTTTTAAAATGCTTTAATACCAGGCAGTTGCATAGTTAATTTCTGCTTCATTACAGTGCTGTTTCTTTCTGGCCTGTGGGAATGCACGCGGGGGCTTTTTCACCAAGTCTTGCTCAGCTCTAAGGATAGCAGTGTGAATTGACACTCCCATAAAACCTACTTACCTTACAGTTCCAGAGGCTGTGTGTTGCCCAGTGACTTCACTGCTATAGTTTTTTACTTTGAGATATTTCTTCTTGGGGCTGAGAGATGAATTTTATGCGTTGGGATAGCTCTGCAAATGGCATTGAGTACAAAGCCGATGCCAGCCCAGGAACGGATAAGAATGCATTTTGTCTGTGCTGAATTTACTCTTGGAAGTCATAGTTGTGTAGTTAAATGCACAGTGTACAGCTGAGAGGCTGCTCCCCACTTTCTGTGGGGTGATGATAGAACAGAGCTCCTGGCCTGTTGTAGAGTGGCCGCCTCTACCCACTGTGGCATCTAATGTTTGAGTGTTACTGAAGTCAGGATATGGTTGTGTTTATATATGTGTATAAGCAGGAACACTGCTGACACTGCCTGGGAAACCAGCTGCTTGGAAAACGTGTATGGTCTTAGTTAAAGCCTACTGGAGTAACTTTGATTTTTGTTTGTGAAGGTTTTGGGTTGGTGAAACTGGATGTGAAAACAAAATCTGCAAGTGGAGTGGTGAGTTTAAATACCTTTTATTCATTATATTTTTTTCTGGATATGTTCTGATATTTAATTAGAAAGGACACCTTTCAGATGCTGTCAAGTACTTTATGGGTTGTACGAATGATAAACTTTCAGTGTAAAATAATTTCTGAAACCTCTAAAGATCTGACTTCATTCTGAATGTAACGGGTATCGCACTGTTTAGTACACTGTTGTGCCTTGTCTTACGTCTGAAGGTGAGCAAATAGCTGACGCATTTTGAAGTATTTTAATATATCAATCATAGTATCGAGGTCCTTTAGAAATAAATTCTGTGTACTGTTTGTATTTGGTGGAAACTTCTGGCATCTTGATGCTTGTGCAGTTGGCAGTGAATCAGCACGTTGAGTCTTTGCCTCCTCTTTAAAGGCATTAAAGTGTTTCAGTAATGTTCCGTGCAAGGTGTCTTGGACATGCAAGCAGTTGTCTCCTGTGATTTTTTTTCTATTTCTAGAGCAGACTTTGCAGGATACAAAGGGAGCTCCCCCCCAGCCCCTAACTGGAAGCTTTAACAGTCTAACTGGCTGTTAGAAACAAGATGCCTGGGTTATACGCTGTGTTTTTTTCTAGAAGCCTGTATCCTGACTGAAGCATAGTTTGCAAGAGCCCTATTATAGCTGTAGTTGTTCTTATTTTAGCTTGTTTCTTTCGAGGACTACCAGTAATACTGGTAAAACTCTCTGAAAAATCCAAGCCCTTGTATGAATCCCGTATCAGTTATAAGCCACCCTTCCCAGGAGGAGAAAGTGCTGGCATGTATGTACTGGCCATGTTTTAAAGCAGAGATAAGAGATAATGTAATAATTTGCTCCTCCTGCTACAGTGGTTGCAGTCACACATATATCCTGTGCACTGGGAATAGCACAAAGGAAGAAATTAAAGCTGAAGGTATTTGGACTTCAAGATGTGTAGTCCCTGTCACTTGCCAAGAAACAAAGCTAACCAAAATTACACAACTGTGTGGATGGTTTAGTGGTTCACTAGTGTAACACAAGTAAATGTCTCAGCTGTGGTTAAACTTTATCAGCCACCACTAAAGAACAGTCTCATGCATGCTTGCGATGTGCAGGAGATCTTGGGCTGTGAGAATATGAATGCTTGAGGACTTGTGATTTCAAATCTGTGTTTCCTTCCGGGGCAGGTGAGTGTGAGGATTCAGTATGAAAATAATACTGCGCATGGAGGAAGTTGGAGATCAAAATCTGGATTTCAGTGTTTTAAAAAATTGATATAACAAACTTTTTAAACCACGAGGGCAATAGTATTTCAGTGGAAGGAGCTCCTTAACATACATTTGCAAACCAGACTTCCGCTTCTACTAGGTGTTGCCTTTAGTTTCTGAACAGTGGCACACAGAAATTATTCATTCTGTTCTTTGTGAGAATCCAAATAGTGAGAGACTTCAGGGACTGCTTAGTTTAATGAGGAGAGGTTAGCAATACTGCGAACTTCTAAATGCTTTCAAGAACTCCGAGTAAGACCTTAGCTCCCGATTCAAACGTGAATGTTCTTCCCGTGTGTCATTAAAGTGTCAGGGGAATGGGAGTTTTATAGATGTCAGTAAAAACACGTATACCTATCTATGGCTTGTGTGAAAGCTGGTGCATTGGTTGGACGGAACTCTCTTCAAAAGCAACCAAAACCCCAAACCGAACAACACCCCAAACCACTACCCACCCCACCTCCAATTTGAACAGTGATGGCGTTCTGTGACATTTTACAGTTGTATATAATTTATCTTTGGAGGTGGGTGACTGGAATAATGAAAATACGTGTGTGATCCTTAAAGGATTTTGCTGGAGTTGCATTATGTGCCTTATGGTGTTCTTGGCTTTTGGTTTGATTTTTAATTTGCTCCTCAGGAGTGTCAGACTTAACCTTATATTTCAAGAACTTTTTTCTGCTTTTAAGGAGAATATTTATGGTAACTACTGTCTTGCTTCTGAGTTACGTTGCAAACTGTCACGTTTTGTAGTAGTGGGTGAAACGCTGCAGTTGAGATGGGGAGTGGGGGGAGGCCTCCACATGGGTGTGAATCACCTGGTTTTTCTTGTCCATGTCGTTCCCCCTGCAAGTTGTCTGATGTTGTTAAACTTGCTCCATAGAATAAGGGGATCTTGGTGTTTGAAGAAAAGTTTTGGGTTTTTTTTCTCTTCTGGCACTACGTAATGCTTTCAGGATCACGTGTATCTTCTGTATAACATGGGCACTGTCCTTTTTAGGAATTCACAACGTCTGGTTCATCGAACACAGACACTGGAAAAGTGAATGGGAGCTTGGAGACCAAATACAAGTGGGCTGAGTATGGGCTGACTTTCACAGAAAAATGGAACACAGATAACACTCTGGGAACAGAAATTGCAATTGAAGATCAGGTAATAGATTAGGAGAGTATGTATTTGTTTTATCTAACTAGAAGAGCTGAACTTATAGCTTTTATCTTATCTTTTCCCCCTTCAATTAGATTGCCAAAGGCTTGAAGTTGACATTTGATACAACTTTCTCACCAAATACAGGGTAAGAGTTGTTAACCTTTTGACCTTATTTAGGGCAGTAACAACACCCACAGTCAATAAATGTTCATCTGGTCTGTTGTATTGGCAGAGGTGTTTGAACGATTTGCTGTTGATCCAAACAAGCAAATCCCAATGCTAAAGGCTTCTGCTCTTTAGCATCACATTGTATCCGATGGCGTTAGTATTGGACATTTCACAAGAGCCCACTTTGCTTATTTAGTGGGATAGGAATACTTGGGAGATGGCAGGAGGCATGAAAATGCAAATTAAAACATTCATTGCAAAATGCCTGTCTGCGGTAGCTCTGTGCTTTCTGGGTGGGCTGGCTGTGCTTTGGCTCAGTCTAGAGGATGCATGTGCATGGTGTTTAGGTACGTTACGTAGATTTATACAGCTTGAATTTATTTGGCAGATCATTGAGGAAGATGAAGCCTTATCTTAAGGTAACTGTTTCTCTGTTTCAGAAAGAAAAGTGGTAAAATTAAGTCAGCTTATAAACGTGAATGCCTAAACCTAGGTTGTGATGTTGACTTTGATTTTGCCGGACCTGCAATCCATGGGTCAGCTGTCTTTGGTTATGAAGGCTGGCTTGCTGGTTATCAGATGACTTTTGATAGTGCCAAATCAAAATTGACAAGAAATAACTTCTCTGTGGGTTACAAGACTGGAGACTTCCAACTGCACACTAATGTGTAAGTACTGAAAATAGTGTCGGGGTTTACAGAAGCGGGCTTGCTTCACCTTTCCCTCTACTCAGAATACAAATGCTTGAAGTGCCAAGAGGTGCTTGAAAGGCTAAGTGGAGTGCGTTTTTCAATAGGAAACTAAATAAATGACAAATGTTACTTTGTATCTCTCTTTTTCAGCACAGTAAATACCCGTGGCTTGTTAGTGCTTACAGCACAATAATACTACAGTTTACCAAATACTGAAGTACATCCAAATTGGAAGTGCAGTAGTTCAATTACGCAGAGCTGATCGTAATGGGTTGCCAGCTTTCCCTGTACAATGAATTGTATCTAACTGTAATTTAAGGGCAGTAGATTTGTTAGAGGTAGTAATTAGTGTTGCACTGTTTAAGTAGGCCAGTAGTAGTTTCTGGAGCAAGACTAGAGCTTTGCTTTTGGAAAGTGTAAGACATCCTGTTTATGAGCTTGCTTCAGACTTGCTGCCTTTAGTTCTTAAATGTTCTTTGGAGCAAGCTGATCAAAACCTACTGAAGAGCATGGTGTTTTCAATCCAAGTTAATAAAAAATGGTGGCCTTGTAGTGCATTTAGTTAGGAAATGGCTTGGTTTTTGAGGTAGAAGTTTGTCCTTTTGGAAGGGAAGGATGGGGGATTGCGTTTGCCTGGGTTTATGGAAGTTGAGGGGTGTGGGAGGAAGCTATGAAACACTTTATAGTCTGGGCTGTGAGAATTCCATTTCAGTTTACTAATGCCATACATCGTGACAGAGTTTTAAAAAGGTCATCTAATTCTTTAGGAATACCATGTGTATTCAATAATCATAGAGTTCAGAGTGCCCATGCTTAACTATTAATGTCTATCTGTTAGTTTTATAAGGATATGATCTGGAATTACATTCAGGCACTTAACATTAGTGTGAGAATTAACTGAGCACAGATCTTTTTTTTTTGTTTTTCCCCCATGAATTATAGCAGTTTAGTTTTGCCCTGAAGCATTTGTTCATCTCCCCTTCTCCGGTTGAAAAGAGTGAAACAACTCAAACTTTTGGAATTTTCATTTGAATAAAAATTTGAACTAGTTAAAAAGAAGTTGTGATTTTGTCAGTGTAGGAAACTAACCTTTTTCTTAATTTGTGCAGCAATGATGGTTCGGAATTTGGTGGGTCAATCTACCAGAAAGTGAGTGACAATCTTGAAACTGCCGTAAACCTGGCTTGGACAGCAGGTAGCAACAGCACTCGCTTTGGCATTGCGGCTAAATACAAGTTGGATTCCACTGCTTCTATCTCTGTAAGTACGCTCTAACCAAAAGGGTTACGCTAAGCACAGCATATTTTCCATTTCTGCAAATCTGTGTGTTATTAGTCCGAAAGAAGGTAATTACTCTTACGATCCAGGCAGTTAGAATTAAGCCAGCAGTATTTGAATTCTATGTTGTTGCATACAGTGAAGTCTCTACTAGAATCTGACTGTCAAATGGTGTGCTACTCTAGAGGACTCACTGTATTTAAAAAGAATAGTAACAAAACCACCGTCATGTCTAGTTCTGTATGTTTACAGAATTTTTTTTAAACCAGTTTTTGGGGACCTTTGTCACAGTCTCGTGATAAGAACTCTGGTGATGCTGGTTAAAAAGGCGATAGGCAGAAAGATTTCCTGTATGGTGGAAAGTTAGAATTGAACCTGGATTGTTGGAATCATCCTGTAGAGGGAGCGATGCAAAGTGAGATAAATAATTTTTCATGTATTGCTTATGATGATGTTACGAAATGTTTGCTGCTTGACTGCTTGGACCTGCAAGATACCAGTTCCTCTGTAATCGTATGAACATGGAGGATTCTTCTGAAGTGGCTTCTTTTGGGAGACTGTGGTGGTGAATTGCTGTGCCCTTCTACAAGGGGCAGAGTGGGGAAGGTCACCTGCCAGACTGCAATGCAGTAACAGTTCTCCCTGCCCTTAAATTCTGTCTGCTCCTAAATGTGCTACTTCTTCAGCTGCGAGCTGGGGGGCAAGGGCATCGCTGGGAAGAGAGAATCTAGAAAACACCGAGATACTGAAAGAACCAGTAAAATTTGCTGAAGTTGATAATGGCAGTGTTGCCAGAGTTACTCTAGCTTTTGAATGATAACAAAGAACTAACCGTGCACAACATTTCAATTGCTTTTGTCTTTTTTCTTTTTTTCAGGCAAAAGTCAATAATTCTAGTCTAGTTGGAGTGGGTTACACCCAGACCCTGAGGCCAGGTAAGGATTATTGCGTGTATTATGTCACATAGATACCTTTTACGCTTCACAAAGAGAGTCTTTGAGATCTGTGCGTTTATATGCAACTATTTCCCTTCTGCAAAATAATTTTGTCGTGAAGGCAGAGTAGAAGTTTTCTAGCAGCTTATGTTGCACATCAAAACTTTTCTATAAAGAAGACAAATTCCATTGTATCTAATGGTATTTCTGGATCATACTCCTCACTGATTTGTGTAGGAGTGGACTGTATTGTGTTTGATTAGCTTAGCTTTAGGCTGTGGAAGCAGTTGTTTTCCAGCCGTATCATACTGGATGATGGCAGGTCTTGAAATAATGATTAATCATCAAAAGAACACACTTCCTGCTCTTCATATTGAGTAAAAAAACCTCCAGAACTAACTTGTTCTGCTTAAATATGAAAACACCTGCTAATGCTGTATTGCCACTGGTTAGTTCCGTGTCTGAAAACCAATAAAAATCATAGTTTCATTCCACCCATTCTTTGGTAGAGGTGTCTGTCTATGTGTAATTTTCCTCCTTTGCACACCGTAATGTAGAGGAGAGCTTTTCTGTACTTACGAGTTAGAGACTTTGTATATCCACATTGTAACGCGGTATTTGCAAAAAGCACCTAGCTTCATTCACATGTCTAGCTTTCAGTAGGTTTCCTGGGTAAATGGATTCTTCTGTAGAAATCTTCAGAGGAAAGTAATGAAACAGAAAAAGAGCTACAACTGGGGCTTGCAATGATGGAGGTTGAGTTGCCTGAAAGCTACTGTGATTGTATGTTGTGAACATGTTCTTCAAAAATCTTACAGGTGTGAAGCTTACGCTGTCTGCCCTGATAGATGGAAAGAGCATCAATGCTGGTGGCCATAAACTTGGTCTTGGCCTGGAATTGGAGGCTTAAAAAGGTGAAGAAACTACTGCAGAGAAGGGATATCAGAAGAAATTGGCCTTAAAATGTATTTCCAATGTGACCAGCAGGCTTTTTTTCCCAAGAAGGATGACCTAGAACAAGAGCTGTATTTGAAGTACTTAGACAGTTACTTGTTAGCTGGTTTCTAGTTAAATTGGTTACCCGTCTAGTTAAAATTCTGCATTAGTGCAGTCACTTAAACATTATTTAAATGTATTTAACTGTTTAATGCGCTACCCACAAATAATGAAATAGACATTTATGAAAACTGTACGATTGTGTGCATGTTTGTTTTTATGTTCCTTTTAACATTCGATATTGCCATGGAATGAAAAATGGATCAGTGGATGTTTTGAAATGAGGTCAACAGTATTGTTAAATCACCTGAAGTAGCAGTACATTTGGTATCCCAAGACAAATTATGAATAAAACAAGTACACACACATACTTGTGCCTCAGATATTTTAAGAGTTAAGATAACGAGGGTAGTGCTCAGTTAAGTTTTAACTTTTAATATAGATAATCCAAGTAGTGCTCTATACCTTTGTGCAATGAAGCACACCCCCCCCCATGACAACACCGAATATAGATAGTTTTCACTGAATAGCTGGATTCCTCAAGCAAGTTGAACGTGCTTTTCTGTCAGGTAAGATACGCCATGACAGAACGGTTTGATTCCCCTGTGTTCCATGGGCAAGATTTACCACATTACTGGTTGGCCTCATGATGCAAAGAGCGCGGAGTGGTGTGCTTGGCACACTGAGATGTTTAAGGACTGCTCCTTGATGCTTTTGCCTAAGGGGTGAAAACCCTCACCACAAACACACCTTTTGCTTATATTTGTATGAAGTGAGACCTATCTCTGCAACTGAATGTAACAGTGTAATGGTGTTAACAGCCTGCTTATCCCACCTGCTGTGAGAGGTTTCTGCTTAAAATGACTTGAAATAAAGGCTTAATTTTAAATGGAGACAGAGGAAAATGCATCCGATTTTGCTTTCCCTTTGACTGATAAATCTTGGCAGATACCAATTTTAAGTCCAGAAACATGAGGAGCAAATGGAAAAACTCTCATGGCTATCCAAGACAGAACTAAGAGATAATAAAAGTACCAGGGATATTCGGTCTCTGACCATAACATCCCTTAAGGTCACACATAACTAGCTGTGAATGCTTTTGATGTGGATCGTATTAAATACATGTTGTTACAGTGCTCACGTTGAAGAATGTGGGTTTGAGTTCAGGAGAGTGCCTAGAACCTACTTCTTACAGTCTCTGATAGCAGAGAAGGGTATCTTGATACTTAGTCTTGCAGTCTGTAGCTCATAGTGGTTTCCTTTGTAGGGCAGGTGGCTAACTTATGATCAGGAAGCTTTTTCTCTGGTTTGCAAGCTGTGTTGGGTTTGTGCTGGGTTAGACTTAACCCCTATAAAAGTCCTAGTGATTTGCTTGAGGTCTTGTTCCTTCCTGTGTCGTTGGCCTCATACTCAAATTCTTGAGCAAACTCGGTTGTAAACGGCCTGTGTTTAGGCTTTGGCTGTGGAACAGCCGAGTTGCGCTCTTTGCAGAAGATAGAGCAGAGCTCAGTCTCTGGAGTAGGCTTGCAAGTGCATTTGGCTAGCTCTGTTACAGGGCAAAGAGAAGGCTTGGCAGCACTTGTGCTTGGCTGTACCTTGGCAGCTGTTGTCACTAAATGCCCTTTTCTGAGGAGCGCTTCCACCACTTGGTGATGGAAGCAGCGTGTAAGGTGCAGTTTGTTGCTCTCTTGTTGCGTGTAAACGTTTCTAAACTGTATTTTTAGTTTGCAGTGGTTTTATGTGGTAGTCCACTTCAAGCTAGAGACTGTGTGGCCACCCATTGGAGTTTTAGTTCGTGTTCTCTTTGTGAGACAGTTTACTAAAAAGTATGTCCAGGCTTCTCCTGGGGAAAAAAAAAAAAAAAAAAAAAGCACTGCATGTGTCATCCAGCTGTAGCACCTGGGCAGATGAAGGGCTCTTGCCTTGTGCCCTTTTTGCATCCTTAAACCAGCGTGGCTGCTGCACTGATATTCTCAGTTTTTGGAACCTTTTGATAGGGCTGTAGTGATCTGACACTTTTTTTTCGGTTGGCGGTGTTTTGTTCTGGTAGTTTTTTAGAAACAACTACTCTAACCCTTTTCTTCGCTAACTGCTCACCTCTAGCTGTTTTCCCTGAGGTCACAAAATGGGCAAGTGAAATAAAAGCTGGTATTGCGGAGTTTCTCTTCAGCTCTTCATACAGATTAGTAATGGGAAGCTTGAACCTACTGATTTTACTCTGTTTTCACGTGCATCACTTTACTAGTCCTCAGCCTTTAAACCTTAAGAAGTTTCATTTGTTATGCTGATGGCAACTGGAGAAATAAAAGGGCTCTGCAGTAGTTAAGACAATTGTGAAAACGTGAGTTTTCCTGAAATACTCTGTCATAAAGCACTACTTTGAACATGAAAAGGAAGTTCAGTGTCCATCTCTTGACGTCTCTCAAGTGAGGCTTATAAAAATGGCTTTCAGACTTTCTTTTCAAGTGTGTTGCGGAATCTGGTGTAATTGGAGTTTTGTGGTAAAGAATGTCAGTAGTTTAAATGGCTCCATTTTGTTAGAACATGTAAGAAGCCTTAATGATCACTTTCAGTGCCAGCCAGCCTTTCCTCAGGTGTCATTCAGAAGGACATAAAAACACTTGAGATAACAGATGATGTGAGCGTGGCTGTGCCCCTTGTTTGCGCTGTGGCACTGCTTTCCTGCCCGGTACAGCTAGCTGGTGTAGGGTTTGTCTGTGTGCATCTCGCGAGGAGACTTGATCACGCTTTCATAAATAACCCTTTCATATGAGATGATGATGCCCTGGATTTTGTGAGTTACCGACTCGAAATTCGCCAGGTTGTGTTAATGAACCTTGCACTCTTCACGTGCTTCAGCTTGGTGTGGTTATGTTCTTAAAACTTGCCTCTTGCACACCGCAGTCCTTCAAAACCATGAAATTTGTTTGGAACCACCTCGGAATGGGCATGGAAATGCTTTGGCCCAGGTGTTTGCCTTTCCCTTGGCTGTCGTGGGGATAAAGGCAGGCAGTGACAGAGGGCTGGCTGCCCTCTGGTGTCCTATCTCCCATGCTGGTGGCTGGCTTGTTGCTGCACAGCCGGTCTGCCGGGCACAGCGGTGGGTTTAAATCTGCGGTGGCTGTGCTGCTGCAGGGAGTGGAACTGAGCAAACAGAAATGGCTGGTGCGCGGATGGTTCAGCTCTGCTTGTATCAAAGGGCCTTGTTCCCTTATCACAGCAGTCAGAGGAGATGGCAGCAATTCTAGGTGAGGTGAGCTGCTGCTGGTGACGTGTTCTGGGTCGCACCTGCAGCAGCAGCGCCGTCATGGCAGGTACAAAGGCTGCTGTGACCCAGCGGAAAGGAAAACCCAAAGAAAAAGTGGGTTGCGTTGTTCTGTGGCGTGAATGGGCTGCGTTTGTTGGAGGCGGTTTTATCCAGTTTGTCAGCCGCCCTTTGCGGTGGAATATTTGTGTTCCTGATGTGGAGTAGGAATAAAAACACAGATTACATCAGTTACCGTAGCGTGCGTTTGTATTTTAGTGATGTTTCCTTTCTCATGGTTGCCCGTTGTGTCTATCTCCCCGTGTGCTGCTGGGTCAAACGCAAAGCAGCAAACAACTGAATGAATTTCTGTGAGCCTGACGTACAGTGCCTTCTGCTGCGGCTGCGAGTTTGGTACCCACGCTGGTGTGAAAAGAGGCAGGCTTCTTTTGCACAGCAACGTCTGAAAAATAATATGCAACTACAATCTACAAAAATGCTGTTAAAGTGTTACACAGGGTGAGATTTGGTTCTCATTTACATGCGTATTTATCTCCCGGTGCTGGGAAAAGCGCTGACAGACTTTAAAGATGGCCAGCAGCCAGACCTTGTGTTTCAGCTCCCAACACTTGGCCTTTACCTACAGCATGTGTTTTTAAACAAGTTTTCTGCTGCTACCAGGTGCCACGGCAATACTTGCGGTACAGTTGCTGCCGGTTAACAGTAGCGCACACCCCAGAGATCTTCTGAGGGTCTGCGGGCGCTCGTGGGGTGCGCTTCGTCCTGGAGCCATGAGGGGAGATCCTCATCCTAAGCCAATGACAAACGGTTTTTGCCTTGTTAGCACCTCAGTACCTCTTTTATTTACTTTGCCTGTGCTCCTATGAGCATTAAAATACTAAATGCCTGTCACAAAAATCTCCCTAATCTTACCAATTGTGCTTTGTGGTATCGGTTTGGGTGAGGCAGAGCAAGGAGGGCCCAGCGTGGGGCGAGGTCGGGCAAGGACTTTGTCCTGGGCTTGTTTTACTGATGTGTGGTGACGTTATTTAAAAGCACACCTTCACTGAACCCTCGCTAGGCACACCTAGGGCTTTCACTTAAGAAGTAACCGGTTTCACGGTGTTTGGGGCTTGGCGGGTGGTGAGGGCTGCTGAGGGGGGGTGGTGGGGGGTGGTTC
>Ga0065711_1008405_pt1 | contig 15778 bp, 26 predicted proteins | sample Hoacrofraction12_FD_59098 | JGI IMG/M metagenome (GOLD analysis project Ga0065711, IMG submission 59098) | Hoatzin crop microbial communities from Cojedes, Venezuela - Epithelial fraction 12 v2 (version 2) | ecosystem: Host-associated > Birds > Digestive system > Esophagus > Crop | place...
ATCACAGCACCTCCATGGTCCCATCACGGCCCCACCATCGTTCCACCATGGTTCCACCACAGCCCCTCCATGGCCCCACCACAGCCCCACCACGGCCCCACCATGGCTCCACCATGGCCCCACCATGGTTCCACCACAGCCCCTCCATGGCCCCATCACGGCCCCACCATGGCTCCACCACAGCACCTCCATGGTCCCACCACGGCCCCACCACAGCCCCACCACGGTTCCACCACAGCCTCTCCACGGCCCCACCATGGTTCCACCACAGCCCCTCCACAGCCCCACCACAGTTCTACCACAGCCCAGCACAGGCAGTGTGCAGCAGCAGCAGCCACTCACAACTCTGCCAGGGCTCACCACCTCCCCTCCCCGCGGGGCTGCTCTTTGGGATGACCCAAGGAACCGTTCTCAGCATCACCAGCACCACGCCACAGCTGACCCTCAACCGTGTCTCTTCCTGCAGCCCAGTCTAGTTCATGTCCCTTGGCTTTTTACTCCAGGCTGCTCTGGGCCTCAGGAAGCCTCAGCGCAGGCAGAGGGGACGTGCCAGCACCATGGTCCCCCCCCATCCCCACACGCCCTGGAGAAGGGAGCGAGGGAACGAGAGGCCACACCGATCTTGGCGTAGTATTCGTTGATGTACTCGTTGTAGGCCATCTCCATCAAGCCGTGGCCCAGGTTGTAGTTTGGGAACACCAGGAAGCAGCTCTTCAGGTAGCTGTTCACCACCTTCAGATCCTGTGGGCACGGGCAGAGAGGACACAACCATCAGAAACACCCCTGAGGACCGTGAGGGCACGGCAGGATTAGGATCCCTACCCAGACACAGCCCGGCCAGGTCTCACAGCTGACCCTGCTGGGAGCAGGAGTCTGGCACAGAGACCTCCTGAGGTCCCTCCCAGCCTGAGCTGTCCCACAACCCAACAGCAGCTTCTCCCTTCCTGGTGGCCCCAGGCAGAGCCATGAATCCCATACCTTGTCGTGCTCAAAGAGCTGCAGCAAGAACGTGGCAACGGTGGCCGTGATGCCGATGAAGAGGTTGATGACAATGAGGAAGACGTAGGCAGAGCTGGGCACCTCGAACCAGAAGGAAGCAGGGTACATGATGGGGGTGATGGACCAGCTGGGGAGGCAAGTGGCAGGAGCACACGTCAGCGTGCCAGCAGAGGGACCAGGCAGCGGGAACCAGCGAGCCCTGGGATCGCCCATCTCCCAGCCCCGTCCTCCCCAGGTTCTCCCACCCCACCAGCCACAGGAGCTGCAGAACATCATCCAGATGGGCAGATCCTGCCCGCGCGGCCACCGTGCAGATGCGGCATTGGAGGGACCCACTGGTGCGTCCTGACCACCCCTCTGAGAAACGTACCCGTAGAGCAGGAAGAGGGAGAGGACGGCGGGGAAGTTGGTGGGAGAGGTGTATGCCGGGAGGTCGAACACGAACAGGATGATGATGCAGCACGTGGCTGGCACCAGGTAGTTCAGCTGGAGAAGACAGAAACTTCTGTGACTGTCCACCCACCCGCCCGGCCCTGGGGACTCGGCCGGTGGGGCCGTGTGCCCTGCTCACCATGTCCCACACGTAGTTGGCCAACCAGTAGATGACGGGGTCGCAGCCGCTCACGAACTGAAGGTGTTTGGCCTTGGTGGCCTTTTCAGCCACCAGGAACACCACGAAGCTGGCTGGCACGAAGGACATGGCCACGATGATGAAGATGGCAATCACCACGTCCGTGCCTTGCAGGCTGCACAGGGAGCAAGAAGAGCAGGGACCTGTCACCCTCAGCTGCCTGGGGAAGAGCCACCCGTCCCGGCGTGGGACAGCAGCTGTGCACAGGCAGGGCACAGCCCAGGGACCCCCACGTCGCCACCACCCGGACCCCCACGCACAGCCTGCAGGGCAGAAGCCTCAGCGTTCCCCTGCAAACCGCGGTGAGGAGCTCCCTCCCTTCCACGCCATGGCCACCCTCCCTCAAACCCACTCCCCGGACCTACAGATAATCCAGGGACAGGCTGGCACTCGTCTTGTTCATTGGGTGGTTGGTGACCGTGATGCCTGCAGGAAGGCCCAAGAAGAAACACAGGAGCGTGAAAGCTGGCCCAGGACAGAAATCTGGTCCCCAGCCTGCCTGGTCCTGGCCCTGGGCGGGACGACGGGTTTCCTCCCCTCAGCTCAGCAGGAGCTGAGCTGCTTGAAGCAACCAAGCACCTCGAGGCCAAGCCCCCCCTCACCGGCTGGCACAGTGCGTCCTTGGACACGTCGCAAGCCTACGGGTCTTCAGGCAGCGCTTTGGGACGTTCTGCCCCAGCCCAGACCTCAGAGAGATCTGCCCAGCCCAGACCACGTAGCCAAGGCGTGTGACCCCCCTGCCCCAATGGGGCACTGGCCTGCTGGGTCCAAGGTGGGGAAGCTGCACTTTAGAGCCTGGCTGGACCATGCCTTAACGCTGTTCCCAACGTGCTTCTGCCCTCCAACGCCTCCAGGTCCTCACCGTAGGCAGCAGGGTTGCCTTTGCTCTTGGGCAAGTTGGCTCGCAGGATGGCGTTGTTGAGAGCGTTGAGGTAGGTGGGCATGCTGTGGTAGCCCTTGTTGTTGTAGAAGACCTGGAGGAGCAGAGAAGCATGGTGAGAGGTGGCAGGAGAGCTGGGTCCATGGCAGACGTACTGGAGGGGAGTGGAGGGATGGGACGGGGTAGGATGAGATGGGATAGGGTGGGATGTGGTGGATGGGATGGGACGGGACAGCCATAGCTGGCCATGCTGGGCCAGACCCACTGGGGTGGGAGCTGCTGAGCACCCCATGGGCTGAGAGCCCCACCAGACTCCTCGGTGGAGAGCACGGCTGTGGACGAGGGGTACCTGCCGTGCCTGCCCCCTTCTCCTCCCCGCCCATGCCACGGCTGCCGCTGCGTGCTCCCACCTGGGCGGTTCTCCGGACGGCGATCTTGCGCACCGTGGCAGGAGCCTTGGCCCCGAAGGAAGCCGGGATGGATTTCTGGACGTTGCCGAAGGTGAGTGCCCCGTACCTGTGGGACAAGGCACGCCATGGAGCCGTGACCGCTGGCCTCCAGAGCGGGGCCGTGCTCGAGCACGCTCCCGCCTCCCAGCAGCACCCCAGGCAGGTGTCCCCACGTCCCCTGTCCCCCACCCCTGCTCCACGGCACAGGGCAGGTGCCCCCAGCCTCCCCTCTTGCCTGTGCAGCCGGAAGCGGTCTGAGGTGTAGAGCAGATACTCCGAGACGTTGCGCCCTGTGATGTCTGCCAGGATGTCCCCCGTCACCACCTTCATCTGCGGGGGGTGGCCCCCCACGCCACTGGGGCAGGAGAAGCCGGTTCCCTGCATGGAGCACGTGCACTTGATGGGCTCGTGGATGATGCGGGGCAGGGCCGGGGCCGAGGTCACGGTCTCTGAGGAGCAGAGAGGGCAGCTCACAGCCAGGCTCCTGCCTGCCCCGGCTGCCTGGGACAACGTGGGGGTGGCGGGGGCTTGGCGGAGGGGTCCCGGGTGGGCAGAGAACGAGCTCTGACCCACGGCCAGAGCCCGGTCTGCGAGAGGGCTTTTGTGTCCTGGTGACCAAGAGGGACCAAAAGATGGATGTGGGGAAATACTCTGGGGGACAGAAACGGTTCAGAGAGGGGCCATGAAGTGTGGCTGGAGAAGGCAACGGCTGGGGACGGAGCAGCCGGCCCAGCAAGGGTGACATGAGGCTGGCCACGGGGCTCTCGATGGTGTCACCATCCCGGGGAGCTCCACTGGCACTGCCTGGAGTGGTGCTCCAGGACCAGCACCAGCCCTGAGCCAGAAGCTCAGCCCAGCGATGCTCTGCTGCGGCCAGCCCAAAGTGACGGGCACTCGAGGGGTCCCTGGAGCTGCTCCTGTGGGGCAGATGTCTCACCTCCCCGCTGGAGCTGAACCCCAGCCCGGACAGGCTCAGGCACCAAGCGCAGGCGATACCTTTGACAGCGGAGGAGAAGATCGTGGAGTTCCAGGCACGGAGGAGGTCCTCATCCACCGAGACGGGGTAGTCAGAGGGAGCTGGCGATGGAGGCGGCGGCACAAAGTTGGAGAGCGGCAGGCCCTGGGTGAAGGAGTCGATGCACATGGCGTCGAAGTACTTGGCTGCCAGCATCTTGGACTCGTTGCTGTTGAGGTTGAGGGTCTGCACGGGCTGGTCCAGCGTGTTGTTGAAGGCCGTCTTGAGCACGCAGGTGGCCCCCACGCCGGAGGGCAGGTGGAAGGTGTTCACCAGCTGCTGGGGGCTGGCATCAGGAGACAGCCTGATGCTGCGGGAGAAGAGCCGGTCAGGAGGAGCAAGGAGCAGGGGACGTGGGTCTCACCACCTGGGCCATCTTCTGCCAGGACCTCCCCAAGGCCTCAGCACCCGTTATGGCCGAGCGGGCACACACAGCCCATGCCCGGAGTGAGTGGAGCTGGCGATCGCAGCCAGCAGCAGGGCTGGCCCCTCTCCTCCCTGCGGAGGATGGAGGCTGCTTTCTGCCAGCGGACATCGCAGCGGCCAGGCTCTGCTCCAAGCCCAAGCCAGCCCCGGTGCCAGCCCCGCTGTGGGCTGCCCTCCCTACTGCCCCCCACCGGGACAGGGACGGGGACAGGGCACTCGTCACCAGCGAGCGGCAGCTCTCACCGGTACTCACGCCGCTCCTCGTTGGCGTAAGGGATGAAGTTGCCCTTGGGCTGGGTGTAGTTGTGGTACTGTGACGGCGAGAGGATGAGGGGTGGCAGGTCACCTGCGGGGACAAGGACAGGAACTCGCTCACACCCACCGCATCGCAGAGGCCGACTGGACGCGTGCCCGCAATCCTCATCCCCCCCAGCCAGCGTCCCCAGCAGCCACACTGGGCCGGCAGAAAGGGCCCCCGGCAGCCCCCAGCGCGCGGGTGGGTGGCTCGCACGCACCGATCTCGGGCACGGAGAGTGCCACCGTCATGGCCACGCAGACGAAGAAGGCGGGCAGGAGGATCTGCGAGAAGAGGGCCTTGGTGTTGCGCTTGGCGCAGTGGAAGCGCTTGACGATCAGCCCGTGGAACTGGCGCAGCTTCAGCCACGAGCCCTCCAGCTTGAAGCTCCCCTGCCCAGCCAGGTCGTGGTCCTCTGCCTCCACCTCCGCCTCTTGCTCTGCGAGGGGAGAAGGATGTCAGCCCCCGGCACGGCCCTTGGCCCCCGGGGAGCCGAGCCGGGCACCGAGCCGCGCGCAGCCGTCGCAGGGGACAGGGCAGCACCCAGCCCCGGCAGCACTGCGGCGGGAGGCGAGGCAGCTGGCTGGCGCGTTCCTCTCGGTGCCAGATGGGAAATTTAGACGACAGTTTTGATAGAACCACCTAAATCGGCGCTTTTTGGCAGAACCCTTCCGTTCTCCCACCAGCTCTCCCAGCTGGCGAGGGGTCCGCGCAGTCAGCAGCGGGGCTGGGACGCAGGGAGCTCGGCCGCAGCGCTGCCCCGGCTCTGCCACCCATCACCCAAACCGCAACGCTCCGAGCAGCCCCCCGGCGAGGCAGGGTGCGCGTCCCCGAATTAACCGCGGCAAGAGCTGCTGGGATAACCCGGCGAAGGCTTTGCCAATAAACCCGCAGCCTCAGGGCCCCTGCGCCACAGCCTCCGCCCTCCGGCAAGCCCGGCGCCCGGGCGGGCAGAGCCCCGAGCCCGGGTCGGGGTACGGAGGGCAAAGCCCCCGGCTGGAAGGCGACTCGGTGCCCCGGGGCCGAGCGGAGGGAACCCGACCCGGCGCCCGCGCGGGAAGCACGCACGTTAGTGGGGTGGGTCTGCAGGGCGGCACTCGCGGGGTCCGAGGGAGGCGAAGGGCAGGGCCAGCGCCCACGGCGCCCGCCGGCTCCGTGTCTCAGCACAGGGCTCCCCCATGCACGTGCGACCAGTTTGGGGGGCAAACTGGCCGAAGCAGCCGTTCCCAGCCCTCCCACGCAGGTTCTCCGGGCGCAGCATCGGCAGATGCATGGTCAGACCCCCCACGGGGTCTCACCCCAGCTGGCGCGGACCCCATCCCCGGCACAGCCACCTGCCCGGGCGCTGCCACTGCCCTGGCCACCCTCCGTGTCCCCGCCGAGCATCTCCCCCGGCCCCTGCCGCTGGCCGGGCACCGGCGGCACGAACCTTGCAGACTGATGTTATCGGGGTCCTGCCGGTTATCGAACAAGGGTGCGTAATCCCCAAAAAACTCGGAATAAGCCCCACCTTCGTCGCCCCGCACGGAGCCCACCGAGGAGGCCGAGCGCAGGGACGCCTGCGACTGCGCCAGCGAGGAGCAGGTCACCAGGTTGCTGAGCTCCACCTCAGGCTTCTCCGGCACGGCTGCTTCGGCCAGGGGCTCCCCGTTGGCCTCGGGCTTCGGGCCCAGCTCGGGGGCGGGTGGCCGCAGGGCGTCCTTCTTGGACTCTTTCATGTCTGGAAGGAGAAGGGGGGTTGCCACTGGCCATGCCACCCTTCACCACGGTGTGGCACAGAGCGGGGATGGATCTGCTCTGCAAACCCGAAGCGGAGCAGAAGCCGGCTGCCCTTGGCCGGGACGGGCTCTGCTGGAGACCCCTTCTCCCCTCAGGAAGGGAGATCCCTGTGGCCACGCGCAAGGGGAGAGGAGCCACCAAGCCCACATGAAGCACACGGAGCCCCTTGCCAGCCCCAGCAGCACCGTGTGCCCCCCCCGCTGCCCGTACCCACGTCGCTGTTCTCCAGAGACTGGTCCTCCTCAGACACCTTCAGGAAGACCTCCTCCAGCGTGGTGTCCATCAGCCCGAAGCTGGTGAGGTCCAGCTCCTCCAGGCTCTGCTCCAGGTGCTGTGGAGGCAAAGCGTTGTGTGAGGAGGGCAGGAGGTCCCCGCAGCGCTGCAGCCCTCCACGACCACCCATGGGGGGTACCTGGAAGAGCCTCTCAAAGCAGCCCTTCTTGACAGCCTCACTGGGCAGGATGTAGGAGAGCTCGGTGTTGGTGTCCGAGATGAGGAGGCAGGAGGCCACGTATTTCTTGATAAACTGGGAGACGCGGGGCTCGGAGCAGGGGCTGACGGAGGAGTGGGCCAAGGGGCTGTGCGGCTGGCCTGGCTCTGCAGCAGAGGGGCAGCACCGGTCAGTCACATCTCACCCAGCCTCCCACCAGGACCCACCATGTCCACACTACACCCAGCGCCGTGGGGCTCCTCCAGCCTCCATCCTGGGGTGCTGGAGAGCCTGCTGGCCGCCCTGCCCGGCCCGGGGATGGTGCTCTGCACCGTGGCCCATGCTGGACGTCTCAGTGGGCAGCCCATGGGCCAGACAGAACCAGCACCTGGAGGCAAATGCCACCACGAAGGGTCCAACCCAGGACCCACACAGGAGAAATCAAGGTTGAGTGATGCCACTTCCTACACCCCTGCTCCATCCCCCTCCACCCTCCTATGGAGACTTGGGGTGGGAGCACTCGGGTGTTGACCCCTTGTCCCCTTCCCGGGCTGAAGCAGGGCTGGACCCATCTACTCCCCTAACCACGGGGTCCCATTGCCCCCCAGACCTGTGCCATTCCTGGCGTCCGACTGCTTCTTCACCACCGTCAGCTTGTAGCCATCGCCGTAGGTGCTCTTCAGGAACAGCGGGGAGCCGCAGCACTTGAGCTTGCCGTGGGAGATGATGGCGATGCGGTCACCCAGCAGGTCAGCCTCGTCCATGTGGTGTGTGGAGAGCAGGATGGTCCTCCCTGACAGCGGCACAGAGCCTCAGTGGAAGCAGCTGGGGCTGCCGCAGCCTGAGGAGCAACGCCTGTCTCTGCCCACCGCAGCTCACCTGGCTTGTACTTGAGGATGAGGTCCCAGATGGCCCTGCGCGCGTACGGGTCCACGCCAGCCGTGGGCTCGTCCAAGATCACGGCCCGCGACCCGCCGACAAAGGCGATGGCCACCGACAGCTTCCTCTTCATCCCCCCCGAGAGGGTCTGCACCAGGGAGTGGCGTTTGTTGGAGAGCTCCAGGTCCTCGATCATCCTGGGGACAGGAGAGAAGCACCAGGGATGCCGGGGGGGCCGCACCGGTGGCCGGTCCCTGCGGGGAGCACATGATGGCTCTTCCCCGCACGGTGCCTGTGGCTCTTGGCCGCGGTGACAGCCCAGCTGCAGCCAGGCTACAGAAGGATCTTCTGCCGGCTTCCACAGCCTGATACCCCAAGTTTTGGGGTGGAGGTGCTCCGGGGGACATCTCTGCTCCCAGCCACCCAGCACAGCACAGCCAGCAGGAAGGGGACCCACTCACGCAAAAGGCACGGGGGGGGCAAAAGTAGCTGGGGGTGCCTACTTGTCCATCTCCTTGCGGATCTCCTCCTCCGCCATGCTCTTGAGCTGCGAGTAGAACCAGAGGTGCTCCTCCACCGTCAGCCTGTCAAAGAGCACGTTGTGCTGGGGACACATGCCCAGGTTCTTCCGGATCTCGTCCATCTCCGTCCGAATATCATGGCTGTAGATGGTAGCAGAGCCCGAGGTCGGAGGGAACAAGCCGGTGAGGATGGACCTGGATATATGGAGAAAGGCAACGACGTGAAGGACCTCGTATTCCTCTGTCTGATTCCAATCCCAACCACCACCTCCAGAGGCATCCGCTGGGCCCCAGGCAGAGCAATGTCCATGCAGGGCCACGCGCCCGCTGCCTGTCCCTCTTTTGTGCCACCCTCCAGGCATGGCACCAGCTGCCACCGGGCCCTGCAAGAACACCGCACAGCACCTTCCCCACCCACCGCAGCTGGCCAGCAGGACACGGCCCACAGCCGCCCCGACGGGCACTCACATGGTGGTGGTTTTGCCCGCGCCGTTGTGCCCCAGGAAGGACACCACCTGGTTCTCGTAGAGGTTGAGGCTCAGCTTGTTCAGCGCCAGCTTCTTGTCCGTCTTGTAGATCTTGGTGAGCTTGTCGATGCAGACGACCAGGGGGAGGTGGGTTGGCTCCTCCTCGATGCCCCGCATCTCCTCTGCCGCAAGAGCGGGATGGTGAGGAGCTGGGGGTGGAGGGAGGCCGGGGCTCCCCGGGGGATGAACCTCCCCGGCTCCATCCCATGGTGGCTGTGCTGGCTCATGGTCCCTTCCCCTCTGCTTCTCACCAGCCTCCCCCCTCCCGCGCCACAGGCAGCAGCGCCTGGCCTGGGGTCCCATCCCGACAGGGGCACAGGGGACACACGGGGGTCCCTGGCCACAGCAGGACCCCGCGGCAGAGCCAGGGCCACCCCTGGCCACCCCCTGCCTCCCTGCCTGCCCTCACCCAGCCTCCGGCTCTCCATGGCACAGGCCTGATCCTCCTCCATGATGCTGAGGCGGGTGGTGCGGGACCAGGGCCAGGTCCACTCCCAGGTCTCCACTCGCCCGTTGCCCAGCCAGTAGGACTTCTGCAAGGGGAAGTACCAGGGCCGCGGCAAGCCGAACATGCCTGCAAGCACAGTCCCTGCGGAGTCAGCGCAACCCCGCAGCCGTGTCCGCGCAGCAGCAGCCCAGGGCCAGGGCAGAGCTCGGCACGGGCGCAGCCATGGAGGTTTCCCCAGCTCAGGGACATCACTGCAGGGTGGGGGGTGCAAGCGCCCCGGCCATCTGGGCTCAAGGCAGCGCTGCTGGGCTGCGCAAGGCAGCAGAGTCCTCTGGGCTGGGTCTGGCTCACGCTTTGGTTCTACCAGGCAAGCAAAGGAAGCAGGGGAGACCCCTCCCCACGTGGGCGATAAGGGGGAACGGTGCTCCAGCCGTGAACACCTTGCAGTGCCACAGCTGGCCAGGGAACCGAGCCACGTGACTGAAGATCTCCAAGGAACCTGCTGGTGTCACCAGTGGGTCAGGGCACGCGGGCAGATGTCCCCAGTAGGACACAGACAGGGGACCCTGAAGGCACGTCATGCCAAATCCCACCATGCCAGGGCTGAGCACCAGCAGGGTCCCCAGGTAGGAGGCTCCCATAAGATCAGAGGTGCCCTCATGCCCCACCGCCTGCACGTACCTGGGTGCACGGCCTCAATGTACCACGTGAGCACCCCGTACACCACAGCATCCACAATCAGCATCATCATGGACAGCAGGAGGTTGAAGTCGTCACCTTCCACGGGCGACTGGCTGAAGGTGTGCCACTGGATGCCCACACCGGCCACCTCGTACAGCGCAAAGTACTTGGAGCCCAGCCCGAAGGCCGTGGTGGACATGAGGGACTGCGAGAGGCGGAAGGAAGGGGACGTCAGCAGGGATGACAGGCCAGCTCCGGAGGAACAGGTTGGGGTGAATTCCTAGCCAGCGCTGCCCCACCCAGCCCCGCGGAGATGTTCCCTGCCCTGGGAGGCACCAAACCTTCTGGAGATGCCTCCAAAGCCCCATGGGGAGTTGGTTCATACAGGCAAAGGTTTGCCCAGGGCTTTGGGACAGCTTGGTAGCCTACGTACTGACATGGGGTGCCCGGGGCAAACGTGGAGCCAAGCACCTCCCCAGCAGCTGCAGCCAACTCACCGCGATGCACTTCTCGAAGGCCGTGATCTTGTCATGTGCCACCTCCTCCCGGATGGCCACGTACATGTAGGGCACGTAGCTGAGGAAATAGATGATGCCGCCGCAGGCAGAGGCCAGCTTGGCCTTGGAGTAGAGCACCGACACCAGGAAGCTGCAGGGAGGAGAGCATCCCCTTGGATCCTATCCCACCAGCGCCTTCCCCACGCCGTCTGCTTTTGGTGGTGTTGAGGTGACACACTGACCCCTCAAATCAGCTGGCTGGGGGGACCTGTGCCCCTCCACCGGCACTTGCCCACACAGCCCCAGCACCCTCACCCCACGGCGCAAGGACCCCGGCTCTGCCCATGCCCCCTCACCCCACGGAGCGTGGTCGCTCACCAGAACATGATGGTGGCCACTGCGTAGATGGCGAGAAAGAGCCAGATGATGAGGACGTCGCTGTGCATCAGGACCTTGCCGTACTTCAGGATGGCGGTGAGCGCCGTCACCGAGATGGAGAGCTGGACGAAGCCGGTGATGAACCAAGCCACCCAATGCACCGCGTTGTTCAAGCCCATCATCTTCATCACCTGCGAGGCCAGCGCTGCTCAGCGGGGCTGTCCCCTACCCTGCGCATCCCTCCGGCTGGGAGGGCAACAGGCAGCACCGAGGGGTCCCCGGGGGCTGCGGGGAGGCCACAGCACCCCGTGCCAAGCTGCCAACGGGCTCAGGTCCTGCCGGTGCCAAGTAGATCTCATGCCAGGGACACTCAGCAGGACCAGCTCAGCCCAGGGATGGGGGATCTGCGCCTGCCCCAGCTCACGCGCCTGAAGGCATGGGGAAGGTGCCCACAGACACAGCGCGGGCTCAAGAGCTCAGAGATGCCAGCTCCTCCCCAGGGATCTCTCCCACCATCCCCACCTCCTTCAGGCGATGCTCCTTCTCCGTCACAATGTGCTGGATCATCATGGCCACCGAGTAGACCCAGGAGATCACCATGCAGAGGGGCATCATGTGCTCGATGACGAAGAGGAAGCTGGTGGGGTAGTGGAAGAGAGGGGAGAGCTGGATGGTGGCACCACCGCAGAGACCGGGGCAGACCCTGGGGCACAGGGCAGGGAGGGGCTCTCCCACCGCCTGGGGACAACCAGCCCCAAAGTCCAGCAGCCCCTTAGTGCCCTGCAAGAGCTTCTCCAACAAGCCCGTAGGACAATCTGGTGGTCCTGGCTGCCGGGTCCCAGCAGGCAGGCGGGCAGCAGCCGTGGGCTCAGCCCAGCACCCTGCCTACCCTGGTGGGGACAGGGCCGTGCCCATCCCCCTGCCCAGGAGGGCTGGTGGCCATGGGACCTCTCCAGGGGCCTCCTCCAGACCTCTGTGTTCAATGACCCCCGACAGACCCACGTGCCACCCATTGGCCACTCTCTTCTCACTCTCCCCAAGACGTTCAGCCTCCAAGACATCCTGCAGCCACGAGTTCCTCACCCCAGCTATGAACAGGGCACAAAACCCTACCCCTGCTTGCCTAGCCTGGTGGTCCAAGGAACTGGGCTTAACTGGTTGCTCGCTGCTCCCGATGTCACCAATTGCCCTCAGGTCCCCAAACTCCCCCCCTCTTCCCAGCTGAAGCATCCCAGCCTGCGCAGGGGAGGAGGAAAGGTCCTGCCCCTGCCCACCCTGCCCACCCGGCTGTTACTCACTCGTCCCGGGTGTAACACGGGTACGGGAACATCTGCACATAGTTGCCGGGCTCCACCACGTCATGCCCAACGAACGTGTTGATGAGGGCGCGCTCCATCATGTCTGGGGAGGAGGAGAGGCCACGCTGAGCGGGCAGAGGGGCCGCGGAGGTGGGCAGCTGCGGCAGGGAGCTGGCACTCACCCTGGATCCAGACGAAGCCGTAGAGGAAGTAGAAGCGGCCACCGGTGTTGGGGCCGGGCCGCCAGTACGCCCGCCGGATCTCGTTGGTCTTCTCCGTGAAGCTGGAGTTCTGCCGGATCTTGTACATGACGTGGGGCGGCAGCGAGCCGTCCCTGTTGGTCTGGAAGATGACGCCTGCGGGCAGCGGGAGAGGCAGGGAGCCCGCTGGCACCACGGGAGACGGCCACGCCGGCCAGCCCGCAGCCACGGGCAGGGACGCAGAGGGGGTCAGCGTGTCTCAGCCAAGGGCACCACAGGGGCTGCCACGGATGGGCAGGGCGGGCACGGCCCTGGCACGGGGTGCGAGGGCACGCGGGCAGCAGGCGGCCGTGGTGGGACCGCCAGGACAGTGGCAAGGCGCTGTGCCTGGCCGGGCTCGGCCGGGGCAGAGGACGGGTACTGCGAGATGCCCGGTCCGCTCACCCCGCCAACACCTGCACCAAGGGAGCCACATCCCGCAGCCAGTGTCCCCAGCCTGGGGCACAGCTGGAGAGGGACACGGCTTCAGGGATCCCTGCGACGGGGCTGGTTCTCGGGGACATACTGGCAAAGACCGTGACGTTGTCCTGGTAAGCCTGGTTGAGCGTGTAGTTGACGATGCTCTCCTCATCTGGGAAGCCTTTGAAGATGTCCACGCTGACCTGACGGGAGGGGAAGGCCGGTGAGACCCCACTGCCCCGAGAGGTCCAGCCACACGAACCCTGCAGATGGTGCAGCCTGTGCCACCCACAGCCACTCCACGAGCCCCAAACCCAATGCTGGACGGGCACCTCCACCACTGACACCCACCCCAAAGCTCCTGACGCTGCAGAAGGCTCTACCTCCTCCACGGCTCCCCTTCCACGACCTTGAGGAGGTCTGAGCAGCCCTGACTCCCCCCGGCCCTGCAGAGCCCGGCTGTGGGCAGTGGGTGCTGCTCCAGCACCCTGTTCCCATGGGTGGGCACGGCCTCACCTTGGCCATGAAGTGGACCCAGCCGCAGGCGGCGTTGTCGATGGTGTCCAGCTGCTGGAGCAGGACGCTGGCGTTGGGCAGGGAGAAGTTGCCATTGAGGAAGTTGTGGAGAACATCGCTGTCGGAGACATTGAGGATCTCCGGGTGCTTGTGGAGATCGGCGGTGAACTGAGACAGGGAGGGAGACACAGGTGGGAGAAGTTGGGTGCGCCCTGGCTCTCAGCCCCCTGCCCTCCCCATGGACACGGACAGGACCCAGCGCTGCTCCCGGGGATGGGGGTGGGGACAGGGGGGACACAGTCTCGCCCTGCGCAGGGACGCAGCCAGGTCCTAAGCCAGGTCCTCGCAAGAGCAGAGTGGGCACCCAGGACCACCTGAAGGCTTCACATGAAGAAACGACGAGGTGCCTGGGGGCAGGACAGCCCCCTCCCACCCCCAGGCTGGGTCCCCCTCGCCCTGTCCTACCTGCTGGAGCCAGCGGATGCGTCTCTGCAGCCTGCCCTCCTCCAGGTAGGCACGGATCTCGGGGGAGATGTTCAGCCACGCGTTGGCGTAGTGGGTGACGTTGCCCACAAAGGCGAAGGTCTCATTGGCCTGGGGGAGGGGGAAGGTCACTCCAGGACAGCTAGCAGCCATGGAGGCATCTGCCCACCTCCCCGCCGGCATCACAGCCCGGCTGGGCGAGGAGGTCCCTGCGGAGCGGGGCCGGTGGGAGCGGCAGGGCAGGGGTCCCAACCTCTGCGCCCTCACCTTCAAGATGACCTTGTCCACCTCGGTGCCCACGGGCGCGTAGAGGATCTTGGGGTTGCTGGTCATCAGGTGCACGAGGAGGCCCAGGTTGCGCTGCTCCTTGCTGGTGAAGCCCAGCGAGCTCATGTTGCCCTGCTTCAGCGCCTCGGGCTCGATGGTGCTGCGAAGGCGGCTCAGGCTGCCACCGCCGCTCCCGCCCCGGCGACCCCAGCTGCGGGCAGCGCCCACCCCACCCCGAGAGGGGGTTTCGCACCCACTCCCACGCCGGCGCGGTGCTGCCCAGCACAGGAGCTTCCCCCGGCCGCAGCACGAGGATGCGGCGCAGCACCCATCGCCTGGGTGCCCATCGCGGGAGGACCGGGGCCCCCGGCAGAGGCAGAGGCAGGGTGGGCTCTCCCACACCCCCGTCCTGACCACGGAGCACCCGGACCCGACCCCTCCAGCCCCCGGGGGCTCCTACCGGTTGTTGCCACAGAGGATGGGCTGCAGCCCGGCCCAGAGCTGGACGAACGCCGAGAACTGCCCCTGGGGGTTGTCACCGCCGGCCGGGGCCCCCCCGGCGCCCTCCTCCCCCGCCGTGGCGTTGCCGGCCGTGGCGTTGGCGCCGGCCCAGCCGGTGCTGTTGGCAGTAGGTGGTGGGGCCTTGCTGGCGCAGGCTCCCTTGGGCAGCAGCTTGGCCAGCGCCGAGAGGATGTCCACGTCGCGGAGAACCTTCTCCACCTCCAGCAGGTCCTCCAGGAGGGCGCGGAGGCGGTGCTGGGCGGCCGTGCTGTTCACCTCGTCCAGCTTCAGCTGTGAGGGCAAGCGGGGCACCCGTGGCTGGGGGGACAGGGTCCCGCGCGCCAGCGAGGGGCACCGAGGCGCACCCCAAGCAGCAGCGTGTCCGCTTTCGTGGTTAAAGGGTTGGGGCTGTGCCCAGCTGGGCCCCCGGCTCCCTGCCGCGCACCCCCGGATATGGGCAGCGGGAGCGCTGGCAGACGCTGGCGGGGTCTCGCTGGGGGACGCGCCGTGTCCCTCAGGCAGGACGGGCGGTCCTCCGTCACCGCGAGGGACACATCACGCCCGAGCGGGACGGGGAGGGGGACCTCGGAGCCAGCCTCGAGGAGCTGTGCCACCGGGACTGCCGCTCCCGGGGAGAGCAGCCTGCGGGGACACCCAGCCCCACCCGGCGGGGCAGCACCGGGAGGGGGAATCACCCAGGGTCCCTCCGCAGAGCTGGGTGGGGGGTGCCTGTGCGGGGCCGGCCCACGTAGCAGAGCCGTCCCTCACACACACACACATCCCCCTGTGCGTAGGGAATCCCTGCCCAGGACGTGGCCCCCCCCGCCATCCCGTGGCCCCACGCTCACCCTGCTGACGATCCTGGGGGTGTCCAGCTGGTCCCGCAGCTCGGCCGCCAGCTGGGCGAAGCGCTCGCGCCGCGCGGCACGGCTGCCGTTGCAGACCAGCGCCCGGTACGCCTGCAGCAGCGCCCGCTGCCCGGGGGCCACGCGCAGGAGCCGGCGCAGCCCCCCCGCGCTCTGCTCGCACGTCAGCTGCTCCAGCACCGGCCCCGTGAAGAGGACACCCTACGGGGCAGGCAGCCATCGGGGTGCAGCCCTGGGTGCAGCGGTACTGCGGCGGTGGCCGCCCCGGCAGAGCGCTGCCCGCGCACCCCGCTTCGCCCCGCGAGGTGCTCACCTCCATCTCGGAGACGAAGGCCTGGGGGCTGTCGGAGGCG
>Ga0065711_1008973_pt1 | contig 15778 bp, 10 predicted proteins | sample Hoacrofraction12_FD_59098 | JGI IMG/M metagenome (GOLD analysis project Ga0065711, IMG submission 59098) | Hoatzin crop microbial communities from Cojedes, Venezuela - Epithelial fraction 12 v2 (version 2) | ecosystem: Host-associated > Birds > Digestive system > Esophagus > Crop | place...
CCACCCTCCCCCCCCCCGCCAAAGCAACATATTTGGACAATTCACAGAATCTTAGCCCTCAATCAACGTTACTTGAAAAATAAGTCTTTTCTCTCTCGCATCCCACTCTCACTTTCCTCTCCACTCCACCCCCCACCCAAAAAAAAACCAGAGACAGAAAAGAGAAGGAAAAAAAGCCCTTCCTGATAATTGCACTGGTCCAAATGTGCAGGGGCTTTCATACAGAATGATGGCTTCCCTTGTCTCCTGCATTTGTTCATCTCCTTTGGGAGGAGCAATTTACAGAAAGCATTATCGATTTTTGCCATAATAGGTACAGAGATGCCTCACTGTCCCTGCTCAGCCAGCTCACTCTCTGCATCACAACTGTCAGGCCAGTTTGTGAAGCCCGTCATTATTTTTTTTCAAGTAAATCCATCACAGGAGTGGGGGAAAAGTGATGAAAATAAAATTATTTTCACCTTGCCATAAAAAAGAATGGCCATGTTCCCTAACAGAAATAAGTGCAAATGCTGTCAACTAAGAGAGCGGAAGAGAAATTCAAAGCAAATAAAAGCGGGCTGGGGGGAGGAAGGAAAAGGAGGAGGGAGTGCGAGGAGACATGGTAGTAGCTAATTTACTTTGAACACATTCTGGAATTTTCCTGTTAAAGCCGCTATTTACAACTCTTCCACTTGTTCTCCATGTTCTCATTTTTCTGGAAGCGTTGAAATATATACTTTATACAAGTATTTTCTTTGGCTTTGAGGGTGTTGAGGAGATTGCGGGTTTTGTGAAGCAATTATTAAATATTATCGGTCTGCGGGATGAAATCTGCCTTGAAACCTCCCTCTGAATGCAGACCACCCACCCACCGCCGAGATTACCAACTGCGCTCCGCTCCTTTGTGCGCAGCCTGGTTTGGGGGTTTTCTCCCACTCCCTGTTCGCCAGGGGCAGGCTGAGGCCACGAAACTCATTCTGTCCCTGATCAGCATGTGAATGTTGAGGGATGCTTACTTCAAATATTTCTGAAACTAAAAAAGCCTTTTAGAAATCACATCTAAAAACAAACAAGTCCCCGCCCCCGCCCCTCAATTGCATTACAGACTCTCAGACAAGTCCTTTGGTATTCATCCCTCCTCCTTGATTAGTTTTTGCTGTACCCTTCATGTTGGTCACTTATCTCACATCTTGAAGGTCAGAGCCTGTAGTACCCTATTCCGGCGGCCCTGGGTTGTTTTTTATTCCTGAAGACAGCCTTGTTTTGGGCTCAGAAGGTTTAATCCAAGAATTGGCTCTGGATCTAATTCCCAGATCCTCAGTTCATTAGCCATGAAAAGTGATAGCTGCTTAAGATTTTTATGAGACATTGTTCCAAAAGCGGACCACAGAAACTGCACAATTACCCAGCGCATTGTACAAAGCCCTGGCTGCCTTTGGCACTGACACAAGGAGCTTGATAGCAATCAAACAGCTTAATGAAAAGCAGCAAGTTTGCTCTTGGTAAGGAGCAAGGAATCTGTGAAGTTTGTTTCCAAGTGGTGCTTTCTGTAAGGACACTTGTTAGGATAAAATTTAAATCGTCGTACCCCTACTTCAGGAGCGGTGGCACTAAAGGATACACAACTTGTCGTTTTGACCCTTTCACACCAGCACTTGCAAGCATCCAGCGTGTAAAGCTCCTCTGTCTTGTCCCTCTGGACTCTTGAGCAGATCTAGACAGCAACGTTGAAGCTGGCCATTCATCGCAATTAGGCCAGGCAAACAGTAAGGAAAACAGCAAGGCAGCTGTACAGAAATATCAGAGGATTTCTTTTAGTCAGGGTGTAGCGAAACCACAATAACCAGTCCCACATCCAAGTAATTACAAGGATGCGATTCAGGCCAGCAAAACGTAAGAGGTTTAGAAGTAAAGTGGATACTCTACTGAGTGCTGGATTAAGACTAAACATAGCCAGATCCAGTCCTGCGAAAGCACTTTCAGCAACTGCCAGGCTCCTCCAACTGCCACGCAGCCGACAAACATCTGCCCTCTCTCTCCTCCAGCGGGGCTCGGACCCCTGCCCATCCTCCCACTGCCGACACCAGATCAGAACAAACTGGGGTGGTGGGTGCCCTCCAACGTCAGGTCCCAGGTCTTTAAATCCTGCCCTAGCCCACTTCTCAGTCCACCCCAGAGCTGGCTGCATTGTGAATAAGCACGGCAGCGTGTCCTGGAACAAAAGGAATCCCACACGCCCCGAGATCGGCGCAGACTCCCAGCACCTGGGACCTGCTGTCCCAGTTCCTTGTGGACATTCCCAGGGTGATAAGCAGATCTCGGCACGTGGAGAAACTGAGTTACCTCATACAGAGGAGATCTCCCTGCCCTGAGAGATTGTCCACATGGACAATTAGCACAGTGCTAGCTAACATCATCACCTCAAATTGCTCCGCGGTAATTTCCCCACACAAGTTTTCCATAAGTCCCCAGGCTCGGGATCAACCGCAGGGCCAGCAGCAGAGGCTTGGCACCGTGTTTGCTCACTCTTTTTGTGTCTTTCAACCCACCGTGATTGCACTGATAGACTTCATGTTCTGCAAAAATTTCTGATCTGTTCCTCATCAGATGTATTTATGTAAAAAGCTACATATTAAAAAGAAAACTACACATAAAGTACCCAGCAAGACCTTTCTAGGTATGCATCTATCAACATGAGAGAACGCTGCTGCTTGCAGTAAACAGACAGCGTCTTTCCTGGGAATATTTTCGAAGGAAATGAAGTCAGACCTCGGAGACAGCGAAGCGGCAGGCGCGGTGCAGGCTCGGAGGTGCTGTGCTCTCGTCCTTCGGTCCGCCACCGCCTCTAGATCCCTGCCGCAGACTGACGCCCACCCACTTCAGAGAGTACGCATGCTTTTTGTATGCCTGAAGTCGCTATAGAAAATCAAAGACGTCCTTGGCTTCTCACTAGAAAGCGAAAAATAAACTTTGTAATATAGATCAAGCATATCAAGAAATTTTGGCTAGTTTTTTAAATGTAGAGAGCAGCTATTACTGCTATTTATCTAATATGCTCTGCTGTGCAAACAACAGGCCCAATTTCAACAGCAGGGTAATTCTGTCAATGAATTACCATCCTAAGGGAAAAATTAGTTTAGATTAGTTTAGTTTGTTCTTTTGCTCTAGCAAGTACATTCTAGATTGTAATTGTTTTTAAATCTCTCTTCTTTGGTCCGTACGCGCTAAGCGTTGTGTCAGAGCAGGTGGCTACCTTATGTCTGTCTCATTTAGCCAATATCGCACTCTACTTAATTCATACACATGTTCAGACACATGCATACACACCCAGAACAGATGTATGCACAAAACACAGACACATATGTGGCTGCTATTTAACAGAACAAGTACAGTAAAAACATTAGGACTGGGAAAATTTGGAAAGCAGCCTGCAGAAAAATAACTTTCATTTTAACTTTTAAACTGTATTAAATTAACCATGATCACAAGAGGCGTATGTGCTGAAACCAGACAAGCTCAAGTGTTTGATGCCCCGATGTTTACACGTGGGAACAAATGGGTTTTCATTTTGCATGCGTAATACATGCAAACCACCCCTCTTCCTTCTAGTCTGGACAACGCTGAGAACATTAAGCGTGGCTTCACACTGAAAAATCACTACAGAAATGGCAACTTCTTACTCAAAGATTCTCTCTCCGTGTGTAAAGAGGGTCAAGTATGTTGACTTTAGTGACAAAACAGCTATTTACCAATTTTTAGCGATTCCATGTCAATACAGATAACAAAGCGTGCAGTATTGTATCACTTCACATCAAATACTGTGCAGTTTACTGAGCCCTAATCAGCCTCAACCAGCGTAAATCCACCAAAAATAGTCTGGGGTCTGTGGAAATGAGCAAGTGCCTGATTAACCTTTACAAAGCTAACAACGCTTGAACTGCAGGGAGGAAAGGAAACGGAGGAGGAAACGGAGGAGGAAACGGAGGAGGAAACGGAGGAGGAAACGGAGGAGGAAACGGAGGAGGAAACGGAGGAGGAAACGGAGGAGGAAACGTCCAATTCTAATGCCACACGTATGTGAGTCAACATGGATCTCCCCGGAGATGATCTGTCTGCACCAATACAAACTTCTGCTAGACACTAAAACAGGTTTGAACCCATCAAGTACAGCTTACTATATTCTGAGAACGCTCACAGGCAAACTGGCTGAAGCGTGTGTCTAGTAAGTTCTTGCAGTTGTCCAATTAGACTGGTTCCTGCAGCCGAAAAAAGTTTCTCAGAGCAGAAGCACCAAGGTGCATGGCCCAATGCTGTGCCGCAGGGGGTCCTGCACCAGCCTCCCCGGCACAGCCCCCACACCCCTCGGAGGCAGCGCCTCAGAGCTTCTCCCCTTCGCTTCCTAAGGGATAAATTTACTCGACTAGACAGCAATCGCTGGGATCACTCATGACTTTGTTTCTTTTGGGGTGTTTTTCTTTCTTTTTTTTTTTTTTTTAAATTTTGGGTTTTTCTTTGTTTGTTTTAAGGGAGGCAGCAGAATTCGTTTCCTGCGTGTCCTCCTACACCCTTGGGTTGGTCAGAAATGCGAATCCCACTGTTGGTCAAAGCTGCATTTTAACAGCTTCATTTACTTTCACATCTGTTAAAGTCTGACAACGTCATGCCACAGGTCTCACCTGAAGAGAACTGCTCATCTCAGAAGAGTTAAATAGAGCTGGAAGTGTAATTCCAATGGATATTTAAATGTGAGCATAGGGTGAGTGAGACACCCTCCTCTCAGATAAAAACCCTTCTTTTGAATTTCCTTGGGTTTGGTGGCCCACGGAGTAAAAGTTGGAGAAAAGAAACATCTCTGTTTTTAGGGTAGAATTAAAATCGGAAGGGTGTATATAAGAAAGTGGGTTATTTGTGGAAAAAACACACTCTGGCTTGAACACTAGGGTAGAAATGAAGTCTGCTGTGCTTTCTTTGTGTTCAGCCTCTGGCTGTCCAGCTGGTAACCAGATCATGTGGAACGCAGGCCTCCAAAAGGTGGAAAAAGATCTGAAATATGAAACACTGCTGTTTTACTGCTAATTCAATGGGAAAAAAACCCTATAAAATATTAAAGAAAGTATTTAAAAATATATTAAACACAATTTGTACCATAATAGCTTAACCTGACATCAAAATGCAGCTTACAGCTTGTTTGTCCCGAGTTTCATACTGTGGATAACAGAATAAGGGGCAGAATGTTCCATACAGCCTCCAGCGTTTGACAAAATAGGATTTGGGCTTCGTTAAAACAAATTCCAGGTGGAAAATTGGGCATGCTGATAAAAGCAGTGCAGGAAAGAGTGTTAGCTCTGATAGGGTAGGATGGGTATTGAATTCATTCTTAACATTACTAGACTTAATTAAAGAGGTTGACCTGAGGACCCCAGACAGTGACAAGCTAAGATAGCCATTCCTGGTACAATGCGGTGTTACTAAAGTTAATTCTTTTTAATATGACTCAAACTGGTATGTATATAGAATATCCTAATTCGGGGGAGAAGCACGGAGTGCATACTGCATCTCAGCTTACAAAGTAAAACAAAGAATGTATATGTGCAGATAATGCATAAACATTAGTGCATTCGAATACAGACCAGTTATCTAATGAGGACTTTTTATTTTTTTTACAAATCAGAATATTTTTATGTAATTTCCTATGGTCACAAACATCATCATCACTCTGATGTCCCTTATTAATCAGAAGAAGAAACCAAAAGGACAGTGTAAGAGCTTAGGAACATCCTTAGTTATTGAATCCGTTTGCATCGCAGTCTATGGTTTGGCGCTAACAACTCCCAGACAGCAGCTATGCTTTTAACCATCACAGAAATATTATTCTTGAAAGAGAAAAAGGACTTAAATTAATAGATATTTTAAAGACAAATTCTTCTCTGCCTAATCTTTTGGCCTGAATTTCAGTCATGCACACACTTCAATGCCTGTGTTCAAACTCAGTACCTGTTGTCCCTTACCTGCCTTCCACCCACTAATGCCTATCATGTTTTTCATGTAAACTAACAAGAAGCCGCACAAAGAAAGTCAACCCTAAATTAAAGATGGAACATTCCTTAAGTAAGATTTATGGAGAGGAAGTGACTTGTGTGAGGGGGGAAAACCATGGATGACAGTAGGGCATCACTGTCAGTGCCTGACCTTAATCCCCATAGAAGATTAATTGTTAAAATTCTGTGTTCAAATGCCACTGGCATTATACTGCCACACGTTCTAACTTCCCTTCCAAAGAGGGTACTTTTCCTTTGCTGGCATATCACTTACCTAGAGACTGGACAGGAGGAGATGGGACTGGAGCCCATCCACGCCTGTGACTTGGATGCTTTCCTAGATGGACTGACCCACAACTAGAGATGAGGTTTCACAGAATCACAGAATGGTAGGAGTTGGAAGGGACATCTGTGGTTCATCTAGTCCAACCCTCCTGCCGAAGCAGGGTCACCTACAGCTTTCCTGAAAGGCAGGAGCTGTTCAGCCTAGAACATGCACCTTGCTGCCCTTCATCCCCGCAGACATAACCCTTTGGCTGCTCTCCATCCACAACAGAGCCCCACAAAACACGCTGGGCCCACGTGCAAAGGAACACATTACATACACTTCCCATTTTGTTTATTCAGCCTTCCCTCTCCAGGTAGGCAGAGCATAGAAGGGTGACCCAGCACTACAGCAGGGTAAAACCAAGTCCTGCAGCCTGGGACACCAGTGAAGGTGCCCAGGGAAGACCCTGGTGGACAGTTCCTGGAAGAAATATAGGCAGAAATGTGACAGGAAGGCCCTCGGAGCATCGTGCCCTGGGAGCCATTATGTCAGTGGGGCACGCTGCGTTTGTGCTGGGTTCCCACAAGTTGGGGACGTGCTGCATCTCTTGAGGTGTAAATATGAATGTCATTTTCTGAAGAGACTGAAACATGTCCCCTTATCCTTACCACTGCCTTCTATATCCCTTATTTAAAGATCTCCATGGTGGAGTTGGTCATGCCTCAGGAAATTTTATTTCATCAAAATAAAGCAAAGATATGCTGAAGACTTTGGAAAGCATAGTATTTATAACATCTGCAAAAGTTAAGGTGTAAAAAAAAAAATTTCCCCTTTGATAGCTTCCTCATTCACCAAACCAGACCCCATTCAAAATCTACAAAAAGAATTTGTGAACAAAACCATAGTAAGGCTAAAAAACATCTGGCCAATCAAATTTACAACAATAGAAAAAGTGTAATAAAAGTTTACTTCTTTTGAAGAATAAAGATGTATTTTTAAAAGCTTTATATATAACCCTGAAATTAAGGTACAATTCTAAACTAAACCTCGCTTCAGCTGCAAGACTGAATGGAGACAAGCAGCAAATGAAAATCAGCTTAACTGCACCCTGCCCGCACCATTAAAAAGATCCTCTGATAATTCTTGAAAAGACCAAAATGAATAACTCTATAGGTTAATCCAATGCAATTTCTTGTCATGTGACTATCCGCACTGCTGCACTGAACATTTCCCGAATTGCCAGCTTTGCTCTGATGAGCCACCTTAAAACTGTGGTTCTGAGGTAGAGCGGAAGAACAAGGCATCGTCATATAAGCTTAATAGCATGACCAGATCTCTCCAGTGATCGTTCCAGTACATAAGACAAATACTACCAAAGCTGTATTTCTCTGCTCTCTCTAAATTACTGTAGCAAATAAGAAGAGAAAATACAAATGGCTGTGCTGGGTCCAACCAAATGTCCACTTAGTCCTGTGTTCAGCATCCAACAGTCATCAAAAACAGGTACCCAGGGAGAAGTATAAAAATAGAGCAGCCATATAGCAATACTTCCCTCAAACACCCTCCCAGGCTCCGACGGCTTGTGGCTCAGGGACCTGCTGAGCAGACGGGGTACGTTTGTGTTTAATATCTCGTGATGGATTTCTCTTTCTGTGAACTTGTCCAGTCTCCCCTTGCACCTACACAGACTTCTAGTATCCGTCATATTTGAGCGGCACAAAGAGGAAACTTTCACCACACTTTCTATACTTCTCCCTTCATCTGCAGCATGATGGACCAGGTTGTTGCTTTAAAAGCACAAGGCATGTCTTATTGATGATAATTAATCAATGCTGTATTTTTAAGTGCCAACTAATCTTCAATCCAGACTCACATTTTCATTTCGGTGAAAATCACTCATTTGCGGTACGCTTCGTCATTCCTGAAGTGACTGTCTTTTGTGGTCTCACTTTCCAAGGGTTTGTTCTCTGTTTAGTGAATTTTGTGCATAGTTTAACACTTTATGAGTTTCCCAGTGCCTTTCTTCCGGAAGCCTGAAGATTGTTAGCCAGAATTCCTGTTTAACTCTACAATTTCCCTTCTTTGCTAGTAAGAAATTATTGGAAAACTGTTTTTTGAAAAAGCTAGATAAATAGCAAGGATGCAAGTGCGTCAGTGTCTTCACCTGGTAAAGTAGTAATTCCCACCCCCAAAAAAAAAATTCCGGTCTAACATCTCCACTAATTTGCAGTTGTGCCCTTGGATACGGGTTGGGGTCTCCCTGATCCAGGGGTGCAAGTTTCACCATTACCATCATGGGTAGGTACGCTGCTGCTTTACAGTACCTACCACATGCAGTACCTTACCTGCCTTTAACTTTTTATGCCTAAGCATTATGTGCTTACACTCATTTATTTCAAAATTGTGTTTTCTTGTTACATTTTTAAAAATGTTTTTTCTGTAGTTACCTCAGAGAGCCCTTCCCTCCAGCTCACGTGCCAGGTAAAGCCCCCTGCTTTGTTTGCCCCGATTATGTGAAATCCCATGGCAGCCACTGCTTCATCACACTTTAAAAAGGAAATGAAGTGCTTTTCAGCACTATGGTTTTTTTGGTTAAAGAATCCATAGCAATTCATGCATTCACCCTGCCTAACCACGAACAGAACCAAAAATCTGGTCATGCAAAGACTCCCACTAACAGTTAAAAAACCCCAAACTGCAACCTATATAGGTTTGACTTCTGTTGGCAAGGGATAGAAGCATTTTTCAGAACTAGAGAGTGACTTTTGTTCATCTCAGATAGCTACTACCCAAGCTTATCATGTCTGATCTTGCATGTCTATTATTTCAGGTTTATATTGTGGCATCATCTTCAAGTTGTGTACCAATGGAGGAAATGACAGCAACGGCCTTGAAGAACTAAAGTTAAATGTCAAGCTGTAAAACTGGATAAAATTAGTAAGTGGGGTTGGATAGGTGACAGGGGAGAGCGTGTACTAACCATAACTGGGTATGAACAACTCACAGCAAATAAGCTGCATTGCTCACGGCTTGCTGTTTGCTCTGCCATTACCAGGCTGCAGTGCTTTGTAGGCAGAGAGGGGTTTTTAGCAGATGTGAAAGAAGGGCAGGCAGTGGCTTTGGGGACTGAGTGCTTTTCTCACTCTTTAGTGACAGGACGGGAGAAAGTGCAAAAATACTCATCAGAAAAGCAAGTAATTGGAGAGGATGAGAATGAGGGCAGGCATCCAAACAAAACCATGACAGAGGAGTAAGCTTTGGCAAAACTGTTCAGGGATTGAAATAAAGACAGATTTTGTCAGATGTAGTAGAGCCAACGAATGGCTTTAAACAGAGCTGTGACGCAGTCAGCGCAGTGAAATCATTTCACTGAACATACTTGCAGCAGATCTGCGAGGAGCGAGGCTGCCAGAGCGAAGGCTGCAGGAGCAGGGGCAGGGTGATCATTGCTGAGACAGAGCCAGGGCTCTGGGAGCAGACAGCAGATCCTGGGTGAGACCAAGTTTACAGCCTTGACACAAATCAAAGGAGGCTGGCATATCAAAGTTAAATCCAGGCTTATGAGATAGAGCCTGTGGGTGTCTTGGGAACAGAAACAACAAAATAACAGTAACAGTGCATGAAGCTCGATTTGGCATAAAATTACTACCTCTGCTTTATCAAGAACACATCACCTCCTCATCCTTCGTGCACTGACCACCTGCTGGTTTCCATTTGTCCCTGGATATAAACGTACAGAAACTTTCTGCCCGTACAGTCTTTGATCACTTAGTTATCTCTCGAAACATGGCTATTAACCGCACACACTTCAACTCACGTATCAGATCATATATTTTTCACATCTATTTGGGTCTTCTTTTGTGGCTTAGATGCATATGTATAAGTTTTGGCACTAAGACTACTCAAAAAAAATTTCACTAGCAGCTTAATTCTGACATGTTACTCCCACTAAAAAAGATGCTAAATTTTGTACCTTAAGTTCAACTGGCTTTGCAGGAGGTTCAACACCATAAAGTCTATAATCCACAGTTTTGGTCTTCTGTTTTGTCTGTCAGTCCTCTCTTCTGCTACTGTCTGACTGCCCATCCAGGATTTCCTAAACAATACAGCTGATAGTTTGATAATCCTTCTCTCAAACCTCTAAGAAAATATCTACAGACCCCAAGCTCCCCTGTGGAACCTGCATGATGCACAGTATATTAGTCCACTTCTTGTAAAAAGTCTGAACTGTCTGCCTTAAGGCGTTATAGATTCTCCTAGTCTCATGTGAGATGAGTACAAAATATACATCTGAGTTTTCCCACCTTTAAATCAAGCGACTGATGCAAGGAGAAGGATTCGGGGTGTTGGTCTAACCACCATAACTGCTGTTTCATCTCCTGCTAGGTTTCATTCCTGCTCTTCAAACAGACGGGATGAGGTTAAGAATGGGCTGTTTCCTGTTGCTTGTGCATCTGATGTTCAAACCCCTGACATCAGAGGGTATAAACTTCTATTTAATGCTACTTTGAAACTCATTCCTTTTCCAGAAATAACAAATGTTTTCTGCAACCACGTAGGCAGAGTTACTGGCTGTGCTGTGTAACAAAGATCACAGGTACGTTAAAATTTCCACTCTTGGCTCCCCCGGTGCTCGTCTTTCTCTTGGTCCTGGATGTGCTATGTCAGCCATAACAAAGGGGCTCCCAAACTCCACAGTCTCCACAGTAGTAGGACAGCTATCCTTATTGTGGTATGGCCTTCTTAGTCAAAGGACCCATACAAAGCCTGACCTGCCGTCTCCAGTTGCTGTTCATTCATATTTAAATTGTTTTCTTGTCATCCAGTGGCCACGACAACACATGCCTCATTGCTATCCATAGACAAACAGCAGCTAATATTCTGTGCTACATAGACTTTCCTCTCAGTACTCTGCCACAGAACTGAAAATATGCAGGAAAGTTTGTAAAAACGCTCAGCTTATCTTTCTACAAAGATAACGGAGTAAGAGGACTCTTCCACTAGGTATTGCATAGTTCTGATGGGAAATGCGAGGACAGCCATGTGATAAAGAGCAGTGAATGCTGCTGTTACACCAGAACCACCAACCTCCACAGTAGGAAAGCACGTGCAACGGGCAGGAAAACATACTTCATGGTTATTTACACAATTGCTTCAGAAAGTAACTTGGAAAAAAATTGAGCAGTGTGGCCTTTTCAGCCTTTGGAGGCTTTGGTACAACAAGTCAGAAATAACTTCTCAGAAAACCCTTGCGGCTGGTCCAACTTCAAACGGCAAACCAACCCACAGAGAGAGAGCAAGCTTGCCATCAGTACCACCAGACCTTTTTTCTTCTTCAAAAGAAAAGAAAGCTAAACCCAAAGCAGAATGCCCCAATAAGACCCCAGGGAAGAGCAAGAGCAGGTCTCCCATCCATGCACCAACCTACCCTCCACCACCCCGGCCACGGCAAAATCCACCTCTCGCTATAGGTGTCGCTGTGGACCCATCCAGAGCACCTGGAGCATCGCGCATCTGCATGCGATAGGTAGCGAGGGAAGAAGAATGAATACTTGAAAATTAATGATGTCAGCCTGTCTTCATATATCAAGCTAATTTGAAAGGGCTTTAATTTTCTTAAAGGATAAAAAAAGGTTTCTTTGCTAGATTAAACTTGCAATTGTCATTCATATATTGTTTATAAGGTACTCATCTCCTCACTCTGTATTTTTTTGTTTTTGATTTTGTATACTAGTTAGCAGTGAAGACTTGTCTGCGTGTATCAGAAGGAATAAAGAGAGAAATGTCCTTAACTGTCAGTTTTAATAAGAGGAGTCAACATGCCTCTATTCAGGTTAAATATTGCCCTGTCACATTTCAATAGAGTCAACAGATTTTTTAAAGAAAAGTCAAAAGCACTGTGTTTGCAAAAAATAATAATAAAAAACCCTACCCCCCACCTCCTTGTCATAGAGTGTCAAAGCCCTTCTTTATTTGGGGGGGCGTGGAGGCAGGACAGAAAATTCTTTTGTAAAATGTGAAAAATTACTACTCATAATTGGCACTGACATGAAAAAGGTTGGGTTTTTTTGTTAGAAAAACAAAGAAAATCTCTAATTTAATAATCACCTGCAAAGTGTTATTGTGATGGGAACAAAAAACACACAATCAAAGTCATCTCTTTTAAGTAACTATAGTGTTTTTAAGCAATCACTGCACTTTACTGCAGCTCATACACATAAACCGATGATGTGCAAAGTATAACAAGACACTCCAAATTCCCGAAGTAAAGTTTCTCAAATAACAAGTGACAAGCTACACAGAAGAGCAAGAAAGAATCTGTCAGGTAAAAAGCAGTCACCAAAATGAAGTTGAAGTAGGAGATTCCGCAGTGATTGATACCATACGAAAATTTGAAAAAGTTGACTTCATCTGCTGGGCAGAGCCTGATCTTCCTTATAGCCTGGTAAGGAAGGACCTTCATGACCTTCACATGCAAACTCCTGTAGTGTTCCTCCTGCCTAGTCAAGACTGGTCTAGTTCTACGGAAAAGACAAGATACGAAGCAGATGTCTCGTAGAATAAAATACAATTTAAGAGTTCCTAATTCACTTCCAGTGACAGCGTTGAAAGTTCAAGATCATTATTTGGAATTACTTGTGCTTTACTTACTTTATTGAGGAGAAATACTGTTTAGAAGCTAGTTCTTGGTCCCTTCTGCCTCAATTCACAATCATAATGTAGTAATATTTAATAAATAAGAAGAGAATACAGACCTCGGAAACTCATGCATGGTTCCAGAACTGGACAAGAGGAGGATGAGAATGGAACCACTTCTCAGGAGAGCAGTGCGAACCAATTCATAATCCAACAATTGCATCTGTCCTTGCGGTCATCCTCAGCGCAGGGGATGCCGAGGGATGGACGGCTGCAGTTCCCGGCAGCCGCTCTGGAGACCTCGCTCCACGCCTCCCCTCGGAGCCCCTGCTGCCGACGCTGTCCCGAAAAGGACAGCTGTATGGATGAACTACGAGAGCCTCGTAAATCGTCAAGCTAGATGGGAGCCTTCTTTTTCACGGGGCAATCACCAGGGGTGACACTATGTCCTGCGTTTGGGGAACATGCGGTATTTCACAGAAATCCCAACATCTGTAAAACTGGTTTCATGCAAAGTTTGCAAAGCAAAGCTCACATAGGTCAGCGGTGCCAAAAAAGCTCCTCTCAGTTCAGGTAACTCAGATCCCTAAAATCCAGGTGGTTCCCGAGATTTTGTTTTACAAGCCATCTGCCAGATGCTTGCATTTCATTTCACAGACGGTCTAATTTTCCTGAAATGGCCCTAAGATTTATTCAGTGAAACCGAATCCTGCTGCGTGCAAAGCCGGCAGAGGCTGAGTGGAAAAGCAGATCGCCACCGCTCTGTTGCCTCCCCTGCAGAGGCAGCCGGGCCGGCAGGACGTGCGCAGGATGGTTTTTCCATCCTGCTCGGAGTACGTTTCCTTCGGTGCCTGCTCCGTTATTTACAAATTCAATAACCAGCGCGCTCCCCCCCGACCCGCCTCCATGCCAGCTGCTGCCAAGAGAAATCCCTGCAGGAACCCGGCTGGCACTGGGGACAAAAGGCTCGTCCCTTCCACTGGTGTCCCAGCCCCGTGCAGCTTCAGCAATAGCGGGGCAGAGGTCCCACGTTACGCTGCACCCTGGGCACTCGCAAATTCTCATCCTGGCCGCCACAACCAAAATACGAAGTGACAAAATGGAGTTGTAACAGACTTCTGTGAAAAAATTCAATACTGGTAAAAAGAAGTCATGTGTTTAAAAAACATAAGAGTAAGGGGGTACTTTGTTAGGGAAAGGCAGCAACTCCAGCTAACAGCAGTTCCCAGCTCCTCCGAAGGACACAAACCTTCCACCCATCCTTGGTACCCGGACTTCTCACTTTAAAGGCAGAAATTGATACATCAATGTCACACAAAGATCATCAATGAAAGACTCTGCCAGATTATTTAACAACAGAGTTGTTTTCTCGTGAAAATGTCTTTTTTGAACTGTCCCTAAACTTCTAGAAACAAGAGGAACTGTAATTTTCTGGGAAAACCGTAGTTTACCTGGAAGTGGTGCACAGTTCAGATAAAATCCACCTTCAAGATAGTAGATCCATCCATCTACATATAGAGATCAGATTAATCTCGTGGTTCCAATATTCAAAAAGAGTAATTTAGTAGAATATTAATTTAAATTACATTTTCTTGCTTTACAGCATGCAATTTGTGAAGAAACCAAAAACAGAGTGACTGTCTTGAAACAGGGCATTCTTTGCTCCTGCTACTTTCATGGTAAATATTAATCTTTTAAACAGCTCATGGGCTTTAATGACTGCAACGAATTCTCTCGTTCTGCCCTTGGTGTAACACTGTGTACTAAAATAGGAAAGGAAGCAAACCCTGGAAGAACCACAATAAAACACACTAAGACATGCTGGAGGTCAAGATCTCTTTGTTATGGAATTCAACAAGTGATAATTTCTGGCATCTTTAATATTTTTCTCTTGCTTTTGCACAGGTTTATATGCTAACAACATCTTTGCCCAGGCATCCAGGGCCTCGGTAAGGTCCTTCTCTGTGGCAGGGTAAATGCTCATTCGGTCAATAGTATGTTCAACCCAATTCTGTTTATCTACAACGTCTTCTACTCGCTATCAGACTCTTCCTATAAGACGCTTTCAGCTTTATATTTTCTGTAAATGAAGTAGATTTGGTAGAAATGGAATCAGTTTCATCCCTCCCACTCATTACCCAACGTCTCGCAGCAGCGCAGGACGTGGCGCATCTGAGCGTTTCCCATTCCTGCAGGATGCGCTGTCATTACTGACATTATGACCCGATGTTGCAGGAAGTTAATTTTCCTTGGCATTTCACTTGAAATTTAAGCCTTCCATATGCATACTTTTCTGAAGCCGACATTGCTAGTGTGACTTCATATAAACAGACAACAAATATTTCATAAATTAATCTTTGTAAGACAGGGTTCATTAATCTGTAAAAGACTCTAGTTGTATGTTAACCCAAAGGGCATAACACTGAAATTCTGTGATGTCTTCTGACGTACAAAAGTAGTTCCAAATTTGCAGTCATTATCCAAATAAGCCTCTTGAGAAGTCAAAAGCAATCATATACTTGGTTTGTGAAAAAAAAAAATAGAAAGAAATGTCACTAAATCCTTATTTTCACAGGTAAACATTTCGTTGTACAGCTTTGTATAACGTGGTGTTTAATCATAAACTTAGATATTTTTGCTCAATATACGTAGGCACTATAATATATCTAGCGAAGCCAGCAGTGACAACTGCAGGACCCAAAAAATATATAGCGATTTGTTCAGAAAATATTCCAAAACTACTACTTTGGCAATTAAAAGACGACAAGGTGCTCACCACTCACGAGGGATGTCTCCTGCGTCCTTCCACACTTTGGCATGCTTGCCTTTTTTTTTTTTTTTTTTTTTTTTTTTT
>Ga0065711_1041934_pt1 | contig 15778 bp, 7 predicted proteins | sample Hoacrofraction12_FD_59098 | JGI IMG/M metagenome (GOLD analysis project Ga0065711, IMG submission 59098) | Hoatzin crop microbial communities from Cojedes, Venezuela - Epithelial fraction 12 v2 (version 2) | ecosystem: Host-associated > Birds > Digestive system > Esophagus > Crop | place...
GCTCCAGTCCCCTCCTCATCCTCGTAGCCCTCCGCTGGACTCTCTCCAGTAGCTCCTCATCTTTCTTGAAGTGGGGAGCCCAGAACTGGACAGAGTACTCCAGATGGGGCCTCACCCGGGCAGTGTAGAGGGGAAGGAGAACCTCCCTCGACCTACTGGCCACACTCCTCCTAATGCATTCCAGAATTTCATTTATTATTAGACTTAGGACAGATGCTCCAGTCCCCTCATCGCCCTCGTAGCCTTCCGCTGTACTCTCTCAAACATGCTGCTTTAAAGCACTCATTTTTCTTGTTTAAATTTTTATAGGTACATATCTAACAGCACTCAAGCAAGAATTTTTCATGTTTGGTTTCCAAACCAGGTCAGTGTGGGCTCTGAATGGCTACAAAGAAGGTGACAAAGTATTGGATGTAGAATACAGTATCTGTCGATTGTCATTTGTGGTAGTGACATTCATCTGCATTTCCTCTCAGCCTCACCTACCGTAAAGATCCAGATCCCAGTGTTCCCAAAATAAAGTTGTAGCTGTGCCTTTACTCAGGCACAAAGGCTTACACAGATGCTAAGGAAGAGCTCCAGTCCAGCCACCGCTCTTCCCGCTTCCAACCAACCCGCTGCAACTGTCACTGTGTTGCTGTCTCCAATTCTGTCTTCAGCATACACCTTTAGGGTCTGAGCATGAGGGTGATGGCAAACACATCATGGAAGGGCCTTATTGCCCCACACTTGGTCTTTTGGGGCCACACAACAGGAAGACTCATAAATAGAAATCAGACATACGTTACTTGACTTTTTTCACCCTCCCCAAGTTACCTAACTTCCTCAGCACAGAGATCTTTAAATGCAGAAGAACAGGGAGGTTCCGTAGTTCAGGCATGTCTTCTCTTCCGTTAAGGTTTATAAGCTTCTATTTCAAAACCGATCCATTATACAAGGACTAGAGGAAAGAAAATATTTGAATTACTTTTCTCATCATTGTATCCTGTTTTCAGCTTCCAAATTAATGTTGGCAAGCTGAACCGCAGAAGGTATATTCAAGGGAAGACTAACTTCTCTCTAAAGAATTACCCTTATTAACTACAAGAGTTTAAAGTGTGGGTGCACAAAGTCTTTTTAATGTTAGGTCCAAACTCAGATTTGGCCTACTCAGTAGGAAGAAAATATTAAAATGGCTTTGCAAAAGCAGTCCTGTGTTCCCTCTCATGGTGGGATAAATATCCTTAAGTTTTGATTTCTGAATCAAGTTTGGCAGAATGTAAGCGTGGAGAGATACAATATTATCTTTGCAAAGGAACAGCAACCAGAGGGATTGAAGTTAAATTATGAATAAAAAAATATAGCAGCATTTATCTATAAATCCAAAAAGGCAGGGTGTTGAATATACAGCAATCATGGCACAGTCTAAAGTGAAATGAAAATCTGTAACCATTCTGAGTGTAAATTGGACTTGAATGGTACATTATAAAATTTGATATATGGAATAGGTTAAAAAAAATTTTTTTAAATGTAACACAAAGCTTATTACCCAATTTGACTGTGAACAGCCTCAACCAACCACAAGCGTATGCTTACTGTGACCTCTTAGCCTTTTTGTTCTTTCACTTTTCCAGCTAATCTCTTCACAGGGAGTACTAGGGGGGGGGGAATAATAAGAAAATTTTCTTGGATCTAAATTGGAGGATGATATTATTTAAAAGAATGGACACTTTTATGTGCTTTGTTGTGATGGTATTCTTTCAGTGGTGCTATAGGACTTAGTATGCAGAGGTACCTCTCAGTTTGCAGATTACTGTAATTGTCCATGATTCTAATCTGCACATTTGTTGGAAAGTTCAGATCTCTGACCTCTTATCAGATGTGTCAATACCAGATATTACGGACCAAGTAGAATTTTGAAGTCCTGTGTCACAAGCCACATCTAACATAAAACCAAGTTAAACATTGAGTGTCTGAATAAGTCTCCCTTGGTGTAATACAGCTAGCTACCTGGCTATAGCTGACTGGGAGACTATATCAAGCTTTCTTGTGTCTGATTGCAGTTTGGTAATACATTCACTGGAAGCTGTTCCAGGTTTATTGGCTTAGTGACCAGGTTCAAGAGAGGCAGGTTACAACAGAGGGGATTTGTGCTGCGCTTCGGTCATAATGAGCACACGAGAATAAATAATCTCATCTTCAGTGCATTTTTGTCAGAGCAGGTATCAATGTGAAAAAGTTAGGACTGTCAGACAAAGAAAAATTATACTGGCATCAACTATTTGGCTTCATGATGGCATCCAAAATAGAGATCACCATGCCAAGACTTAAGGCAAGGGCTGCTATCATTACATGATGCAGTGTCAAGATAAGGACAGCCTTACGTGAGGTTGCTGAGAGCCATCTAGGCTACGATTCCCCTGGCTGCTGAAGGACTCATCTGAAGGAAAAGCCTTTATTTACTGTAGCCTTCAGAGCAATAAAATTTGTAAATTGCCCTATGGAATGAAATGATAGTACATCTGTCAAGCAGCCAGGCCCATTGCCCCCATGCACAGAAAGGGAATAGAGAACGGAGGTCCACAGAAATACATTAGTTCTTACACAATGAATGCTTTAATGCTCAGTTTTTAGGGGATGTCCCCAGCTGAAGAATCCATTACCCTGAACTTTGGCTTCAAATTCTTTCTGCTCCATAGGAAAAGAGTAAAGTAAGCACCAAAACACAGCATACCTTGTGTGAGGAGCTCCTCAGCTGCTCAAAGCTTTTCCAGTTTTCTTCCCTGTCTTAAAGCTCCACTGGCCCAGGGAAAGACTGTCTTCTACAGCCCTTAAATTATCTTTCTGTGCACAGAATTGACAGCTGATCACTTTGGACACCCATCCATTTGTCTCTCAAGCCTCTCTTACACAGGTGTCAGGTCACCTTCAGCATGACTTTGTGCAGCAAGCAGGTATGTCATGAAAGGCTCTCAAAAAACATTGGCAGTTCTTCCTATAAGCTAACACTGAAGAGAGTAGGGATCAAGGCTGTCAGTCATCACACCTTTCACAAAGTTAGGAAAATAGTCGGACATACTCTTTGAAAAGGACAGATTCATTCTCTCAGTGTTAAAGGTCACACAGGGTAGAGTAGAATAACTGATCTTTACATGAAAACTTTATCTCGCGATAAAGAGAGCTTGCCTTTAACCTCAGTCTTTGTTAAAAGGTGAAATTTCCAGGAGGAAAATCAGCCTTCTTTCCCATCATTTGCTTGCCTCATAAAATATGCAAGAGAGTGTTGGCAATGAACGCTGCATCAATTCACCAACGGACCATTCCTGAAGCTTAAACTCTCATTGTGCAGGAAAAAAGTCACCATCACGTAGTAGGCTGGATCCGTACTGATGCTCTCAGTGCATCAATAATTAAGCAGGACTTTCAGCCACATCATTTAATACAACAAAATATTTCTTAAGAACTGTGAAATTATCACCCCCCAAAAAAAAGAATTACCAAGATTATAAAGAACCCATCGTGCTCAGTGGCCTATGTTCAGAGACATAGAGCATCCCTTCCACTTTAACACAGCAGTAGCACTCAATGGCTTCAGGCTGTAATTAACAGCACAAAGCTCTCTTACTGGGAGACAGGATAACAATTCAACAAAGTGTATCTATATTCTGCAGCAGGTTCCTGAGATACTCAGGGTTTAAACAGCTTTTAAAGCACAGCTAAAGGAAGCTGCAGAAATTACAGTTAGTACAGGTGAAAAGAAGTAACAGAAGCCAAGCACTAATATAGGACATTAATGCTCTTAATTAATTCTGCTCGTGTAGCCTGTTAGCTGAAATAAAAAATGCTGCAGTGTAAGTTGTTCTCCACAGTTCTGGAGCTTATGAAACATTACGTATCAAAATGCTTCTGAAAGAAATGCCATCCATTCTCTTGGAATAATACTATAGTATTAGGAAAAGAAGTTGGTAAAGTGCTCCTGGTTTTAAAGTTCATGCAAAATAGTTTAGAAAGCTTTTCCACACATGGAGCAAAAAACCCAGAGCATTCAGGACTATTCTGCAAGGGCCAGATGCTCATCCTTTAACCCACAAACTTTGTACAAGAGTCAAGGACATTTACTTCAAGTTTTAGTCCATTCCTGGAGACTTTTTAGGACAGCAAGATGGAGGACACACAGGTCAGATGAACACACAGCCTGCTAGCAGACATCATCTATCACGGGGGCTTTATCTTCTCTGCTTTTGTAAATGGCAATGGATAAGGTGAGAGAACAGCTGTGCTGTCACAGGTGTCAGTGCTTAAGGATATTTCCACATGATCACAAATCTCTGAGTCATCCCAGGTCAACTCACTTGTAGCAGACCTGCAGATCACTGCTATGAAAATGATCTCAGGTGGTGTCAGTTTGTTGCTTTGAAAAGACACTGATATTTTTCTGCCTCTGCAGAAAATGGCCAGATAGTGACAAAAATAGACAGGTCTGAATTTCTGCTTTTGGTGAACTGTCTGATGTCTGGAGACCCAGGGCTGATTGATGGACTTTTTAAATAAAATTACCACATAGAAAAAAGAGAAGCCTCATAAAACAGTTCTGGTCAGGAAGTTTACAATGTCTTGGACTTTCCCCCTCACGGTAAATGTGTGCTTTCTCATTAAGCTGCACTAGCAGCACCATGCAGTTGTTAGGCTGAGATGCCAGGCACTGGAATGTGCAGAATTACACCCATCTTTGCCAATTCCAAGTGAGAAAGGGAACCTCTTATGGTTGAAACAACCGAGCAGAATGCATGACAAGCATCCAAAACTGTAGATACCCTGTGAAGTGGGAAAGCCTTGTCTCCATCAACTCAGTCATTCTCTGCCTTACTTTGTCATCCCTAAAAAATCAGGCTGAGAAAGTCTACTCTCTTCATCTTGGCTATTTTTAATGAATTTTCTCCCATCATGTATACCTAGTGGCTGTCACAGAGGAATCCTGTTATCTCAGATTTTGAGCATATTCTTTTGATGCTACTGCTAATAATAACAGTAAAAATGTCACTTCTCTTGTCAGCAACTTGATCCTCAGTGTACTTCCCAACCTGTAGTCTCACTAGCTTCCTTCTGTCCCGGAGAATTACAATGGAAATCTCAATGACTGCAGCAGCAAGCAGCAGATAACTACAATCAGTGTAATACAGAGGCTAAAGCATCTCTTCCGTGGCTTTTTTTAACTTTGCTTTCTTAGTACATAAATATGCATTTTATTACTAGCTGAGTGGGAAGGAAAACCAACAAGCATGTTTCTCAGCCTCTGCAGCCAATCTTTCTTTACCTCCCACCTGGAAAAGGTGGCGGATCGATATTTAAAACAGTTTTTTTAAAATTTAAAATCAATGTTAACTTACACTACTAGGTACTAATTCTGTTATTATCAATAAGAAGAAAGGTAGATTGTGATGTCAGGTTTTCTGTGACTATTCCAGATAACAACAACGTTTTTTGAAATAGCTGAAGACTGACCTTTCTGATTTATTTTTGTTTACTGTAGGTGCATTGTCTCCACTCTTGCTCCTAATAAGGGAAAAAAACAAGCTCAGAAGCAGCAGCAGAGCTAATACTGTTGTAAAATCCTTTCAGATCTCTGTGTCTCTGTTCAGGGCCAGCTACAAGTTCTTTGCCTTCCTTCATCTTCAGATATGCCAAATCTCTGGTAGGAGAAAGTGTCATCTCAAAAGTACAAGCATCAAAGCAGCCAGGCCAGTGTATACCCTGGGGACTGCGGTGAGTCTGATTTACCCTGCACGGTTTCTCCAAGGCTGTAGTTTCACAAAATGCCAGCTTCGCAGAAGAATACAGGGCATTCTTATCCTGCCCCATTCCTTTCTCCTACTTTCTGCTCCTAGTCCCCCAGTACGGCACTACCTCGGGTTGCTGACCCAGGTATTTGTGGGACCACAACATAAAATGTATTATTAAGCTTAAAAACAGTCCTTTATTATTATTAGGACAGCTTCACTTTGCATTGCAGGTATTGCAAAATTGCAACTCAAAATACATGAAGACAGAGAAAAGCAGACTGCTGGAAAACATACTTTTTATTTGGTAAATCCTTAGCTGCCTCTCCACATTAGCCCTTTAATTTGGTTTAAATACTCATGCCCCAATTATGGAAGACAGCGAGAAACAAAACCCTCACCTCAGAGAGATCAGACACTCAATATAAGATCATTCATTAGCATTCACTCACAATTCTGAAAAAAAGGATAATTCAACAAGAGCGTTTTTCTCTTTATGTGATCTACTACTGTTTAAATCAAAGTAAAAACAATTCAGAAACAGAGTCATGGATTCTCAAAAAGAGGCAGGCCTGGTTCACAAGAGCAAGAGTCAATCTAAATAATAAAATACCTATTAGAGAAGAAATTGAAGACTAGGATTTTCCAGTGTGTCCGATAATGTCATCTTTACAAGACTACACATCTATCCCCAAAAAGTAAAGGAAGTAAAAGTTTTGGAAGACTCAGATTCAAGTTTGCTGAGGCAAATTAATTATGAAGCTGCAATGGCAATGTTGTCAGAGATACGTGTCAAGGGTGACAGTAAAATCTTCTTTTGATAAATCCTGGATGGATTTGTTTGCTGACCAGGAGCCTTGGGAAGATGCAAGAGGCTGTAACAGCAGCATACTACATACTTGAAGAAAGGTTCAGAGAATGGTTAACATTTGAACTAACCATCATCTCCACTGAGTTAGGTTCAGAAAATGCCCGGATAGAAAAGCTAGGATTTTAGCATTAAATCCAGTTCTCGTGTTGAAAACACGTATACCTCGGCAGTCTACGGCTTTTAAAACCTAAAAAGATTGATGGCAAGAAACAAATTTTGCTCTGGTAAAAAATCTCAGTCACTTCTGTAGAATAAAGTTGGACTCCATCCATTTTAAGAGGCCTGGCTGACCAGATGAAGTACTCTATTAAATGTGTTTTTGGGGCACAAACTAATGAGAAGACTGAACAGCAAATGTCCTCAAAAACCTCACAACAATACGTCAACCACTTCACAGCAGCTACATGAAGGTAAAGTGTTCACTTGGATCCTGTTCCTATATCTTACTTCATCTAGCTCACAGTACCTACAGGATGTTAACAAAAAAGTAAGAAAGACTTTTGGAAAGGATGTGCTGTGTTTCACTATATTTTATGTTTCATACATTATCTCCTCCCTGATATGTCTTATTTATTCATGCTGTAGCCTAGCCCACATTTCAAAGGATTTCTAGGAATTGCAATAACCCTTGGAGAAAAATCTAATGGGGCAATGAAGTATCCCAGCAAAAACTTCATTTCAAAAGTGCTGAAAACATTTTTAATAGCAGGAAATGACTCCCAGGGTGGTTTGTTTAAAACAAATCGTACTGCCACTTCTCTTTAAGTCTTTATTATTTCTTATTGTCTAAGCAATAAGATAGATTTATAAGAAGAAAGTCCACAGTGTCAGGCAGTGAGTAGGAAAATCAAAGAATACAAGCTTTTAATCCATACCATTAAACACCATGAGAAAGCAGGAGAAAATGCGATCTGCCTTACATGTCTCAGCCTTAGAGAGCAACTGCTTACTAAAATGCACAGAAAACTTGATGCTCTCTCAGCTGTAGCTGCCAATGCTGATACTATTTTTGTGCTCTGAGCAGAATAGAAGCCACAACAAGGTTATGGTCACTCATTTTTTGGAGATAACAAAGCCAGGCAATCCCTCCTCTGGACTAATTAGAATAGAGCAGAGCCACAGCCGTAAGAGGTCCTCAAGGAAAGCAGAGCTGCTGCTGAGTGGTAGGCTGGATTCCCGCAGCAGAATATCCCATTTGTGAATTTGCTGAGCTCCATGGTCCTCCTGTGTTTTGGCACCCCTGCCAGTACCTGCCTGGGATGAGCCAAATAGAGACAACTCTCTGGGACAGCCTCTATCAACTGTAATTTAACTGATTTTTTTTATGATGGAGCAACACACCATAAAATTCAGAGCAGGGAGAAAGGACTATTTTATTTTCTCAGCGAGGCAGCAGAAATGACACATTTTTCCATGTGAACCCCCTCAGTGTTGCAGCTGTGGCCAGCTCTTCCATCCTATGTGTTTGCTAACCAGGTCTTAAAAAAAGACTTTCCTGAGAGTTTGTGTGATTGAAAGCAGCTTGGTGAGAATAGGACATAAAAGAAGCAAATTGAAGATTCAGCTTTTGCATTACACTCCTGGCTAGATCCCAGGCTTTCTGGAGAGTAAGAAATAAGGACATTCTTTAAGGCAGAACACTTCACGTGTCCTTCCATTGCTTCTCTGTATTTTGTGACTATTCCTATGATAAGGACAAGAAGAAGAAACAATCAGGTTGGTTTCACAGTTTCTTAAGAATCTGTTTGCTGTTAGCAAAGAACCAGCTCAGAGATTTATACCTGGCCATTTGGTCAGCAGCTGCATTTATATATAAATATATATATATATTGTCTTGAAATATATATTGTCTTGAGCATATATATATTGTCTTGAAAATGGAAGGAGCCATCAGGAATAATCATCTATAAACCAAACCATAATTCTGCTGGCTCATAAAAGTAGAAGAGAAGACGTAGACTGGGCAACCATTGAGATAACAACAGGGCAAAGAGGCTGAGTGCACTTATATCAGGATATAGAGAGCAATGCAGCTCCAGGAGCCCCTCTCTGCTCGCTTCAAAATATTTCAGAACTTCCCTGTGTACTCTTTGTCTCCAAAGTGAAGAAGGGAGAAAAAGAAGACAGCTCAGTGCTCGTGCCACTAAAAAGTAAACAAAAAACCAACACAGCAATACTGTTAGTGTGACTTTAATGACAATGCTTAAAGCTTGGTACCACATTTATCTCAGATTCTTCTTTTGCTAAAGTGCAAAGAACAGTAATGAGTGGGATGTGACTGGATTGACTGTCAAATTGTGGCCAAACGGAAATTGGTGAGCTGTAAGATGGATAATGCAACTGTCATAAGAGATTAAAAAATCTGTCCTGTTTGATACATCCTGAGTGCAGTACCCATTTACAGATGTTATTATGATGGTCAGGTGATCTAGTACCTGAGTTTTATTACACAGCAGAGAACTTGAGAACCACATCAGAAAGGAACGAAAACCAACTATGGGGAGAATCCAGGTGTTTTTGCAGTCAATGTTCTTTTATGAACTCTGCCAGATTTGCATTTCTACAGTCAAAAGGCACCCATTCTGAAGACAACCCAATGCCAACATCAGCTTATGATGCCCGCTGCCTGGACTTTAGGGAAGTATTTCTTCTTTAAGAGAGAAAGAAATACACTTGTGGAGAAGACTGGGATGCTACTGATACCTCTGTATCAGAGAAAGTATTAATTATCCTGCTGGAGATAACTCAGGCTCCGGTCTGAAGACAAGATGCAGTGGACTCTCTAACGGAGTACAGGTGAGTTCACTGCACACAATTATGGGTAGGAAAATGTGTTAGTGAAGCAGGGGAGCGGTATACAGAAATGTTTACATTCTCACTCCTTTTTTTTTTCTTTTCCATTGACCTTTGAGCTAGGAGGTCTGGGGAAGAAGGAAAACATCTAGGAGTCACAAATCACAGTAGTGCTTTCTTCGCTCAGGTGGTCGTTTTTAACACTGTATTCAGTTTAATGCAGCACTGTCAGTAGCAGAAGTTTAGGATACTTGCAGTTACAGGGAAAAACAGATGAAGTATCCTCTTCTTAAATCAGAGAGCACCAAGTGTACTGAACTGCCCAAAGGAGCTCGGCACAAAACTAAGGACGGAAGTGAATTCAAAATCCTCATTAGTTTATTCTTTTGTTTTTCTCTGATCCCTTTCAGAAAAAGTCAGGACTGTACGTTCCTGCTGGATATGAATAATGAAGGTCTTACAGATCCTCTGAGATTTTTTAGCCAGTTGCTAGATGAAAGAGGTCTCCAGACATCACCCCACCAAATGCTTGTACTGGAGATAACAAATTGTATTCCTAAAATGGGGAGACATAAATGATGGTGAACAGGTTTCTGCCTTCCCCTTGATCCTGGGAGAGTGAAGCTGAACATATTATTTCAAGCTTTTCCAGTGCAAAAGTTACTTTGATTCCACTGGAATCTTTCCCTTTTTTTTATCTTTTTTATTCATGGGGAAAGTTAGCACTGAATGCTCACAAGGTTAAGAGCTCCAGGAGGTGACAGGAAAAATTCTGTGCTGCACATGTAATAGATTGAGTAACTCATATCCATGTCCATCCCACCAGCAAAGCTGCCAAGGTCCAAAAAGCCTAGCTTCAGAGCAAAGTCATTTCCATATCACCTAATGAAGAATGCATAGACATTTTTTATTACCATTAATTTATTAAAGAGGTTCAGGCACCAACAATCATCAACCTCATTACAACCCAGAAGGAACTTGTTGAAAACCATGTAAGGCAGGGCAAGAGGAGTTAATTGCCCACACAAACCCCAGCTGCAAATTAGGACTCTGAAGAGTGTTATCTTTGTAACGGTATTTGTGAGGACAGAGTCAGATTTCATTAATTGCTTAGTGCTCAACTATTCCTGTAAGAGCCTGGTTTGAAGGCAAAGAAGAATGGGGCCCAAAATCTAACTAAGCTGCACAGACTGTAGTATTTCAGAACTGGCTCACAGAAAATCTATCTCTGAACTGCTCTGGACATGCAGAGTTTGGTAAAAGTCTCTTCTCTTCTTTTTCAAGTAGTGATGATTGTCTATTCTTTTCCTTTCTGTGAAATCTTTTCCCCACCCAATAACATCTGTAGGAATCCTCCAGACACTTAGGAAGCTCTTCAGATTACTATCACATGCACTCATACACAACATGCTTATGCTGCAGGAACTGCCTCCCTCAGCTAATGTCACGCAGACAGTTTGGAAATTATTCTGAGCAAGGACTGTGGAGGTGAGGGGGGCCCAACTGCCCTGATCAGTGACTGGCACCTGCGCTTGGGGACTACAGAGCAAATTCCTCACTCTTTAATGCTCATGCCCTGCTGTGGAGTTTCACCTCCTTGATATAGGTAATTTTCCCCGAGCAAAGGGAAAAGAAGATAGACCCTAGGGCAACATTGCACTAGCCGCAAGGCAGTGCATTAATGGCACAGATAAATAGCTGCCTCCCTGCACCACTAAATCAGACCTTTTGCACTGATCCACAGTCTGCTAGGTATCCGATAGAAATGTTTTACTGTCTTTCAAAGTGGCTTGCCCCAAAATCTGCCTGGCACCAAGACAGACTTGTCTGGAAAGAACTTTCATTAAAATATTTTTTTCAGGAAAGCCTAAAGACAATGACAAACCTTGCCCAGATGAAAGTATGTTTCGTTTCTTATTTCAAGACATAAATTCGTGAGTTGGTTCCATCTCCAAACACAGCCAAGGATGTAGTGACTTCTCCCAGGATGTAGGATTTAAAAAACTCAGCAACACCTTAGGGCTTCGTCATACCTAGAAGGCTAAAACCTTCATGTTAATGGCCCTGAGAGGAATTTCACTAGGAGATGTGTGAGAGCTTCAGGGACTAACACTGTCGAGAACTGCTCACGCTGGTGAGGTAGTCCTTTAGAACAAAGATGATTTAGAGCTCAGCACGCTTGAAATCAGAGTCTTCAAGGAGAGACAAGTACAGCAGTGGGCTGTGGAGCTGAAAGCTCATTTCACTCCCCAGCAGACAGCCAGGGCTACTTAATGTTCCTGCTGTTTTGAGCCAAAGGCTTTTGTATCATACTCCATATGTATAGAAAACATACCTGGGAGGGAACAGTAAAAGAAACCATTCTCTCTAGCCTCACCTCCAATACTTGCTGCCAAGTCTTGAAAGTGATGCTGCTTCTTTTCTTGTACTTTCTTTCTTTCCCTCCCATCATGCTAACATCACAGAGCACCGGGGAAGCTTGACTTTGAATCATTCCCCTCATTATCCAACTCTCGTGAAGCTTCCTACCTCTGCCACCCCAAACTCTTCATCTCTTACAGTCCTTCCCTCCTCAGCCTGCTTTCTACGAGCACTCCATGCCCTCACAGAAGTAAGCATGTTTTATGTATGACTTCCTGAGCACTAAGGTGCTGGTGTTGCTTGGCATTAATTTGCTGCCTTGGTAAATAATTTAGAGCTGCTTAGCTGTAGGTACACAGCCGAAAAGAGGCAGCCATCAGTGCAGTGCCACAGGTGGGTTACCCACCCAAACAAATCCTGCCCAGCACTATGTGTTTTTTTGCTCAGTGCTGGGCACTAGCAATTTTAAACCTGTCAGATCTGAAGCCTCACCCTGTCTGTTATCACCATTTCTGGTGTGACTGTGCCCAGAAATCACATCTGTTTACTACTGAAATACCCTGTTTCAGGCAGCAGGAATGTAACAAAAGGCGAAGAGAATAATGAAAGGCCAACCTCACCTCCCCATACCTAGTCTAGGAATGGCAAACAAGCATGGTCTGGTCTATCTTTCTGTCTTTGATCCTTGTCTTCTTCCACTCATTTTCCTCCTTGCCCTACAGCACCCAGGCACCTGTACACAGATGTCCATGGGAATATTTCTTCAAGTCACCCCTTACCTTTCCCTATTTCTGTCTGAATCACATTGTCCTCACCACCTCAGCAGCAGGACTTATCAGGACGTGCGTGGGTAGGCGACCAAGAAGGTTGCAGCGACACACAAGGAGGCTGTGAGTTTGACTGCAGTGTGTAGGAGAAGAGATCGTGACCAGGGAAGTATAAAAGGGAATGGTATTGTACACCACAGAGCAACACCTGGAGCCTGATGAAATCGATGTGACATGTCCCAGGAGCATCACTCCAGCGACCTACCTGCAAAGCCCCTTGCTGTCTCAGTGATAGACAATTATCCCAACCTACACACACACTAAAAAGGGGTAGATGCTGATGAACTTCTGTCTCCACCTCTGATACACTTCAGTCCTATGTTGCCTTCCTTGTTGATGGATATTCAACTACTACTAACTACTAGAAAATCCTAGCCTCACTTTTTCCAACTTCATTGTCTCTCCTTATTCCTGTCCTCAGTGTTGAAGGTGATCTTGGGGCTTAGTTTTCTCTGCTTACCATCAGCCAGTGCTGTGAACTGGTACAGTGAAGAGCCAGTTGCTCTATATACAAATATCAATAAATGAATGGGAACAAAACATGCCCTGCCTGCTTTATCTAACAGCACATTTAACATCTTGCTGTAAAGAAAGAAACTACACCAAATGGTCCCTGGGAAAACCAGAAGCAACAGTCTTTGGACCCTTTATGGTTCATGCATTGAAGCAATGCAAAGGAGGCAAGTGTGCCCACAGACAGCAGCACACACCAGCCCCACCTGAAGACCTCTCCTGCCTAAGCAATCCTGCCAGTGACCCAAGGTGCTGCCCATGACTTAGCGCAACCCAGGCTCTGAAGACACCCTCCCAGCCTCATCTTTGACAAAGAAACCCAACACTGGCAGTGTTTCAGCCCATCACTAGCAACATTTCAGCCTCCCACCAACCTAAACGTCCGAGATGCACATGCCAATATCACTACCTAAGCTAGCAGCGATGTCTGCCCTGCTCAGGGATATGTCGCTGGCTGATAATTGCTGGGAGTCCTGTGCTATTCCATCTAGAATATCTAGTTTAGTGAAAATGATACTTTGAATTTTAGGGGAGGTTACTATGACATACAACAAACTTACCCTGAAATTTCCTAGTCTACCCTGGTTAATGGCACTAATTTGGATTTAACTAGTGCTTTCCCCAGGATCACAGCAGGATTAACAAATGTGGAGACCCCATGAAAGCAGCAGGTCAGCCCAGCTCTTGTACTGGTAACGAAGTCCATGTCTTTTTCAGTTCGAACCATGGCCTCTTGGTAGACAGCACTGATTCAATGTTGAGACATTTCCCTTTTGCATGACAACCTCCTCTTTAGCTAAAAAGGGTGTTTCACTCAGCAAAGCAGTGCCAGACTGTCACACTAGGTTCTTGTGTCTCTGCTCAGTAGCTGTGGGGACCCAATTTGTGCTCTCACAAAGAGGTGCTGTTACTCTGAAAAAGGTGGTATGACAAGCTGAAGGAGTCAGACTGAACCTGGGCTTCAGCAGTGCATTAAATGAAACTCACACATCTCCTGAGATGACTCTGAGCTGTATAGGAGTTATTTCAAAATAAAAATGCCAAGGGTGCAAGGACACCAGGGTAAACAAAACCTCTCCCTGTGGGGTTGGCTGGAAGTGCCAGGATGGCACATTTGATGAGCGATGTGCTGTACTTTACTGAGATTCCTTACTCTGGGCAGAGGTGAGATTACTTTTTGGAAAGGTAATCTTTACATGAATGTTTAGCAATAATAACACTTTGGTCATAAGTTACATAACCCAACTCAAGATCAGACTGAGAGGAAATAGCTACTTAATAGCCTTATGAGAGGAAACGTACTTATTAGCTATACAGCATTACTGGCAGACAATAACAGGAGTGTTATCTGTGCCTTCTCTTGTACGGCCATTTGTGATCAGGGCTGTATTGGACCAGATGCTGTGTAACTGCAGTTGAGAACATGTTTCTGATTGAACAAGCATACTCCTTTGATGCTCTCAAATTACTTAGGCACCTAACTCAACGCAGGCACCTAACAACTGCCTTTGGCTTCCATGTGCACAAGCTAAGGCTCCAATTATCTAAATATCTGTCTTTTATTAAAGAAATAGAAAGTTATCCCATGTAAGGATTAAACTGGAGAGCAGATCCCAAGTGAGCTCCTGGGTCAACTGGGTCATTAACGTGAAGTAAGGATGACAGGCTGGTCTTAACTGGTGAAAAAGTTTGTGGCAGTCAAAAAGCTAATTTGATCCATCCTCCTAGTCCCTTGAAGCTTGAAGGAGTAGCAATAAGACTCAGGAGTCCTGTCTGGACAGTATTCCTCACTTGGGCAAGCAAACATCTTCTTCATCCTGAAACCCAGAGTCAGGGGGTAAGTACAACATGTGGAAAGCCAGCTGAAAGCCTCAGGACACCAGAGGGATTTTTTACTATCTTTGCTTGGTTTTGACAAGTGGGAGTAATGCAAGCACTGGGGCATTTTCCAGCTGCGGGGATATTATTTAAAAGAACTGCTCAATAGCCATTGTATGACACATTCAGAACAGGCTGCGAGAAGGAGAGAGGGGGCAGAGTAAAGAAAAGACTGTCTATCCCTTCCCTTGCTGAACAACAGTTCTACCTGGCAAATCTGACTATTTATTGCCTCTTAGGCTGTTATACAAACATGGTAATGCACTTGCACTTTGGGACGAATGACAGCAAAACTTGTGAGAAAAGCAGGCAGTTAACAGGTACAGTAAAGCATATGATACTTGTCAGGACCAATCTGGCTGACATCTGTGTTGTACCAGGCCTTCCCAGGCTGGCTGGAGAACAATAAAGCAGGACTCAATCTCTAGCCTATAGCCAGCCTTTGCTGGGCCAGGGGAAGGGCAGGGCACAGGCAGCTGTTTGCAGCTGGACTCGTTCAGATTGCCTGTGCTGAGACCCAGCATTTGCCTCTGGCAGCAACAGGGATTCACCTGCAATTTCTCACCCAGATTGTGGAATTGCAGCAGATGCTTGTGCTCTTTGAAATGTTAAGAGATAGCCTGGAGGTGTTTTTCCTTTACATAAGGCCTGTATATCACAGAATTACAGAATCACAGAATGTTCGGGGTTGGAAGGGACCTCTGTGGGTCATCTAGTCCAACCCCCCCGCCGAAGCAGGGTCACCTACAGCAGGCTGCACAGGACTGCGTCCAGGTGGG
>Ga0065711_1041935_pt1 | contig 15778 bp, 7 predicted proteins | sample Hoacrofraction12_FD_59098 | JGI IMG/M metagenome (GOLD analysis project Ga0065711, IMG submission 59098) | Hoatzin crop microbial communities from Cojedes, Venezuela - Epithelial fraction 12 v2 (version 2) | ecosystem: Host-associated > Birds > Digestive system > Esophagus > Crop | place...
CTGACTGCCATGACTTTTCAAATATCATGGAGAGTGGCTTGGCAACTACATCAGCCAGTTCCCTCAGGACTCTGGGATGCATCTCATCAGGTCCCATGGACTTCTGTACATTATCAGTGAGGCTAACAGAGTTAGCTAACAGAGTGAGGCCATCAGAGTTATCAGTGAGGCTAACACTACAAATAGGCAGAAGAGACACCATTTACAGTTCAGTTCCTATATAAATTTTTGGATGTATGGCTCCTTTTATGTCGAGCACTTGCATCCATGCAAGTTTACATCTCCAATTTAACACTATTACAGAACTGCCTATGGCATACATGTGGAACAGCACAATGCACAGATGGCTGGGCTTTTTTGCCTTTAATAGGACACGAGCAGCAAATCAGCTGTATAGGCAGTTTGTGCCATTATATATAGCCTATGCTATATATGTATGTTTTGAGTATACCATCACCTCACCACCCAGCAACAGCCTGGCACACAATTACTGCCAGATTCTTACTGTGTCTTTATAGGAAGCCTTTCTATAAAGACCTTATCCTACTATGCTTTGCTCATGCTGTTGCAAAGCTGGCCCTTAAAATTTGACACAGATGTGCAGCTGTGGTCCTAAAGTGACCATCTGGGTTTTGGTCGCTGCCATTTTTCCCTCTTTTCCAAGCAGCTGGTAAGTACATGTAACTCGTGCTATCTTGCTCCTAGCTCTTTCGCTTTGTTATTTCTTAGGAGTCAGCACTTTTGCACAGAGGCAATGTGTCTGTATCCTTTGCATAGAGTACCAGTGTGTCACCACCCAAGGAATGTCAGATACCTTTTTCATTAAAGAGGTCTGTACAGCTTGCCCTGAGAGACCTTGTTCATCCAAGGTGCTCTCAGCTGCCTGAACCACCACAGCTATTCTGGCAGAAGGGAATTTGCCTTTTAAAAAATACGGTCAGCTCCTCCTTTGCTTTCTGGCCAATTAGAAGTCAGTAGACATATCTCTAACTTGAAATATGTCCCACACTTCCCCAGATATTTCACAGGAAGCTGTTCATCAGGGAGCCCTGAGACACGGGGGCCACCTGTGCAGGGGAGCAGTGAAGGTGATGCTCCTGTCTGCTGAAGTGACTCTCAGCAGGCACCTCTCTGCCTTTCTAATCTCTCTTCCTCTAAATGCCACTCCGGAGGGTAGCCTGGTTTCCAGCAGCACCGGTAGTTTTCGGGAGCGCAGCCTCCCCCCCAGAGCACAAAGGCTGCCTGTTGCTTTGACTGGAGTACTTGTGAAGAAATGGGACACGGGGGGGACCTCAGCATATTTTCTTTCCTTCAGGGCCTTACTCCGCTTGCAGTTTTTTTCCCGTGTCAGGGTACTCCCCATCTCTCTTGGCCACCCTCTGGAGAAATGCTGAGCACCTGCTATTTCCATTAGCTTCAGAGGGAGTTTCAGGTACCCAACACCTCTCACCAGTAACTCATGGACATCCATGGGTGCCCTGGGCACTTAGCACCTCACATCTGGTGTGTAGGGGATCAGGCCATGGGAGATCCTCCAGCAAAGTCCACAACAAGCTGCAGGACACGTGTACTTCTGTGAAAGAAACTAAAATTGGGCTTTTCCAAAAAATACATATGCAGCTGAGGCTCCAGGGATGTTGAAGTATTAAGGAGCTTGTAGTACTTTCTTGAAATTCACACCGTTCTGTTGACATAAGAAAGGTCTCCTGCGTACAAATTTTAAGAGACTTGACTGTGCTCTTCAGAAGGAGAAAACACACAATACCATAAGTAAACATATAAATCAGTTAGAGAACCTACAGATTAAGGATTAGGTTCGTAAAGCTTCATGTCCCATATATGGAAAGGGCCAAAAGTTGCTCTTAATGACTTTGGAAAAGGTATGCGCTTTTTCTGTAGTCCTAGCTCTCTTTCCCCTTGTTAGCAAATGGTTTCATTCTACACTTGAAAAACTCACATGCCAAAAAAAGGAGGGAAAAAAAGGTGAGTGGAATTTAACAAAAAAAATAATAAAAGTCACTCATGGTTCAAGTGCTCAGCCTAAGCTATATTTATTCAGTTGACATTTTTTCCATAAAGACCAATGCGTAAATTAATGTGCACATGGGCAGGTCTGAATTATACCCTGGCCATTTATAGTATGCAAGGTTTTATGTGACTTTTTACTCTCTTGTTCAATAAAACAATAAGTAGTTATGCAGCAGCCAGAGGAGCCAGTGATTCATTTACTTCCACACGATGCCAAGAACCTTCTTAAGGAAATACACTCACCAACAAGTAATGAAAAACTTTTGTACTTTCTGTGGTGCTTCAAGGATTAATAGCATTTCCAAAGACAAGAGATGAATGAGATACAGTAGCAAGCGCCGCACAGGCCAGGTTTGGCCCAGAGGTGACCGCATGCAACTCAGCCTTCTCTGAAGCTTCGCAGCAAGTGTGCATTGCTCACGCTGGGGTAAATACAATCAAATGCTGCTTGCTGCCAGATGATTCATCCTGCACTGGCTGTTCGATTCTGCTTCTTCAGCTGATTTTGTTAATGTTGTAGGAACTGAAGAGCAAAAGCCTGCAAATCAACTCTGATGCGTTTAAGAAAGTGTGCACTGTGTGTTTGTCTTACTTTCTGACAAAGTTTCCTGTTGGCTGTGTTTAGTGAATGGAGAAGAGGCAATTGTATCCCGGGCTGAAACCAAGTGCATCTCTTGGCCACTAAGTATTGAGTTTTTCTTGATCTGCAAAGGAAACAAGGTGTCAGCCTTGCTGATGGGTGGTCAAGAAAACACGTGGAGTGGTGAGAATTGCTCGAGAGGAAGTGCTAGAGAGCGGTGCTGCTGGATAAATCCATGCTGAATGCACCTGCAGGGTAGTGCACCCATCTCAACAGCAGTGTATGAGAAACAGAAATGCTACAGAGAAGTGTAACATCACCTAAGCAGCCACAGAACAGCAAACATACCAAGAAAGACTAAACAGATTGAGAGTCTTCAACTAGAAGAAGATGCAGCTGAAGGTAGAGAAGACAGGCCAAAAAAAAAAACACCAACGATGGGGCAATGGGAAATTATTATTGGATTCTGCCCACAAATGAAAACCAGGAGGTCTTTCGTGAACTGACCAGACAGAACAAGATTTAAACCAAATATATCTCTTCACCTAATTGTGCAGTTTTTGTCCCCAACGATGTTGTGGTGACTAAACATGTATATGGGTTAAAAGCAGGATTAGAACAAATCCATGGAAGTCTATTGATGGCTACTCCACAATGACTGTCCAGACGGACATTCAAGGCCAAGTTGGATGGGGCCCTTAGAAACACGATCTAGCTGAAGATGTCCCTGCTTATTGCAGGGGGTTGGACTACATGACCTTTAACGGTCCCTTCCAACCCAAACCATTCTATGATTCTGTGATTCTATGAAACCACAGATAAAGATGTCCCTCAGTCATTGGCTGGAATTGCAGAGGTTTCATTTCTCGTGATGCCATGAAGTACCCTTTGCTGGCCACTGCCAGGTAAGATGTTCAGCAGTGTGATGCACTGCAGCAGTTCTCCTACTCTTAGGCAACAAAAGAAGAGCAGGGGTGGAAGAATTGTCATGGCCGAATATTCCGACTGTTCTTTAGATTATAGCAGCAGTGTAATAACTGATACCAGTCAGACACTGAAATCTTCATAATCCAATAAAGGATCCATTTCAAATCATGGAAAACCCTAACTGTTCTTCCGCATAGATAGCAAAATAGGTAGTCCACAGTGTGGACTTTTGGACATTGCCAAAGTATTCTCTGTGGTTAATCATAGCTCTCGGCTGCAGCTGAGGACACCAAGGGAAGGGTGTACTGAAGAAACTTGCCAGCATTAGCATTATACCAAGCAAAATCTGAAATGTGTTTATTTAGAGAAGCCGAAGGGAGGAAGCAAATAGATCAGTGTAAAGATACAACCTGCTCACCCTGAAGAGCAAGAAAAGCAAACCGATTGCTGCCCATGGTAATCAGGAGTCAGAAGCATCTCTACCCACTCTACTGCCCTGTGTGCATATGTGTGCAACACTCATTTGTACCTGATGTGGCTTGTCTGAGACCACAAAGGTACCTGGGTACAAGAACCAGAGCTGAGGGATTCCTGGCCCCTACTCCTGCATACAGGATAGAACAGCTTTCCAGTCTCCTGCTTGCTTTCTTTCCTTTAGAAGTGCTCATTCCTAGTGGAATGAACCAAGACTTAGGAATTCTTTAATATTTTTGGACTCCACATATTTCCAAACGGTGTTGGAAAAATAAAGCATCCTTCAGGTGACAAATCAAAGATTAACTTCGGTAACAAACCAAAACCAGTCACCTCCGATCATACATGCAAACAGTAACATATCACACATTAAATTCTAGATGTCAGAAAGTAACTGTCGCAATCCAAGCGTGCTGCAACTCCCTTGGAGAGCTGAGTGATAAATCTGTATCTTTTGCAGGAGATGAAGCATTATCGTGCCCCAGAGACTGACTGGCTCTGCTCTTGTGAAAGTCAAACAGGGAGCCAGTGACCCTGGAAAAAGTCTCATACTGGTCATTAACAACCAGCCAGTAACATACCTGTAAGACTTGTTTAATGCTTACTGATAAATGCTAATATATATGGCTAGCAAATTCTCTGAAAGGAATCCAGCCCTTGAATGGACTGTTTCCTGTAGAGACAGTCTGACTGGGATTTTCATTTATAGACCTTTGAGGTTATTCCAATACATCTGACAGTGCTACAGACACCAGAGCTTCGTTCTTCCCTCTCCTACACCGTGTATATCAGAAGTAACTTCCAGACACAAAGAATTCTCACCAAGGAAGTGTTGATATGTTGGTATGAAAAAACCCGAATTTTGGTCAAAATTAAATCTTTTTTTTTGCTCAGAGTTTTCACCTGTTTCATATTATTTTTAATGGAAAATGCATTTGTTTAAAAATTTTTCTGCTTCTCATGCTTATGGTAATATATTTTGAAATTAGAATTTTGTCTGTAAGCCAAAAAATTTTTTAAAATGTCTGCTTAAGAAACTGAGCAATATTCAGGATTCATTCTCAAACCTTTGGCAAGGAATCATGAAATCAACAAAAGTATTAAATTATTTTCTTGTTGCTTCAACTGACTTTTAAAACTCTTTCATTAAGTCTGTAAGGCTGCTAAAGTCAAAGAAGATTTTAATGGTATTATACAAAGAGTATTGCAGTTTACCGACATATTTTTGGATTTGCACACAACTCGCCTCTGACTTCACAACATCGTAGAATGCCCCATTGTCCCCACTGGTGATTTAGCAGTTTCACAGAGGATGGGAGAGGGAAGTGGACTCACAGCATTAGAGATTGTTGGCCTTCAAGGCAAACAGCGTTTTGTCTTTTTTGTTGTGATGAAGGCTAGATCAAAACTGACAGTTTTATTGTGGGATCCACTGGACGAATTTTCAGACGATCCCAAAGAGCTGGTGGCATTCGTGCTGGAGTGTAGTCCTTGGGGGATTTCAGCATAACTTATATTCTCTATGTGGCAACTGATGTCCTGTGGATTTAATGCAAGCTTTGTACCCACATTATCTGAGACCATTTGCAGAGCTGCCCATCATGCTTTGACCCGTGGTATGGAGGCCATTGATTCTGAGATCTTCCCTGATATGCCACTTTGTTCATGACAAGGCAAATGTTCTTCCTTGCTCTTAACACTGCAGTCAAGGTCTCCAGTACAGCCTTATAGCATAACATATCCATCTTATTTTAGTAACTTCCATACTAGTGCAAGCCACAGAACTGAGTAATTCAGACTGCAAAGGACTTCAGCAGGTCACCTAGTCCAACCTCCCACTCAAACCTGGGTCAACACTGAACTCAGATCTGGTCATTCAGGGCTTTGTTCCACTAGGTCTTGAAAACCTCCAACTACAGAGACTTCACAGCTTCTTTGGACAACCTCTTCCAGTGCCTGACTCTACAGACAAATGGATGTAACTTATTCATCCAGCCAGGAAAGTGGCTCATCAATAATCGTGATCCATTCATAAGGGAAACTTTTGACTCGTGAACTCTATACCATACCCTGTTGCCTCTCATTTTCTGGGAAGCCATTGGCATTTAAGGGGGATGTGGAGCTTTTGGATTACAGCCTGTAGAGGAAATAGCTGAAGACCATCTTGCAATTTGATCATATGTTGGACTTTGCAGGTGCCTGGGGGGGAGAAGCAGGCGACATGACTGAAGTTGGGACATAAAACTGACCATAGCATTACGTGGTGTATCACCTTCTATAGCTACCTTCTATAAAGTGCTATCAATACTTCGTTAATGCTCGTTTTGGAAAAGGTCAATTGGCTTTTAGCCAGTTTTCTCATTTCTTTTGAGTAGGAGCTTGGGGCTTCCATGGGCTGTTGCTATATATTCAGGTTCAGGTCATCTTCTGGTGGGACCATGTCTGACATTCTTATGCCCAGAGAGCAACCATTTGTAATTCTCTTTTCTCTGTCACAGTTACCTAAGGCAAGTGCAAAGGTACAGCCATTATTAACACATTATTTACTGAAGGTAAAACGCTGGCTATTTGAAAACACATGGACATTTCACCCAGTCTTCAAGAAATCACCTCTTCTTGTGAAGTACTTGCAGCCTATCTTAAAGCTCCTTTGTTGGAGAAAGGTAGTGATTCTTTCACCTCAAGGGATGTTGGTTCAGATGCTCTGCCGTCATTTGGTCTTTCTTTGGAGTCAATATCATGCGTGAGAAGCTGTAAATTGTTTCCTACTTATGTAAGATTAAAATCTCTAAGCGACATTGCTTTTGTTGGACCTCTTGGCAGCTAGTGATATATCTGATTATGGACAGTTCTTCCGCAGCTAGGTGTATTGCTGTTTCAATTGAAGCTGCTCTCCGGTGGTTCCTGTCCTTTCAGAGTGCTGGGATACACGCCTGGTGATGGCTGCTTGGACTTGTCGCTGAGGTCTCTGAAATATGGGTCAGCTTTGCTGTCTGTGTTCTTTAAAGTATGGCCAGCTGGGGAGACGATTATAAAATATAAGGTAGAGTATATTGACAATACTCGTCTTGTATTTCATGTGGACACTGAAAGTTCAGTCTAAGCTGTGGAGGAATGTCTGAATGTTTTTGCTTTTTGGCTGTATTAGGAGTGTCTTCTCTTCAGCTTAGCAAGGCAGAAATATTGTTGCTGGATATACTGCCTTCTTGGCTAGAAGGGACTTATCTAGAGACTGTGAATCAGGTTAATAATACTGGCATCATTTTTAGTATCTCCTTGCACTTGGACAGCCTTGACTTGGCTATGGAGTTAAAACGTGATTTCCAGCTACGAGCTTTGCACAAGTAATTCGCCCATTTCTCTCACAACAGCCTGGAGAAACATGACCTGAGACTGGATTTTTGTACCTCTTTGTCTTGGTGGCTTATAACTTATTTACAGTACTCACGGTCTTCCTGTCCTGTGACAATATTCAGTCTAATAGTGTCTTTTTTATATTGGGTACCTTTTAAGATACAGTGAAGCTTATATTAGCCTTAATGCTGTGTAAATCTTCATCCTAAAAATAGCCTGGTTATATTCAGCTTTGTGAATCAGCTGACCACCATTTAGTAGGTTTTGCATTCACAAGTCCTTCAGCGTATAAGCAATCTTCCAAAAGCTCAACAGCGTGTGATCTCCTCTTTCTGAAATCTAGCTTGTTTTGTCTCCCTTTCACATCAAGAAAGGCTTAAAATGTGTGTTTTTCTCTTTCTCAGTGGTGAAAATGTTACAAATATTGTTGCTATTTAATCATTTATATCTATTGTTTTTATTTATACGTCTCCTTTGGCATTTTTCTGAGATTGGAGTGTCCTTTAATTACAACAAACTTGGTGTGGGAACTGTTTCTGAGTGCCCTCCTGGGTTTTGGAGGGGAGAAGTTTGCAGCACTTTTTAATACTGTTACTTCAATGCTGTGCTTGTTTAACATTCCCTCCAAAGTATTAAGTCTGGTTTTGCCTTGCACCTATTCAGGAGGGAGGGGGGGAGCCTCTGTATACCTCGGTGTTTTCTCAGGGTATACTTATTTTTGCCTGACTGAACACATGTTTAAAGACCTTTTCATACAGTTGTACTCATGAGTTCTACTATAATGGTATTATTGCACCTTTTCTCGTTTTCATGGAGCTTTTTTTCTAGAGTGTTTTTTTTTAAATCATTCACTAACACCTGCATCATCTCCTGACAAAAGGCAAACGCCCATTGTCACCTCTTCTCCAGCCTGAGTGAAGTGTACCTGCTTTTTCCCTGTAGGTCATGGCCCCTGAACTTTTTATCAATTGTGCTGCTGGGTTTTAGGCTGCCCTGTTTTATCACTGGCTCTTCTGAACCAAGGGGCCCAGAACAAAACAGACTACATGAGTTATGCTCTTGGAGTCAGTGGGACCGCTGGTGTGACTAAGTGCTCACCAACATGAGCCAGGGTCTCATGCCTGAGTCCTGAGCTGTGAAAAGGGGAATGCTTTATGTCACTGATTTACTCAGGTTCCCTCGGAACGTGTCCAAAAACAGCAATTCGCTTTTTTGCACAAAACATCCCGTCATGCACTTGTGATTAATTTATATACTGTCACTGCCTGGTCTCTTCGTTACTGTCTTCTAGCTGGGGTTCTCTTATTGGGTATGGTATTTCTGCCGGTATTATTTCCCCCTAGCCTCCTGTCAACCAGAGTAATAGCTCCAAATAAGTGATATTGCCCATATTGCCAATCCTGAAAGAAAACTCAGCTTTTGTTTTTCCTCTGAACCCTTCTCTGCATGCGGAGGTCAGCTTTATGTGCTCACGCACGTTTTATGAGGAAGGCAGTGGAGCACAGCACAGAGCGGAGGCAGTGGGGGAATTGCTCCCAGGTACTTGGGAAGCTGCATATAGACCCCTCTGCTGAGAATTATCGCCCCTTCACCAGCAGCGCTTCACTCAGACTCTGTCGTGATGATGCGCAATCTTGCTACCTGCAAACGTCACTGCTGACGCTGGGCCAAACCAGCCTCCCGGGGAGCAGCAGTGGTGGTTTTGTTGTTGACTTCAGTACAAATGGGAGCAGGCCTTTCTCTACACAAATGGTTTTCTTCTCCAAGCGCCATATTCTTCCTACGCTATTTTGCTCTAAGTATAATAAAAGGCTCCCTGCGCTATGAGTAGCACCACTCTGAATGGAAAGTGCTGTTAGTCTTGTTTATTTTGGCTACAACGGTCGCACTCTGTTGTATTACTGCTCTCCACGACTTGTGTATGTATTATTCCTTGACTCGTTACGTGTAAGCACCAGGGGAGGTGCAGAGGCCAAATGTGATCCACAGATGTCCACGATTCCCGCAGCAGCTCCCCTCTGCTCTGCTGGTGACCCACGGAGCTGGCTGAGGAAAGCCACCCCGGTCCCTTGGGCTGCCACCATCCCACCCCACCAGCCACAGGGCGATTGCGTGCCGTGCCGTTGTCTGCAGGTCAGACTCCTGGCCGGTGGCCAACACTGCGCTTGGTTGAGCAATATTTGGGAGCTCTTGTATGTTGTTTATTGCAATTACCGCTGGGCAAGCCCTGCAGAGTTTGGTTTGTTTGAGCTACTACAATCAAAGCTGCAGGGTTCAGCTTTCAGAGGTTAGCGCTTGAGCAACCTCTATATATTTACTTGGAGGTTCAAGATCTGTTAAAAGGGAACCATTCTGCTCTTTTGTCTCCTGTAAGCTGTATCACATTCGGCAGGAATGAAAGTACAATGGTTTCTTTGTGTGTAATATATTGCCTAAAAAAAGGTATGTGATTGGAATGAGAGAAGTGCTGACTGCAGTTACTGCCCGACTAGAGAGGGATGTATTTTCTCTGATGTAGAACAATTGTGCAAGCTGAAGAAATGGTACAAATCAATTGACTTATTTCACATAAAAGTAAAGTTTGTACTCACAACTCTTTACTCACATGGCAGATAACATCCTGGTAAAAAGAAAGCACTTTACAAACCCAGTGCACATGCCATTATCTATTGTGGCTTTCTTTTTATCTTTATTTTTTTCTCGCACATTTCTTATTTTGTTCTGCATAGTGAAAATCAAAATCAGCTTCACTTTTCACAAATAGCCTTGTGAGAGGTCCTAGCGCTTGGGGCTCACAAGATCATACCCATTTGTTTCCAAATTTTTTTTTTTCAATTCACCTGCAAAACAAAGAAAGAGTTGAGTTTAGAAGTTTAAAACGTCATTTCTCCTGAAATGCATGTTTAACAGCATCTCCCAATAATCTTGACAAAGAAGATCTGAATGACAGCTATACAGATGAGGAAACCTTTTTTATTTCTTTAGTTTCATGTTGCATTTCCACACATAATTGCAGAACACAGGATACTGGGACTGGGATAATAGATTTAGTCTCTTCCTCAATATTTAGGGATTCTATTTATAAAGAAGAGATGGAGTATGAGACAGAACGAGATTATTTCACTTTGTCAAAAACAGACTATTTATTTATGTTAAAAAACTACTGTTTGAAACATGAATCTTTTCAGTATTAATAAAAACCATGATTTATAAATATAAAAAAAGTTCTAGCACATGATTGATTGTGTCATTTCTTGAAAACAATTCTCCTACAGCAGCTGTAAGCTGTAGGTCATCAGTTTTGTCCTGGTAGGCTTATAAAATCATGTAGTAATTGAGTCATGACTGTCCTACTCCAAAACGAAACCACCTTTTCCTTCCATGCTGAGTGCTAGAATTGTCCTTTGCAGTGTGGGTCCCACCAAAATAGTTTTAATCAACTGTGCCAATTCAGAAAACAGATGGTATGCATTTTGGCTAAATGTAGAACATATCTATGTAAAGCAAAGTTAAAATTAGCATGGAAAAATATTAAAATTGCATTAATTAAAGATAGAGTGTCTTATAATGATGTTGATGCAGGACTTCAATGCAATCTATAAATTAAGTTTTAATTTCTTATCTTTAGAAGACAAATACTAGATAAATTTCATCCAGCTTCAGTGTCCCTGGAACTTAGTGTCTCAAAGGCACAACTCTGAACTGTATCTGTAATATCTCCATTTATCTTTTGGGAAGTTTCTAGTCATTTTTCAAAAGGGGAAGCAATAAAATAAATTCATTTTGATTGAAATAAGAAACATAGCTCATTGAACACATTTCTTTTACAGTTTGAGTTATTTTAAGACCCTCAACATTTTAAATAATGACATAAACTTTATGGCCACATCCTGGTTGAATATTAATTACAATTCATTATTTCTGAGTTGCTGAGTCTGTAAAGTTTCTTTTCTCATTGTGGGTGTTTGGGTTCCTCTTTCACTCTTGATATCTTCCTTTAAATTTTATTCACTTTTAAAATTCAACCAGTCATTTCACTCCCAACTTTCTCATGGATCCTAGAATAATTTGTGTCTGATGTGGCGCATGGACTGAAGTAAAAGTTATTTTCCAGGCTAAAGAACTTCTATGACTGTCATATATGATCCGTGCTTTTTCTACTCAATATTTAAGACTTTCCAAATTCTATTAGTATCAGTTCCTTTGTATTTTCCCATCTGAGTTGCCATATCAAGCCTTGTTGAGCTCTAATTTCACAACACCGCATTGCGTACTTTACGGTTGGCAAGGTCATAGCTTGCCCGTGAAAACAAGTATTCACAAGTTGTGGTTTTTCTTACTAATTTCAGATTACCAGACAAAACCAGCATAGCATGATCCACAATAGCAGTCAATATTCAGACTTGGAGATGACTCTAATTGCAGTTATAATTGTCTCTGCCAGCATACAGGCTGCCTTGCAGCAAACCCTTCACAAGCATTTGTGTCACCTACGTACAGCAGATATAAATACAATTGCCCTTCACTGGGTAAGTCAGATGGTAAGTCAGATTTTTATTTACCACAGCTGCATGCCATTTTCCTAGAAATTTCCTAGAAATACCCTTTACTACTCAAGCAGCATAACAGAATCTGTGAATTCGACTTGACTCTTTCTCAACCATTAAGAAGACCTGTGATCATATTCTGACTTCAAAAAAAACAGTTGAAAAAAACTGTGGTCAAGTTCTTCATATTTTCATCTTGTTCTGAATAATGGCTTCATCAGACAAGTTCTTGTTGGCAAAATAATATATTGTACTTAGCATTTTTATTAGAATCTTCCTGCTTTCTCCCTTCTTCTGAGAGTTCTGAAAACGAAGTGTGTCACCACCATTCCTTGTGGTCTTTTGAAGCTTATCAACAGCTCTGTGATGACATGGGGAAACATGGTGCCGTTCAGGTTTGTTTCAAATCTTTTTCCAATTAGTGAATCCAGACTGTGTGAAAGCTTCCTCTGCACGCTTCACCAAAAGTAGTTTGCAAAACAGTAGCAACAAAGTACATTACCCCCATTAGCACTGGAAAAATAGATTCACTGAAAATCACAAAAATGGGATAAGCATAAAGGCAGGTTTGTTTTTCCAAAGTCATGCACATGGAGAGCCCTAAGTCACAGCCATTAAGGTGTTTACTAGTGTCAGGCAATTAACATTTCATTCTTGTTGCAGACGACACTGGAGACATGTCAGTTCTACAGCTAGCTAAATTTGATCCACTTGTTGAAGGTCTAGTCTCCTCCTTTCTAATCAGCCATGGTTCAAGTGATTCCATTTTTGCACTTTTAAAATCTATACTTTGAGATTTTTCATTTCAGTCAGTCACTGATCACTTAGTTAGAATGGCATGGGATTAAAGAATTAGATCCACACAATACCAAAACATGTAGCTTGCCCCTGGCTTTTGTGTAGCCCCTTGTTCTGTCTAAAAGGGTCTACAATGCAGCAGATGGGAGTAAGGAAACAGTCTTCACCTGATCTGTTCATTGCCCAGAAAACAATGGCTTTTATCCTTTGCTTATATAACCCCTGCTTTCCTGCCTCAGCCAGGGATCCCGACAAGGACAAGAAGACAAATAAGATGCCAGCTGCCAGTCCCTTGACCCCCAGGGCTAATTGCGCTGGGGTTAGAGACTCCATGATGTCTGGCCTTTCCCCGCTTTCTGTGCAAGGAGCTCCTGTGGAAAACCCACAGGGCAAGGAGAGGAGCAGAACCACAGAGTAAGCTCCGGAAACCATCCCAGTGCATGGGCAGCTGAGATCTGCACCATCCCAGGTGCCTGGTGAGACCAGGTTGCTCCTCTGCCATGTGCCATGTGCAGGACCTTGTCCACAACACATGGAGCCACCTGAGCTCCTCCAAACAGCAGCTTCCCCTTGCCCAGCAGTGCTGGGACCATGCCAGGGAGGAGCCAGGGCCCTCCAGTCTACCTGACATCAGCCACAAAATACACCCAGGAGGAAGTGGAGGTCTGCAGACCTGGAGCCAATGAGACCAGGTCGGTCATTTGCTTGTCTATCGCTGCCCTCCCTCCCTCCCCACCAGAGCCCAGAGTGTCTCTCCACAGGCACCATACTCATATCCACAGAGAGAAGGGATGAGGAGTCCTCAGGCAGCAGCTGAGAAAGGCAGCTGGTAGCTTTTGGGAGAAGTGGTGGGAAGCAGCCAGCCAGGCTGCTGGAGAAGCAGCAGGAGCTTAACCTCAAGCTGGCACAGAGTCTGCTTTCACACTAAGCGAGTTCCTGCGTGCAGAGGCATTTCTTTCCCAGGCAATAAAGAAGTCAGTACTCACCATGAGAAGAGATGCTGAATGCAATCTTGTCTAACAAAAACTAGGTAACGACCAGCCAGAACCATTGGAAGGGGACATTAACCTAGCCCTGAAGAGGGCAAAGAGTGAACTATTAGGAAACTTTTCCTGCTGCAATATTGCATGTAAAAAATATACACATTGTTATATGTAGCTACATATATGGGCATATACATATAAATAGATGTCTGTATGTGTGTACGTTGGCTAATTCCAGTCTCCTTCTCAAAACCAACGAACAAAAAAAGCTGAGGAAACCCTTGGCTTGCTAGGAACTGTAATGACAGAAATGTGAAATCCGCAAAATAGACCGAGTAAAAGATGGTTCTGTCTTCTGTTTGAATTAGAGACTTTATGTTACACTGAAAAGGATTCCAGTTACAGTCTTAGATTAATACAATAACTGAATAAGGTCATATCTACATGCACTTCTAGACTGAGCATTGCTAGACATCAGCTCGGTTGTAGACCACGAGTGTTGCAGAAGGCAGCCGTACACGGTCTATGAAACAACTCAGAGAAAACCCAGAGAAATCTGTGTTCCCTTTCACCAGTAAGGGAATGAGTGAGATGCAGAAAATAAGCAGCAGAACACGGTCATTCAAGACGTAGCCCAGTCAGCCACTGTCTGTAGGTGAAAATCTGTTGAGAATACAAGATGATACATGGACCTTTTTTGAAAGGTGAGCTGAGACATGCGTGTCTGGTCACATAGTGAGGAATTCCAGAGGCATGGGAGTGGGTTGGTGTGACAGCTCATCCAGCCCCCCCAGCCCTTGCTTAGCTCTTGGAGGACCTCCTGAAAGAGGATGGCTTATGGGTGGGAGTGAGTAGTGGTATGATCTGGCTGTTCTGGTGGGCTGGGTCTGGCCTGTGGGTTCCCTTTTCACCACCTCTGGGCTACAGGATCTTTTGAAGTCCATGCAAGCCCTATCATTCTCTGAATTTTCAATAAAACGCCCAACAAGACATGAATTAGATCTAGCAGAATGCTAGAGGGAGAGGTTGCTGTAGACAGGAGCAAGGGTATGAAGAGGACACAAACCTTGTTACCATCATCTAGCATTGCTCAAAGGAAGTGGAGACAACAAGAGAGTATAAATATCTGTCTTGGTACACTAATGCTTATACCATAGGTACCCATGGCACCAGCGTCTCAGAAACAGTGCAAAGGTAGGTGATTTTGTAAAGCACACCAGGCAACCCAGGACTTTTGTGATTTCATTTTCACTTCTAATAATGGAAGTAATCACAAAATCTTATCGGCTAGAGGACTTCCTAGAGTAAAACAAATCTTAACCCGAAGTTATTTCCTAATAGTTATTAGATGCTCAGTGTTAACAATTACTAGATGCTTTGATCAGACAATGTAAGAGTGAAACCTACAAGTGAATAATAACAGATGTCTTACCTGGGCTAACACTAAAGGCTACAAGTGAAAATAGAAGCTTCCACAGAGATTTAAACAAGAAAATGAGACTAACGCAGACTCTTAGTAAAAGATTTTTTTGCCTTTTTTTTTTAATATTGTCAAAGAAAAGGCTGTTGTCACATCGCGAGCAAGCAGCTGGACTAAGGTCACCTAGTTTGCTCTGCAGGGGATTTCTATGATGTTATAAAGTGCCCGCTTATCATATCATCTCGTGCAAGATTAGGCATCAGATTGAAACATGGTGCGATAATTTATCCGGCTGTAAACCACTGTAAGTCGATATCTGTTGAGAGCAAGGGGCAAGTTTGTTGCAGGGAAAACTGCTAACAAGGTTGTGAGGAGTACATGGCAGGTATCTTCACATTCTTCACTCTGCTGTTTGACTTCCCTTCTGAAAACCTGCTCTTTGGTCCCTGTGGCATGTAAATGACACCACCTTATGCTCCTGCACGCTTTCCTTCCATGCCAGCACAGTAACTCCTATCTTCCATGTGTAACTAAGTCACGCTGCCCCTGGCCCTGGCTATCTGGGAAGCCTGGCTGGTTATTTCACAGAATCACAGAATCACAGAATGTTCGGGGTTGGAAGGGACCTCTGTGGGTCATCTAGTCCAACCCCCCTGCCGAAGCAGGG
>Ga0065711_1041936_pt1 | contig 15778 bp, 12 predicted proteins | sample Hoacrofraction12_FD_59098 | JGI IMG/M metagenome (GOLD analysis project Ga0065711, IMG submission 59098) | Hoatzin crop microbial communities from Cojedes, Venezuela - Epithelial fraction 12 v2 (version 2) | ecosystem: Host-associated > Birds > Digestive system > Esophagus > Crop | place...
TGGGGTTGTTCCTCCCCAGGTGCAGGACCCTGCCCTTGCCCTTGTTGAACCTCATCAGGTTCCTCTCTGCCCAACTCTCCAGCCTGTCCAGGTCACGCTGAATGGCAGCACAGCCTGTCGGTGTATGCACCACTCCTCCCAGTTTGGTGTCATCAGCAAACTTGCTGAGGGTACATTCTAACTCTTCATCCAGGTCACTGATGAAGAAGTTGAACAAGACTGGGCTGAGTACTGACCCCAGAGGGACACCACTAGTTACAGACCTCCAACTAGACTTAGCACTGCCTCTGACAACCCTCTGAGTTCTGCCAAACACAACACTGGGCTCCAGAGTTGGGACTGGGGTGGCTGAGGAGACACAAGGCGGGTTAGTAGGTCCCTCTGGACATCCAGCTCGTTATTTATCTGCCCAAATGGAAATACTAGAGCTTAGTGGTTTGGGCACATTAGACAGACCAGAATTTTATAGACGTTGCTTCTACCGATGTAGGGCTGCGTGCTGAAATGTGGCTGGGGGCTCAGTACTAGAGAGTAGAACTCCTCCTTGGGGCCACCTTCTCCCCACATCACCTTGAGGGGGCCCACTGACAAACAGAAACACAGAAGGGATGAAACCCACAGCTCTTAGACACCAAAACACAGCGGAGAGCCCAGAGCTCGGCTCTTGGTGTAAAACTAGGAATATTAAATCCTCTGCAATGCATGGGGTACCTGGAGTAGCAGTGCGTGAAGACCTTGTGTCCCCGTGGTGCACTCAGCGGGTACGTGAGGGCTAAATCGGCCCTTCCTCTCCAAGGGATTCCCAGCGCTTTGTTTTAAAACTCATGGTTAGGAAGATGAGGACACTCAAGATGCTGTGTTTTTCACACTCCAGAGCACAGATAGACTTTGGACTTCAGGAGCTCCCCAGTGCTCCCCTGTGCTGTATGCAGAGCATTGAAATTATTAGCGTAACGGTGCTCCCTTGAGTGATACTTTTGATTATTGGCAAATTTGTTTGCACTAACTTGAGTAATAACGAACAGAATAACAAACTTTTGTTGCTTGCGTGTCTGTACCAGCCAGTGAGGTTGCACTAGGGCAGATAACCAGTATTTTCAGAGCAGTAAGTTACATCCTCATGCTGTTAAGAGGTTAGAAGACAAGCTCAGGGTGACCGGAGAAGGCCAGCGTACAGCTGGGGCTTTAGCCCAACCTCAGTGGCTTCCTCCAGCTGTGACGCTGAGCTCTTCCTTCTCCAAAAAAGCTAAATTAGCTGCAGACCAAGAAGCCCTGCAGTTAGTTACCAACCCACGTGCCTGCACAAGTCAAAACCATCCTTACATAGGTGCTTTGAAGATAAATAATCCCATCCTATGGTGCCTCCTCCCCCATCTCACCTGCTTCAACAGCACAGATTAATTTAATCCAACAATACTTAAACTGTAACCCAGTGACATGCAACTATTGGCTGATAAAATAGAAATATTCACATCCTTGAGTGTTCCACAACCTTCACCTGGGAGCTTTGCCTTTCTCGGTCCCAGGTCGATAACTGTAAGATCAGGACAACCTGTCCCCGGATGACCACAACGCAGCTTCCAGGTAGGGTTAGCCAAAACCAGCCCGACGTCGAATTCTTGCTCATCGATGCCAGGCTGGCCAGCACCTGGGAAAACAGCCCTGAAAGTTTATTCCATACTGGTTGTGGTCTGAATATGCATTTTGCACTGCAAAGGGCACGCATCGTGCTGTGCTCCCACTTGACTCATGTGCACACTTGACTCATACCTCATATACCCTCCCGGCAGCAGAACTTGGCTTTTATTCAATAAAGTTAATTTTTTAATATTATAATATTTTCTGGTTCAAGCAGCTTTCCCAAACACACCTGCATCAGCTCTGCATGCTGCAAAGACCTCGATGAATGGAAAGATGGGTGGATGTCCTCGGGGTTAGGGTTTTTCAGGCTGGTGGCAGGAATGGTGTGGCAAAGCCCCAGGCTGGTCGGTTGAAATGGTCATCGAGTTTCCCTTTGGAGCTTGAATCTATGGATGGCAGACACACAAGGACAACTCCAAAATGTTCTCCAAAAACTGGCCCCAAATGGCATGGTATCTTCATTCACTTCACTTCCAGCAGCTCCCATAGCTGTAGAAGAGACGGTCAGGGTTTTTTTTTCTTTTAATTTCATCGATCTTGATGTAATCATGACAGAGGAAATTATTCCAGAAAAAGTAAGACAGTCAGAGCCTGTCCCCAAGTTTTCTGTTTAAGCAGAAAGGAAACGCCAAAACCGAAAGCAGTGCCTTGGAGAGTCAAACCCCTCCTGAGCGCGGTTTAATTCCTTTACTTGGGTGATGCTACTCATGCTGCGCCGCAGCTTCAGAAAGCAGACAGTCACGCTCCAAGTTTCCCTGTGTAATTACGTTTAAATCCTCGTTGCTTCCATGCATGCTTCAGTGTTATTTATATCGGTTTAACGATCCATTAAACAAATACTGTACTTTGGGAAGTGCTACTTTGCTCATGAACAATTACAGTTTCTCCAGCATTCAGCGGTGGTAACCACAAGCAACAGGACTGCGATGCAGAGCTGGCCTGGAGTAGGGGCTTGAGGATTTTGGGGGTGGAGGGAAGGGCTTTTAGCGATATTAACATAACCCTTTCTGGTTTTGTATTTAAAAAAAAATATTTTGAGGACATTCAGAAGGTTTTTTTGTTTATTTTATAAAGAACTTTCTCTAGGAAACCAAATTAATTGCAACCTGATTGCACTCCAGAGGGGATTCCTACCTGGCAGGATTTACTCAGCTGGAGCCCAGTCCTGCAAATACTTCCACAGTTTTGGTGCTGTGGATAGGCTCCAGGCAGTGAAGCATATCCCATGAACCAACTTCTCCTTCCTCACCGCAGACACAGCGTGTTGAGCAGTGCACATTGAAGTATGTCCTATGATGACCATGTGTTTGGCCAAGAAGGGAAGATGTGGCCCCGTCCCCTGTCATGAGCAGCCTGGTTCTCAGCTGTCCTCAGCCCTGGGATGGCCTTGGGGTGGGAAGGAGCCCACAAATGCCCTACCAGCAAACAAGAGTTGCACCGGGACCTTGGACATGTGGAGCAACAGGTTAACCCAAAGAGTTCCTCTTCCCAGACAAGAGGCACAAGGAGAGAAATTCCAACACCAGGGAAGAGGTGGGATTTCAGCCACAACCCTTTCAAGGCAGATTTCAGCTAGATCAGCAATGAGATGTAATGGGCATGGTGGTGTCTTGCAAGCCCATCATTTCAGCCCACGATTAATTATTTTTAAAAATTTTTTAAATAGTCTTCAGTTGGACAGTTGAGCTTAGTTTATTCTTCCAGTTTGCTGCACACATTAGGTGAGCCCCAGCACAAGCGAGAAGGTTGAAAATGAACCAGAAGTTAGAGGTGGGCAGAGACCAGCTCAAGGCAAGGAGATGGGCAGGGAGGATTTGGGAACATCAAGGGGACCACAGGGGCCTCCCTCGACCTTGGCAACGTTCGGGGCTATGAGACCCCACGAGTGCTGGCAGCGGCTTCAATCTGCAGGAGCTGGGGGACGGTTTTGTGTTCCACCTAATTAGGGTGGCCGGATCCGCCTGAAACGTGTGCCGACTCTTTCATGTGCCCATTCACCCTTTACTCCTTTCCAAAGTTGTCTGTTGTGTCTTAAGACCTGTCTTATTGTGCTTGGTCTGGCAGAGTGGAAAATTTAATTTTAAACTAATTAGTTTCTAAGCTGCCATATATCCTCAAATTACCGGGCATTGCCTTTCCCAAAGGGGGAGAACAACATAACTCACCTGTATCCAACACTTGACACTGCTGGAGTCAAGAGCATGGAAACAAAGGTTCCCCAGTTGCTTATTGTCTTGGCTTAAAGGTCGGGAGTAGTTTATGACAAAGCTCTAATTAATAGTTTATTACCCGTAACTGACCATAGTCTCTTTTGTTAGTATTTAATATTATTAGCTAAAGGTTTGCTTTGAATGCAGAATGAGGTTATCTTTGAAATCAACTTGTTTGGGTTTCCTTGGTCTTCAAACAAGGCTGCCCTCCAGCCCGTTGCTGCCGCATTCCCCGAGCATAGGCCTATTGGTGTCAGCAGCTTTTCACCTGACACCAAATCATTGACGTGCTGTTGCTCTGATTACTTGGTCACTGAAAGGTCACATGGATATAAATACTATTTTCCAATTATTCCCATAAATGGGCCAGTAATCATGCAAAGACCTTTTAGCTCTTTAAAGCTAACAACAGCTATTATCATCCACATTTAGTTTTTCAAATTCATATAACATCTAGGTTAATATTTTGAAAATTACTCCATGCTGGTAAAGCATGTTGGGGTCTTTTCCCTTCTTGTTGTTTCCTTCGGTCCTTTGCAAGGCACCAAAAGGAGAGCCCAGGCATCAGGGTGTGGACACTGCATCTGCCTTTGGGATGATGACAAGCTTCCATCCCTTGGCTGGTTTTGGAAGGGGCTTTGGGTTGAAGTGGCATCCTATTTTCATGGCACTAGCTCAAAGCACCCTCTCTCCTGGCTGGTGACCTGAGCTGATAGCAACAGTGGGGATGTCCTAAGGGGATGTGGGGAGGGAAGGAGCAGGAGGGGCTTCACACTGAGCAGCGTGGCACCCAGTGGTTGATTTTTACCTTCTTTAAGTCCCTGCACAACCGTTTAAGAGTTTCTTTAAGGCACTTACAGATAGGCGTTACATATAAGAGGTTGGTGGAGATGCTGCCTGTTCCCATTTGAGGCCTCCTGCTGCCATCGCAGCACGTTGTGTGAGAAGTTGTGTGGGAAGGGGCCGGGCAGAGCAGGCTTGAGGGGAAGCCCCTGCCCCAGAGACCTTTCCTATGCTAGAAAAACTCCAACCTCCCCGTTGCTGCCTTGATGCCATTTCTGCACGTGGGATCTGCACAGAGCAAGAAAAGAGCATAGTTACTATAAGGAAAAAAAAACCCAAACCAAATCATTCTGGTGCTCCCCCCACCTCTCCTTTTCCATGTAGCTTCCTCTCACTTCTTGCCACAATATTTATTTGCTTAGTGTCGTATACGCCACGGGGTCCCAGCAACAACAGTGATCATCGCAGATGTACAGCAGATTTTTCCATTCACTGGCAATCAAAAAAGACAATGTAACTGGGGGTATAACAGCAAAAAGTATTAGTAAGTTTAGAAGTTAAATTGTGGGTCAAACCTTTTTTGAACTGCAGCATTTAAATGTAAATTTTTCCCCATGAGAATTCAACTAAAAATAAAAAATATTTTGAACAGTTAGTTTGCTTTGAGAGTGTTCCTTTGAGAAGTTCCCTAAAACTCTTCTTCAATCCCCCTCCTGTCACCCAAGAAGTTTAGCAGAACAGATGCTAGGGAAAAAAAAAAAAATCAATGAATTCAAGTTACTCATCAACAAGAGATTCTGTTAAGAAAGTTACCCCAGGTTTCCTCTAATGCAACATGCCATGGATGGCTGCATCTGCATGGCACACGGGAAGACCCATGTCCTTGCTTGTTCCAGCAAGCCCTGGGAGATGCTGGTGGTAGGGACAGAAAATGCTGTTTGTGCTATGCAGAAAGGTGTTTGCTCCAAATTGTGGTCACTGGTGGGTCTCACCCCTTTCCCCGAGATGTGCGTTGGTACCAAGACTTCTCCCGCTATTGAGTACTTCTGTGCCTTGTAAAACAGCTCCTCAGTTTTGTTTCAGGAGCTTTCCCACTCGGACATCCCAGGGTGGGCTCCCAAATCCCGCATTACATCCATCCATGTCCCATTCTCACTCCCTGACACCTCTGGCCACCGGCAGAAGTAGTGCCCACGGCTGAAGAGACCGAGGTTGGATCCAGCACCGCTTGCAGGGGACAACCGTGGACACTCAGCTTTCAGCTGTCCCATCACTGCCCTCGCCGCCTGCTTTTTGGAGACACTGATGCTTGGCAGAAGCAGTTCTCCAAACACACTGGGCGCTTCACGCTGCTCATCTCATCATGGCATCCCCCGAAGCGGTATCTAAACCCTGCGTGGCCTTTTCCTCTCCAGAAGGGCACAGAGATGCTGTTGGCGAGCCCTCCCTGGGGACAGGGGATATAGTCTTTCACCATGGAAAGGCCACATCACCAAACCACGCTCCGTATTTCAGAAATCCCTGGTGCATGTTCAGCACTGGACAGACAGCCGGGCTGGCCACCGCTCACGCATTTCCCGTTCTCTGCTGCCATCAGGTGGATGTTTGATTTTATTCAGGATAAAGCTGCAAAATCCCAGTATTTTCCCTGGGTTTAGCTGTCTTGGCCACGGGCAGTACATTCCTTGGCGTTTGGTCATGAAGGCAAAGCCATGGATGTCTGGAGACATGGAAAGATCCCTGATATTTTCCCCTTTCCCAAGAACAAGCTGATTTTGGACGGACACCACAGAGAGGTGGCAAGATCCAGCAGGCAGCATTGTTGGGTCTTGTCTGTAAGTCAGTGGTCTGGATCCAGCCCCACCTTGCTGACTGGCCTTGTTTATAGCTCCCTTGCAAATCCCACCCCACGATTTTAAGCAGCGGCAGGATTTAGCACTAGCACGCACCTTGGCATGACCCCAGGGCCAGGAGATATCCTGCACACACATGTTCAGGAGCCAGCAGTCTCCACCACGGGATGCTCAAGGCAACACGGCAGACTTTGTGTTGAGCAGGGCACCGCAGCTTTTTGGAGATCTGGTGCTGAATGCACTGGAAGCAAAGTTGCTGGCAGAGGTAGAAAAGCAACGCACATCTTAATTTCCCAGCCATCTTTGCCAAGGTAATCATCCAGCAGCCAAAAGCCAAGGACCGCTCCTGTCTAATACTGCAGATGCATCTTCTTCACGACATGCCACATGGCTTCTGAGAATTGCTCCAAACTGCAGCATTTGTAAAGGTTTTTGGAGTTGTTTTACACTTCACATGGAAAGCAGTAGCTAATTTAAAAGGTGTAAATCACTATTTTCCATGCCCCAGCAGCAGCGCTGAAAGCCCAGAGTATTATCTCAGTCCAGAAATTTGGACAGATAGCACACTTGTGCAGAAAAACTTCGGCTCAACCAACATGATGCTGCTGAGACCCAGGATGCTGCCAAGATGTTCGGTGCTGATGCAGTAGGATATGAAATATTGCCTGTAACACTGGCCAACGGGTTATTTTTGTACACTAGTTAGCAACAACGATGCCAACTCGTTCACTAACCTCACACAGGGCCACGCAAAACCTGTGCTAGATGTGCTGCTTCCACATCCCCACTGAGCCTCCCCCTCTCATGCTTTGTTCCTGGGTCTTGCATCGTGTTTCAACCTCTTCCATCGCAGATGAAGCCCCCAAGGAGAGTTTTCCCACCGATCGCATCTCCTCTCGCCGGGCTGAGCACTCACTTCCTGGCTGGCCAGTAGATACTGGTTCACCAGTGGCAGACCAAACAGAAGAGAAATATCAAGCTCACTTTGCAGCGGGGTACTGGTGCAGATCTTCCTTCCAAGTGGCCCTAGAAGATCCTACAAGACTGAGCCTCCTCTGTTAAACGTGACCTAAACCAGTGAGCAGGTTCAAAAGGCTGCAGGAGGGGAGACCCTTGGACTGACAACAGCACGGGCACAATTACGCAAACGGAAAAACCACAGGGAACCTTTTCAAGTTAGGCAGAAAGAGCACAAAGCAGCAAATCAAGTTATTGAAGCAGGTATCTAAATTTTTCCCCAGTAGATTTTGACCACCTACAAGTCGTCAAGCACTTCTCTTCCCATCTTGGTGGAAAGAGGAGGTAGGAAAGCAAAGTGGTGTCGGCGCGGGAGCACCAGCATCTCCCGAGCCACAAGCAGAGCACAGCAAAGGCAACAGGAGAGAGAGAGAGAGAGAGAAACAGCCACAGAAATTGGCTCCTATTTCCTGAGTATACAAAGTGCTTGTGGCCCAAAAGTCCTCCGTCAGCTCCTGTTTTTCCTCTGCCCCCAAACTAAATAGGATGCTCAGGCGTTGACAAAAGACTATCAGCAGAAAGCAAGGTTAAAAAAGCAATAATTCAGCCCGTTAACTGCCATCGTTCTTCCTTCCTATCTCTGCATTCTTGATAAACAAATTCATAACAAGATTTTACTGCTCCGTTCCCCGGAGCAGTCTATTAGTCTGTCGTTCAACATGCACCGCCAGCCGAAGCCGAGCTCCCACAATACAATATCCCTTCAGATGATCTCCTTTGCATTCGCTATGATGTAATTATGCTAATTATCCAGCCGGCTTTGATATCCTCATATTTTCCAGGAGGTTTACGAGCAAACCTGTTCCTTTAATTTACTTTCCCTGCCAGCGGAGCCGGGCTGTTCTGATGCGTTCTGCCACACGTACGTCTCTCTGCGGGCTGTTACGGCTTGGCAAGGCCACGGGGAGCTTAGACATAACTTTGCCCCAGCTGACAAGAATTTTAAAAATTACTTCTCCTAACTAGCACTTAGCCAATGTTTGATGGCTTCTCCCATCTATAACATGACGCCGATAATGCCTGTGCATTTCAAGGTTTCATCTATTTTTTTTTTCATCTGCATTGTAGTAAATTTCCCAGGAAATCTTCACATATTTACCCTTCCACTTTCGACGAAAGCATTGCCTGTTAGATTAACATTAATCTGTGAAAATAAAAAAAACCACAAAACCCCAAACTCTAGAAATTTTGGAGGCCAGTTCCTTACAGCTAGTCTAAAACCCATGCATATTGCAAAACCGCCGCGGCGACTCAGAAGCCAGTCTTTCAACGTCTGGATTGAATTGCTTGAAGTAATACATATGAAAAATGTCGTTTGACACAAAAATCTCATTAACTTCCCAACTGCCCAAAATCCAGCACGGTCTGAACCCTGCCAGGGTGGATGACAGCAAGTCCTCCTCGTTCGTTAGCTTACTTGGGAATATTTTCTTTCATGTTTATAAAGTTTCAGCGCAAGTGCTCTGCAGAATAGGGGTTCCATCAGCTTTTTCATTTAAGCTTATGCTGTGTGATTTCTTTTTTTGAAAAAAGAAATAAAATCTGAATTTTCATGGCTTAGGGCTACCACAAATTTCTCTCCCCGTTAAATGTGATTTAAATACCAAGAACTGTTGGCTGTAATCATAATAAAATAACCGAACATGACCCAGATCCCTTTTACAGCGGGTTTCTTGGTGTGCATCATTTCCATAAACTGCTGGGGTGTGTGGTGGCCTTTAGGACTTTGTAATTTGAAACTGTTTTCACAAACTGTTTCCTGGGGTTCCCCCCTCCACCCCCAGCATTGTTACTGTTTAGCTGAATTGCCTTGCACCATTACGTGAGAAAAATTATGCTCTTAATAATATTTTATAATTTCTTCATGGGCTGTGCAGAGGGTTTGCGTCACAAGCTCTGCGTCCCCTTGCAACAGCCCAGTGCAGCTCTGGAGACATGGAAATGTTGTGGCGACTTCTGCAGAGCCTGGACCAGCACCAGAGCTACCCACAGCTCGGCACATGGATGGATGAAGGTCCATCACTCCTCTTTCGCTTTCTTCTCTCATACAGAAATACAACCGCAGAAGACTCCGTGCAAGCAGGTGGGAAGAGGCTAACCAGCACGCATGTTCCCTACGTACAGTTGTTTCACCCACACTGGATCTTATCTTCAAGTGACAATCCCCACCTAATCCCTGCAATTTCCCTACATCATCAATACAAAGGGCAGAGGGTGAGTCCTCCACATCAACCACAACCACGAAGCTGCTTAGACCAAGGTTGTATCTGTCCTCAAGGCTTCATAGACGGGATGCTGCTTGGAGAAGATATGGCAGATGATGCATGGGAGAGAAGGAAGCACTTTGGTTCCTTTGGCTTGAACGAGAGGACCTGGCAGCGGAGCCTGGCAGTGGAGGCACCCTGGAAATGTGACAGCAAGCCTCAATGCACCCTCCCCATCTTTGCGTGGAAGTGCCAAATTCTTACTTTGTAGCAACAGTTGCCAAGACCCACCAGAAAGACTGGGAGAACTTTCCTGACACAAAGGGTGTGAAGCAGAGAGCCTTAGAGGTATGAGGCTTGGGGAAGGAAGCAAGATTAATCTCTTAGTTGAATTAGACACGGCCTTAGACAAAACTGCAGGTGGACTCTGAAGGAATGCTCTTCCCTCGAGAGCTAAGCTGCATCAGCCATGAGGAGTCAGGTTTCCTCTGTCCTCCCACCACAGGCTAAGAAAGCAGGTGAAGGAAACAGATGCCCAACCCGCAACCAGGCAGGGGGACAAAATTAATCTTACAAGAGCCAAAGGGGAAACCCAGGCTGCTGGTGTCACTGGGTATCCCAAAATAGTCAGAAGCTGTAACAGAGAGAGGGGAAAGCTGGTTCTAGGAGACCTCCCCTTCCCACCTCTGATCCCTGGTACTACAGGGGAAAAGGCACTAGCGTGGAAGGAGACCTGTTGGACATCCCAGCTGTGAGGAACAGCATTTTAGATCTGGGATGAATTAAGTGGGCAAAATCACTGGCTCAGGAGGTCAGGTCAGGGACTGTCCCAGATGAACTTCGGGGATCTCAACACTCTTCACCAGACTGTGATATGAAGACTGTCTCCAAACTGTTTCATTGACCAGAATCATCAAAGCATCATCCTTTCTTCTTCAGAGCTTCACAGAGAAATAGCCAAAATCAGGTGACCAGCTCCAGGAGAGTTCAGCCATGCAATGTGAAACACCTGAGAAAGAAGTGAAGGCTCTGGAGAGACCTTGTTGTGGCCTTTCTGTACCTAAAGGGAGCTTAGAAGAAAAATGGGGTCATGCTTGTTAGCAGGGCCTGTTGTGATCAGACAAGGGGTGACAGATTTAAACTAAAAGAGGGGAGATTAAGGCTAGATACAAGGAAGAAATTTTTTACAAGGAGGGTGGTGAAACCCTGGCCCAGGTTGCCCAGAGAGGTGGTGGATGCCCCGTCCCTGGAAACATCCCAGGTCAGGTTGGTCGGGCCTCTGAGCAACCTGATCTGGTTGAAGACGTCCCTGCTCATGGCAGGGGGGATGGACTAGATGGCCTTTAAAGGTCCCTTCCCACCCAAACCATTCCATGACTCTACAGCCCTGGGCACAAACCTGCTGAAAAGCAGAAACATCAACTTTTCATGGTCACATGGGAAATAAGCGGGCTGAGTTTATTTGCATTGGGCTAACCCCACATCACATGCCCTTGAAATAATTTCAGCATAAATCTCCTACTTGAGGGAAAAAAAGTCAAAACTCCATTTGATTCATCTCCTAGAACGTTCAAGGACAAGTGGGAAGGCAGCTGCTGATACAAGCAAATCCTGTTGTCGTTGCACCAAACCCACAGGGAAATTGGGACTGGCTGACAGAGGAAAAGGCAGTCTTTTTGATATAGCAAACAGTGGTTGACAGACCAGAAATCTTTGCATGAATGCCTTTTGAAAGAGGCTGGAGCTTTAGGGCATGAACGGGAAGTTTCTGTGTCTCCCAGGACTAAAGCTACTCCAGTTGCCTGTATGAGCTACTCCAACCAGAAAAGACAGTGTTTGCTAACACTAACCTGGGGAGAGACAGGATTTTGTTCCCAACCACCAAACGAGTCTTGCCACAGCACGGATGGTGACCAGGTTGTGGTGGGAAAGTCTGGCAGGAGAGTAAAGAGAGCGCAGCTCCATCTGGGAACACCTGAAGCGAAGCTTATATATGACACCTCATGTGAAGAACAAAGACCATGTGCCCAACAGCGACAGACACCATCTGACCACGGTGGTTGGCTGGGACGTCAACTGCAGAATCAAGTTTAGCATAGTGGAAACCTTGCCCGTAGGAAGTCAAGGTTGGCTTGCTACAGAGTCACAAGACCCTCTAACAAACTCCATGCTCACAATAACACATGATTCTAACCAAGCTCGGCGCCTACCTGAGACCACAGGGTTCTTTCCTGCAACCACTGCAGGATGTCTTTGAAACATGTTTTTGTGGCCTTTTTCCAGATTCCAGCTGACCTAGGCTTTGTGATTTTTCATGTCATATGGGAAAGGAGAAAAAAAAAAATCAAAGTGAGAAATATTCAGTAGATTTGTCATAAAAATTTAATTTTGAAATGGCTGGAGATGCATGGGGTGACATAAGCTCAGGGAGGTTCCCTGGCTGGAAAGATGACCAAGGGACCAACTTGTCTGCTTTGCTTTTATTCAACAGTCCCATGTAATCAACACTTTTCCATGTAAAAATTAATCTCTGCCAAAACTGCCTCATTTTTTTTTTTTTCCCTATTTTTCATTTTTTACTCCAAAGCTAATGAAATTTGGTGGCTTCTTTTGTGGAGGTTGAAAACTATCATCAACAAAGACTTTCTTGACATTATAAAGTTCCTTAAAACATTGTAATCAACACAGGTACCCCCTCAGTTTTCTTTTTTGTTTAAGAGTAGTAATTTTCCAAGTACTGAGTTAGCCTCAATGCAACACTAAAGTCAAGGTGCTAACTTGCTTTTGTTCTTTCCAACTTCTTCACTCTCACAAGGAACGGGTTGTATTTAAAAGCCTGCTAGGCATGAAACAGCATCCGTCACTGGCCTTTCTCACCCACCTTCTCTGTGAGGTGAGAAGTGCACAGATTGTTTATCAGATTGCTTTGGGAACATACATTGGGTTGATGTCCTACGGTCAAGAGCTTCTCTTACATAAGAAATCAAGGTCGGTGAGGGTCCTCAGGCCTTGTGCAAAGTAGCTTTACTCTCACAATGAGCAAGGACGGCTTGTAGTAGTGTCACATCTGCAAATTCCAAGACTACTAAGAACAAAAATAGTCAACTGATGTAGAAGTGGTTTCATAAATATCAACACCTGTTTCTCATTATTTTGCCTCTTTGAAGAAGATACTTTCCTATTTCAGCTGGTCAGAAGGCCAACCCCATCTTGAGTTACAGCCTGGTCACAGTGCCTTCACCGCTGCCTCATTAACTAAGGACAAGTGCCACCCTGGTGGGTCTCACTGAGCTGAAACCAGGCCAATGCCACAAGCCAAAGGAAGGGGGACACAAAGCAAAACACATCTCTGGAGTCATATACAAGTCACTTCAAAGATTCCATGACTCAGAGCTATCGGCTGCCAATGGTGGTACCCTGTCAAAAAGATTTTGAGGCTTAGTGAAATCAGCCCGAGGCTGGAAGGCAGGAAGATGTGGGCTTTAATTTTGGCTCTGCTGCTGCATCATCAGGTAACAGCAACCAAGAAACTCCCCAGGAGTTTAAACCAATTTGAAAGTACATTAGGTTGACAAACACAAGCGGTACCTGAGGACTCCAGCAAAACAAGGGCATAAAATACTACCCACTGACTGTACTTCTCTGCTTTCCACGTTCACATAGATACCGCTCATCATAGTCTGCTTCTGCCTCCCTTGGCACTCCTCCACACGAACTTGGAAGAGATCATTTTCCCCCTACTCCTCCACAGCTGTGGAGGTTTGACACCCGCGTTGAGAGAACCTGATGCCTCTGCTGCATAAAACCACCCATGCAAGCACCTTTTAAGGGAGTGTGGCTGAGAAAGATCTCCTACCTTTTTTTTTTTTTGAACTTCTGAAATTGTGATCATGTTACCTCAATCATATTCAGTATCGGTGTATCATCCCTTTTTAATCTACACACTTAATTAGTTCCTTTCTGTGGAAGAGAGGCTTTGAGGGACTTGGCTTGCAATAGAGTTGACATTGCGTTGACCACATGGATAAGAGGAACACAAAATACCAAAAAGATCCCAGACTGCTCAGTGAAAGGCTAGGTTTCGTCAAGGCCAGCTACAGCACAGGACATTTAAGAACATCAAATGAGGAGGAATAGCTCCTGTACGCCTCAAAAGGCACATCTTAGAAATCAGTAGTTTTGGAATTAGTGCAATCACTGCTGGGGAAGTTTCATAGCCAGAGCTCCACAGCTGCAGACACACCAATACTGGCATCCGATACATGAATTTTGGGTTGAACTGGAACTGCCACTGAAACATCCCACGGCATGGGAAGAAGTCCACCAATTCCTCCCTGCTCCCCCACTGTTTTAATCCAGCTACGTGTTTTCTTAACTAGATGTCTTTCAATGATTTGGCCTAATAAAGAAATATGCATTTCAATACTTAGCCAACTCATTAAGCTGGCTTTTGACAGGGTCCTAGTAAATTGAGCCTACCAGCAGCCTCTGCAAGCAGACTGGAGCTCCTCAAGCCAGCATCTGAGCCACAGTCAAGAAAGTCAGTTAATCTGTTGCCATCTGTATTGATTCCATTAGCCACCCAGCTGGACATAACAGTCCCAACACTAGCAATTAGTGCTACCTACCGCGGTGCTAATTAACAGCACATTAGTTCTTCTAAACGTACCCAGATCTTTTGCTAGCACCAGACATGGGGGACTGGGTGAAAGCAGGGGAAGAAACATCTTTGCCTACTGTAGGGCAGACATTCAACTTCCCAAAATCCTCCTCATTCTCCCAATGCCTTAATAAAGTATTCTTTCTGTTCATTTAAGTGTCTCAGCTCTCCGAGAACATCTGGGAAGCACTGGGTACAAACAGATGCCCACAACTTCACAGTCGTCTTTTGGTTCCCTAACAAAGACCATGCTCAAGGGTTTTGACCCCAAATAGCGTCCGCTCATATGTAAACTGGCCGCAGCTCTACTGCCAGCAGGTAGAGTTCAGAGAGAACATACAAATTATGGTCATTGTCATGTAATTATGGTATGACTACAGCAGCAGCAAAGCCTCCTGTCAGAACCCCCTTGATTTCAAGTAGACATCAAAAATAAGGTCCGAGTGGGTACGTGTGAACGCACACAGGAGAAATGGGACCACCAAGCGTTAGCTTGTGGCCTTGGGGTGGCACCAAGGTCAGAACGGCCCTCCCAGATGCACCAACTTCTTTTTTTTACATTACATAAAATATATAATTCAACCGATGGCTGACCTGTCTTCAAGTGTCTTCACGGGAGACGGGACACCTTTGCCACGCTGTTTGTCAGCCAAACAGAACCGCACAAAACAACGGTGTCTGTTGACACAGCAAACTAAAAATACAATACACATTTGTGATCCAAGTGTCCTACACGTGAAATTAAGCCTCTTCGAGCTGAACTTCAACTAGGCTTTGGTACCAGCCAGGCAAATTTCAACCCAGTGCTCTCAGTACCAACACAACTGAAATATTTAGACTGCTACTTGCACACTACTTCCTCTCCTACCTCGCCCCCCTCCTTTTTTAAATAGATAATTTTGAAGTTGTTTTTCCTCCCCCTTTCTAACATGACTTGCTGCTATGGGCAAATAAGCATTTTGGAAAAAAGCCTCTTTAACATTCTTCCTCAGGGCCTCCGAACACCACTGTGTTTTCTCCACATTTAACAAGCACGGCTGCTGTTTGTCACGCAAAAACCCACCAACTTCAGATTTAAGCATGTTTAGAAAGAAATCAGGAGATGTTTAGAAAGAAATCAGTCTTGCAGAGCTTCACCAAGTCAGACTCACTGCTCAGTCCCCCCCCCAAAAAAATTCTCCCCCTCTCAAAATCCCACAACAAAACACCTTCACTCCACAGGATGAGATCAACAGTTTGATGAGGAGCACTTGGACACTCCCAAGGATTGTCTGAGCATTCTCATGAAAGAAAACACAAAATTGTCACCTTCAGAATCAAAATTCATGTAGATGTTACAGCAAACCTCGTTCCCACAGAGACTGTGGGCTTTTTATGACTCTCTATGCAGAAGGCTGCTTCTCCTCGCGG